>Ga0123339_10001744_pt1 | contig 14942 bp, 14 predicted proteins | sample lystaG_FD_89956 | JGI IMG/M metagenome (GOLD analysis project Ga0123339, IMG submission 89956) | Glacier valley bacterial and archeal communities from Borup Fiord, Nunavut, Canada, to study Microbial Dark Matter (Phase II) -... | ecosystem: Environmental > Aquatic > Freshwater > Ice > Glacier ... | reverse complement strand
TGGCTTTGGAGTTGACTTCATACGCCCTCTGGGCCGTAATCATATTGACCATCTCCTGCACAATCTGAACATTGGACATTTCCAGTGTGCCCTGGGCAAGCTGGCCGAAGCCGGTTTGGCCGGGAGTGCCGTCGGTGGGAGTGCCGGATGACGCCGTTTCCTGGAAATTGTTGCCGCCGAGATGGAGCAGGCCAGCGGGATTGGAGAAACGAGTCAGCGTGATCTTGCCGACCGCTTGCGGCGTATTGGAGCCGCCGCGCGTGATATTGACTGTGCCGTCCTTACCGATGGCAATGGACGTTGCATCGGTGGGAATCGTGATCTCTGGCTGGAGCGCGAAGCCGTCGGAGTTTACGAGCTTGCCCTGGGCATCGCGCTTGAATGCCCCGTCGCGGGTGTAGCCGCTGGAGCCGTCAGGCAGGAGTACTTTGTAAAAGCCGTCGCCTTCAATCGCGATGTCCGTGTTGTTGCCGGTCTCTTGAAGCGTGCCCTGGTCGAACATGGTCTCGGTGGATGCGGGCTTGACCCCGAGACCGACTTCAAGGCCGGTCGGCGAAGTCGCACCCTGAGCGACAGTCGCGCCGGCGGGACGCATCTCCTGGTACAAAAGGTCTTGGAAGTCCGCCCGGCTCTTCTTGAAGCCGACAGTGTTGACATTCGCCAAGTTGTTGGCGATGACATCCATGTTAAGCTGCTGGGCTTCCATGCCGGTGGCCGCCGTGTAAAGGGCACGCATCATAGGTTGAGGTTTCCTGGTGGGGTCGTCGGCTTCCGCGCACCGCATATTTCATGCCGCAAGCAGTCCAGCCGTGTTGATGAAAATACGCCCCCTAGCCCCCAATAATGGGGGAACCGGACCGTATTTGTTATGTTCCCCCATTATTGGGGGCTAGGGGGACTTCCTACAGCTTCCCGACTTCGTTAGTCGCTTTGCCGGTCGTGTCGTCCTCGGCTTGAAGCATTTTTTGATTGGTTTCGTAGGCCCGCATGATCGAGATCATAGACACCATTTCTTTAACGATGCTGACATTTGATGTCTCTAAAAAACCCTGGCGCAGTGTCGCGGTCGGAGACGCCGGACGCAGGCTTGAAACCGTGTACTGGTTGTCGCCGACTTTGACGGGATTGGCAAGAGGTGAGAGTGAGGCCATCTGAATGCGTCCGAGGCTAACCCCATCAGCAGCTAACTCGCCCAAGGGGCTAATAACAATGCTTTTGGTGTTTGCCGGAACCGACAATACTGTGTTACGGTCGCTCAGGACTGGCTGCCCGGTGTTAGCCTGAACAAGCACGCCGCGCACGTTCAGGGTGAGCGAACCGTCGCGGCTCAGGCGCGGCCCGGCCGGCGTTTGAATGACCAATGCCCCGTCGCCGGTCAGCGCGACATCGAGCGGGTTGCCGGACTGCTGAAGCCCCCCCTGGCTGAAATTGGTGGTGACATCTCTCAGGCCCGCCCCGCTGCCGATTGTGCCGATAGCAACGCGGCCGGCAGGTAACAAGCGCGACACGGGTTCACTCAAAAATGACTCAAAGCGCGGGACATCTTCTTTGTAGCCGACTGTATTGGCATTCGCCAGGTTCTGGGCAATGGTATCCTGTGCGGCCTGGTTCGCCAGCATTCCGGTGGCGGCGGTGTATACTCCGCGTGTCATAAAAAAATCTCCCAAACCAATTATCGGCGAGGGCCGACAATTTCATTAGGGAGAAGAATACGGGGTTTTCCGAGATGTGGGGGGGAACGTTTGACTTGACGCAGCGCGGCCTTTTGTGTCATCCTAGTGTGAGTAGGCGGTATGGAACAGCCGCCGCCTGCACCGCCGAAGTACCGGGACGAGCGCACGGAGCGTTTCTCAAAAGGGGAGCGCGTCAAAGAGTTTCAGGCTTTTAAAGACCGGGCAGAGTGTCGCCTTGACATTTTAGACGCCGCGGCAGGCCGCAGCCGTTTGATAAGACTGCCGGGCAATCGTTTCGAGGCCCTCAGCAGCGACCAGCAGGGGCAGTTCAGAATTTGGATCAACCAGCAGTGGCGTGTGTGCTTTGAGTGGCCGGACGACCACGAAAAGCCCTTTCACATCGAGATTCCGGACTATCACTAACGGGCAGATAATGCCTCGCGAGATATGATAATGCCTCGCGAGGTGTGATAATAGCACGCGATCCGATCCACCCCGGCAAGTTTCTTGCCGCTGATATGGCCCTGCGCCTCAGCCAGTGGCTTGGCACTTTTCCTGATCTCTGGATGAATCTGCAAACGCTCTATGGGCTGCGTCTGGCCGAGCAGCAGAGCGGAGAGGAAATCAAGCGCACGGTGGCACGTTGGCAGTCCCCCTCGGAGCGCGGCGCAGAAATGGCATCACCGTCGTAAAAATCAAGACCCTATCGGGCAGAGGTTGACAGCATGGCGCAAAAAGACACGCACAGCAGCGATATTTTGGAAGAGTTTCTTGGCGATACCCCAAGAGCAACCGAGTGGCGAGAGCTTCGGGAGGCCCTGCGCGGGCGCTTGAAGGCAATGCTGCGCTCTCGCGACACGGAAACCGACCCAGCGGCGCTTCAAGCACTGGAAACGCAGATTGCGTCCCTTCGCAAGCAGGTCGCAGTGCTGGAAACTGAAGAAGTGGTCGCGCAGTTTGTGGAGGATTCGATTAAAGCCAGCCTCGCTCGCGCCCCGGCGTATGGGTCTTTGGATGAGGACGAAGAGTAGCATGACAGCGGTGGTGACTGGATGCGTTTTTTTCTGAGAACCGCGTGCTAAAGCGCACGGTTCCCGTGGTCACAACAGCCCATCTAGGACTGCAAATAATCGCGCAGGCGCTTTTTGCGGGCTGCCGACCGCAGCTTTCGCAGGGCCTGAGACTCAATCTGGCGGACACGCTCGCGGGAAATATGCAGCTCGTCGCCAATCTGCTGCAAAACCGATTTATCGTCCTCGTCAAAGCCAAACCGCTTCCGCATGATAATCTTTTCACGGTCATCCAGCGTATTGAGAATGGCTTCGATCTCGCCGCGCATCTCCTGAGCAATCAATTCGTCCTGCGGGTTCAGCGAGTTGCGGTCAAGGACCAGACTTCCGAGCGAGGTGCTGTCACCATCGCCGACGGTCATGTCGAGTGACACCGGTTCCTGGGTCGTCTGGAGCAGGCTGTTCATCTTCTTGAGTGACAGGCCCGTATGTTCGGCGATTTCCTCCACAGTCGGCTCATGGCCCAAAGAGCGCTGAAGCTCGGCTTTGGATTTGTCGATCTTTCGCAGGGATTCAGAAATGTGCGCGGGCAGGCGAATGGCTTTTGCTTTGTTGTCAATCGCGCGTCCGATGCTCTGCCGGATCCACTGGGTCGCATAGGTGCTAAACCGGTAGCCCATGCGCGGATCGAAGCGTTCGGTCGCGGTCATCAGCCCAATCGCACCTTCTTGGATGAGATCTTCCAGGGGAATGCCGCTGGCAAGATAATTCTTGGCGATAGAGACCACCAAACGCATATTGGCTTCAATCAGGCGTTCTTTGGCAATCAAATCTCCATAACGCGCCCGGCGGGACAGAGACTTTTCCTCGGTTGCCGTCAGGAGGCGCGTTCGGGTCAGGCGGTTGATGTAGGAGGCGAGGTCGTCGGAGAGCGACCCGCCGGAAAGCGGCTCAGGCGCGAGGGAACGGCCTGAAGCCATCGCATCGCGCGAATCGTCTTCGGGCATGCCGCTGAAATACTGATCGGCTGTCGTGGTCATGCGCTGCTGGGTTTCTTGCTCGGCTCTATTCGTACACGGCTGGGCTTAGCTCAACACTGAGGCTTGACAAGGTAATTCGACACCTGCTGCCTAAGTTCCTGCTGTCTTTTCCGGGAATGTCTACAATGTACCCGATTTCTGCTACAATCTTCCTAAGTTTCAGGGAGACAACAGATGCCGACCCGGCTTGCCGCCAAACACACTCTCACTGCCGAACAAATCCAGATTCAGTACGCGCCGGGTCAGCCGCCCATTCTCACAGAGTTCTCGCTTGCGCTGACGCCGGGCGTTTTCACCGGGATGATCGGACCAAACGGCTCCGGCAAGTCTACTCTGGTCCGGGCTTTGTCGCGGGCGCTAAGGCCGTCGCAGGGCGCAGTGCTGCTGGAAGAAAGAGACTTGTATACTGTCTATTCGGCGCGAAGCTCGGCTCAAACAATCGCTGTTGTGCCGCAGGAGACCGCTGTCTCACTTGACTTTTCCGTGCGTGACATTGTCCGCATGGGCCGCGCCCCGCACCTGCCGCCGCGCCCGTTCGCGTCGGAAACGACCACCGATGAGCAGATTGTTTCCGATGCGCTCTCTTCTGCCGGGGTCGCGCACCTTGCCGAGCGGGCTGTGACATCGCTCTCCGGCGGCGAACGCCAGCGCGTGTTATTTGCCCGCGCTTTAGCTCAGCAGCCCCGCGTCCTGCTTCTCGATGAGCCGACGGCGAGCTTAGACCTGCGCCATCAGGCCGAAACGCTGACGCTCGCCCGAAGCCTAGCGCACCAAAACGGTCTGGCTGTGCTGGCAGTGCTGCACGATGTGAACCTCGCGTCGGCCCACTGCGACTCTCTTGTTTTGCTGCAAAATGGCGAAATTGCAGCATCCGGCACACCGGCAGAAGTCCTGACGGCAGAAAATCTGGCAGCGGTTTACGGCACACGGGTCTGGGTCCGCCCCCACCCCGTCACGCGCAGGCCGTTGATTCTGCCCTTGCCAACCCTGATACCCGAGACTATTGCCTCAAAGTCCCGTGTTCACGTCATTTGCGGCGGCGGCACCGGAACCGAATTACTGCTTGCGCTGCACTCGCAGGGTTTCTCAGTCACGGCAGGAGCGCTCAGCACCGATGATACTGATGCCGACGCCGCGCGTCTCTTGGACATCCCGTTTGCCGCCGAAGCGCCGTTCTCGCTGCTCTCTTACGCCGCGCTTGAAGCCGCTGCCTGTCTCGCCGCCGATACCTCGGTTGTTGTGCTGACCGGCACACCGTTTGGCCGGGCCAATCTCGCCAATTTGGAAGCTGCGCTTCTGCTGCGCCGGGCCGGCAAAACCGTCATTTGCTGCGGAAGCACGGACAATTTCGCCGCACGAGACTTTACCGGCGGCAGAGCGGCAAAACTTTGGAATGAGCTGTTGAGCGCGGGAGCTGTTTTGGTGCCGGATACCGGCGGAGTTTTGGAGCGTTTGGCCGATGGTACGCAGGGAAGAGACGAGGAAGTAAACTTCACTCGCTAAAAAACCTTCCTTCGGACGACAAGAGGCCAAACGTGTGCCGATCTTTTGTACGAAGGACAACCCTAATAGCGAGTGAATTTTGCTTCCTCGCCCTCCCTCATATCCCACAGATCAGGAGAACACTACTCGCGATGGAAGCCGTCATTGAACACGTTTTAGAACCGGAGATCACCGGACATGCCCCGCGCCGCCTGCACCTGCCCATCCGGGCGCGGCTGCTGCTGGCGGTCGCAAGCCTTCTGCTTGGCCTGTTTGTCGTCGGCAGCGGACGCGCGTTGTGGGAAGGGGTCAAGCTGTCCTGGCTTGCCCACGCCGGACACACGGTTTCAGGAGCAGTCGCCGAAATCCGTACCGTTCCGTCCGGGCTGAAAGACACGGCGCTCCGGCAGACCGCGCTGCGCTATACAGTCTCCGTACCAACTCCAAACGGCCCGGTTCTGAAATCCGGCTGGATTGCTCTCGGCGAACCGCCCGCCGTGCCGAACCCTGAAAATCAGCCTTCGAGGATGCCTTCTATCCCCGCATTCCGTCTAGGTCAGCCGGTTCCCCTGCGTGTCGTGCTGTTTGGCGGTGCCGTCGTCTGCCAGCCGTGGGGACCGGGGGCCGGCAGCCGCATCTGGACGCTGTTTCTGACCGGCGGCCTGGTGATGGCCGTTAGCCTCTTTCTGCTCCGGCGTCTGACACGCTGGGCGGGAAGCCGCCTTCATCTGCTGCGGTTCGGCACGGCGGCAATCGGCACCATCACCCACACGCGCTCCGAAGCCGAGGACATGGTCCGCTACTTCCTCCGCTACGGCTACCCCGGCGGCCCCGAGTCAGGGCGCGAAGAGCAGGTCAGCGCTGACCAGTGGCGGACATTCCACGTCGGCCAGCCCGTTACGGTTCTGCACGATCCTAAAGACCCCGCCCACGCCGGTTTATACGCGCTGATTGCCCAGAAGTGAAGGGCAGCGTTCGGAAAGGAACCATGTGTTGAAACACATGGCTACACGGCGCGGACGCCATTAAACACCCGCTTCGCGGGGTTAAGAAAAGACACTTCGGATTGTTCCCAGTGCCGCGCCGTCCGGGTCTGCCCTCCGGGTAGCCAGTGCTGCCATTGCAGAAGCGGTACTTTTTAGCGTCTTCGCTGTGCAGCCGTGCAATTTATTGCATGGCCGTATCATGGCATGGTCCTTAAACCCGCGCCAGAAGCTCAGGGTCGTCAGAGACCGGCACATTGACGCGGCGGGAGACTGGGTACGACTCCATTTCCTCCGATGGGTAAGGCACGAGCAGAGGCAGCAGATCACGGCTGTCGGTGACAGTGCTGTCCAGCCAGAACACTTCGTCTTCGGGGCGTAAAATCACCGGCATTCGGTCGTGGATTGCTGCAGCCACTGAGTTTGGCGTGGTGGTGATAATCGTGCAGGAGCGGAGCGGGGAGCCATCCGGGGCGTGCCATTCGTCCCACAGGCCGGCGAACGCAAACAAAGCGCTGTCTTTGCGGTGCAGATAGGTCGGAGTTTTGCCGGCTTTGGAACCTTCCGCCGGGGCCTGCCACTCGTAAAAGCCGTCGGCGGGAATGAGGCAGCGGCGGCGGGTCAGCGCGGTCCGAAACGACGGTTTTTCGGCTAAAGTCTCCGCGCGGGCGTTGATCATTTTATTGCCGATAACTGGGTCTTTGGCCCAGGACGGGATGAGGCCCCAGTGGTAGTTCTCTAAATGCCGGGTGCCGTTTTGGGTGACGACCACGACATTTTGGGTCGGCGCGATATTGTACCGGGCTTCCGCTTCCAGGATGTCCGGCGCCTCAAACCGGGCTGCGATTTCGTCCGGCGTGTGATACAGCGTAAACCGTCCGCACATGATTTCCACTCTCCAAAATATCTGTTAAAAATATCTGTCAAAATTGCTTGACAGCGTGTGCGAGTTGTGATATAGTAGAGTTATCGCAGGCGTCCACCGCCGGCGAGACCAAACAAACCTCGTGCGCTTCCCCGCGCACTCGTGAGAACCGCCGCACTGTGTATCCCCGCACAGCGCGGCGGTTTTTTGTATCACCGGATTTGCAGGAATTTATGAGTTTGCAGGGACAGACTGAGAAGCATCGGATGCTGCTTGACGGCCTCGACGCACAGCGCGACTGCCGCCGGGTTCAGCGCATTCGGCTGAATGAGCGTCTTGCGGCCATGCCCTCGGACGCCGTCGAGCGCCCGTGCCAAATCTTTTTCATCGTCTACTACATATTTAAACTCGGCGGCGTGGGTCTCGTACCAGGAATGCAGACGCCCGCCCTGCGGCTGCTTCGGCGAAACCGTGACATGGTCAATCTTCCAGAGAGGCTTGGGCCGGGTGCCGTTGGTCTCGAGTTGGAGCTTATAACCCCGTGCATGAAGCAGGCGGCAGAGAGGCAGCAAATCGTGCAGGGTCGGCTCGCCGCCGGTAAAGCAGGCCCACCGGCAGGGTCCCCCCACCCGTTCGATTTCGTCCGCGAGGGCTTCCGGCGTGTAGGTTTCTTTGACCCGGAAGTCGGTGTCGCAGAAATCGCAGGCCAAATTGCAGCCAGCAAAGCGCACGAAGACCGTTGCCTGCCCGGTCCGCAACCCTTCGCCCTGCAAAGAATAAAAGATCTCGACCAGCGGAAGTCGGCCGTCTTTCGCGACTGCGAGTGCGCCTAAAGTTGCCGCCGCCGGGTCGGGGGTTGCGCCTAAATACGGCTTGCCGGAAAGTGTCTGCACCATGGGTCTATTATACCCGGTCGGCAAAGATTGGCCATCACGCGAAAAAACGCCCCAGCTTGTACAAGCCGGGGCGTTGTGCGCGCGTCGCAATTTATTGCCACGCCGTCTCTATTTAACCGCCGTCTCTATTTAACCGCCGTCTTTGTCTGCATCGCCGCCGATCTTCGGACCGCCAACCACTTTGACTGCCGTCTGATAGACACGCGCCTGCTCCGACTTATACGCCGCTGTGTTCAGCGTATGCTTCTTCGCCGCCGAGCGGTAAAGCGTGTCAGCCTGCATCGAAAGCAGGGTGACCATGCTGAGGCGGTAGCTATCCTGGTCGGGCGACGACGCATCCAGCTTCCGGGCCAGCATCCAAACCTTGCGGCCCGGCGTGGTCGCGACATAGGCGCTTTTCGCACGAAGCCTGGCAAGCGCCATTTGGTTTGGGCCGACCAGTGTCAAACCGTCCGAGCCGAGATGGATTCCGTTGTAGGTAGACTGGAACATGTCGCGCAGGTCGGTCGCGAACAGGTCGCCGTAGTTGTTCGGCGGCAGACCCATCAAAAGCTCTTCGGTCTTGACGATGGACGCCGTCGAGTAGTGCCGCTTTGCCAGATATCCGGGCTTCGCGTAGGGGCTGATGACAACGAGCGGAGTCCGGTGCGGGTCGAGATGGTCGCGGCCTGACTGGGCATCGTCGTAGGTGACAAAGATCGCTGAACCAGTGCCGTCCGCGCTGTTATAATACGCGGGCGACGCGATGATGTGCTTGACTACCATGCCGAGGGCCGTGTCGCCGTCGGCAATCAGCTCCGCGCCCGACGGGTCCCCACCGGTGATGGTGACGTTCGTAGTCGCCGCCGAGCCGGTGTGGTCGTTCGGCTGGTACAAGTAGATATACGTTGGCAGCGTGTTATTCTGAAGCATTCGGTCGTAATCCGCGATGAATTCCAAAGCACGGCGCTGATCGGAAATGCCGAAGTTGTAGCCTGGATAGTTCTTATCGAGGTGCGGCTCGCCGCTTGCGTTGTTCTCGCCGAGGATGGCAAGGATCGGGTTCTTCAGGAAGTACGACTGGCCGAGGCCCTTGGTGGCTGTCGTGACATCGCTGTTCGGCGCTTCGGTCGGCGCATTCGCGGCAGCAGGAGTGTTAGTTGTGTTGATGCCGTTGATGACCGGGTTTGAGAGCGTCCCTTTGCCGGCGGTGCCGGCAGGACTCTGGACAAGGGGAACACCGGCGAGGCCGCTCGGCGGGTCAATCGTTTTGGCCGGGTTTGCGTAGCCGTTATCAGTGCCGGCGACACGGGTTAAAGCACCATAGTTTTTGAACGAGACGCCATTGCGGGCGGCGTTGTTGAAAATATAGCCGCCTTCCGGGTAGTCCTCCGGCTCGAAGTTCTTGTTCGCCAGCAGGCCGCGCCCGCCTTTGACCAGCAGTGTCTTTTCCGTGTAATCCGTGGCCGTGCCGGACGCCGAGAACTGATGACCGCCATCGCTTTCCTCGGCATCTGAGTAGTAATTGACGCCGGTGGCGAACGTATCTGCGAGTGCCTGCGTGTTCAGTGCCAGGGACGTGAACCCGGTCGCACCGGTTGTCGCGTACTGGGTGTCAAGGCTTGTCTTGCCAGGGGCATTGCCGGACGCAGTGGTAGGATACGGGGTCAGGTTGTAGTTTGGGTTCGCGAAGACGCCGAAGTGAGCCTGGTTGCCGAGCATGGAGTCAAACGTCTTGTTCTCGTGCAGGATAAAGATCACGTGCTTGATCTTGCCGGACGCTGTGCCGCCAATGGGGACAATGCTGGTGTCAAGGCTTGACGCGCTCTGGACGGCGTAGTTGTTGCTGAGCGCCCCACCGTTATCCAGCTTGGTGCTTCCTAAATCCACTTTTTGCAGTGTGCCGAACATCGAGTTCGAGTTTGAGAACGACTCGACGCCGGACGCATTTGGGTTGCCGGCAAAGTCAGTGGCCGGGTTCAGGTCTTCGGCGACACCTTTATCATTGACGATATACAGTGTTTTGCCGTCGGCGCTGACAGACAGTGCAGTCGGGTACCAGCCCGTCGGAATGCGTCCCAAGAGCTTCGGCGCGGCAGGCGCCGAAACGTCGAGAACGGCAACCGAGTTCAGGCCTGCTTCGGCGACAAACAGCCGCGTGTTGTCAGGCGAGACCGCCAGCGCATTCGGGTACGAGCCATGTACCTGGTGGCCATCCGGCAGGTTCAGGTTCAGCGGCGACAGGTTGAAGTCAGCCAGCTTGCGGTTGTTGGCGACGAGAACCAGTCCAAGCGCGTCTGAGTTCGATTTGGTGACATATTCCACTTCCAGGGTGCCGCGCCGAACAATCGCTGTCGCCGACGGGTGAGTCTCGCCAACCAGCATTTTATCGTCAAGACCGTTCGGCTGGCCTTCGTAGACGGAGCCGAGCAGCGATGCGTTCACCGGGTTGCCACTGGGGACACGGATGACCGAAATCGAGGAGGTCTTCGGATTGCCGCCGGACAGACTGGTCACCGGCACAAAGAAGAGACTGCTGATCGCCGCATCGGACGAAGTAGGAGTGACACCGGTCAGCGCCGTGATATTGCCGGCGGGGTCAAGTGTCGGGGCCGAAACAAACTCATATTTCTGGACACCCCAGTTGGACACAAGCACTTTGCTGCCGTCGCGGCTGACCGTGACGCCGTAGGGCAGGTAGCCGACGGAGAGCTGTTTGACCACTGTATTGGTCGCCGTCGAGATCACTGCCAAACTGTTGTCGCCGTTACAGGCCACATACAAAAACTTGCCGTCAGGACTGAGTGCGGAGCCGGCGGGGAACGAAAGCCGGTTGCCAGTCGCGCTGCCGATTGCACCGCCGCTGCCGCCGCCGCCTTCGGGAAAATCACCCTGCGTGAACGAGGCAATAGTCGCAAAGTTTGTCGGTGTGCCGTTCGGCGAGATCGGAGCAATCGGGATCGACTTTCCGATAGTCAGTGTGCCGGCGGCTGCTGCCGAGGACGGCGGCGCGAATTGCAGCACCTTGATGTCATGGCCGCCGCCACCGGACGCGTAGATCGCATAGCCGGCAGTATTCGGGACAATTTGCAGGCCGACGAACAGCAGGCCGACGTTGGCCTGCGCTGCAACAGTCATGTCGGAGGTCCGCAGGACTGTGATCGAGTAGCCGCCCAGAAGAGGTGCCTGCGTACCTGCCGTGGAAGTCGAAGGCAGGGTAGACAGGCCGCCGGAAATATTACGCTCGTCATCGCAGGAGAGGACGATGTACTGGCCGTCGGGGGTCAGGGCGCTGCCGAGCGGGTGCATCCCGATTTGGGCGACGACGCCGGCGGGAGCGACAATTTTGCCGTTCGGCAGGACACCGTCAAAGTAGGTCGGCTGGAAGCCTGCCGGCAAGCTGAGTTCTTTGGACTTGTTCGGCCCAGTCAGCAGCTCGGCGCTGTTGTAGGTCGTGGTCGGAACACCGTCCGCCCGCAGTCCTTCAGACGTGCCGTAGACGGGTGCGGTAACTGTGCCCCAATTCGTGCCGTCTATCTGCGGGCCGGACGAGGCAAGGCTAGGATGGACCTGCGCGAGAGCGGCCGAGCCGCCGATTAGGGTAAGAAGCGCTGCACCGAGTGCAGCCGCGCTGTGTTTGATTTGGGTACGTTTCATAGTGATTTCCTCATCAGCGACGAATAAGTGAAGGACGAAAAAAGTGAAGGACGAAAAATTAGTTGGCGCTGACCGCACTTTTGCGGCGGGCGGCCGCCAGGGTGCCAAGGCCAAGCGCCAGCAGCAGACCGAGCGAGACGGTTGTGGACGCTTCCGGCACAGCCGGCAACGCTTCGATTTTCACGGAGTTGATGACGTTGTTGCTGTTATCCGTCAGGCTAAATGTCCCAAGCGCGGTACCGACAGGAGCAGCCCCGAACAAGTCCGCCGAAAAATCAGAAAAGACGTATTGCGGCGTTGTCGGCCCGCCGATTGTTGTTTGGGTGTTGATCGTCTGCATCGGGCCGGTGCCGATGCTGCCGGTCAGGACTGCGGAGACCAGTGGACTGCTAGGCGTCATCAAAGCTGTCTGGACACTGAAGGCGTTTGCGTCCAGGCTTTTGAGAAAGAGGATCTGCGAAGAGGTATCAGCAAACGTTTCAAAGATTTGCAGGTTGCTGAAGGCTAGGTTGTCGGAGACGGGGAAAACCGGATCGCCGCCGGAATAAGTATCGTTCTCAACGCCAAATGTGAACGAAGTCGGCGTTGTCTGGGCGAATGCGCCAGGGGCGGACAACAGGGCTGCACCGGCGGCAGCTAGGCCGGCGGCGAGGCGGATCAAAATAAGTTCAGACAGAGACTTCATGAAATTCGCTCCTTGTTCAATGATAAACTGTGCAACTTCAGGATTATACAGGAGTAATGTTAAGAGAGCATTAAGGAAATCTGAAATTCGCGCAAAGAACGCGAGGCGGCTTACAGTATGGGAAACTATTTTGGGGTGACTTCACCTTCGTATCTAACAACTGCGCGGGTCGCCGCCAGCGTATCAACGCCGTCAAGCCAGCCTTGCAGCGCATTCGGGTCATCCAGCGCGATTTGGAGCGCTGTGTTCAGCTCGCATCGGTGCGCGTCGTCTTCCGGCAGGCCCGCCGCGTTCAGCGCCGCCGCAAACCCGGCCCGGACCCCGGATTCGATCCCGCCTGGGCGCTGGTCCTGCACGGGGCGCAAGTCCCCACTGCCGTCCGCCATGACCTGGGCGCAGGCATTCGCATCCCGGCTGTTCCACGACCGGCAGCCGTTGGGCCGGACTGCATAGACGCTGCATTGTCCGTTTTCGAGCAAGGCACACGGAACCGCCGCCTGCACCCGCGCTTCCGGCGACAGCCCCGCCACAGCGTTTGCCGTCCGCCCCACTCGGTCTTTGATTTCTGAGAATTCAGACTCGGAGCGCGTCTTTTGCAGACTGTCGGCAATCAAAAAGACTTCGGGGGCGGACACTTCGACCGTAAGATAGCAGCAGTACGCACACCCAGCGGCGCAGGCATGGGAGACGACGTTCAGATTTTGGACATATCGCCAGGTCTGCTCGTAAAATTCGTGAGACATCTGGGCTGCCGCCAGCAGAGTTTGAGGCGCGACCGGCGGCGTGAGGCCGCTTTGCAGTGCGGCTTGGACATCTTTCGCCAAAGCACGGGCGAACGGAAGCATTTTTTCAGGCGTCGCCGCGTTTTCGTCTTTCATAGCACGAATTGTACCCGGTCCCGACAAGCAGGATTTCACGCCATAAAACTCGAATAAGCCGCCGATGCCCCAAGAAAAAACTACGCCCGAAGTCTTGACTCAGCCGAAGCCGACCGGGCGACTTGAATCGCTCGACATCTGCCGGGGCATCGCCATTCTTGCAGTGCTGTTTATCCATGTCTCTGGCCATTTCCTGCCGGCGCTGCACCCGCCGAAATCGCCCGCCCCGCCCTCGGCCGCCTGGTACGCGCTGGCCCTGCCGAACCTCGATTCCCAGTGGGCCGTGCCCTGCTTTCTGATGCTCAGCGCGTTCGCGAACACCCTCAGCCTCGCCCGGAACCCGGACCTCGGCGGTTATGCCCGCCGCCGCTTGAAAGCCGCCGTTTTGCCCTATCTCCTGTGGAGCGGCGTGTATATCGCCGTCAATTTTGCCCTCAGCCACGGCCACAAGATCAGTTTGGACCGCATCGGCAAAATGCTCTTGACCGGCACCGCAGAGTTTCATCTTTACTTTTTTGTGCTGGTCATCGAGCTTTATTTGGTGCTGCCCCTCCTGCTGCCGATTTTCCAGCGCCGCCCGCCGTTCTGGTTGGTTGCCCTCGGGGCTGTCGTCTTCCAATCCGCCGTTTACGTCTTGAACCGGTTTGTCCTGCTGCACCGGTTCCAGACAACGATTTCGTGGGACATCCTGCCGGTGGCATTTGGGCTGTGGCTGTGGAGTCAGGCGGACCGCTGGCCGGAAATCTTTAAGCGAGGACTAGTTCCGGCACTGGCTTTAACCACCGCCGCCTGGGCGATATATACGGACTTAGGAGTCAAAACGCTGCTGCCGCCGGCGCACATCAACACGGCGGTTTACCAGTTCGGGCAATGGACATTCACCGCAGGCATGAGCTTTTTGGTACTCATTCTCTCCAGCGCCCTGCCGCCACGCCATTTAACGGCGCTTTTGTCATCCCTCGGCGTAGCATCACTCTCGATTTATGTGATGCACCCACTGGCGATTATCGCTCTCGATAAGCTCGGCGCAAAGTCACTCGGCGTTGGGGTGGGACTGGCGCTATACTACGGGGCGTGCTTAGGTCTGCCACTGGCGCTGGCGTGGGTATGGGGTCAGGGAAAAGGGGTAATTGTTGGGTCACGTTCGCCAAAATGAGGAGTCGGGCGTGTTCGGCGACGGCAGGGAACGGGCGGCAGACCCAACCAAAACGGGTTCACGCGGCTCGCGGACACCGGACGCCGCCGCGCCCGACTCATCGCCATCCGTGTTTTCACCGCCTGCCGCGATTTTATAGCCTTCCGCGACAAGCAGAGCCAACTGTTCTAAAACGAGCGAAGGAATAGCGGATTGGGCGGGTGTTTGCTCCGGTTCGCTGGCACGGCGCAGGTATTCTTCCTGCAGCAGCCGAAAACGCCATTCTTCCAGCGGCTCGATCCCGGCGCTTTGGCACCCAAGTTGATAGCAGATATAGTCGGTGTAATCTCCCACTGCCCCGCCCCTCCGTTACTCATTTGCGATTGAGGCTATTGTAACACGCGCAAGCCAGATCGTCAAGACCTTAGAAACTGTATAAAAAGCTGAGCAGCCCCCCCAGCCCCCAATAATGGGGGAGCCGGAGGGAGGACGCAGTGCCTCCTTCGTTCCCTTCATGCTCCCCCATTATTGGGGGCTGGGGGGACTTCGGAATCGTTTCTATACAGTCTCTTACGTTCGGTAACTTGCGGCCAGCGATCCGGCGATGGCGTGCCAGCCGTCGGCAAGAATAAAGACTAAGACTTTGGCGGGGAGGGAGA
>Ga0123339_10001742_pt1 | contig 14949 bp, 7 predicted proteins | sample lystaG_FD_89956 | JGI IMG/M metagenome (GOLD analysis project Ga0123339, IMG submission 89956) | Glacier valley bacterial and archeal communities from Borup Fiord, Nunavut, Canada, to study Microbial Dark Matter (Phase II) -... | ecosystem: Environmental > Aquatic > Freshwater > Ice > Glacier ... | reverse complement strand
TGATTCGGCGACATCGCTGGCGCGGCGAAATTCGGCTGTGGAGCGTGGGCATCTATGAGTTTGACATAGGCTCCGCCGACCTGCCGCCACGTGTACTGGAGTGGAGTCTGCTGCACGTTGTATGAGCCCATCGCATCAAGCTTGATCGTGCCTCCGACATGCGCCCGATAGGGATACGCCACGTGTACGATAGGCGAGGATGCCTGCGCGTGGACGGTTATGGGAACGTCCGTCTCGTTCCGCACTTCGCCCGGATATCCGATTTCGGCGCGATAGAAAGCGTTGGGCTGCCACTTGTTCTGGCGTGTGTCCGGCGCGAAAAGCAAGGCGAGCTTGCCCTTCAGTTTCTCGTCACCCATATCGGTGACGATACGCGGGCCGACTGGCTTATAAAAAGTGTATTCATCCTTCTTATAGTCTTTCCATTGATCCTGTCCGCGCGCATCTTTCGCATAGACGAAAAAGGGAGCGCTGTCCGAATCCGATTTGCCTTTACCCTGACCAATTCCCTGACCAGGACTTTCCATTGGCGCGAACCGTACAGCATCCGCGACGACGTGGCTGCGTGTGCCCGTGTTGGAGATTTCAACGCCATCGCCGGGTCCGAATTTGAAGGCTGTTTTCAGATCGCGGAACGAGACTGTATCGTCCGTCTCGTCGATGTGAAAATGGGCTTCCCCTTTCGGAGGCAGCGCTTCGGACTCCGGGGTTGCCAGCCGAGGCTTGTCATGGGACTGCACTTCGACCAGTACGTTGTCTGCATTCGCACCACGGAAAATCTTACGTCGTCCCTTTTTGATCGGCGCCGCACCGCCTTTACGCCAGTGCAGCGTCAGGTCGTACTTGCCATCCAGGTCGATTTTCAGCGGGAATACCAGTGTGCTCGCGCCCTTATTCTGACCGTCGTCCTGATAGCAGGTGACGCCGTTATCGTAAGTCATCTGCCAGGCGCCCTGCGGCTGCACCGACGGATCGGCAACGGGTATCACGTGTGTTGGACCGTCCGGCAGCGGACCGCGCACTTCCAGACCGCTGACGATCACATTACCATGTGTGTTGGCATTGTAGATCGTTACTTTCTGAGTGGCATCGTTTGCTTTAAAGGCAAACGGACCATCGAGCAGCTTCTGCGCCTCTTTCGATTTTGGGTCGGTCGACGTACTCTCAGTCTCATCCACCAGTGTTTGGGAAAGTCCATAGATATCGTTGACGACATGAACTCGAAATTCCTGGGCGGTCGATAAACCCTGCACATCTTTTGCCATCAGATCGAAGCGCAAATCGTAGTTTTGCGATGCGATATCGCTCTGCGCACTGTAGATGTCCTTAATAAAGCGGAACGAAGATGCCATCTCTTTGGAGGACGGATCCCGAAACAGCAGACGCTGATACAGGCGGCTGATTTCGCGTTTATATGCCGCATCGGGCACGATCATCTTCTGCGGATCGGGCAGCGCTTCCGGGCGTCCGGCGAACGGTCCGGTTGCCGTGAGGTAGGCGCGGGAGGCGACATCGCGGGAAAGCGCATCGACGCCCGAGAGGAACTGCGCTGTCGGTTTGGTGTTCTCATTGAAGCTGCGTACGAAATCTGCGCCGCCGAACTGCGCCAGATTCTCGATGAACAGGTCTTTGTCGTCGCGAGTCCAGTCGTCGCTGAATATCGCTTTGACTTTGCCGCGCAGTTGAGTGTAGGTGAGGAACGTATTGTCGGGTGTGCCGCTCGGACGTTTTCCCACATAGCTGACGTTGAGTTCTGTCGGGAACTGTTCGTCCATACTGGCCGCGCCTTTTTTACGTTTCGCATAGAGATCATTGACGAACTTGCGCAGAGTAGCGACATCGGTGTCGCTCCAGGCAGGCATCGGCTTCGGCGGCATGTGGGCTGTGGCGTCGGGGGAGATCACACGGGCGAGCAGTGAAGCGGGGTTTTCAGGATCGAAATGCCCGCTCACCAGCATCTGCTGAAAATTGGCTGCGGGGTCTTTGCCGATCAGCAGTTGCGAGGCGTTTTTCGAGCCATGGCAGCCGGTGCACGAACGCATCATGAGAGGCCACACTTCTGCGGAGAAACGCGTTCCGAATGCGGCTACGTCATCTGGTGTGTAAGCCGATGCTGTCGTCGGAGGCGAAAACGCAGTCTTTTTGGGCTCCGTTACAGGTTTCAGTCCGCTTTTCGCTGCCACTTCTGCCCGGGTACGCGGACCAAAAGCGCAGGTGAAGAGGAGCAGACCCGTCAGTCCCGCGCTCAGCATTCGCAATGCGGTCTCTTTGTTTATTCGCCTGCTGTTCATTCGCTTACTGCCTGTCCGCTTCTTATTGATTTGCCTGCCATTATTTGACTGCTTCGGCTGCGCCTATTTGTATAGCCTGCGTTTCATGGAAAAAGATGGCTTCAGAAACATAGAAGGCCGACCCGAGTGAGTTCAGCTGATACGTTTAGTTTACATGTAAAGTACGAAACGCAGGAGAGACAATCATTCCGTTGAATAATGTTTCCTGATAACCCAGATCAATATCCACGCACTATCGCTGCACAAGCTGCCTTCTGCAGGCATGAAGTTAGAAGCGTGAACTGAAATCTAGTGTCGCGCGCACTTCATCCAGCAGCATCTGACCGTCCGTGCCTTTACCCGAATGGGAACGGATTTCCGTCGAAAAACTGAGGAACTTATCCGCGCTGATCTGGTGATCGTACGCGAGCCGCAGGCGATCGGAACGGTCATAGCGGTCGGCAAAACCATTTGCGTCGCGGCTGAGTTCCAGCGTGATCTTGCTGGTGTGGCTGAGCTGACCCTCGAGTCCGAGACCAAGCGAGCGGGTCATGATTTTAGTGCCTGTGTTGTCGCTGAGACGGTAGTAGAACTGCCCGGTCAGGTTCGAATGCAGAGTCTGCTTGAACGCGACATCCCCTGTCGTCAGCGGCTGCATTTCGCCCTTGTCGTCTTCCGGGAGCGTACCATAAGTATAAACGAAATGTGAGGTTCTCGATACCAGTGCATCCGCAGTAAAACGACGAATTTGCTTTTCTTTCCCTGTCACGAGCGTTCGTATTTTGTAGAGAAAGCTGCCATGAAACCAGCGCTTCGGATTCGGATCGGTCTTGAAGGAGTACAGCCGCGCGATCGTACTCTTTCCAAACTCTTTCGTGATACCATTATAGTCAACCAGAAATTCGCTTTTCCAGAGCGTCCAGGAAGCGTGACCCGTCATCGCCTCGTTCTGAAGCTTTCTTTTGTCATTGAGGGAAGCATAACCAGCTTTGATGCTGAGTTCCTTCAGCGGCCCGATGTTGACCGGTTTCGCATTGCCGATCGAAACATCGGAAACGCCCCGTGTGTTTTTACCGATATCATGCGCTTCGTCGAACTTTGCCGCGACGGTGACATTTTGGAATGGCTCGCCTTTCAACCCGATACTGACCGTTTTACGATCCTGATTGTCTGTCGTCTCCGTCTGCGAGGTTCCAAAAATCACAGCGAATTTCCTGGTCGCCTGCAGTTCGAAATCGAGCGACTCGGTCGCTTCCGAAACGTCTGATTTGCCCTTTTCGTCTTTGTTGGTCGGGTCTGCCGTTCGCTCTAGTTCCGACTTGCCGTAGTGAAATGTCAGCGTATCCGTCGGCTTGGCATGCAGATTGAAGTTGGTCGAATTTTGATACTTTCCGTCCTCGAAGTCGATTTGGCGCGTTTCATAATCGAGGACTGCGCCCCGCTTATCGAGGGGTGTGCCGATCTGCATCTTCTCGATCTGCTGACGCTGCGATGTCTTGTCTTTGTCGAGCGTCGTGGAGTCGTCCCGGGTAAAGTTGAAAAGGATTCCACTGCTCATCTTCTGCATCAGTGTGAGCAGTGCATGACTCGTGCCGCTCGCTTTACCGTTCGAAGCAGCGATGTCCTTATCGAAATTATACGTAATATTCGATAACTTCGTTGGTGAAAAATTGAAGCTATTTTTCGCTGTCTCGTGTTTGAGTTTGTCGAGTTTATCCTCTGCGTTGTAGGTGAAGCTGTCGAGCGACATGCCTTTGACGCCCTCGAAATGGATCGTCTGATCGGTGCGCGCGAAACCGCGCTCGTTCTCGATCGCATGACGATCCGCTTCGGGAAGTGCGAGGTCGGCTGCGCGAGTAAAGTCTTTATCCGTTCGCGCAGTATTGCGTACCAGTTTGAAACCCGTCAATTCCAGGCTGAGGCTGTTCCGTTCCGCACCGCTCCCAATGAGCTTGAGCGCGTCGGAAATTCCTTTGCCGTCTTTCCCATCTTTTTTAGCCTGGGCGACAGCGCTCTGCAAGGCATCTGCCGAACCGCTTACTTTCCAGCGACTCACCGCGAATTTGCCGTGTTTACCGAAAAGCCAGTCGAGCGTTTCCTGCTCGCGGCTCAAACCATGTTCGTTGGCGAACTCGTGTTTTTCTACGTCGGAAAGATCGCCGAGCCGCCCGAACGTCTCGCCGATCGTCTGTTTCACCAGGGCGAACTGCAGAGTTGGTGTATCGAGCCTAAAAGACTGGCGGGAGATGCCCGTCGGCTTCTGCGCTGCCACTGTCGAAACTGTCGGTTTGGCGCCGTCCTCCGGCGCGTCGGCAGTCTTATCGATCGACAATTCGCTGAAACGAAAACCGCCTGTTTTGCCGAGCGCAAAGCGGCTCGATATTGAACTTCGCGTGATGCCCACTTCACGCGCGGCCTGATCTCGCTCGGGCTGCGTGATCTGCTCGAGTTTCACATTCGGATCGAATTGACGCCGGATGTCGAGTGCGAGGGCGTTTTTATCGGCATCGGACAGATCGCCGAGCCTCGTGAAGAGCCGATCGGTGCGCCGTTGAGTATAGGCGAACTCGAGAGCGCCTGCCTGAAGCGCCAGACCGGAGCGTTGCATGCCCGGCTGCTGAGCGCGTACCGCTGATTTCGCACTGTCTGTTGGTTTGGCAATCGGTGCATTCGGGTTGGCTATCGGGCTATCGGGGCGCGTACCGTCGGCGATTCGCAGGCTGGAATAGCTGATGCCGCCCGGTTTGCCTGCCGCGAAGTCAAAACCGAATCCCATGTCGGTCGTAATCAGACCTTTTTCTTTTTGCCACTGCGCTTTGTCCGCTTCGCGCAGTCCGCCGAAAAGTGCAAACTTCTGCCCGACCGTGCGCTGCCCGTAGTGCGCGTGCACCAACCCTGAGTTGAACCCGGCGCTCTGCTGGCTGATCGCGTCTTTGCCATCCTGTATCTGCTGCCAGTTGAAAGTCAAACCGGAAGCGGGACCAGCCTTAGCGCTGCTGCCGATCCCAATTCCAAAGCCGAGCCGTTTGATGCCCTTCTCACCCTCAAGCATCGTGAGTTGATCGAGCGCTGCTTTGTCACTCGCCGCACCTAGTTTGAGCGACTGAAACCCGGTGAACTTTTTGCCGACATCGGAAAGGTTCGCGGTAAATCGCAGTCCGCCCTGCTGCAGTGCGAGATCCTGTACCAGAAGCCTGCCCTTACCGGTATCCGTGGGATTGGATGGCGCTGGGTTGGCAGACCTTGCCTGAAGGTTCATCACAAGATTATCACTGCGCTGCGCATCGGAAAAATACGCCATACTGTTAAAGGAGGATTTTTTGCTGCTGCCGAACGTGCTGTTGAGTGAGAGCCCATTGATCGACGTGTTCAGTCCGAGACCATTGTTGACAGTCTGCCCGTAGAGCAGACCGACATGTGCGGAGGAGCCGAAGTTGAGCATTATGCCTGAACCAGCGCCGGAAGACGCCGGCGCATCTTTGCCCTCGAGGTAGTGGTAGTAGGCGGAAATGCCGCTTCCAGAATGGATCGAATCCGCGAAATAAATGGTTCCACTGGCGGCATCGAGCCAGAAATCCCTGTTGTAGATAAGGTGGCGACCGTCTACGGTGAGGCTGAGGGAATCGGTGATTACGCTGCCGTGCGAGAGGACATAACCGAGGCGTGTGCCATTGCCGCGCAGCACTTCCAGACAGACTGTGCCGGGTACAGTTCCGACCAGTTGCTGCGAATTCCCGATTCCGAACAGGCCCTGCTGTGACGTGCCGAGGATGCCTGATTTATCGAGGGCTGTTCCTGTTGGGTTCGTTCCCTGCGCCACCGTACTGCCGACAAGAGTAAAAGTCAGCAGGAGCGGGGAGGCGACATTCATCGCCAGACGCCCTGCAAGCCGGGCGTTTTTGGATTCAATTTTGGATTCAATTAGTATGCGGTTTATAGACATGGGTTACACTACGCCGCAATGCTCGATCTGCATCGGCTTCCAGACCAAATTGCAGTGAATGGTTTACAAAATTTTGCACTTGACTATTTATCCAGTATGCCCACACGGAAGCAAAAGCGAACGAGAAGTGTATTCTTGCCCCCCTCCTTCGCTTTTTTCAAGGAGAGGACTGCGGTGGTAAATAGTTCCTATTGCACAATGATATTCGACAAAGCTAAAGCTATAGCTAAAAATCAGGGCGCGAGGCAGAATGACTTCTTGTCGCGCCCAATGCCAGATCTCCTTCAATTTCGACAAGCCCTGCTGCCCAGACAACATCATCGGTCGATTACCGTCAGAACTTAGCTATGTTGAATGCAATACTTGCTTTGGGATTATCGCTGTTGTCAGGGCGCAGCAGGGCAGAGTGGGCACTATCCTGGCTGCGCTGGCTAGCCTCGCGCAGCACATCGCTGGACGACCTCCGAGATTCCGGCGGAATACGATGCTGGTCCAGTCTGGCGATCAGCATCGTATTCCGCGGCTGTTCGCTGACGAAAGTGTCCTGAGCTGCAACTGATTTCGACGATAATGTATTCGTATCCAGGGGCGTGCCACTCAGGTCATCGTGACCGCGCGCTTTATCACCTGTCGTAAGCATCGCGACCTGCTGTATGTGGACGGAGTTGCTGTCCATTTTGGGATTCGGCGAATAGTCGTGGCTCGGGGCTTTCTCTTTGATGATAACCGGATGCTGTTGCGTCGCACCGACCGTATTCGTTCGGACGGCAACGGGCTGAGGTCTCGGCGCCTTAACGAGACTGAATACCGCAGATTTATCGCCTGTCGGGGACTTTACAACATTATGTACGCTGGACGGCGCCTCTTTGCCCGGGGACAGTCCGAGATTCGGAAGCGCATCTGACTTGAACAAATTATTGGGGTCTAAACCAATGTGTGTGTTCAATGTCGAGGCGATTACCTGTCCGTCAGAGCGCGGAGAGGGATTTCCGTTCGTCACAGCGCCTGTTGTTCTGGACGGCGCTCCCAGAGCGATTTTGCTAATGGAAACTGGCGCTGTATGGCGGCCCGACAGTGCGATCACAACCAGCGCAGCAGCAGCGAAAGTTCCGCTGGCTGCGATATAGATGCGCGGCATCCCAACCGACAGACGAAAGCGATTCCAGCCGTCCAGAGCGCGTTTCGTAAACGTCGGGCGATGGCTTGTCGCAGCATAAATTGCATCGCGGAGATGTGCGGGCGGCTCGATCTCGACGAAAGAGCGCGCCCCGAGCGACGTCTGACGCATGAACTCGTAGGCGTGTGCATATTCAGCGTCGCTGTGCAGCATGCGCTCGACTTCAGCCGTTTCCGCCGGGGTAGATTCGCCATCGACATATGCGCTCAACATCGCCCAGAGCTCGGCATCCTGTGCCGAGTCTGTCGTAGCAGTTTCGTCTACGGGCGTGCGCCACAGAAGATCATCAAGGTTATCGTCAGTATAATCAGCGGGCATCTTCACCCTCCAGTCTCCTAGAAAGCACAACAGAAAGTTTCGTGTATCAAAGCAGCCTATGGATAGAATTGCATCGAATGTCTACATCGCATACGACATCGACGCGCGTAATATGTTGCAGTTTCTTTTCCGAAATTTCTCTGGGAAGTTTTGCTGTGGATTGCTGGAACCCGGTGAAGCGCATTCAAATTGGGGACTGGCGGCGCAAATAAAACCTTACTGGAAAAGCAGCAGGTCAGCGGAGAGCAGCTCCGGAACAGTAGGGCATTAGCGCACGAGAGGAGTCGATGTGTGAAGTCAAAGCGAAGAATCAGAGCAGATTTTCGAGACCGATCACGAATCCGTGCAGCGAGCGAACCTTACGGACTGCGAGCAGTACGCCCGGCATAAACGAGGAGCGGTCGAGTGAATCGTGGCGCAGGGTCAATGTCTGCCCGACGCCTCCAAAGATAACTTCCTGACTGGCAACGAAACCCGGCAGACGAATACTGTGTACACGAACGTCCCCGGTCGCTTCCTCACAGGCGCCGCGCGCACCCGCCGCTTTTTCGATCACGCCGTCAGGAGACGACAGCGGATACACGTCGGCTTCACGCCGCGCCTGAGCGATCATTTGCGCGGTCAGCAGTGCGGTGCCGGAAGGCGAATCGAGCTTCTTTTCATGGTGCATCTCGATAATCTCGGCATCGGGAAGGTATTTCGCCGCCTGCGTTGCGAACTGCATCAGCAGCACCGCGCCGATCGCAAAGTTCGGCGCGAAGAGCGCACCGATGCCCTTCTCCCGTGCCGCCCGATCGATCTCGGCAAAATCGGCACCGGTCAAGCCCGTCGTCCCGATGACCGGGCAGACACCCTTCGCGAGTGCGACCCTTATGTTTGCCATCGCTGCGGCAGGAAGCGAAAACTCGATGAGCACATCCGCTTCGACTGTCGAGAGCAGTTCATTCAATTCGTTGCCGAAACCGCTGACGATCGGAACCCCGAGCGGAGAGATACCTGCTGCCGAACCGGCATCGATACCTGCACCGCGTCCGCCCGTCGCTCCCACGAGAATACAGTCCTCGGTTCCTGCGATGGCGCGCACGACCTCACGCCCCATCCGTCCCCCCGCTCCGGAAACCACTATTCGTATTTTGCGGAGATCAGACGTCATACTATTCTTCTTAATCGGCGGCAGCATCAGTGGCTTTCGAACGAGGGAATGCTCCGATCGCGCTGAGCGTCATTTTGCTCTCGTCCAGCACCTGTGCGGCGACTTCAGCGATTGCCGCATGATCCACCGCGTCGTAGAGCGCGAGCACTTCCGTGATCGGAATGATTCTGCCGTAAGAGAGCAGCGACTCGCCGTAGCGGTTCATGCGCGCGTTCATGCTTTCCAGACCGAGCACTACCGCGCCCCGAACCTGCGTCTTCGCCTTCGCGAGTTCGTCGCTGGTCAAGCCCAGCTCGCGGACGCTGCTGAACTCTTTCCGCGTCAATTCGAGAACCTGTTCATAGGTGCCGGGGCTCGTGCCGCCATAAACTGCGAACATGCCGCCGTCCTGGTAGGAGCGGCTGTAGGAGCCGATCGAATAGGCCAGACCGCGCTTTTCGCGAATCTCCTGGAACAGACGTGAACTCATATTCCCGCCCAGCACATTATTCAGGATCGAGAGCGCGTACTTCTGCTTCTCCATTTTGCTGTAGCCCGATGTACCAAGCACGAAATGCACCTGTTCGATGTCGCGCTTGCGGAGCTGCTTGCTTTTGCCGGAGGCTTTGGGCGTCCGCATTTTTCGGACTGGCGCGATGCCGCTCAGGTCGCCCATCATGTCCTGTGTGATCTTGACGACCTCATCGTGTTCGAGATTGCCTGCGGCAGAGATGACGATGCGGTCGGGTCGATAGCGGTTTTCGATATAGCCGACGATATCGTCGCGCGTGATGCTGGAGACCGTTTTCGAGGAACCTATGATCGATTTGCCGATCGGATGAGCAGGGAAAAGGGTCTGTTCGAACACCTCATGGACGCGATCCTCGGGCGAATCCTCGTACATTTTGATCTCTTCGAGAACGACACGCTTCTCGCGCTCCATCTCCTCGGCATCGAAGAGCGAATGGCGCATCATGTCGGTCAAAATGTCCATCGACAGGCCGACGTGTTCTGCGAGAACGCGTGTCTGGTACGCGGTGGCTTCTTTGTCGGTGAAGGCATTAAGGCTGCCGCCTTTGGACTCGATCTCATCGGCGATCGAGTGTGCGGTGCGATTTTTAGTGCCTTTGAACATCATGTGTTCGATGAAGTGCGAAATGCCGCGTGTGGGCTCGTCTTCGTCGCGCGAACCGACCCCCACCCACAGCCCGACGGAGGCGGACTGTACATAGGGAACGCTCTCAGTGACGACGCGAATACCGTTGGGGAGGGTGGTGATTTGAACCGCTTCGGTGGTTGATTTAGTCATGCACTTATGATACCTCACCGGAGTGGCAAAGGGGAAGGACATCGATTCGAACTCTCATCGTTCGTCACGCAGCTGTGGACTGTAGCGCGTACTCGATCGCCTGCTCGATCGTCATCGAACTGCCCTGTTCCCAGGCGGCGGCAAAAGATGCTGCCCCCAGACTGTCGCGAGCATCCATCACCCATCGATCATAGCGAACCCTCTCGTAAGGCGGCAGGGGAGTGCCGATCGCCTTCCTTATTGCTTCCGCTGCCCCCCACAATCTGGCGCTGCGCTCCAGCTTCTGCTGTCGGGCGGCGAGAGCCGCAAAAGCCTCCAGGAAAAAGGCTATTAGCGATTTGGCATCCAGTGCCCGATTCAGCGTTAGCCCCTGATCGAGCAGTGCGTGCGCGGTCGCATAATCATGCTTCTCAGAGGCAAGAATGCCGAGATTAAGAAGTGATTGGCCGATGCCCTCTTTGTTTTCTAATTTCTGATAGAGTTCTCGACACTGCTCAAAAAGCGAACACGCTGTTGTAGAGTCGCCCTCCCCGAAGGCGATGTAGCCCAGGTTTGAGAGTGCGCGTGCGATTCCCATTTTGTCGCCGATTTCGCGGCATAGTATCAGGCTTTCCTCCTGCAGCGGTCTGGCAGAAACGTAATCGCCCTGCTCTAGAGCGATACAGCCCAACCCATTCAGCGCATTTGCAAGGCTGCGTTTGTTCCCAAGCTCCCGATCGATCGCCAGTGCCGCTTCCTGCAACGATTGCGCAACCGCATAGTTGCCCTGGTCAGAAGCAAAAATACTCAGATTGCCGAGCGAGCGAGAGATGCCGCGTTTGTCATCCAGTTCCCGATAGAGTGCCAGACTCTGCTCCACCACCTGACATGCCTTCATGTGGTCGCCGCGCCGAAAGTGGAAACTTCCCAGACTTCCCAGAGAACGAGCGATTCCACGTTTGTCATTCAGATCTTGCAGCAGAGAGAGGCACTGCTCCAGCAGCAATTGCGCGACGGTATAGTCGCCCTGATCGACAGCAAGGGTGCTCAGATTGCCGAGCGCGTGCGCGATCCCCTGTTTGTTCCCAAGTTCCCGATTGATTGTCAGGCTCTCTTCGAGCAGCGCGCGGGCGGCGGACTGATCGCTCTGGGTGCCTGCCAGCACACCCGCGGCGTTGAGCGCAGACGCTCGCAGAGCAGAGCGCGTCTGTGCGCCGTGCCGCGAAAGCGTCTCAGCCAGCAATTTGCGCCCCTCTGTGTAGTTCCCTCGCACTTCCCAGAATCGGAACAGTCTTACGGCGATACCGAGTGCTACGTCATCATTGCCCCACTCAATTGCCGTACGCAGATTGCTGTGTTCGCTTTCCAGTTGTCTGAGCCAATGTGTGGCGTTCGGACCAGCCAGATGCGGAGCCGCCGCTTCCGCAAGCGCCGCGAAGTAAGCTTGATGGCGTCCCCGTATGAGATCGACGCCCTCCCCTTCCATGAGCCGATCTCGCGCATACTGCCGCACCGTCTCCATCAGATGATACCGCGTGTGTTCCTCTTCAAATTGCGCGGGCTCCGTCACAACAAGGCTTTTGTCGATCAGTGAGGTGAGCAGATCGAGCGCCTCCCACTCTTCCCCGGCATCCATACCGACCTCCGCTGCCGCTTCCAAAGTCCAGCCGCCGGCAAAGACCGAAAGACGACAGAACAGCCGTTTCTCCTGTGGGTTCAGCAAGTCGTACGACCAGTCGATCAGGGCACGGAGGGTCTGCTGGCGGGGCAGTGCCGTGCGACTGCCGCCTGTCAGCAGACGAAATCGGTTGTCGAGGCGGGCATTGATCTCCTCCAGTGAGAGGGAACGGACCCGGGCAGAAGCCAGTTCGATCGCAAGCGGAATACCATCCAGGCGATGGCATACGGACGCGAGGGCGTAGGCGTTGGCATCGGTCACCGTGAAGGCAGGCAGTGCCGCCGCAGAGCGATCCACGAAGAGGCGAACAGATTCGTACGCGAAGAGACTGGCCGGGGTCGCCGTCTGTTTGAGGTCCGGCAGGGAGAGGGAAGGAATACGATACAGAGTTTCGCCGGCGATTCCCAATCCTTCGCGGCTGCTGGCAAGTATATGGACATCGTGGCAACTCGTGAGCAGAGCATCAGCAAGGTGCGCACAGGCATCCAGAAGATGCTCGCAGTTGTCCAGAATAATCAGCAGGCGTCGGGACGCCAGCGCGCCGAGGAGTGTCTGTAGACGAGGTTTTCCCGGCTCTTCAGTCACATTCAGCGTTTGCGCTACAGTTTGCACGACTAATGTCGGATCGGTGAGCGCAGCCAGTTCGACCAGCCATACACCCTCCGGGTACTTTTCCAGTATATCGGCAGCGACCTGCAGGGCAAGTCGGGTTTTGCCGCATCCACCGCTGCCCGTCAGCGTCAGCAGCCGCGTCCTGTCCAGCAGGAATTTGACCGCTTCGATCTCCTGCTCACGCCCGATGAAAGAGGTTACCTGCTGCGGCAGGTTGTTGGGCATGTCGGCATTGTTCAGCGACTTGAGCGGCGGGAATTCCGAAGGGAGATCAGGATGTATCAGCTGGAATACGGGTTCTGGACGCCCCAGGTCCTTGAGTCGGTGTTCGCCCAGGCTTCTGAGTAGGACAGCGGGCGGCAGAGTATCCTGCGTGAGATTATGGGCCACATCTGAAAGCAGCGTCTGACCGCCGTGCCCTGCGGAGAGCAGGCGTGCCACACGGCTGAGGGGTTGACCAAAATAGTCGTTGTCACGGAGTTCGGCGGCGCCGGTGTGCATTGCCATGCGAACACGCAGGGATAGATCGGCGGTGTGAGTTGCTGCGTGAAGAGCGCATTGTGCGGCGAGCGCGGCTTTCAGAGCGTCGAGCGCAGTTGAAAAGGCGGCGCAAAAAGCGTCGCCGACGGTTTTGAAAACTACGCCGGAATTGTCTTCGATGGCTGACCGCAACAGGGTATCATGACGCGCCAGGGCATCGCGCATCGCCTCCGGCTGCTGCTCCCAGAGCCGGGTACTGCCTTCGATATCGGTGAACAGAAACGTGACGGTTCCACTCGGAAGGGACATGGCGGACTCCGGTTCCTTTAGATCTGCATCCACATTGGTCACTGCAGAGTTCGCCAAGAGCAAAAGCTTCTCCTGCCCTCCCGGAAAAGATTGGAGGAGATCACACGGTTTCAATTATGGTCTGACTGTGCAGAGTTCCTCTTCTCTTCGTTAAGGTGCTGGACAGGAGGCAGCCGGACGTGCACGCCCCCTCACCGCTTTATCCCCACAGCACTATCGCTAGATCAATTCGTCTTCCTTCCTTTTGGTGACTCACCTTACGCAATGGGGTATTCAGAACATGTGTGACAGTATAATTTCGTCATGGACAAACATATTCTCGATATCTACTCCGACTATCTAATATGCTCGTTTGGCATGACCACAGCCACCGGGCTTTCCACCCTGCTCGACGGAGCGATCAGCCACGACAAGATCACGCGCTTCTTGTCGGGAAGCGATTTCACCTCCGCCGACCTGTGGCAGATAGTCAAACCGCTGGTGCGTCCCCTCCAAAGCGAGGACGCCGTCTTGATCTTCGACGATAGTATCGAAGAAAAGCTCTACACCGATGCAAGCGAACTGATCTGCTGGCACTGGGATCACTGCTTCAACCGCAGCATCAAAGGCATCAACTTCCTGACCTGCCTCTCTCGCGGGACAGAAGCCGCGTCGCCCGTCGCTTTCGAGTTGATCAAAAAGTCCGCGTGAGAGACCGACAAAAAGACGGGCAAGCAAAAGCGCGTCTGTCCCACGAGCAAAAACACGTATCTGCGCGAAATGGCAGCGCAGTGCCAGAAGAACTAATTGCCCTTTCGGTATGTGCTCGCCGACGCCTGGTACAGCGCCTGCGAAACGATGGTTTATCTCAAAGAAGATGCCCAAACCGACTTCCACTTTGCGCTCAAGAGCAACCGCAAAGTGGCTCTGTCGCGCGAAGACAAGTTGGCGGGTCGCTATGTGCCCGTGTCTACGCTGTCACCCGAAGCCGACGTCACCCGCGAAATCTGGCTTGCGGGAGTGGATTTCCCTCTTCTGCTCGTTGTGCAGGTCTTTACAAACAAGGACAAAAGTCAGGGCGTTATCTCTCTGGTCACCAGTGACACAGCCTTGAGCGCTTCGCAAATCCAGGCAATCTACCAAAAACGGTGGAAAGTCGAAGAGCGCCACAAATCCGTCAAGAGCAATGCCAGTTTTGCCAGATCGCCAACCAAAACCGTTCGTACGCAAAGCAACCCTATCTTCGCCTGTTTGTGGGCGTATGTGAAACTCGAAAGTTTGCATCTGAAGACAAAGGGAAACCATTTTGCCCTTGGCGGCAGGCTCTATCGCGCAGCTCTCGAAAGTTCCCGACTCAGGAGGGCGCAGCAAGCCGCGCCCCCACAAATGCCCGGGAGATTATTCTTTTACAGTCCCTTACCGAGAACTACTGGCGAACAAAGGCGAGTGTGCCTCCGCGTAGAGAGAGCTACAGAAAAGATTTGCGCCGGAACACATACCTCTTCCTAGAAGCGTATCATATCGCGTATTAGGGACTCTCAACAAAATAAATGTTCCAGTCCGCGAAGCCTGCCTTCGCGCCTTTGTGGCAGTGACTTTAGTCGCCAGCCGAAGTGGAATAGTTTAATCCTTGAGAGTCCCTTACTTGCAGGGACTATCGAGTTCGGGATCGATACGCCACCAGATCAGACCGGGCTGTGGAGGATTTGCGCACATATCTCCGTAAAGACCGTATGCGTAATCCGGGTACACTGATCCTATGA
>Ga0123339_10001741_pt1 | contig 14953 bp, 14 predicted proteins | sample lystaG_FD_89956 | JGI IMG/M metagenome (GOLD analysis project Ga0123339, IMG submission 89956) | Glacier valley bacterial and archeal communities from Borup Fiord, Nunavut, Canada, to study Microbial Dark Matter (Phase II) -... | ecosystem: Environmental > Aquatic > Freshwater > Ice > Glacier ... | reverse complement strand
CTGCTGATGGTGCTGCTGGGCGGCGTGCAGACCGTGGCCGGGCCGGTGGTGGGGGCGCTGGCCTATGTCGGGCTGTATGATGCGCTGCTGCGCGCCACCGACTTGTGGCGGCTGGTGCTGGGAGCGGCGATCATCGTGCTGGTGCTGGCGTTCCCCGAGGGGATCGCGGGAGCGGCGCAACGGCTGTGGCAGCGGTGGCAAGCGGCATGAGGCTGCCCCACGTCCATCAGCGCCCGTCATTGCGAGGCGCGCTTGCGCCGCGGCAATCCAGGGGCGGACAGGACTGCGCTAGCGACCCCTGGATTGCCGCGTCGCTTCGCTCCTCGCAATGACGGTGGTTTTGCAGGTGGACGGCCTGTCCAAGTCCTTCGCAGGCCAGCCCGCGGTGTCCAACGTGTCCTTCACCGTGGATGCCGGGGAGATGCTGGCGCTGATTGGCCCGAACGGTGCGGGCAAGAGCACGACGTTCAACATGGTCGGCGGCCAGCTCCGGCCCGGCGCCGGCATGGTTCGGCTGGGGGGGCAGCCCATCACCGGCCTGCGCCCACGCGCCATCTGGCGCCTGGGTGTCGGCCGCACCTTCCAGGTGACCGCCACCTTCGCCTCAATGACGGTGCGGGAGAACGTGCAGATGGCGCTGCTGTCCGCCGCCGGCGGCATCCGCAACCCTTGGCGCGCTGCCACCGCCCTGCATGTGCCCGAGGCCGATGCCCTGCTGGCCCAGGTCGGGTTGCAGGACCAGGCCACCCGCGGCGCCGGCGTCCTGGCCTATGGCGACCTCAAACGGCTGGAGCTGGCCGTGGCACTGGCCGGCCAGCCCCGCCTGCTGCTGATGGACGAGCCGACCGCCGGCATGGCGCCCGCCGAGCGCACCGGCCTGATGGCCCTGACCCGGCGCCTGGCCACCGCCCGCGGCCTGGCCGTGCTGTTCACCGAGCATGACATGGACGTGGTGTTCGGCACCGCCGACCGCATCCTGGTGCTGAACCGGGGAGAGGTGATCGCCGCCGGGCCGCCCGCCGCGATACGCGGGGATGCCCGGGTGCGGGAGGTCTATCTGGGCACCGGCAGCACCAGCGGCGGGCATTGATGCTGGAGGTTTCGGGCCTCGATGCGTTCCTGGGCCGCGCCCACATCCTGCGGGCGCTGACCTTCGGCGTGGCGCAGGGCGAGGTGCTGGCCCTGCTGGGCCGCAACGGCGCGGGCAAGAGCACCACCATGAAGGCGCTGATGGGCCTGGTCCGCCCCGCCGCTGGCAGCATACGCCTGGCCGGGCAGGAGATCATGGGGTGGGAGCCGCACCGTATCGCCCGCGCCGGGCTGGGCTGGGTGCCAGAGGATCGCCGCGTGTTCGCCGACCTGACGGTGATGGAGAACCTGGACGTGGGCCGCCAGCCCGCCCGCCCCGGCGCCGCGCCTTGGACGCCCGGGCGCCTGTTCGCCCTGTTCCCCAACCTCGGCGCCATGCGCGGGCGGCCCGGCGCGCGCATGAGCGGCGGCGAGCAGCAGATGCTCACCATCGCCCGCACCCTGATGGGCAACCCCCGCCTGATCCTGCTGGACGAACCCGGCGAGGGCCTGGCCCCCGTCATCGTGGAACAAGTGGCCGCCGCCATCCTGGCGCTGAAGGCCGAAGGCGTGACGGTCGTGCTGGCCGAACAGAACCTGCACTTCGCCACCCGCGTCGCCGACCGTGCCGCAGTGATCGAGGGCGGGCGCATCGCATGGACAGGGACGATGGCGGCGTTGCAGGCCGACGATGCGGCGCGGGCGGCGTTGCTGGCGGTATAGGCGACGCGGACGGGCATTAACAAACGCTATGGGCGCCCTTACGTTGGCAGTTTCCCATCAAAGGACCTGCCCATGCTCCGCCGCCCCCTCATGCTCGGCTTGCTTGCCGCCACCCTTGTCCCGGCCCTTGCCAGCGCGCAGGCCACCAACCGCCGCATCCGCGGCACCATTCAGTCTATGGACGGCAGCACTCTGGTCTTGCAGTCGCGGGAGGGCGATGCGCTGCGCATCCAGCTTGCGCCGGATGCCGTCGTCACCGCCGTCATTCCAGCCACCCTGGCCGACGCCAAGCCCGGCACCTTCATCGGCACCGCCGCCGTCGGCCCCAAGACCAACCTGCGCGCCTTGGAGGTGCTGATCTTCCCCGAAGCCATGCGCGGCAGCGGCGAGGGCCACCGCCCCTGGGACCTGATGCCCGAGAGCACCATGACCAACGCAACCATCGAGTCCGAGGCCACCGGCACCGATGGGCGCGACCTGATGCTGGTCGCCAGCGGCGAGAAGCTGCGCGTCACCGTCCCTGCCGACGCCCCCATCGTCACCTTTGCCCCCGGCGAAGCCGCCATGCTGCGGCCCGGCGCCAAGGTGTTCATCGGCGCGCAGGTCGCCGCCGACGGCGCGCTGTCCGCCATCCGCGTTGCGGTCGGCAAGGACGGGCTTACGCCGCCGATGTAGCCCTGATCTCCGCCAACCCACGCCGGGCGGTGCCGTCCGGCGTGAAGTTGGCGGGGTCCAGCCAGGCTTGCAGCGCGGCGCGGCAGGCCGGCCACTCGTCGCCGACGATGCTGAAATAGGCGCTGTCCCGCAGCCGGCCCTTCATCACGTAATGCGCGCGCAACGTGCCCTCGTACGTGAAGCCCAGGCGCTTGGCGGCGCGTATGGACGGGGCGTTCAGGGCGTTGCACTTCCACACCAGCCGGCGGTAGCCCAGGTCGTCGGCGGCCAGGCGCAGCAGCAGGAACATCGCCTCCGTGGCCGCCCGGGTGCGTTGCAGGCGGGGGCCGAACCAGATGTTGCCGATCTCGATGCTGGCGTGCTTGGGCTGGATGTCCATCAGCGTCAGCCAGCCCGACACGTTGCCGGTGCTGACGGGGCGTATGGCCCAGGCCATCGGGTCGTGCGTGCTGGCGGTGTCGGCCACGAACGCCGTCATGGCGTCCTGCGCCGGGAACGGGCCGTAGCCCATGTAGTCCCAGCTCGAGTCCGCCTCCGGCCCTGCTGCCGCCCACAGCTCGTCGGCATGGCGGCGGTGCAGCGGCTCCAGCACCACATGGGTGCCGCGCAGGGCGACGCGCGCCGGCAGCGGGCGGGGGAAAGGATCGACGGGCGGCCCCAATGGGCGGTCGGCAGGATGTTCCATGGTCTACAGGATGCCACGGTTGCCGCACCGGGTTGAGGTGAAATCTGTATGGGACGGATCGAGTTCCGTACGCCATCATGCCCTCGTTGCAACTGAAGGAATGACGCGGATGAAGACGATGATGACCGGGTTGATGGCCGGAACGGCCGCCCTGCTGCTGTCCGGCTGCTCGGCGCCCATGTACCTCAGCGGCACGCTGACTGGCGCGCAGGAGTCACCGGCAACGGCGTCACGCGGGACGGGCACCGTCACCGCCACGGTTTACCCGTCCACCAACGCCATGAGCTACAAGATCGAGTATGCCGGCCTGTCCGGCCCGGCCACGGCGGCCCACTTCCACGGCCCCGCCAGCCCCGGCGCCAACGCAGGCGTCGTCGTGCCCTTCGCCTCCGCCGCCACGCCGGTCAGCGGCAGCGCCAACCTGACCGATGCGCAGAAGGCCGACGTGATGGCGGGCAAGTGGTATGCCAACGTCCACACTGCCGCCAACCCGGGCGGCGAGATACGCGGCCAGTTGATGCCGGCACCGATGGCGCGGTAGGGCACTAGCCGGGGGTGAGCACCTCCGGCACCCGTTCTGCGGGAGGTGTGTTGCGGCTGCGGCCGCAGCGCACCAGGCCGTCGATCACGACCATCCCGATGCCGGGCAGGTCGCCGCCGCGCACGCTGGCCAGCAGGTCGGCGCCGGCCGAGTGCTGCGCCCGGTCCATGAACACCAGGTCCGCCGCGCGGCCCGGCTCGATGATGCCGCAATCGAGCTTCCGCATCCGGGCTGTGTTGCCCGTGGCGCAGCAGAACAGGGTTTCCGCCGGCACGTCGCCCAAGGACGAGAGCATGGCGATCATGCGCAGGATGCCCAGCGGCTGCACGCCCGACCCGGCCGGGCCGTCGGTGCCCAGGATCACCCGCGCCATCTGCCCTAGTTCCCGCGCATAGCGCAGGGCCGTGAGGCCGGCCAGCTCGTTGCCGTTGTGCACGATCTCGATGCCGCGCCCGCAGCCTTCGCACAAGCAGCGGATTTGCCGCAGCGGCAGGGCGGTGTGGCCGCCGTTGATGTGGCCGATGATATCGGCGTCAGCCTCCAGCACCGTGTCGGCATCGATGTAGCCGCTGCCAGGCACGCTGGGGCCGCCGGTGTGTATGGTGCTCTGGATGCCGTGCTTCCGCGCCCACGCCACCATGGTCCGGGCCTCGTGGCCGGCCTTGACGCTGCCCAGGCCCACCTCGCCCAGCAGGGTGACGCCCGCGGCGGCCAAGTCGGAAAAATCGCTTTCGACCATGCCGTGCTCGATGATGGGGGCGCCGGCCAGGACCTTGACGCCGCCGGGCCGGTGGTTGTGGTAGGCACGCTGGGCAGTGATCGCCAGCGCCTTCAGGCCGACGATGTCGCGCGGGCGTCCGGGCAGGTGGACCTCCCCGGCCGAGACCATGGTGGTGACGCCGCCGTGCAGGGTGCTGTCGATCCAGCCGAGCTGGTTCTGCCGCGGCGTCCAGTCCCCGAACACCGGATGCACGTGGCTGTCGATCAGGCCGGGCGACACGGCGCAGCCATGCGCGTCGATGGTGACGCTTGCGTCCCCGGTGTCGCAGTCCTTCGCACGCCCAACGGCGATGATGCGCCCGCCCTCCGCAACCAGTGTGTCGGCATCGAGGATGGGCGCCTCCAGCTTGCCTGACAGCATGAGGCCGATGTTGCGGACGACCAGCTTGCCGGTCTGGACCTCGGGTCCGGCAGACAGCACCATGTCAGGCCACCTTGCGTAGAAGCTGCAGGAACTGCCGCCGCTCGTCCGGGCGCAGTGGCGCCAGCGTCGCCTCGGTGATGGCGCGTGCGGCGGGGATGGCGGCGGCGGCCAGGTCCAGGCCGGCGTCGGTCGGCGCCAGGACCGTGGTGCGGCGGTCGACCGGGTCGGGCAAGCGGTGTATCAACCCGCGGGCCTCCAGCCGGCGCACGACGCCTTGGATGGTGGCGGGGTCGGTAGCAACCAGGCGCCCCAGGTGGTTCTGCGTCACCCGGCCTAACGCCACGACGCGCACCAGGGCGCTGAATTGCGTCGGCGTCAGGTCGGCGGCCATGCCGCCGGCGAACAAGGCGGCGTGGCGCTGGTGCGCCCGGCGCAGCAGGAACCCGGCCTGCACGTCGAGGTCGTAGCCGTCCAGCAGGTCGGGTTCGGGGTGCGGCAGTGCCAGGACGGGCCTCGGGGGGATCATTCGCCTGCGAATGATCGGGGCTGGCGTCCCTGCCGTCAACAGAGGGTGGGCCGGGGCGGCATGCCCCGGCCCGGGCGGGCTAGTTGACCTTGGCGGTCCCGGTGACGGCCGGGGCCGTGGTGACGCGGGCGGCAGGAACGGTGCCAACCAGCGGAGCCACGGTCGGCGACGTGCCCGGCGCGACCGTGGTGACGCGGGGCTGGACCGGCACGGCGCCCATCGTCGTCCCAGCAGGGGCCGTGCCGGCCAGGCCGGCGTTCGGCGCGACGGGCACGGTCGCAGTCGCGCCGACGGAAGGCTTGACCGCTGCCGGGGCCGTCGCCGACGCCCTCGCATCCGGTATGGCCGCCGGGCTGGTGGCGATGCGGTGCACGGGCGCGTGGCGCACAGTACGGTGGTGCGTCGCGCGGACCTGGTGGGCGCCGGCCACAGGCTGGGCCAGGACGGGCAGCGCCAGCGAGCCGAACAGCGCGCCGAAGAACGCAGTGGAGAGCATCAGGCGGGTGATGGTCATGGCGGGATGTTCCCTTGGGCCGGCATCAGCGCCGGCATGGGGAACATCGGTGCGCCGCATGGCGCCATCGGGGCGGAACCGTGTCGCCCCGATGGCATTTACGCAGGTCTAGTGGGCGGCAGCACCCTCGGCGCCGATGCCCGTCTCGGACCGGACATACTGCGCCTCATACGCGGCCCGCTCGGCGTTGGCCGAGGCGCTGCGGTCCAGCGTGGACACCAGCCAGCACACGATGAAGGCGGCCGGCATCGTGAAGATGGCCGGCGACGTGTACGGGAACGGCGCGGACCCGGCGGGATTGCCCAGGACCGACACCCAGATGCCGGGGCTGAGGACCGTCAGGCCCACCGCGCCGATCAGCCCGGTGAAGCCGCCCAGGAAGGCGCCGCGCGTGGTCAGGCCCTTCCAAAGCATCGACAGCAGCAGCACCGGGAAGTTGGCGCTGGCCGCGATGGCGAACGCCAGGCCCACCATGAAGGCGACGTTGATATTCTTGAACGCGATCCCAAGCACGATGGCGACGACGCCCAGCACCACCGTCGTGATCTTGGACACACGCACCTCGGACCCGTCGGAGACCATGCCGCGGCGGAACACGCTGGCATACAGGTCGTGGCTGACGGCGCTGGCGCCGGACAGCGTCAGGCCCGACACGACGGCCAGGATGGTGGCAAACGCCACGGCCGAGATGAAGCCCTTCATCACGTCCCCGCCGACCGCGTGCGCCAGGTGGATGGCGGGCATGTTGCCGCCGCCCAGCAGGGCGCCCTTGGCGTCCAGGTACTCCGGATTGGTGCTGACCAGCACGATGGCGCCGAAGCCGATGATGAACGTCAGCAGATAGAAGTAGCCGATGAACGTCGTCGCCCAGAACACAGACTTGCGGGCTTCCTTGGCGTCCGACACCGTGAAGAAGCGCATCAGGATGTGCGGCAGCCCGGCCGTGCCGAACATCAGCGCGATGCCCAGCGAGATCGCCGAGATCGGGTTCGCCACCTGCGGCCCCGGCAGCATGATGGCATCGTGCTTGGGATGCACCTCGATCGCCTTGGCCAAGAAGTCGCTGACGCTGAAGTTGAACTTCGACAGCACGAGGATCGAGATCAGCGTGGCGCCCGACAGCAACAGCGCCGCCTTGATGATCTGCACCCAGGTGGTCGCGATCATGCCGCCGAATGTCACATAGACGATCATCAGGACGCCGACGGCGACGACGGCATACTGGTAGTCCAGGCCGAACAGCAGCTCGATCAACTGGCCGGCGCCGACCATCTGCGCGATCAGGTAGAACGCCACCGTCACCAGCGTGCCCGTCGCCGCCATGGCGCGGATCGGCGTCTGCTGCAGGCGGTAGGACACCACGTCGGCAAAGGTGAACCGCCCGAGGTTCCGCAACGGCTCGGCCATCAGGAACATGATGATCGGCCAGCCCACCAGGAAGCCAATGGCATAGATCAGCCCGTCATACCCGAAGGTGTAGAACAGCGCCGAGATGCCCAGGAACGACGCCGCCGACATGTAGTCACCCGCAATCGCCACCCCGTTCTGGAACCCGGTGATGCCGCCGCCTGCGGTGTAGAAGTCGCTGGTGGTCTTGGTGCGGCCCGCCGCCCAGTAGGTGATGCCCATCGTCAGCGCGACGAAGCCGGCGAACATGCCGATGGCGGTCCAGTTGGTGGCCTGGCGCGTCCCGGCATCCAACGGGCCGGCTGCCTGCGCCGCCGTGCTGGCCAGCAACAGGAATAGGCCGATTGCGATGCGCCTCATCACAGGACTCCTGCCGGGGCGCCGGTGCGGGCGGATTCTGCGACAACCCTGCGCGACAGCTCGTCGAACTTGCCGTTTGCGCGCAGCACGTAGATGCCGGTCAGGATGATGGCGCTGAGGATCACGCCGATGCCCAGCACGAGGCCAACGGTGATCGAACCGAACAGCGGGCGTGCGATCAGCGGCTTTTGGTAGGCCACCAGCCCAATATAGCCGTAATAGATCAGGAGCATTATGATCGTCAGCGTCCAGCCGAACGCCTTGCGGGACCGGGTCAGCTCGATGAAGTCAGGGTTCCGGCGTATCCGGTTCACATGCGTGTCGCTCAACGTTCCACCCCGTATGTTTGTTTGACTGGCGTTCTACGGGCCTTAATGCGATTTGCAAAGCTGTATGAACGGAAAAGGGCGCCTGGCCTGCGCCAGACGCCCCCTTGTGAAAGCCGTCGCCAGAGTGGCGGGATCTAGGTCCGGCTTGCCGTGTGGTCGGCGGCGAAGATGTCGCGGTCCTTCGTCTCCGGGACGAACAGCGCACCCACGACCAAGGTGATCGTTGCGAATACGATAGGATACCAAAGCCCGTAGAAGATGTCCCCCGTCGCGGCGATCATCGCGAACGTCGTCGCCGGCAGCAACCCGCCGAACCAGCCGTTGCCGATGTGGTAGGGCAAGGACATGGCGGTGTAGCGGATGCGGGACGGGAACAGCTCCACCAGCGCGGCGGCAATGGGGCCGTACACCATGGTCACATAGACCATCAGCACCGTCAGCAGCCCGACGATGGTGGCCGTCTGCGGACGGAACACGTCGAACGCGCTGGTCATCTTGACGACGGACGGGTTGGCCGCCGCCGGGTATCCGGCTGCGGACAGCGCCGCGTTGGTGTCCCGTGCCAGGGCGGTGCGCGCCGCGGCGGCCCCGGCCCCGGCCTTGACCGCATCGAACGACGCGACGGACGCGGCGCCGGCCTTGATGCTGGCGACCGTCCCGGCCGGCGCGTCCTGCTGCTTGTAAGGCACGGACAGGCCGGACAGCACCTGCTTGGCGATGTCGCAGGACGACGTGAACACGAGGGTGCCGGTCGGGTTGAACTGGAAGTGGCAATCCGCCGGGTCGGCCACCACCGTCACCGGGATGGTCTGCTGCGCGGTGTAGAGCGCCGGGTTGGCTTCCTGCGTCAGCTTGGCGAAGATCGGGAAATAGGTCAGCGCCGCCAGCGCGCAGCCGGCCAGGATGATCGGCTTGCGCCCGATCTTGTCGGACAGCCAGCCGAAGAACACGAAGCCTCCGGTGCCCAGCAGCAGGGACCAGGCAATCAGCAGGTTGGCGGTGTAGCCATCGACCTTGAGGATGCTCTGGATGAAGAACAGCGCGTAGAACTGGCCGGTGTACCACACGACCGCCTGGCCCATCGTCAGGCCGACCAGCGCCAGGATGGCCACCTTCGCGTTCTTCCACTGGCCGAACGCCTCGGTCAGCGGCGCCTTGGACAGCGTGCCCTCCTCCTTCATGGCCTGGAACGCCGGGCTTTCGTTCAGTTGCAGCCGTATCCAGACGGACACGAGCAGCAGCAGGATCGACACCAGGAACGGCACGCGCCAGCCCCAGTCGGCGAACGCGGCCTCCCCGATGATGCTGCGCGTGGACAGGATGACCAGCAGGGACATGAACAGCCCAAGCGTGGCGGTCGTCTGTATCCAGCTCGTGTAGAAGCCGCGCCGCCCCTGCGGCGCGTGCTCGGCCACATAGGTTGCGGCCCCGCCGTATTCGCCGCCCAGGGCCAGGCCCTGCAGCAGGCGCAACATGATCAGGATGATCGCGGCGGTGATGCCGATGGTGTCGGACGTGGGCAGCAGGCCGACGATGAAGGTGCTGCCGCCCATGATGAGGATCGTCACCAGGAAGGTGTACTTGCGCCCGACCAGGTCGCCCAGCCGCCCGAACACCAGCGCCCCGAACGGCCGCACCAGGAACCCGGCGGCGAACGCCAGCAGGGCGAAGATGTTGCGCGTGTTGGGGTCGAACTGGCTGAAGAACTTGGCCCCGATCACTCCTGCGAGGGAGCCGTACAGGAAGAAGTCGTACCACTCGAACACCGTGCCGAGCGAGGAGGCGAAGATCACCTTCCGCTCCTCGGCCGTCATGGAACGGTTGCGTCCGCCAACCGCCTCAGATGTCGCCACGCTCATCGTCACGCTCTCCCCAGGGACGACGGCGGTTCCGTCATCGATGCTTCCGCCTCCGGACGCGGGCAGCGTGCCCCGGACCCTGACAGGTTTGTGCAGAAATCCATCCTTCAAACAAAATTTGCAAGATGCCGCGCGCGTGATGACCGTGGGCTGGCGACGATTCCCGGCGGACCGTGTGGGGACGACACGGACCGCCGGCGGATGGGCGCCCTCAATCGTCGGCGAAGATGTCGCGGTCCTTCGTCTCGGGAAGGAACAGCGCGCCCACGACCACCGTGATGGTTGCGAACACGATGGGATACCACAGGCCAGAATACAGGTTGCCCGTAGCGGCGATGATGGCGAAGGTGGTCGCGGGCAGCAGCCCGCCGAACCAGCCGTTGCCGATATGGTAGGGCAGCGACATCGCGGTGTAGCGGATGCGGGACGGGAACAGCTCGGCCAGCGCCGCGGCGATCGGGCCATAGACCATGGTCACATACAGCACGAGCACCGTCAGCAGGCCGATGATGGCCAAGGCCCGCGGCTGGAACACGTCGAATGCGCTGTACATCTTGATGACGGACGGGTTGGAGGTCGGCGGATACCCTGCCGACACCAGCGCCGCTGCGACGAAGCGGTTCAGTTGCGTCCGTGCCGCCGCTGCCTTGGCGCCCATGTCCGCTGCGTTGAACGACGGCACGGCATCCACGGTGCCTGCACGTATGCTGGCGATGGTGCCGGGCGGCGCATCCTCCCGCGAGTACGGGATGGACAGGGACGCCAGCACCTGGGCGGCGATGTCGCATGACGTGGTGTAGACAGCCGTGCCGGTCGGGTTGAACTGGAAGTGGCAATCGGCCGGGTCGGCGGTGATGACGACGGGGATGTCCTGCTGCGCCTCATACAGCGCCGGGTTGGCCTGCTGCGTCAGCTTGGCGAAGATCGGGAAGTAGGTCAGCGCGGCGATGGCGCAGCCGGCCAGGATGATCGGCTTGCGCCCCACCTTGTCCGACAGCCAGCCGAAGAACACGAAGCCGCCCGTGCCGAGCAGCAGCGCATAGGCGATCAGCAGGTTGGCGGTGTAGCCATCGACCTTGAGGATGCTTTGCAGGAAGAACAGCGCATAGAACTGGCCGGTGTACCAGACGACGGCCTGGCCCATCGTCAGCCCGACCAGCGCCAGGATCGCCACCTTGGCGTTCTTCCACTGGCCAAACGCCTCGGTCAGAGGCGCCTTGGACAAGGTCCCTTCCCGCTTCATGTCCCGGAACGCCGGGCTTTCGTTCAGCTGCAGGCGTATCCACACCGACACCAGCAGCAGCAGGATCGACACCAGGAACGGCACGCGCCAGCCCCAACTGGCGAACTCAGGCTCCCCCAGCGTGCTGCGCGTGATGAGGATCACCAGCAGGGACATGAACAGCCCCATCGTCGCCGTGGTCTGTATCCAGCTCGTGTAGAAGCCGCGCCGGCCCTGCGGCGCGTGTTCCGCCACATAGGTCGCCGCCCCGCCGTACTCGCCGCCCAGCGCCAGGCCCTGCAACAGCCGCATGACGATCAGGATGATGGGCGCCGCGATGCCGATGCTGTCCGAAGTCGGCAGCAGCCCGACGACGAAGGTGCTGGCGCCCATCATCACGATGGTGATGAGGAAGGTGTGCTTGCGCCCGACCATGTCGCCCAGCCGCCCGAACACCAGCGCCCCGAACGGCCGCACCAGGAACCCGGCGGCGAACGCCAGCAGGGCGAAGATGTCACGGATGGCAGGATCGAACTGGGTGAAGAACTTCGCGCCGATGATCCCCGCCAGGGAGCCGTACAGGTAGAAGTCGTACCACTCGAACACCGTGCCGATCGAGGAGGCGAGGATGACCTTGCGGTGTTCCCGCGTCATGGCCCGGTTGCGCGACAGGGCTATACCGTCGGCAGGCAGGGCGATGCTCATGTAGGTCCCCTCAATCGTAGTGGCTCGGCCAGTCAGGGCAGCATCGGCCCTCGGGCGGAGGCGGCCCCACCTTGGGTCCAAGCGATTTCGTTCCTGCCGCAGACTGTGCCATCTGCTAAAGGTCATGGGAACGTGGGAACAGGGCGCCGTGACAGTTGTTAACCAATCCTCCCAATATCTTAACAGCTACGCAGACACCTATGCCGCCTGGGCCGCCAACCCGGCGGGGTGGTGGGCGGAGGCCGCCACGGGCCTGGACTGGGACAGCCCTCCCACCCAGACGTTCGACCCGGCGCTCGGCGCCTATGGGCAATGGTTTGCGGGCGGCACGCTCAACATGTCGGCCAACTGCCTGGACCGGCATGTGGCTGCCGGGCGCGGCGGCCAGGCGGCGCTGGTGTGGGACAGCCCGATGGCCGGGGCGGTCCAGACGTTCACCTATGCCGAATTGCTGGACCGCACCGCCCGCGTCGCCGGCGCGCTGGCGGCGTTGGGCGTCGGCTATGGCGACCGTGTCGTGATCTACATGCCGATGGTGCCGGAAGCGGTCATCGCCATGCTGGCCTGCACGCGGCTGGGCGCCATACACTCCGTGGTGTTCGGCGGATTTGCGGCGGCGGAGCTGGCCAAGCGGATCGAGGACGCGCAGCCCCGGGCGGTCGTGTCGGCGTCCTGCGGGCTGGAGCCGGGCCGGGTCGTCGCCTACAAGCCGTTGCTGGACGCCGCCATCGCCATCAGCAGCCACAAGCCTGCGGCGTGCCTGATCCTGCAGCGCCCCATGCTGGCCGCCGCGATGCAGCCGGGCCGGGACTGGGACTTCCAGGCGGCCGAGGCCGCCGCAGCACCCCACCCGCCGGTGCCGGTGCTGGCGACGGACCCGATCTACATCCTGTATACCTCCGGGACGACGGGGAAGCCGAAGGGCGTGGTGCGCGACACCGGCGGCTATGCCGTTGCGCTGCACCACTCCATGCGGATGATCTACGGCGTCGGCACCGGGGACGTGTACTGGTGCGCCAGCGACGTGGGCTGGGTGGTGGGCCACAGCTACATCGTCTATGGCCCGCTGCTCGCGGGATGCACGACCATCCTGTATGAGGGCAAGCCGGTCGGCACCCCGGACCCCGGCGCGTTCTGGCGGGTCTGCGCCCAGCACGGCGTGCGCGTGCTGTTCACCGCGCCCACCGCCTTGCGCGCCATACGCCAGCAGGACCCGGACGGCACGCACATGGCACGGCACGACCTGTCCCACCTGGACGCGCTGTTCCTGGCCGGGGAACGGTGCGACCCGCCGACCGCCATCTGGATCGCGGGCAAGCTGGGCCGCCCCGTTGTGGACCATTGGTGGCAGACCGAGACGGGGTGGCCCATCACCGCCGGGTTCCGCGGGCTCGGCCTGTTCCCGTTCAAGCCCGGGGCCGGCGGGCGCGCCTGCCCCGGCTATGACGTGCAGGCGCTGGATGACGGGGGCGCGCCGCTGCCGCGCGGCACCGTGGGCAACCTGGCCATACGCCTGCCGATGCCGCCGGGCTGCGCGCCGACGCTTTGGCAGAATGCGGCGGGGTTCCAGGCCGCCTACCTCGATGATTTCCCGGGCTGGTATCGCACCGGCGATGCGGGCCAGGTGGATGCGGACGGGGACGTGTGGGTGATGGGGCGGACCGACGACATCATCAACGTCGCCGGGCACCGCCTGAGCACCGGCGCGATGGAGGAGGTGCTGGCCAGCCACCCCGACGTGGCCGAGTGCGCCGTCATCGGCGCGGCGGACGCGCTGAAGGGCCAAGTGCCGCTCGGCCTGGTGGTGCTGAAGGCCGGCGCCGGGCGGGACGAGGCGGAGGTGGCGCGGGAGCTTGTGGCGCTGGTGCGCGACCGCATCGGGCCTGTCGCGGCATTCAAGGACGCCCGCGTCGTGGCCCGCCTGCCCAAGACCCGGTCTGGCAAGATACTGCGCGCCAGCATACGCAAGCTGGCGGACGGGGAGGCCGCGGCCCCCCCGCCCACCATCGACGACCCGGCCATCCTGGACGAGATCAAGGCGGTGCTGGGCCGGCAACAAGGGAGCAAGGCATGAGCTACGTGGATTCGGTGCTGCAGAAAGACGAGACCGTGCTGCGCCGGGGCCGGCTGCACTGGATCGTCTATGCACGCGGCCTGCTGCTGCTGTTGCTGGCGGGCATCGTCTTGGCCGTGCCGGTGTCCGAGCGGTTCCGCGTCGCCGCCAACTGGGCCGCCATCCTGCTTGCCGCCCTCAGCGTGCCGCTGCTGGTCCATGGCTGGTATGACCAATGGATCACCGAGATCGCCGTGACCAGCCGCCGCATCATCTACAAGCGCGGCCTGATCCGCCGCATGACCGCCGAGATGAACCTGGACAAGGTGGAGAGCGTCGGCGTCAACCAGTCCATCCTGGGCCGCATCCTGGACTACGGCACCATCGACGTGCGCGGCACCGGCGGCGGGATCGAGGGCGTGCGCGGCATCGAAGGGCCGCTGGCCTTCCGCAGCGCCATCACAGCGCGGTAGGGGCGCCCCGACACAAATCTGCAACCCTGGCGTCACACGGCTGACGCCCGTCGCATGATAGCTGCCACGCCCATCGGTTGGGGGCTGCATGGCTGCGAAGAACGTCCTGTTGATCGTCGTGGACCAGTGGCGGGCGGATTGCGTGCCCTGGCTGGGCACCCCGCACCTCCGCACGCCCAACCTGGACCGGCTGTGCCGGGAGGGCGTCACCTTCCGCAACCACGTCACCACCTGCGTCCCCTGTGGCCCGGCGCGTGCCAGCTTGCTCACGGGCCTGTATCTCATGAACCACCGCGCCGTGCAGAACACGGTGCCGCTAGACGCCCGGCACAAGACCCTGCCGCGGGCGTTGCGCGACGCCGGGTATGACCCGGCGCTGGTCGGCTACACCACCACCACGCCCGACCCGCGCACCACCGGGCCGCGCGATCCGCGGTTCTCGGTCCTGGGCGACAACATGGACGGTTTTCGCAGCGTCGGCGCGTTTGAGCCGGACCATGACGGGTATTTCGGCTGGCTGGCCCAGAAGGGCTACGCGCTGCCGGCCAACCGGGACGACATCTGGCTGCCCGGCCACGAGATTAGCCGCGGCGCAACCACGCATCCCGCCCGCATCCCGGCGGAGCTGTCCGACAGCGCATTCTTCACCGAACGCGCGCTGACCTACCT
>Ga0123339_10001738_pt1 | contig 14969 bp, 11 predicted proteins | sample lystaG_FD_89956 | JGI IMG/M metagenome (GOLD analysis project Ga0123339, IMG submission 89956) | Glacier valley bacterial and archeal communities from Borup Fiord, Nunavut, Canada, to study Microbial Dark Matter (Phase II) -... | ecosystem: Environmental > Aquatic > Freshwater > Ice > Glacier ... | reverse complement strand
GGCTTGCAGCTTCCCGGCCTTAATCCACTCATACGCCGACTGAGGGCGAATCCCTAGTAGCGCGGCAGCTTCCGCCACGGTCAGCACTTGGTCGTTGCGGTCGGCCTCCTCAGCTTCGGCAATTTGCTCAGCCAGCAGCTTCGCGTATTCCTCTCGGGCGGCGCGGCGGCTCTGCCGGTCAATCTCCGCAAAGAGTGGGGTTAGTACGCTGGCCCAATCGGTGGGCGGCGTGAGGGGTAACGGGCCAGAGTAGGCCGGGGCGGGGGGATAGTGGGGGCGCGGGGCGCTTGTCATTTTTGCTTGCGTTCTCAGGCTTTAGGCTGATTGGCAAGACAAGTTGGGCGGGTTGGCAACCTGCCGTAAACAACGGGAAAGGTTTCGGACGAGTAACCCCAAAACGGGTAGAGTTTAGGGAGAGTTGGGGGAGAGTTAGCTTATCTCCTTATTGTTTTTCCACCGTTGAATACTGTCTTGGAGATGGATTGTGGAGGTCGCCAGTTCCGCGTTTTCCTTAACATTAGTGAGCTTGCCTGACACGGTGTAGCCGTACCTGGCACCCAGCATTCGCGCAAGGCTCGCCTCCGTTTTAGCAGAGTAAGATTGACCGCCGCGCCCTTTTATCGACTTCGCCAATGCCCATATTTTAGTATTAGCGTTGCTGACTTGTTCAAAATCTTCATTTGGTGGGCACAAGTCAAGCATCTTCGCCAGCCTGTCGCAATGAGTGGTCAGAAAGCCCCAATTGAAAACCGCGTCAATGTTTTCCGCTACTCGTATTCCTGTTGCGGTTCCTGCTGGCCGCTTCTTACCTCCCGACATAGCAGACTCTGGCTGACCCTCGATAGTAGGCGGTTCGGATGCTTCGGCCGGCTTGCTTGTTGGTTGGGCCACTATCAAAGCGGCGGGCTGACTAAAGTAGTAGCTTGGCAAGCCGGGGCGACGGGCAAAAGGTTTGGGCGTGTTTTTTTCGTATAACTCACGGGCATACTGATATAGCCTGACTGTCGCCATTATTTTGTGGCGAAAATATAGGGTGCGATTATACGGTGAGTTTGACGGTTCAAGGGCAAGCGGCGCGGGTAAAGTGCCCCGAAGTAGCTCAACAACGGCCGCTACGTGAGCTTGCTCGTTCGATTGAAACCAAGCTGTAACCTCAGTCGGCCCGGCGGGCATTGGGCCACTGAGTGGGACACGGTCAGTAGCCTTATCTTCTATTCTGTTCAATTCCTGCCGAATGCCCAAGCAAAAAGCGTCGGCCATTTCTCCGCTATCAAGGGGGTATTTAGCAAGCAGTCGCTCAAAGTCTCGGCTCACTTTCGGCAGTTCGTTGTCAAAGTTTTTACGACCTGGAATATCATCCGCCCACTTCGTGTAAAACTCGGCGATGAATATGGTTAATTCGTCTTTGACAGTAGAATTTAGAGAACTGACTATGTTGATAACTCCTTTCGCAAAAGGCACCCCCTGGCGTAGGGCTATCTCTCCTTCCTCCAAGCGTTCGCCCCAAGCGGCAAGCTGTGCTTGCTGCTTGGGATTTAACGCCTTACCCAGCACCCACCTGTTGAGGAGCCAACGGTAAACGCGCCCTTCGGCCTCAGTCAATGCAAACCGCTCGTATAAGGCGGGGTAGTCCCGAAGTTTCATTGCTTGCCAGCTTGAATGAGTGAATTATTTTCCCTGCTCGGCTTCGCCCCAAACGCGGGCGAAGTCGCTTAGTAGCCGCTCAGGCGTTACCTGAATATAACGACGAAAGCTCTTAAAATCCTTATGGCCAGTGGCTTTCATAATCGTTTCCCAACTTAGCCCACCTTCCAGGGACAAGGTTACGAACGTGCGGCGGCCCGTGTGCGAAGATATAAGCTCGTGCTTGGGGTGGGTGGTGGTGGTGCGGCGGCTGCCCCGGTGTTCTACTTGCTCGGTCGGAGTGTTGATTTTTGCCAGCATAGCCACGTCCTTGATATACTTGTTGAGCTTCTGGTTAGAAATTGGCCGAACCTTGCCCGCCCATAAGTCGGCCAGCAGCGGCACGGCGCGGTTGCCCCGTAGCGGGACGGTCAGCTTCTCACTCGTTTTTTGGGCCGTGAGCTGCAACCACTCGCCGCGTTGGTGTTCGGGTTTGAGCGCGGCCACGTCGGAGAAGCGTAGGCCCGTGTAGCAGCTAATCAGGAACAGGGCGCGGGCGTTTTCGAGCCGGGCCGCGTCGGGCAGCATTGAGACGTTTACTTGCTCAATAGCCGTTAGCTCGTCGCGGGTCAGGGCCAACACGTCGGGGTCGCGGCGCACCCAGCGCCAGCGTTTGTAATCTTGCAGCGGGTTCCGGCCCAACTCGTGCGCGTCGGCCAGAAAGTGCTTGAAGTGCGCTAGGTGCTTGGCAATGCTGTTATCTACCAGCCGCGCCGTATCGAGTAGGTAGGCCGTGAAGTCGTGCCAGAATTGCAGCGTAAAGCCCGCGTACTGCAACGGCTGCCCGGTGGCTTGCTCGTAGCGGTCGAGGTGGTTGTAGAGCGTCCCCAGGGCCTTGACGGTGTTGGGGCGGCGGGTACGGGCGTGGCGCTCTTTGTAGGCCAGCAAGTCAGGCAGCGGGCGCGGCACGGGGGCAGCGGGTTCGGGGGCCGCTTCGGGTTCAATGCTTTGGCGCAGCTCGTCGGCCGTGGGTAGTGCGCCCTGGGCGCGGCACTCGGCCCAATACGCCAGCAGCCGCTTACTCATGCGGGCCAGGTTGGCATTGATTAGCACGTTGGCCCGCTTCTCGTCGTCAGTCAAGGCGCGGCCTTTAGTTAGGGCTTGCTGCACGTCGCCGGCCGCCCACAAGGCCGGTAGAATCTTCTCGCCGGTATAGAGACGAATGCGAGAATCTTTGTTGCCCCCCTCTTTAGGCCCGCTTTGGGGGTTGAACCAGATAAAAATAGCCGTAGGTTTGTCTGCCCTCGGCTCCTTCAAGTGGAAGGATACAGTTGCCATTTTCCTGAATTTTAGTTGCCGCTACGAAGATAGGGCAAAATCTTTTCAGGGTACAGCTTGGGGTACAAACTTTCCGTACAAGCCCGTAAAAAACACCTATGTGTACCCCCAGCCGCTCAATCAAAAATGCATTTCCAGGCTATCAGAGGGCATTTTTTAGTAGTTTGCCTTATGATGGTGTACGGTACGCGGTATTCCCGTCTCTGGTACGCTTGCCTGACTCCCGAAAAACCGCCGCTCCCGCCGGAAAAGCAGTTTTTCGGGAGTTTTACGTTAGGGCTGGTTTCCGCTTCTGATTTACCTGCCCGACTACGCTTTTTCGACCGCGACGACCCATGCGCCACTGTGACTTGTGCGGGGCGACGGACTTCGGCCCGCTGCCCTTTTACTACTTCTTCGACGGGCAGCGCCTGCAAGGCACCCGCTGCCGCAATTGTGGCCTGGCTTTCCTAGACCCTCAGCCCACGTCGGCTCAGCTCGAAAAGCTCTACGGCAAGGAATATTTCACCGAGCGACCCAACTACGACCGCGCCCAGCCGGACGTGAAGTTCATTGAGGAGGGCGCGGCCCTCGACCTGAGCCAGCCCCGGCCCGACAAGTTTGTGGATTACATGCGGGCGCACTACGCGGGCCGGAAATTTCGCTACCTCGAAGTGGGCTGCGGCCCCGGCTACACCCTCAAAAGCCTGCAAAGCCTGGGCTGGACGACCCACGGCCTGGAAATCTCGGCCCACGCCGCCGACTACGCCCGCCGGGTGCTGGGTTTGCCCGTCGTGACGGGCAACATCGAAACGACTGAGGATTTCACGGAGAATCAGTTTGACCTGGCCTACCTCGGCGACGTGCTGGAGCATTTGTTGTCGCCGGCGGCGGCCGTGCGCAAGTTTGGACGCATCCTCAGCCCCGGCGGGCTGCTGGTGCTGGCCCTGCCCAGCGTGACGAACCTGCCAAGTATGCGCCTGGGCTTCGGCGCGTACCGGCTGCTGGGCCGGCAGCGGCGCATGGACCTGCCGCCCTATCACCTCTACGAATTCACGCCGCGCACCATCACCAAACTGCTGGAACAGAACGGCTTCCGGGTAGTGGATTTACGCAATCCGGTCAAGCCCCCGGCGCATATCCGCCTCGGCGGCAACCCGTTGGAGCAGGCCGCCAAGCTAGCTACGCAGTACCCGACGTATTGGCTTAATCAGCTGACCGGGCGGTTTGGGGACCGCATGTTCGTGGTGGCGGAGAATGTAGGGTAGGGGCGGGTCGCACCCGCCCGTTTGCTTGGCGGGCACGCGCCAGGTTGCCGCGTTTGGCCGGGCGGGCGCGTGCGACGCGCCCCTACGCAACGCTCGACACCCGCACCGGCTGCCCCTGAAATAACACTTCGTCGCCGGCGCGGCAGCCGGCCAGCGCCCGCAGCAGCGGCGCGGCCGCCGACACGGCCACGAACTCGCCCACCCCATCGGCCACCAGGCGTCCGGCCCCGATGCTGACGTAGAACAAGCCCCGGCTGGTACCCACGAGTGCCCCCGGCCGCACGGTGTCGGCGGGCAGGCTGGGGTTGATTCGCTGTAAATCGGCCAGCAGCAGCTGAGCCTCGTGCAGCTGGGCGGCGTGGCGGTCGCGCTCCTGCTGAGCCATCGCGCGGCCGGTTTCGTACTTGTCGCCCGCGCTGCTCTTGGTTTCGGAGTTGCTCGACTCCTGAGCGGCGGCCATGCCCGCGCGGGCCGCCGCCAGGCGGGCTTCGACGTGAGCGAGGCAGGCGGCGTAGGCAAGGGGCTTCATTGTTTCTTGTTTCTTGTTTTCAGGGCACGGGTTCGCGCGGAGTTCCGCGGAGGTGGCAGAGTCTCGCAGAGTTGAAACGCCGCTACCTTGCCTCGTTCAAGTTTGAAACAAGAAACAAGAAACTCACAGCGCGCCCGCCACACCGCTGACTACCATCGCCACCAGGGCGGTGTTGAAGAAAAACGAAATCAGACCGTGCAGCAGGGCCAGCCGGCGCAGGGGGCGGCCGCTAATACTCACGTCGGCGGTTTGGGCGGTCATGCCTACGATGAAGGCGAAGTAGGCGATGTCAAGGTAGTCGGGTTCCTGCATGTATTGGGCATCGCCGGGGAAAATCAGCCCGCCCACGTCGGTACCGTCGGGGCGGGCATCGTAGTAGATGTGGGCGTAGCGGAGCGTGAACACGGTGTGGACCAGCAGCCAGGCCGCGCCCACGGCCACGATGCTCAGGCCGACGTGGCGCACAATGGCGGCCGGACTCATGCCGTGCAGCGTGCCGAGCAGCAGCACGACGGCCAGCAGACTCGCCCCGGCCGCCACCAGCACGAACACGAAGCTCAGCGCCCGGCTCAGGTCTTCGGAAGCGGCCACGCGGCGGATGCGGGCGGTATCGGCCGTGAGAATCGCCAACCAGATGACCAGCAGCGAGGTAACGGCGAACGCATCCCAACCCAGCACCAGCCGCACGAGCGGCGTGTAATGAGTCGGGCTGAAAAACCACACGGCCACGCCCACCGCCAAGGCCAGCCCCAGCCGCGCCCCCGACGACAAATGGCCCACCCGGTGCAGCCAGGCCCACGAAATAACAGATTCACTCACGCCGACAAAGTAAAACCTAAATCCGTTGCCGACCGCGAGTCGATAGTTTTGCGTCCATGAACAACGCTCCCGACGCGCACGGCGCGCCCCTCTCCGGCCTCTACCGCCCCGCACTGGGTTTACTCACTGACCTCTACCAGCTCACGATGGCCTATGGCTACTGGAAACAGCGTCTGCACGAGCGTGAAGCCGTGTTTCACCTATATTTCCGCAAAGCGCCGTTCGGGGGCGGCTACGCCGTGGCGGCGGGCCTGGCCCTGGCCGTGGACTACCTGCAAAATTTGCGTTTCGCCGACGAGGACATTGCTTACCTGGCTTCGCTGACGGGCAGTCGGGGCGCACGGCTGTTTCCCGACGACTTCCTGGCTTATTTGCGGGAGCTTAAATTCACCTGCGCCGTCGATGCCGTGGCCGAGGGCACGGTCGTCTTCGGGCAGGAGCCGCTGCTGCGGGTGCAAGGGCCGCTGCTGCAAGCCCAGCTCGTGGAAACGACCTTGCTCACGCTGCTCAATTTTCAGACTCTCATCGCTACCAAAGCCGCCCGCGTGCGCGACGCGGCCGGGCCGGACGATGCCGTGCTGGAGTTTGGCTTGCGCCGGGCGCAGGGGCCGGACGGCGGCCTCGGGGCCAGCCGGGCGGCGTATCTGGGCGGGGCCGACGCCACGAGCAACGTGCTGGCCGGCCGGCTCTACGGCATTCCGGTGCGCGGCACCCACGCCCACGCCTGGGTGCAGGCCTTTGGCGACGAGCGGCGGGCCTTTGCCGCCTACGCCGACGCGTTTCCCGACGACTCCGTGTTTCTGGTGGACACCTACGACACGCTCGAAGGGGTGCGCCACGCCATCGCGGTTGCCCTCGACCTGCGCGCGCGCGGCCACGAGTTGGGCGGCATCCGCCTCGATTCGGGCGATTTGGCGTATTTGTCGATAGCGGCCCGCCAGCTGCTCGACGCGGCCGGCCTGACGCAAGTGCGCATCGTGGCCAGCAACGACCTGGAGGAGAACCTCATCGCCAGCCTCCGGCAGCAGGGCGCGCGCATCGACACCTGGGGCGTAGGCACCCAGCTCGTGACGGCCTACAACCAGCCCGCCCTGGGGGGCGTGTACAAACTCGCCGCCTTGCGCACCGCAGACGGCACCGGCTGGGATTTCACCATCAAGCTCAGCGAGCAGCAGGCCAAAACCAGCATCCCCGGCATCCTGCAAGTTCGACGCTACACTAGTGAGCAAAGCCAACCGCGCGCCGACATGATTTACAACCTGGCCGCCCCCGCGCCCCTGCCCGACGCGCCGGTCATCCTCGACCCCACCGATGCCACCCGCCGCCGTCCCGTGCACCCCGGCGCACCGTTCGTGGATTTGCTCCAGCCCGTGCTCCGCGACGGCCAGCTAGTCAGCCCCTTGCCCACCCTGACCGAGAGTCGCGCCCACGCCCGCCAGCAAGTCGCGGGCCTCGACCCCAGCATCCGCCGCTTCCTCAACCCGCACGTTTATCCCGTGGGCCTGGAGCAGGGGCTGCACGCGTTTCGGACGGAGCTGGTGCTGGCGAGACGGCCGGGGCGGGCGGTGTAACGCTTTTTAGCTAATGACAACCCAATCAAAGCTTTGCTCTTTTCCACTTATCACCAACAAACTTTCGCATTGCAATCTGACCCGTTGGCAAATTGAATAAGTCGTTCACAGTAAAGTCGTGTTCGACGACCTCACCCAACCCAACAAGCATCATGTCATCACTCGACCTATTTGCAAATGACCAAGTACCGTCGTCATCATCGTGCCAGACCCAAAGAATGGGCTTGCCTTCCTTCAAACTGAGCTTTGACAAAAATGCAGCGGTGTTCTCCTCTTCAAAAAATTTAAAAAGAAGCTTGCGGTCTAAAATAGGCTGACAGAATTTGAGCTTTTCATCGTAGCCTGAATCCCAGGGAAAGTTTTTGTCTTTGTCAGGCCAGAATAGTTGTATTGCCGGAAAATATTCGTGATTATTAAACCACTGTGCATAGCCAAAATAGTCTGCAATATTACTGATATCAACCTGTCGAAACTGAACAGGAAAATCATTTAAAATCTCGTCATTATTAGTGTTTAGCGACGGCTCTTTCCCCTCGCGAATGAGCTCGCCAACATCATTTAGGAGTGTGTGAAGAGTATTAGTGGCTAATCCAAAAACAATTATCTCTGGATAGTCAAAATTTTTCCACAATCCAATTGTGTAAGCAAAAGAAGGTGTTGCTGTATCGGATTCTAACAAAGCAACTGACCAACCGTAGCTCTCTACATCGTTTATAATGTTCTTCTCAGCCCGAGCATTATGTTTTTTATGTGACATGAGGTAATTTGGCTTGTCAATATTTGACATTTAAACTCACAAGTGCCAATGTTTTTAAGTAACAGTAATGTATTTATCTTACTGACCCATTAATCATTTGTACCGCAACTCCACCCCGCCCGCCACGCGCAGCGTCACGCCCGCTTCGGCCGTGAGGTGGCCGGCCACCTGGGCCTGGTAGCCGCTGGCTTGCAGGCTGGCCACGGCCGCGTCGGCGGCTTCGGGGGGCAGCACGAGCAGCATGCCGGTGCCCATGTTCCAGTAGAGGTAGGCGGTTTCGAGCGGGATGTTGCCGAGTTCGAGCAGGCGCTGCATGGCCGGCAGGGGCGGAAAAAGATTGTCCAGCACCGCGCCGAGGCCGTTTTTGAGCACCCGCTGGAAGTTGTCGGCCACGCCGCCGCCCGTGATGTGGGCCACGGCGCGCACGGGCAGGCCGGCCTCGAAGAGGGCCGTCAGGCCGGGGGCGTAGATGAGGCTGGGGGCTAGGAGCGCGTCGCCCCAGGTTTTTTGAGTTAGGAGTTGAGAGTTAAGAGTTAAGGGTTGCTTCTCGGCAACAGTCGAAGCGGCCGCCTCAACTCCTAACTCATAACTCTTAACTCTTAACTCAACCTTGTGCCACTCCGCCCCAAACAACCGCTCCAACGTCTTGCGGGCCAGCGAGTAGCCGTTCGAGCGGAAGCTCGGCGAGGCCAGCGCCACCACCGCGTCGCCGGCCCGGGCGGCGGCTCCACTTAGGGGTTGCTCCAGGCTCGGGTGCAGCACACCGATGGCCGTCGAGCACCAGTTGAAATTCATGCGGGCACCGGCGTAGCCGCCGATGCGCTCGCCCAGCTCGGCGATTTCGCCGCCCGTGATGGCGATGCCCGCGAACAGGCAGGCATCGTGCAGGCCACGCATCAGCTCGTCAATCACGGTGCCGTCGAGGTGGCGCACGTCTATGATGTTCGACAAATTAGTCGGCACGAAACCGGCCGCGATGAGGTCGTCGGCCGTCATCGCCACCAGGTCGTAGCCCAGCGTGTCGTAGCGGTCGAGGCGCTCGGCCACTTCGATTTTGGTGCCGATGCCGTCGGAGCTGATGCCCAGGCGTTCGCTGCCGAAACGGATTTCGTTCGAGAAGCCGCCGTCGAGGTTTTGGGCGGGTTCTCCCGGCAGGCCGGCGCGGGTGGCGAAAGTCTTTTTCGCCCAGGCGTAAGCGGTGCGCGAAGCGGCGTTGCCGTCGGCAATGGAGTAACCGGAGTCAATCATCAATGAGCAATGAACAATGAGCAATGAACAATTCTGGTTAATGAGCAAGAAGGATTGAATCAAAAGCTGAATTGCTCATTGTTCATTGCTCATTGATAATTGCATTTAATGTTCCGTCGGCGCGGGCGCTTTCGCGCTTACCGACAACGACTTATTCACCGGTCGGTGGCTCTGGCGCTCCTCCTGAATGTGGCGCAAATACCGCGTAATGTCGCCCGTCGGGTACTGGCCCGTGAAGCAGGCGAAACACGAGCCGCCGTGGCCCTTATCTTCGCTCAATAGCTCGCGCAAGTCGCCAAAATCCTGGTAGATAACGCGGTCGGCTTCGATGTAGCGGCAGATTTCGTCTTCCGAATAATTGGCCGCGATAAGCTCCGTGCTCATGGCCATATCGATGCCATAGATGCAGGGCGAAACGATGGGCGGGGCGCTGGAAATGAAATAGACTTCCGTCGCGCCGGCTTCGCGCAGTAGCCGCACGATGCGCCGCGAAGTGGTGCCGCGCACGATGGAGTCGTCCACGACGGCGATTTTTTTGCCCTCGACAAATTCCCGAATCGGGTTGAGCTTTTTCTTCACCACGTCTTCGCGGCCGGCCTGGGTGGGCACGATGAACGAGCGGCCCAGGTGGTTATTCTTGACCATTGCCCGCCGATACGGTACCCCGATGGCTTCGGCCAGGCCCGAGGCGGCGAAGTAGCCGCTGCTCGGCACGTCAATCACCATGTCGGGCCGCAGGCCGGCTTCGAGCACCTTGCGACCCAGCAGCTTGCCCAGCCGCACCCGCTCGCGGGCCACCAGCCGCCCGTGAATTACGGAGTCTTCGCGGGCAAAATAAATGTATTCGAACGCGCAAAAATTACGCGGCTTCTGGTACGGATTTTTGTAATGAATTTCGTAGTTTTTATCAATAAAAATAGCCTGCCCCGGTCCCACATTTTTCATGAATTCAAACCCGAGATAATCGAAGCAAGTGCTTTCCGAGGCGAACGCGTAAACCGGCCCCTCGGGCGTGTCGCGCCGGCCGAGCACGAGCGGGCGGATGCCGAGCGGGTCGGTGAAGGCCAGCAGCCCGTGGCCAGCGATGATGGTGATGGTCGCATACGCGCCCTTCACCAATTCCTGGGTGGTTTCGACGGCATCGAACACATCCACCACCGATAAATGGTCAAGGTCTTTCACGCGCAGCTCCGAGGCGAAGGTGTACATGATAAGCTCCAGGTCATTCGTCGTTTTAGGCAGCACGTGGTAGTGGTCGTGCAGGCGCTGGGCCACGTCGCGAAAGTTTATCACGTTGCCGTTGTGCACCATGGCCAGCCCAAACGGGTAGCTCGTGGTGAAGGGCTGGGCCAGGTCCGAGTCGTTGGCTCCCTGGGTGGTGTAGCGCACGTGCCCGATGCCGGTGTTGCCCCCCAACTTCCTGACGTGCTTGGGCTTAAACACGTCGTTCACCAACCCCTGCCCCTTGTGCAGATGGAACGCGTCGCCGTCGAACGTGGCGATGCCGGCCGCATCCTGCCCGCGGTGCTGCAAGGCCGTCAGGCCGATTATCATGTCGGCGACAACCGGCTCCGGGCCGTGAAAACCTACGATACCGCACATGGCTTTTTTAAATTAAAAATTGGCAATTAAAAATTAAGAAGTGGAGCGGCAGTTATTTTTTGGAATCAATGAAAACAACTGAAAAAGTCTGTGACAATTTTTATTTGTCAATTTTTAATTGAATTAGCGAAGTCAGCGTTTCGGCGTACAACTCGTGTTCCACGACTAAGCCCCGGCGCTGGACTTCGGTCAAGGTACTGGCTCCTTCCAAATTTACGGCGCGCTGGGCCAGGATGGGGCCGGTGTCGAGACCCTCGTCCACGAGGTGCACGGTTATTTTCGTCTCTTTCAACTGGTTGCTGAAGGCCCATTCGTAGGCGTGCAGGCCCCGATGCTGGTGCGTGTCGGCGGGGTGAATATTGACGATGCGCCCCGCGAAAGCCCGCACGAAGCCCGGCGAAAGCACCCGCATGTAGCCGGCGAGCACGATAAAATCGGGCTGATACGCTTGCAGAATTTTGATGACTTCCTCGTCAAATACTTCACGCTCATGGCCCTTCGAGGGCAGCGCGGCCGTGGGCAGGCCCCGCGCGGCGGCGGCTTCGAGGCCGGGCGCGGCGGGGTCGTTGGAGAAGACGAGCGCGATTTCGGCTATGTTTTTCAGCGCTCCGTCGCGCACGGCATCGGCCAGGGCCAGCATGTTGGAGCCGCGGCCGGAAAGCAGGATGGCGAGGCGGGCGGGCTTAGTGGGTTGGCCATCTTGCTTGATAAGCCTGTCTTCTAGCCCCTTCCCCGGAACCCCATCCCCTAACCCCTTCCCCGATGGGGAAGGGGGACTAGCTCTAGTTTTTAGCTCTAGTCCAACGGCTGATTTAGAGCTAGCACTAGAGCTAGTCCCCCCTTCCCCATCGGGGAAGGGGGCTAGGGGGATGGGGTTTACAGGGAGGGGAGCCAGACGTGGCGTGGTACGCTGCCCGATATCAGGCCGCACGTATTTACCTTCGAACGCGACTTTCTCGACTTCCTCGTACACCCGCCGCACGGCCTCGGCCAGGTCCGGGCCGTGGGCCACGACGACGCCCACCCGGCCGCCGGCCGTGCGTAGCGCGCCGGGCGCGTCGCCGACTTGCACTCCGCCCGCGAAAGCCAACGTGCCGAGGGTAAACTGCTTCTCGCCGCTGATGGGAAAGCCAGTCGGGAAGCCAGCCGCCGGGTAGCCGCCCGAAGCTAGCACCACGCCCACGAACGCGCCCGGCCGCTGCCGCACTTCCGGCTCGGCCAAACGGCCAACCAAAGCGGCTTCGATTAACGCTAACAGACTAGATTCCAGCGCGGGCAAAATGACTTCGGCTTCGGGGTCGCCGAGGCGCACGTTGTATTCGAGCAGCTTGGGGCCGCGCGGCGTAAGCATCACCCCGAAGTAGAGAAAGCCCAGAAAGTCGAACGGCTCGGCTTGCAGCCCGCGCAGGGTGGGGGCGATGATGTCGCGCTCGATGACCGCCTGCCAGTCGTCGGTGAGAAACTCCACCGGGCAATACGCGCCCATGCCACCCGTATTGGGGCCTTCGTCGTGGGCCAGCAACTGCTTGTGGTCCTGAGACGAGGCCAGCAGGCGCATGGCGTGCCCGTCGGTGAGGCCCATCAGGCTGACTTCGGGGCCAGTGAGTTTTTCTTCGAGCAGGAAAGAAAATTCGCCCTCGTGCAAACTCAGCAGCTCGGCCACGGCCGCCTCGGCTTCGGCCACCGAAGCGCAGACGTACACGCCTTTGCCAGCGGCCAACCCGTCGTATTTGACCACCACTTCACCGTTTAATTCGGCAATTTTCACTCGCGCTTGTGCTGCTTGGTGGCGCTGAAAAACCCAGGCTTCGGCCGTGGCCACGCCGTGGCGGCGCATGAAGTCCTTGCTGAATACTTTCGAGCTTTCGAGCCGGGCGGCGGCGCGCGTCGGGCCGAATACTTTTATCTCGGAGCCGGCGAAATAATCGGCCACGCCCGCCGCCAACGGCGCTTCCGGCCCGACGATAATCAACTTGATTTCGTGAGCTTTACAAAACGCCTCCAGCGCCGGAAAGCCGGTGGCGCTCAGCTCGGGCCGGCTGCCGGGAATGCCCGCGTTGCCGGGCGCGACGTGGACCGTAGCCCCGTCGTGGCGGAGCTTCCAGGCCAGGGCGTGCTCGCGGGCACCGGCACCGAGGAGGAGTAATTGCATAAGGTTTTTTTACGCGGGGTGGCAGAAGAGTTGGGGAAAGTTTCACGGAGTTATTCGCGCTCCGTGAACTCCCTTTTCAACTCCGTACTAAGGAGTTATAAAGCTCGCAGCTCGACATCGGCCGCGCGCAGCTTGGCTTTGGTTTCGAGAATTTCCAGCCGCAACTGCTCGCGCAGGCGCGGCACGTTGAGCGCCCGCAGAGCGGCTTGCGCGGCGTTGTCGGGGCGCACGACGGTCAGGTTGGGCGTGGCCGGGGGTAGGATGACGGACGAGTTGAGGTTGGCCGTCAGCTCGGCGAAGTTTTGCCAGGGCGGGCACGAGATGACGGGCACGTTCACGTTGGCGGCCAGCGCTCCGCCGAGGCCGTTGCTCAGCCCGGCTACGGCGATAATCACGCCCGGCTCAACCGAGCGGTTCCAGACTTCGGCCATGCGGCCGATTTCCTCGCCGTTCTGGTAAGCTGAGCACACCCGCAATTGCGTGAACACGCCGTAGCCCTCAAAAAGCGAGCGGATTTGCTGGCAGTAGTTCTGGTCGGCGGGCGAACTCATCACGATGTTCACCCAGGCATCCTTCATCAGTCCGGCTTTCACCAGGTTGGCTACCAGACGGTTACTGACGTTGCCGCCCGTGGCCGTCTCGTCGGCCGTGGGCAGCGGCTGGCCCACGATGCGCTCGTAGATGTCGAGGTAGCGGCGGCTGGCTTCCTGGGTAACTTCCGGGGTCAGGGCGCGCGGGTAGGCCCCGTCTTTCTTATTGGCAATCAGCCACTGGCGCACGTATTCCTTGTCCATCTGCGCCGCGCCCTCGGGGTGGCGGGCGTAGTCCTCGCTGGCCCAGAAGCGCGACGAGTCGGGCGTGTGGATTTCGTCAATCAGCATCAGCTCGCCATCGAGCAAACCGAACTCGTACTTGGTATCGACTAGAATAATACCGCGTTCGGCCAGCCACTTCGACCCCAAATCAAAAAGCCGCAACGAGGTTTCGGCCATCTGCTCGTACAGCTCGCGGCTCACCCAACCTTCGCTCACGAGGTTGTCGGGCGTGATTTCGCGGTCCGATTCCTCTTTGGTAGTGGGCGTGAGAATGGGCACCGGAAACGGCTGGTGCTTGCCAATGCCCTCGGCCACGGTTACGCCCGAAAACGTGCGCTGCCCGCGCTCGTAGCCCCGCCACATCGAGCCGGTGAGGTAGCCGCGCACGACCATCTCGACCTTAATCGGCTTGGCTTCCCGCACCAGCATGGCGTTGGCGTCCAGCATTTTCCCGACGTGATTAGGAATAATGTGCTGGGTGCGCTCGAACCAGAAATCGGCCAGCCCATTGAGCACCGCGCCCTTGTGGGGCACGGCCGTTTCGAGCACCGAGTCGAAGGCCGAAAGCCGGTCGGAGACGACGATGAGGCGCGTCTGGTCGTCCACGCGGTACGAGTCGCGGACCTTGCCGCGGTGGAGCAGGTGGAGCTGGGGGGTGGCGAAATGGGGGAGGGTGTTCATGTTAAGTATCAGACGTTGAGCGTGGTCGGAATAAGAGCTTGTTTTATTTCCGACAAGACCCCGGGCAAGTCTGAGAACACCGCCTCGTTGGCAAAGCGCAGCACCCGGTAGCCCAGCTCGCGCAAAATCTCGGTGCGACCAGCATCATAGGCGGCCTGCTGAGCTTCCGCGTGAACGGCCCCATCCACCTCAATTATCAGCTTGTCGGGCAGGCTGATGAAGTCCACGACAAACGAATCGACGGCGTGTTGCCGACGAAATTTTACACCCAGCTGCTGCCCTCGCAACGCTTGCCACAGCGCATTTTCGGCCGGGGTCGGGTCCTGGCGCATGGCACGGCTTAGGCTCTTCACGCGCTCCCATTGCTTGGGGCTGGCGGTGAAAACGTTGTCCGGGATGCTGGTTGGTGCGGCGGTGGGCTGCTGGCGGCGGGCGTAGTGCGGGCGGGGTTCTTCGGCAATGGGATGGTCGGTATTGCCGGGTGGCTCGTCTGTTAGCCCCTTCCCCGAAACCCCGTCGCTTAGCCCCTTCCCCGAAACCCCATCCCCTAGCCCCTTCCCCGATGGGGAAGGGGAACTAGCTCTAGT
>Ga0123339_10001737_pt1 | contig 14970 bp, 15 predicted proteins | sample lystaG_FD_89956 | JGI IMG/M metagenome (GOLD analysis project Ga0123339, IMG submission 89956) | Glacier valley bacterial and archeal communities from Borup Fiord, Nunavut, Canada, to study Microbial Dark Matter (Phase II) -... | ecosystem: Environmental > Aquatic > Freshwater > Ice > Glacier ... | reverse complement strand
CTGCTCGCCGTTGGACAGGGCGCCGGCTGCGGTGGCGCTGTCGCTGATGACGGTCCATTCCACCCGGTCCACCCGCGGCACCCGGCCGCCGGCGATGCCGTCCGGGGCGCCGTTGGCCGGCACGTATCCAGCGTGACGCGCCCAGACGGCGCGCGACCCGGGGTTCCACTCGTCCCGCACGAAGCGGAACGGGCCGGAGCCGACCGGGTCCGACACCTGCTGGAACGCGTCGGTCGTGGCGATGCGCTCGGGCATCACGAACAGCGGCATCGGGCTGGGCTTGCCCAGGGCGGCGGGCAGCAGCGGGAAGGGGCGGCGGAGGCGGAACACGAACCGGCGGTCGTCGGGCGCCGACAGGTCGTCCAGCAGCAGCGCCAGTGTTTGCCCCAGGCTGTCCCGCGCCATCCAGCGGCGTATGCTGGCCACGCAGTCCCGGGCGCGGACGGGCTCCCCGTCATGGAACACCAGGCCGGGGCGCAGCGTGAACGTCCAGCGCAGCCCGGCATCCTCCTCCAGCCAGCCCTCCGCCATCTGCGGGCGCGGGATGAAGTTGGCGTCCATGGCGACGATCTGGTCATAGACGAGGTAGCCGTGGTTGCGGGTGACGACGGCGGTGGTCCAGATCGGGTCCAGGCTGGTCAGGTTTGCCTGCGGGATGACGCGCAGCACCCGCGCGCCTGCGGGTTGAGCAAGCGCCGGGGCGGCGAGGGCTGCAGCAGCGCCGGCCAGCAGGCTACGCCTTTGCATTGGTGATCCCGTCCACTTCGGCCAGCTCTTCGGCCGTCAGCACCCAGCCCCCGGCGGCGACATTCGCAGAGACCTGCTCCGGCTTGGTCGCCCCGGCGATAACGCTGGACACCGGCGCCTGTGCCAGCAGCCAGCTGAACGCCAGTTCCAGCAGCGTGTGGCCGCGCGCCTCGGCGAAGTCCCCAAGACGTTCGGCCGCCGTCCAGTTGGCGTCGGTCAAATAGCGGTCGGCCAGGCGCTGCGTCCCAGTCAGCCGGGCGCCCTCCGGCATGGGCTGGTTGCGCCGGTACTTGCCGGTCAGCAAGCCGCTGGCGAGCGGAAAGTAGGGCAGCAGGCCCAGGCCATAGGCGCGCATGGCCGGCATCAGCTCGGCTTCGTTGCCGCGCACCAGCAGGGAAAGCTCGTCCTGGCAGGATACGAAGCCGGGCATGCCCAGGTGGCGCGCCGTCCAGGCGGCTTCCACCACCTGCCAGGCCAGCAGGTTGCTGCACCCGGCGTAGCGTATCTTGCCGGCACGGGTCAGGTCCTCCAGTGCGCGGAGCGTCTCCTCGATGGGGGTCAGCGGGTCTGGGCGGTGCTGCTGATACAGGTCGATCCAGTCCGTCCGCAGGCGGCGCAGGCTGGCCTCCACGGCCTGCACGACGTAGCGGCGGCTGGCGCCCTTCAGGGTTTCCGCCCCCTCCTTCGACGGGTCATCCATCGGCAAGGCAAACTTCGTCGCCAGCACGATGTCCTTGCGGCGCGGCCCCAGGATCTCGCCCAGCGCCGACTCCGACCCGCCACGCTCCCCATAGGCATCGGCGGTGTCGAACAGGGTGATGCCGGCATCCAGCGCGGCATGGACCACGGCCCGGCTTGCCTCCAGTCCGATCCGCCCGCCGAAGTTGTTGCAGCCCAGCCCGATGGCGGACACGCGCAGGCCGGACCGCCCGAGGTTACGCAACTCCATGAGCTGTCTCCACCAGGTCGGCCATCCGCACGCCGCCGTCCCGCAGCGGCGGCATGTCCCAGTCGATCAGCGGCCCGGCCGGCACTATGCCGTGCGGGTTCACCGTGGGATGGCTCATGTAGTAGTGCCGGCGGATGTGGTCGAAGTTGCAGGTGCCGGCGATGCCGGGCTGCTGGTAGAGGTCCCGGGCATAGGCCCACAGCACCCGGTAATCGACCAGCCGGCGTATGTTGCACTTGAAGTGCCCGACATAGACGGCATCGAAGCGCAGCAGCGTGGTGAACAGGCGCCAGTCGGCCTCGGTGATCGCGTCCCCGCACAGGAAGCGGCGCCGGGCCAGGTGGGCGTCCAGCCAGTCCAGCGTGTCGAACAGAGGGTGGACCGCGGCGTCGTAGGCGGCCTGGGCGGTGGCGAAGCCGGCCTTGTAAACGCCGTTGTTGACGGTGTGGTAGATGCGGCTGTTCAGCCCGTCGATCTCGGTGCGCAGCGGGGCAGGGTAGGTGTCGCCGGGCCGCGCGCCGATGCCGTCGAATGCGGTGTTGAACATGCGGATGATGTCCGCACTCTCATTGCTGACGATGGTGCCGGTTTGCAGGTCCCACAGCACGGGAACGGTGACGCGGGTTGTGCAGCCCGGCTCGGCCCGTGTGTAGATTTCATGCAGGAAGGCGGCGCCGCCGGGGTCGGGGACCACGCCGGGGCCAGGGGCGAAGGTCCAGCCGTCCTGCAGCATCAGCGGGTTCACGACGGACAGGCCGACCATGCCCTCCAGCCCCTTCAGCCGACGCAGGATCAGGGTGCGGTGCGCCCAGGGGCAGGCGAGCGAGACATACAGGTGGTAGCGGCCCGGCGCCGCCGCGAAGCCGCCGCGGCCCGTCGGCCCGGGGCGCCCGTCCTGCGTCACCCAGTTGCGGAACCGGCTTTCCGAGCGCTGGAACGCGCCGCCGCTTTTCGACGTGTCATACCAGGCGTCCGACCAGGCGCCATCGACCAGCAGGCCCATCAGCGCGCGGCCAAGGTGGGACCCGGGAGTGCTGCGATCTCGTTGATGAGCTTGCGTGTCATGGCCTCTCCGAACTGCGAGAACTCCCGCACTTCTATGACGAAGCTGCCGGGCCCGCCGGTCACGTTCTGGCGGTACCACTCCGTCAGCCCGCCCGGCGGCTGCACGTGGGCGAAGGTGTAGCTGACCGGGTGCTCGTTGATGATGGCCAGGCCGTTGACGGTGACGCCCGCGCCCACGGCGTCGTCCCGCGCCAAGGTCACGTCGCGGCCCGAGTTGTTGGTGCCGTCCCCGGCAACGTCGATCACCTGGCGCTGCGCCTCGAACCCGCTGGTCATCAGCAGGCTCATGGCGCGGTCGATGCCGGCGCTGATGCTGGTGCGGCCATAGAAGCTGCGCGGCTCCGCCGTGATGGCGTCCGTCAGCGCGCGGGCGCTGGCAGCGTCGCGCACCACCCGCCAGGGCAGCACCGTCCGCACCTCGTACGACCCGGCGAACTCCACATACGCCACGGCGATGGCGCCGATGGCGCCGCCGCGTATGGCGGCGACCACGCGCGGGTCGTTGAAGGCCGCCGCATAGCCCTCCTTCTGCATGCGGAACTCGGCGTCGTCCACGCTGCGGGACACGTCGGACACCAGGACCAGGGCGACATCCACTGGTTCCTCCGCGCGCGCGGTGCCGGCGAGGAGCAGCAGGAGCAGGGCGAAGGCGCGCATGGGGCCACCTGATGGGTTACGGGTGGCCCATCGTTGCCCGGCAGCGGCGCCGGGCCAAGTAGAATCACCTCCGGGGCGGAATCCCTACTGGCTGGCCCAGATGATGCGGTGGACCCAGGCGATGTCCGTCAGGTCGAAGCTGCGGTCACGGTGCTCGGGGTTCAGGCTTTTCAGCTCCATCCGCCGGGCGGAGCGGCGGGCGAGCTGCTTGGCCATCACTTCCCCGCTCACGGTGCGCGCCACCACGCGGTCCCCGCGGCGTATGGGCGCGGCGGGGGAGACCACGACCATGTCGCCGTCACGGAACACCGGCGTCATGGAATCACCCGCGATCTCCAGCGCATAGGCGTGCGGGTCGGCGATCTCGGGCAGGCCGACTTCGTCCCAACTGCCGCCGACGGGGAAGCCGGCGTCGTCGAAGAAGCCGTCCAGCCCGGCCTGCGCGAAGCCCACCAGCGGGATGCGCCGGGCCGGCCTGCCGGAGGTGACGATGGGGGACCCGGTGACGAGCGCGGTGAACGCCTCCAGGCTGGCGCCGGTCGCCACCAGAACCTTGGACAGGCTCTCGGTGCTGGGCCAGCGGGCGCGCCCGTCCGGCATGCGGCGCTTGCTGGGGTTGAAGGTGGTGGCGTCCAGCCCGGACCGCTTGGCCAGGCCGGAGGCCGACAGGCCGTACTCCGCCGCAAGCGTGTCCAGCGCGCGCCAGATGTCCTCGTGTTTCATGATGTAGAGTTTGGCTAGGAATTATCACCAACGCAACTAGGAATGCACGCCTTACGACGCTTGCACCGAGACGTGAAGAATGTTCTTCTTATGTTCTTGTTTCTCCGAGGTCAGCCCATGCCGCCCGTCCCACCTTTCCAGACCGCCGAGGCCGCCTGGCTCTGGACCGCCGCAAGCCTCCTGGCCCGGCGCGACCCGGCGGCCCCACGGCCCCCGCCCGGCCCGTGCCGGCCGGAGGACGTGCTGAAATGCCTGGACGGGCTGTATCGCACCAACACGGTCGAGCTGCTGCACGCCCGCATCCTGCGGATCTGGGGCTGGCGCGGGGTGGCCCCCAACCCGGCCCGCCCGCGGGAGCGGTGCGACTGGCGGCTGTGGCAAGAAGCAATGAAGGCACTGGACGGGCCGTTGCGCGCGCGTGGGATCGTGGCCGGGCCGCGGTGCGCGATCCCGGCGGAGCTGCTGGCGCGGGCGGCGGCGGGCCTGTAACAGCGGGGCCATGGAGACAAGCATCGAAGGCCGCGCATCCTGGACCGTGGTGCTGGCGGCGTTGGCAGTGCTGACTGTGGCGATGGGCGCGCCACTGGTGGCAGTGGTGGCACTGAAGCCCATCGCGGCCGACCTTGGCACGCCGCGGTCGATCCCGGCTCTGGCGGGGTCGGCGGCCTACCTGGGGTCCGGGCTGGGCGGCATCCTGATGGGATGGCTGGCGGAGCGGCTGGGTCCACGGCGCGTGGCGGCGTTCGGGGCGGTGATGGTGTCGGCCGGGCTGGCGCTGTCGGCGGGTGGGCAGGCCTGGCAGTTACTGGTGGGGCACGGCGTGCTGATGGGGTTCCTGGGGTTGTCCTGCCTGTTCGCGCCGCTGATCACGCTGGTCAGCCGGTGGTTCGACCGGCGGCGTGGCACGGCGCTCGCGCTGGTGTCCAGCGGGCAATACATGGCGGGCGTCATCTGGCCGACGGCGTTCGAATACGCGGTGGGCCGGGTCGGCTGGCAAACGGCGATGGCCGGGTTCGGCGTGCTGGTGGCAACCCTGGTGCTGCCGCTGACGCTGCTGCTGCGCGCGCCGCCGGCCCCAACGGCGGCGCAGGCGGCGGCCGAGCCGCGGGCCGGTTCCCGCGTGCTGGGGTTGACGCCCAACGTGGCGCTGCTTGCCATCTGTGCCGCCGTCTTCCTGTGCTGCATCCCGATGGCGATGCCGCAAGGGCACCTGGTCGCCTTCTGCTCCGACCTGGGATTCCTGCCCTCACGCGGGGCGGCGATGCTGTCGGTGATGCTGGCCGCAGCCTTCATCAGCCGGCAGTTCTGGGGGTGGCTGGCAGACCGGATCGGCGGGTTGCGCTGCGTTCTGGCGGCCAGCGCCTGCCAGGCAGCAGCGCTGGCGGGGTTCCTGGCGACGCAGGACGAGGCAGGGCTGTTCGCGGTGTCCGCTGCGTTCGGGCTGGGGTTCAGCGGCATCGTCCCAGCCTACGTGCTGGCGATCCGGGAGCTGTTCCCGGCGCAGGAGGCTGGGTGGCGCGTGGCGGTCCTGCTGCTGATGGGGCAGGGCGGGATGGCGGCGGGCGGTTGGCTGGCCGGTGCGATCTATGACGGGGCGGCCGCCTATGCCCCCGCGTTCGCCGTGGGCGTCGTGTTCAACCTCGCGAACCTGGTGCTGCTTGGGGTTCTGGTGCTGCGCCAACCCGGGCAGCCCCGCCTGATGGCTGCTTGAGGATTTCGGTGCAGTGCCGCGCCCAACCGGCGTCCGTGATATGGAACCGCCCCTCCGCCTCCATCGCCAACCCCATGCCCACCAGGCGTTCCAGGCACGGCCCGTCCTTCAACCCGGCCGGCCGCCCGGCGGCGTCCACAAGGGTCAGGCGGTGCAGCGCCGAGCGGCAGCAGGTCTCAAGGTAAGGCTCGTTCCACATGGTCCGGGGTTCTAGTGGGGTTCGGCGCCGGGGGGAACCTTTTCAAGCCCGCCGGGATCGGGCAGACAGCGCGGCATGACACCTCGCCTCGCCTCCGCCCTGATGCCGCTGCTGGCCCGCACCGATGCGGAGCGGGCGCACCGCCTGGCCATCCTGGCGCTGCGCCTGGGCCTGGCCGGGCGGGACACGCAGCCGGACGACCCGGCGTTGCATGTCGAAGCCATGGGCCTGCACTTCCGCAACCCCATCGGATTGGCCGCCGGGTTCGACAAGGACGCCTTGGCGCTGCGCGGCCTGCGCCGCCTGGGGTTCGGGCTGATCGAGGCCGGGACCGTCACCCCCCTGCCGCAGCCCGGCAATCCGCAGCCCCGCGTGTTCCGGCTGCCGGAGGATGCGGCGGTCATCAACCGGTATGGCTTCAACAACCTCGGCGTCGCCGCCTTCACCGCCCGCCTGGCCGCCCTGCCGCGCAGCGATGTCCCGGTTGGCGCCAATGTCGGTATCAACAAGGAGGGCGCTGACCCCCTGCGCGACTTGCCCGCCATGGTCGCCGCCGTGGCGCCGCATGCGGATTACGTCGTCGTCAACGTGTCGTCCCCGAACACGCCGGGCCTGCGCGACTTGCAGGGGGAGGCGCGGCTGGATGCCATCCTCGCCGCGGTGGCCGACGCCGTGCCGCACCGCCCGCCGCTCTTGGTGAAGGTGGCGCCGGACCTGCCCGCGGGCGGGATGGAGGCCGTGGTGGAAACGGCGGTGCGCCACGGCGTCCAGGGCTTGATCGTGTCCAACACCACCATCGCCCGGCCAAGCGGCTTGAGGTCCCGCCATGCCGGGGAGGCCGGGGGCCTGTCCGGCGCGCCGTTGCGGGACGCCAGCACGCGGCTGGTGGCGCAGGCGTACCGGCTGGCGGCGGGGCGCCTGGTGATCGTCGGCTGCGGGGGCGTTGCCACCGGGGCGGACGTGCTGGCGAAGGTGCGGGCCGGGGCGCACCTGGTGCAATTGTATACCGCGTTCAGCCTGGCCGGCCCCGGGTTGATCCCGCGCCTGAAGCGGGAGCTGTCGGCGGCGCTGCGGCAACAGGGGTTCGCGTCCGTGCAGGACGCCATCGGAGTGGACGCATGAGGATGTTGCCGGGTTTCCGCGCCATTGCGGACGGGTATGACGGCTTCATCCTGGACCTGTGGGGCGTGATCCATGACGGGGTGCAGCCGATCCCCGGCGCGCCGGAGTGCCTGCATGCGTTGCGGCAGGCGGGCAAGCGGATCGTGCTGCTGTCCAATGCGCCGCGCCGGGCGGACCCTATCCGGCGCCAGTTGGGCCGCATGGGCATCCCGGAGGACTGGTATGACGGGGTGATGACTTCAGGTGAAGCCACGCACCTGATGCTGCGGGACCGTCCGGACGCATGGTATGCCGGGCTGGGCCGCCGCGTGTTCCACCTTGGGCCGCCGCGGGACCGCGGCGTTGTGGCCGGGCTGGACCTGGAGGTGCTGGACGGGCCGGAGGGCGCCGACTTCATGCTCAACACCGGGCCGGACGACCAGGCGCCGCCATCGGACCCCGCGCACTACGATGCCGCGTTGCAGGCCAGTGCGGCGCGTGGCTTGCCGATGATCTGCGCCAACCCGGACCTGGAGGTGATACGCGGCGGCGTGCGGGTGATCTGCGCCGGGACGCTCGCGTTGCGCTACATCGGCATGGGGGGCGACGTTCGGTCCCTTGGCAAGCCTGACCCGGCCATCTACCGACCCGTGCTGGACATGCTGGCCATGCCGCCTGCCCGGGTGCTGGCGGTGGGCGACGCGCTGCGGACCGACATCGCCGGGGCGGCGGCCGTGGGGCTGGACGCCTGCTGGGTTCTGGGCGGGCTGCACGGGGCGCACCTGGGCGGCGACGATGCGGCGACTGAGGCTGAGCTGGCTGCCGCCGGGCTGGCGCCGGTGGCCGGCATCCAGCACTTCGTCTGGTAGGGCGGCTCAGGCCCGGCCGGCGGCGCCCGACAGCAGCAGGGGGTCGATACGCAGGATCGCCAGCGCCCGGCGCCATTTGGTGTCGTGATCGCTGTCGAACAGCACGTCCATCGTGTTCGGCGCGGACAGCCAGACGTTCTCCCCCATCTCCCGGTCCAGCTGGCCAGGCCCCCAACTGGCGTAGCCCAGGGCCAGCAACCCCTCCTTCGGGCCACCGCCGGCTGCGATCTCCTGCAGCACGTCCAGGCTGGCCGTCAGCGCCAGGTTGTCATCGACCACCAGGCTGCTGTCGCTGGTCCAGTCCGAGGTGTGCAGCACGAAGCCGCGGCCGTGATCGACCGGGCCGCCGCGGCATAACTGGATTTGCCGCGCCGGCGGCACCGGCGTCACCTCAAGCTGCTCCAGCAATGAGCCAAAGCTCGGCCTGGGCAGCGGGTCGTTCAACACGATGCCCATGGCGCCGTCCTCGGTGTGGGCGCACAGCAGGATCACGCTGTGGGCGAAGCGCGAATCCTCTATCGCTGGCATGGCGATCAGCAGTTGGCCCGTCAGGCTGGTGTCGGCTTCATTCATGCCTTCTATGTTGGCTTGGCCTGGCGCTTGGGCAAGCCAGGTGGGCGTGACTCCCACCGCGGGGGCGGCTACCACTCGTCAATATATGTCAAAGGATGCCCAACCATGATCAAGACCGGCGATGCTATCCCCGCCATGAAGCTGACGGCCGCGACCGCGGAGGGGCCGAAGGAGGTCACGACCGCCGAGGTGTTCGGCGGCAAGAAGGTGGTCCTGTTCGCCACCCCCGGCGCCTTCACGCCCACATGCAGCGCGCGGCACGTGCCGGGCTACTTGCAGAACCTCGATGCGCTGAAGGCCAAGGGCGTCGATACCATTGTCTGCGTCGCGGTGAACGACGTGTTCGTCATGGACGCCTGGCGGAAGGAGCTTGGGGTGGACGACCGGATCATGATGCTGGCCGACGGGTCCGCCGCGCTGACGAAGGCGCTGGGGCTGGAGCTGGACCTGACCGCCCGCGGCCTGGGCATACGCAGCCAGCGGTTCGCCATGGTGGTGGACGATGGCCGGGTATCGCATTTCGCCGTCGAGGCGCCGGGCGACTTCGACGTCAGCAAGGCGGAAAGCGTGCTGGCTGTGTTGTAGCTGCGTCACGCCATCTCCTGCGGGGCCGGGTCGCCCACTAGCGGATAGTGGCAGCGGACCGTCTGGCCCGCGGCCTGCCGTAATTCCGGATGCTCCGTGGTGCAGCGGGTCTGGGCCTGCGGGCAGCGGGTGTGGAAGCGGCAGCCCGCGGGGGGGTGGACGGGGCTGGGCACCTCGCCGTGCAGCGTGATGCGGCCGGGCGCGCCGGGCCGGGTGGAGAGCAGGGCGGCGGTGTAGGGGTGGGCAGGGCTGGTGAACAGCGCGGCAGTCGGTCCGTGTTCCACCACCTCACCCAAGTACATCACGACGGTCTCCGTGGTGATGCGGCGGATCACCGGCAGGTTGTGGCTGCATACCAGCAGGGTCAGGCCCAGCTCGGCTTGCAGGTCCAGCAGCAGGTTGAGCAGCTCCCCTTGCACGGACACGTCCAGGCCTGCCGTCGGCTCGTCCGCAACCAGCAGGGCCGGGCGCAGCACCAAGGCCCGCGCGACCGCGACCCGGCGGGCCTGGCCGCCGCTGACCTGGTGCGGATACTTGTCCAGCAAGTCCGGCGACAGGCCCAGGCGGCGCATCAGGCCCTCTGTCCGCGCCCATGCCTCCTTGCGCGGCAGGCCGTGGATGGCGGCGGGTTCGGCCAGCAGGCGGCGCAGCGTCATGCGCGGGGACAGGGACCCCGCCGCGTCCTGCAACAGCATCTGCGCCTGCCGGCGGAACGCCAGGCGGCCGCGGGCCAGCAGCGCGGGCAGGGGTTCGCCGCCGAACAGCACCGTGCCGGAGCTGGCGGCCTGCAAGCCCATCAGCACGCGGCAGAGCGTGGTCTTGCCGGACCCGCTTTCCCCGACCAGGCCAGTGACGGCGCCCGCCGGCAAGCCCAGGCTGACGTTGGACAAGGCGCCGACGCCACTCGGAAAGGTGACCCCTACGCCACGCAGTTCGGCGGCCGGCGTCATGCGGCCTTCCAGCACGCCGCGGCGCGTCCGGGGGAAACGGGGCGCAGCGGTTGCGGCTCGGCCCGGCAGCGCGCCTCCACCAGCGGGCAGCGTGGGGCGAAGATGCAGCCGGGCGGCTCCGTGACCGGGTCGGGCACGTCACCGGGGATGGAGGGCAGGCGGCCGCTCCCGCCATCCTCGATGGCGCAGGCCAGCAGCGCCGCGGTGTAGGGGTGGGCGGGATCGGTGGTGACGGCAGGGGCGGGGCCGGTTTCGACCACCAGGCCGCCATAGAGCACGGCGATGTCGTCGCACAGGTCCGCCACCAGGGCCAGGTCGTGCGAGATGAACAGGATGGCGCCGCCGAGGTCCGCGCGCAGGCCGCGGAACAGCCCGATGATCCCGGCCTCCACCGTGGCGTCCAGGGCCGTCGTGGGTTCGTCGGCCAGCAGCAGGGTGGGTTGGGCCAGCAGGGCCATGGCGATCATCACGCGCTGGCGCATGCCGCCGGACAGCTCGTGCGGGTAGGCGCGCAGGCGGGCGGCCGGGTCGGCGATCTCGACCCGGCGCAGCGCGGCCTCCGCCTGGGTGCGGAGCGCGGCGCGGGACAGGCCGGGCTGGCGGCGGCGCAGCACGTCGCGCAGGTGGGTGCCGATGGTGAACAGCGGGTTGAGCGCGGTGGCCGGGTCCTGGAAGATCATGGCGATGCGGCTGCCGCGCCAGGCGCCCATGGCGGCGTCGGGCAGGGCCAGCAGGTCGGTGCCGTCCATGACGGCCTGGCCGTCCAGGCGGGTGACGTTGCCGGGCAGCAGGCGCAGCAGGGCCAGCGCTAGGGTGCTCTTGCCGGACCCGCTTTCCCCGACCACGCCGACGATGCGGCCCTGGCCTACGTCCAGGTCGATCCCGCGCAGGATGTGGGCGGTGCCGCGCGGGGTGCGGGCGTCCAGATGTAGGCCGGTGATCCGCAGCAGCGCCGTCACCCGCGGCCGGCCCGCGGGTCCACGGCGTCGCGCAGCGCCTCGCCGAACAAGGTGAAGCCCAGCGTGGCGGCGGCGAGCGCCAGGGATGCCACCAGCACCGGCAAGGTGCTGTCGGACAGGTAGGAATACCCGTCGTAGATCAGCGTCCCCCAGCTTGCCAGCGGCGGGCGCACCCCCAGGCCGATGAAGCTCAGCCCGGCCTCGATGGTAATGACGACCGGCACCTCCATGCTGGCCAGCACGATCAAGGGACCTGCGATGTTGGGCAGCACGTGCGACCACATGATCCGCAACGGCGAGGCGCCCAGGATGCGCTCGGCTTCCAGGAACGGGGCGGCGCGCAGCGTCAGCACCTGGGCGCGGGCGACCCGGCCGAACTGCGGGACCAGCGTGACGGCGACGATGCCGACCAGGTGGGCGTTGCTGGGGCCGAACACCGCAACGACGGCCAGCGCCAGCACGATGGACGGGAAGGAGGCGATGATGTCGAAGGCGACCAGGATCAGCCGCTCCCACGCCGCCGGCACGGACGCCGCCAGGATGCCGAGCGCGGTGCCGGACAGGGCGGCAATGGCGATGCTGGTCAGGGACACGCCCATCGCCACCGTGGCCCCGTGCAGCAGGCGGCTGTACAGGTCCCGCCCCAACTGGTCCGTGCCCAGCAGGTGCGCGCGGGACAGCCCGGCGAAGCGGTCCAGCACGGCCAGCGCGTCCGGGTCGTAGGGCGCGATCCAGGGGGCGAACTGGGCGGCCAGCAGCACCGCGCCGACGATCAGCGCGCCCAGCACCCCGGCCGGGGTCGCCAGCATGCGCCGCATCAGGCGCGCCGCCGCAGCCGCGGGTCGATGGCGCCATACAGTAGATCGACCGCCAGGTTGGCGCCGGCGAACAGCAGCACGACCACCAGCACGGCCCCTTGCAGCACCGGGTAGTTGCGGACGTTGATGGCATCCAGCACCAGGCGGCCGAGGCCAGGGCGGGAGAACACCAGTTCCACCAGCACCGCCCCGCCCAGCAGCCGTCCGATGCCCAGGCCCAATACGGCCAGCGGTGGGATGCAGGCGTTCTTGAGCGCGTATTTCAGCACGATTGTCCCGCGCGGTAGGCCGTAGGCGCGGGCCGTGCGTATGTAGGGCTCGGCCAGCACCTCCAGCATGGCGGTGCGGACCAGGCGGGCGATGTAGCCGACCCAGCCGACGGACAGGGCGATGGTAGGCAGGATGAGGCGCCGGGCCTGGTCCGCCAGGTCGTCCCCGCGGCCCGTCCCCAGCACCGGCAGCCAGTCCAGCCAGACCGAGAACACCAACAGCAGCAGGATGGCGATGACGAAGCTGGGGATGGCGATCAGCGCGACGGACACCCCGGCCAGCACGTTGTCGGTCAGCGACCCTGGCCGGGTCGCGGCCAGGCAGCCCAGCGGCACGCCTAGCAGCACCGCAAGGCCGATGCTGGTGGCGGTCAGCACCACGGTATAGGGCAGCACCGCGCCGATGGCGGCGGACACCTTGCGCCCGCTGACGACATCGGTGCCGAGGTCCCCCGTCAGCACGTGCGTGAAGAATCGCCACAGGCGTATGTGAACCGGCTGGTCCAGCCCCATCTCCGCCACGAAGCGTGCCGCATATTCCGGGCTGGCCTGGGGGCCGAGCAGCGCCGCCGCCGGGTCCCCGGGCACGAGGACCGTGAGCGCAAACAGCAGCAGCATGGCGCCGGCGACGATCAGGGCGGTGGTGAGCAGGCGGCTGAGGAGATAGCGCAACCGCCTATGCCCTGCTAGGCCGGGGCAAAGCGGTCCATCGCCCAATCTATGCCGCTGGGCAGCAAGGCCGGGCGCAGCCAGTCCCGGTGTATGAAGATGCCGACGTCGTAGGTCAGCCACACGAAGGCGTCGCTGGCCTCCATCAGCTTCTGTGCCTGGATGAACAGTGCGGCGCGCTTGGCGTCGTCCAGCTCGGCCGACCCCTCGTCCAGCAGGCGGTCGAACTCCGGGCTGCTCCAGCGTTGCCAGTTCCAGGTGCCGACCTGGCCGGTGGTGAACCATTGCGCCAGGAAGTTCGGGTCGAGCTTGCCGTTGAAGCGGATGATGAACAGGTCCAGCGCCTTGCCCGTGTCCCCCTTGCCGGCGGAAAAGAAGCTGCCGGCGTCCTGCGCGTCCACGTCCAGCATAATGCCCACGTCGCGCAGCAGCGCCTGGGCCACCAGCGCCATCGTCTGGTACACCGGCTGGTTCTGCACCAGGATGCGCGCCTTGAAACCTGCGGCGTGCCCGGCCTCGGCCAGCAGCCGCTTCGCCTCCGCCACGTTGCGCTTCACCACGGGCGCATCGGGCCAGTGGCCGACCACCTGCGGCATGACCAGGGCGTTGGCGCGGGGCGCGCGTCCGTTGAAGCCGGCCAGCAGCATCTGGTCCACGTCCAACGCCAGGCGTATGGCGCGGCGCACGCGGGGGTCGTTGAACGGCGGCTTCTCGACGTTCATGCCCATCCAGATGTTGGCGATGCCAGGCTGCTGGATGACCTTGAGGCCCGCGGCGGTCCGCAGCGCCTCGGCTTGCGACGGCGGCAGCGACGCGAAATCCAGGTCTCCGGAGCGCAGGCCCAGTTCGGCCGTTTTAGGGTCCGGCACGTAGCGGACGGCGACCTCCTCGAAGCCCGACCGCTCCCCGGCGTAGACGGGGTTGCGGCGCATGACCACCTGGCGCTGCTTCTCGAACGCGGTGACCATCAGGGGGCCGCTGCCGACGGGGCGGGTGTTGTGCTCGACGCCCCGCTGCTCCACGGCGCGGCGGCACAGGATGCTGCCAGCCACGTCGCCGAGCGCGATGGTGAATAGCCCGGCACGCGGACGCTCCATCACGATGCGGCCGCGCAGGCGGTCCACGACCTGCACCTCTTTCAACCCGGCCCATTCGCCCTTGTAGGGGGACTCCTTGCCGGATGCGTCGGGGTGGATGAAGCGCTCGTAGGAGAACTTCACGTCGTCGGCCGTCATCTCGCCGAAACCGTCGCTGAACATCTGGCCGGGCTTCAAGGTGAAGTCGATGGTGGTGGGGCTGGTCTGCGTCAGCTCGGCGGCAGCGTCCTTGACTAGGTCGCCATTGCCGCCCGGGGCGACCGTGACCAGGCGCTGGGTGATGGCGCGGACGATGTTGCCATCCTGCAAGCCGCTGCGGAACGCCGGGTCCAGCACCTCCACGTCGCGGTCGATGCGGACGGATATGGCGGCCTTGGCCTGGGCATACGCTGCCCCGGGCGGAAGGGCGGCAAGGGCGGCGGTGCCGGCGAGCAAGCGGCGGCGGGTCGTCGGCATGGCGGACTCCTGGGCGATTTGCACAATCATGTGGCCATGCGGGCTGGCAGGTCGAGTGCCGGCGAGCAAGTGCATAACCTTTGGACGGCTGATAAGTTGTCGGCCTGTTGACAGCACCCTCACCCACCGTCTGCATCGACGCCCGCGGGCTGCTGACCCGGCACGGCACAGGCGTCGCCACCTATGCGGCCGGCTTGGCGGACAGCCTGGCCGGCGCCGGGCTGGCCGTGGAGCGGCTGGCGGAGGCCGGGGAGCATGGCCGCTTGCGCCGCTGGGCGGCGGCGCTGCCGCCGGGTGCGCGCGCCGCGCCGAGGGTGGAGCCGGGGCTGCGGGCCAGCCCGGACGTGTTCCGCATGGCGCAGGTGTATTTCGACCTGCACCGGCGGTTCCTGCCGTTGCGGGATGCTTCGCCGCCGGGCCTGATGCACTGGACCTATCCAGTGCCGCTGCGCTTCGTGGGCGTGCCGAACGTGGTGACGGTGCACGACGTGATCCCGTTGCAGCACCCCGGCCTGTCCCCGGTGTCCTCCACCCGGCTGCGCCGGCTGCTGCGCGGCGTGGGCCGGTGGGCGG
>Ga0123339_10001735_pt1 | contig 14979 bp, 13 predicted proteins | sample lystaG_FD_89956 | JGI IMG/M metagenome (GOLD analysis project Ga0123339, IMG submission 89956) | Glacier valley bacterial and archeal communities from Borup Fiord, Nunavut, Canada, to study Microbial Dark Matter (Phase II) -... | ecosystem: Environmental > Aquatic > Freshwater > Ice > Glacier ... | reverse complement strand
TTTACCAATCGTCAACGTCCCTGTTTTATCAAACACTACGTAGTTTACTTTGGAGAGTCTTTGAAGTGCCTGGGCATCACGTATCAGAATACCATTTTTTGCCCCAAGTCCAATTGCGACGCTCATGGCAGTAGGCGAAGCCAATCCGAGTGCACACGGACACGCAATGGCAAGAACCGATACAAATGAATTGATTGCAATACCAATCGCCGTTTGCATGCCATACACCGCGCTTCCAAAAACCACCCATAGCACTGCAGTCAGCACCGCAATACCAATCACAACGGGGACAAATATCGCCGAGATATTGTCAGCAACTTTTTGCAGTTCCGGTTTTGAGTTTTGCGCATCTTTAATCACCTGGATAATTTTGGCGAGCATTGTGTGATCTCCAGATTTTGTGACTTTTATCAGCAATCGCGAATGCAAAACCGTTGTCCCTGCGTATACTTTGGATTGTTTGAGTTTGTAACTCGGTGTCGACTCACCGGTCATGAGCGACTCATCAACCGCACCTTCACCCTCCACAATCTCACCATCAAGCGGGATACTTTGCAGTGGATTCACCTGGATTACCTCGCCAATTTTCACCGAATCAATTGCTCGTACCGTAACCACATTATTTTCTACCACTGCCACGTCCTTGGCTTGTAAATGCAATAATTTTTCAATTTCTTCACCGGTTCGTTTTTTTGCGCGCGACTCCAAATACTCCCCTAAATTAATAAATCCGATGACCGTGATGACCACCTCGTACAGCATGAGTGGTTTGCCAAGCAATACAACAGCCTGCGCTTCAAATGCAGTGACAAAAAAGCTATACAAAAATGCCGTCACGACACTCAAACCGACCAAGGTATCCATATTGGATCGTCGCCCGAGAAAAAACCCACCGAGCGCCCTGATATACCGCTGACCGGTGACAAACAGCATATAGGATGCAAATATAGGCTGCAAGTGATGCGAAAACTCATACATCGTGTTGCTAAACTCAGGCACAATCCACGTTCCCCCTGATAGTTCCCACACCATCAAAAACAAGGTAATCCCCACAATCACGTACTGTATAAGCATCGATGAATCAGTACTGGATTTTTTGACATTATTCGTTTTTTCTACGATTTGCTCATGAGCTTGCGGATCAACTATGGTATATCCAAATGGAGTGAGCAGTGCATTGAGTTTGGATACGTCTGGTTTGGTCTCATTTTCAATCGTCAGCTCATTAGTAGCAGCATTTACAGAGCTACTAATGGCAATTTTTGCGTCTGATACTTCACTTTGGATGATATTAGCACAGGATGCGCAGTGCATGCCCTCTACCGTAAATACAAATTTTTTTGACATATCGCTATTTTTTCAAATCCATGATTTCCATCAACTCAGCTATGGCATATGCACTATCAGTTGCCATATTTTTAGCCAAACAGTGATTGAGGTGTCCCTGCAACAGCAATTTTGTCGACGAGTGCAACAATCCTTGCACTGCTTTAGTTTGCTGGATAATCTTTGGGCAGTACTCATTTTTTTCGATCATCGAGATGACTTTAAGCAAAATTCCGGCAGCTTTTTTTGCACTCAACAGTGCCTTTTCTTTTTCATTTTGAATCATAATAATACTGAGTTAGGCAAATAATATATCAAAGCTGTACATGCCCATACTACACGTTCCCTTTAAGGCGGTACCAGCTTTTTGCGCAGGGATTTCTATGAGCGTTTCTCCATTTGGAGCCAAATTTTTCGTGATACCCAGACTCTTAATCAACACAGTACTCGTGCAATCAAACGTATTTTTCGTAGTAAATTTGATTGTAAGCGGTTGCCCAGCTTTGAGAGTTGATGATTGGGGCGAAAATCCTCCTTTGGCTTGGATTGAGAGCACTTGATTCTCTGCGGGTATTACATTGGTGTTTGAAACGGTATTATTTGTAGGTACCACCGGAGTACTACCATTTATAAGACTCAGTGAGTAGACGACTGCCAAGAGTGCAATGGCAAATACTGAAAAGATTATTTTTTTAGACATATTTATTTTGTAACTAACCTGGAGTATAGGTTATCTGATTTTGATTGTCAACTATTTTTAATGATATCAAGCTTAAGTTTCTGCCTACAACTAGTTAAAAAACTTAAATGGACCCGTAAATGGATTGAAACACGACGTGACTGAGGCACCATAATTTGGGTTACAGTTGCTGTTGCGGGTGTATTCCCACGACTCGTCAGCGAGTGAAAAGTGGAGGTGAACTCCTGTTGAGTTGCCAGTTGTTCCCATGTAGCCAACCAAGTCGCCTTTTGATACTGCCTGCCCTACTGTCACGACCGGCGCCGTTTTCATGTGGCCGTATGTCGAGTAGACGCGTCGACTGCCAAACGTGTGCTTGATCACCAAACTATTGCCGTATCCCCCTGCCCACCCTGAACGGACTACCACTCCATCAGCCGCTGCGTACACTTCCGTACCAGATCCATTTGCAATATCAGCTGCGTCGTGTGCGTCACCACCGATACCAGCGCCCGGCACACACCCAAAACCATTGGTGACGATACCAGAGGTTGGATTTTGCCAAACTCCTGTTGGAATACCGTTAAAATTGACTGTTTCGTTGATTATGCCGCAGTTGTTATCGTCGCCACCGCCATGATGCGATCCACCGGTATAATTGTATCCGCCCGAGCCGCCCTTGAGACCGCCACTGTTATTGTTTTGTGCGGCCAAGAGTGCAGCTTGCTGCCGGGCGTATTCTTCACGACGACGACGCTCTTCTGCTGCACGTCTTTCTGCCTCGGCTTTTTTATCGGCATCGAGCTTTGAGAGATCGGCGGCAAAACTATTTTGTTGATCTTTGGCATCAGTCAGGAGTTTTTGGTACCGCGCTTCTTCATTGTTGGTTTCTACTATCAAATAGTCGAGCTGATCTTTACGAGAACGGCTATAAGCTTGGGTTTGCTCACGGGATTTTTGCGCCTGTGACAACAGTGTTTTTGAGTCCTCAAGCTGTACTTTTTTTAGTTTTGCCTCATCCTTGAGTTCTCCAAGTCGTGACTCCAACGCATTAAGCGCACTCATTTTAGCGAGCGCCTGATCAAGTGTCTGCGATGAAAATACGATTTCCACGAGTGAACCGACTTGATTTTGCTGGATTTCTCTAAATATTTCCCCAATTTTTGCATTGGTCAGCTCGATAGATTTTTCTACTGCGCCTATTTGGGACTCAACATCGACAATTGCGGCCTGAGTGTCTTTAATGATAACATCACTTTTGACTATTTCAGATTTGATTTCAGCTACTTGCTGTGCCAGGGTATTACGACGATCCTCCACTTCACCGATATTGGTGTTTAGTGTGCCAATTTGCGAATCCAATCCTTGTACTTTTGATTTGATGTCGCTCATCTTACTATCATAATCCGCTTCCCACGTTTCTGCGTGTACCAGTGTAGCTCGATTTGTCACACCAGCCAGCATGGTCACAATCAACAATGCAACCAATCCACCTGAGACGAGTTTTTGTATTTTTGTCGGTATAAATCTCATAGTACGCCTTGTAGTACAATTTTAAGCGGTTTCAGTGAGTCTGTCAACCTTGACAAAACCTGCCAAATATGCTTCACTGCGCTGCAACGGCATTATCGTCTAACGGCTAGGACGCTAGATTCTCATTCTAGTAATCGGGGTTCGATTCCCCGTAGTGCTACCAAAAATTCAACTTTCAAAATTGCACCTTCACTGGGTGTTTTTTTGTTGACTACTGAGTTAAATAATGCGTTTTTCAATCTCAAGCATGCTACAATTAATCGAAGTTTTAGAAAATTCAACGAGTATTTCGTTATTTATCCCCGGTTTTCCTGGAGGATATCGTGAGCGTCCATTGTTTGATGATATGCGAGCCTTGAATTCAGATATTTATACGGTAGTGTATCCTGGAACTACTGCCAATGATGGTATACTTTGCCCAGACAGCGTTGTAAACTCCATCGAATCGGCGATAAAAACGCTGCAGAAAATTAGCAAACCTCTGTACATATTTGCGTACTCGTTTGGGACACTTTTCCTCATAAAATCTAAAATTAATGTTGAAAATATTGTAGGAGTATTTCTGTTTTCACCAATCTTCGATCTCAAGTTTTGTCTGACGGGTTTATTTGCAGATGAATTAAATCAATTGGATCAGTCATTATTTACAGTTGATACAGCTTCGTTTATTTCTAAACACACTTCAGAAAATGCCGCCTGGAACGAATATATAGTGAGTCTTCAAAATTGGATACACCCTACTATTCGGCTTATTTTTGCCATTGGAAAATATGATACAGTCGTGAATCAGCAACACGTTTTTTCATTGTTAGAACAATATTTTAATCGATTGTCTACAAATAATTATCCACTGTATTTGTGTGATGGTGATCATAAATTAGATAGTATTTATCAATCAAATGAACAATTACACAATATTTTGAAAACAATGCGCACCTAGCTTGGTTGGGTTTTTTTGCTAATCACCCACTTCACAACTTCATTTGCGGCGATATATACGACTACAAGTGCGCTCATGATTGCGAGTGTATTTAGTGGTAGTGGCACAAACTCAAACCAGCTGGAGACTACTGGCAAATACGGCAACGAAATAGCGACAATAGCTGCAATGACTGAGGTTATAAACAATGCCGGAGACATGCGCGGCGCCCGAAACAACGGTAATTTGCTGCGCAAGGTGATAACCAATACCAACTCACAAATTACGCCAAACACAAACCATCCGGTGCGTAATTCCTCTAAGGGTTGGTTGGCAAATAGTCCAAAATATGCAAAGTCAAACAGCGAGGAAAGTGCTCCAAACAAAAATATCTTTTGGATAAGCGGACGCACACTTTGATCTGGTGGACGAGTCAGTTCTGAACGAGAGACTGCATCCGAAATCAAAAATATGAGCGGGACATCGCTGAGCAAGTTGTTCAGGAGTATTTGGACTGGCAATAACGGTAAATCATGCCAAAACAACGTCACACCTACGAGTGAGATCAGTGTACCTGCATTTCCGGCGAGTGTACACAGCAGATAGGTCGCAATATGGTGATAGGTTTTGCGCCCCATTTGAATACCGGTGAGTATTGGGGACAGCCCTTTGTCGAGCAACAAAATATCTGCCGATTGCCGCGCTACATCCGAGGCATTGTCCACGACTACTCCGACATCAGCTCGCTTGAGCGCCAACGCATCATTGATACCCTCACCTAAAAATGCCACCGCGCCTTGTTTTTGATAGGCGTCGATAATCTCGAGTTTCTGTTCAGGCGTGGCACGGGCATACACTTGAGTATACATCAACGCTGCGCGACTTTGTGATGCCAACAACACTTTTGAAGTATCCACTACTTGCGTATCTTGTGTGACTACCCCGACTTGCTTGGCAACCGACGTCGCAACCGATACTGTATCACCTGTAATTATCTTGAGATCGACCCCGAGCTCCTCTGCCTGTTTTACTGCATCTGCCGCATCAGCTTTGAGAGGATCCGCAAAGGCAATTGACCCTAAAAATATCCACGCCCCGTTTGGTATGAGTTGTGCCAGTGACAACGTGCGATTTCCTATCATCTCAGCATTGTAGACAAAATTTAGTTCCTCAGCGAGTATGTCTTCACAAATATTTTTCAGTTTCTCAAGTTGGCCACGAGCGATTTTTATGCCATTTTCTAACTGGTATGTGCTATATCCAAGCACTGCCGAATACGACTCAATAGTTTGAATAACACTCGCCTCGCCATCGACAAAATGAGTAGAAATTGCGGTATCAAACACTGCATCCATCGGCTCCCGTTTGTAGTCAGCTTTGGCGATACCTCCGGCGATATTTCCCACTCTTTCATTTGAAGCACTCTGCACGGTGATACTATTTTGAGTGAGTGTCCCCGTTTTATCAGTGAGTAAAAAATCAATCGCCCCGAGCTCTTGCAGCGCCGACAATCGCTTGACAATCACATGATATTTGGCGAGTGCCAGCGCCTCTCGAGTTAGCATAATTGTGATAATCAGCGGCAGAGATTCCGGCACAATCCCAACCAACAACGCAATGGCAAACAACAAAAACTGTACAAACGTAAGCTTTGGGATAATCACGACAACCACCAAGGCCACTATGGCAAGCAATATCACCGCCACAATCAAAATTGACTTGCTGATCTTAGTGACAAACACGTCAAAACTGCTACCTTTTTTCACCGACTCGAGACGTGACGCATAGTGAGCCAGTGACGTCTCTGAGCCAACCGCCGTGACTTGAGCAATAATGCTTCCTGACACGATCACACTACCTGCCAGACAAATCGCACCAACAGCTATCGAAATTGGCAGCGTTTCCCCCGTTCGCACACTATTGTCGACAAGTACCTCTTGGGACACCCGCACCACTGCATCAACGGCACAAATATCTCCTGGTACCAACTCGATGATATCTCCGACTACCACTTGCTCTACTCGTATCTGCACCAACACACCATCACGCCGCACTCTGACTCGAGTTTTTACCATTTGCTCTAGTTTCTCAGCCGCTTTAGATGCGCGATATTCTTGTATAAATCCGAGCCCCACATTTGCCATATTGATCACCAATAGTATAATAGCATCCGTCGTTTGTCCCAAAAGTAACGAAATGATCGCACTCACCAACAACAAGATAAAAAATATCGACGAGATTTGCCCACGCAATATCATCCACACCACTTTTGCTTGTCTTATAAACTTGCTTTTTGAACTCACTTTTGGCAGGACAATATCCTGAGCACTTAAGCCAGATAAGAGGTCAGTGTATTGTTGTGGGTTATTTTGCGGTGACATAATATTTGTTAAAATTTAATTTCACTTTGTTCTGATTCAATTTCGCGCATACCTGACCAACCTAAGTCGATCGCTTCGACACGTTTTTCACTTTTTTTGCTCAGTATCTGAGTAAGACGCGGCAAAACACTGAGCGTATCGGTCTTGAAAAGGGTGTTGAGGTATGCCAATGTGATGCTGTCATCTTTCCGCAACACCTCCAACACTGCCTCAGTCTCGACCTGATAGGATTTGATATTGTCCAGCAGTGTAACTGCTAGTTTTTGGAATTCGTGTTTGAGAGTATCAGTATCATTTTCATACTCTTTATATATATTTGTGAGTGTACCTTGCACTAAGAGGCTGTATTCAAGGATATTTAGACTCAGGTCATTGATTTGCTGCTGAGACAACTGCTGCCCCGTTTGCGCCAGTGCATATAGCGTTGTATTACTAAATGACGTCAAATAATTTGGCGATGTCATCGGTGCAATGTTCGTAAAATTAGAGTCGAGCCCTGCCAGTGTACTCAACAACTCATTGATGATTTGTACTTGCAGCAAGATATAGCACGTATGATCATAAATAATCGGTTGTTGATTTTTGATGCTCGAGTCACTCATTTTAACTCTGTCAGACTGCATATTAAGCCCCAATAACTGCCATTCAATTTTTCTTGAAAGCTCGTGAAAATACAAGTGAAACGCTTCGTGCACCAGCGTATTTTTCCATCCACCAAACTTGGTATTTATGCCAATATATGACTTACTTGCGGTGGCATAACCTTGTATCTCGACAGCCGAATCATCATGATAAAAACGTACTTGCTTGCCCAAAATATCAATATCTTTTTGCTTCTCGAGTTGATTGAGCTCACCTATACTGGTATGTTTAAATAAATAGCGCGCAAATAATTTACCAAATGGAAGCACCAAACTAGCAGCTACATCACTGTATATATGCATTTTTTCCGGGACCGCTCGAGGTGACTCACACTGCTTTTGAGGCATTAGCTTGCTAATAGTATACGCTAAAAAACACATTTTGCACACTTCAAAAACCCAGCCCTGGACAAAACTGAAAAACCATGTTAGAGTTATTATAAGTTTATCTTTTCGGCATCAGATGTATATTTGTGTACGCGAGCTTGCCAGAGCAGATACGCTACACACACTATATATTATTATGCCTACGTTTTCACGCAGAGGGAGTTCAGGCGGCCGAGGCCGTTTCTCCAACAATCGTTCCCGTGCCAATCGCTTTTCAACTCATATCGATCATTCGATGTACGTCAAAAAAGCTGAGCCTCAAGTAGAAAAAGAGTACGTAAACAAGCACCAGTTTGCAGATTTTGATGTACACCCTGTTCTCAAAAATATCTTGGCTGAGCGTGGATTTACTACGCCAAGCCCTATCCAAGATCAAACTATCCCACTTATTATTGAGGGACGTGATGTCATTGGACTTGCAAATACCGGAACTGGTAAAACACTCGCTTTTTTGCTGCCACTTGTCGACAAAGTACTCCGCGACCCTATCAATAAAGTTTTGGTAGTAGCGCCGACTCGCGAATTAGCATTGCAAATTGAAGAAGAGCTTATTAAGATCACTTTACGAGATATGCACATCTTTTCGACATGCTGTGTCGGTGGATCACCAATTAGTCGCCAACTTCAGCGTTTACGTATGAACAATCAGTTCATCATCGGAACACCAGGACGCCTCATGGATTTGGCAGAACGTGGCGCCCTCAACCTTTCGGAGTTCAATCACATCATTTTGGATGAAGCCGATCACATGGTTGACATGGGCTTTATCGATGACATCCGCTGGATTATCGAGCGCCTCAAACCAGAGCGCCAATCCCTCTTTTTCTCAGCAACACTCGATCGCAAACTCGAGCCACTAGCGCATTCGTTCTTGAAAGATCCGATCACTGTCTCAGTGGTAAATTCAGCGACTTCAAACAATGTAAACCAGGATGTAGTTCACATCGGACGTGATGAAAATAAGATGGAGGTACTTGTCAAAATATTGGAGCAGGAAAACGTCAACAAAGTTTTGATTTTTGGAAACACCAAAATGATGGCTGACCGTATCGCCGATGGATTGTTTCGAGCTGGATTTCGAGCTGGAGCACTCCATGGTGACAAACGACTATCCCAACGAAAGCAAATTTTGGGCGACTTCAAAAGGGGTGACCTCGATGTGCTCGTAGCGACTGATGTTGCGGCCCGCGGTATCGACATCCCGGCAGTATCGCACGTCATCAACTACGATGAACCGCAAAATTTTGACTACTACGTGCACCGTATCGGTCGAACTGGACGCGGTGGAGCAACAGGACAAGCACTGACATTTGTACAAAAATAAGTATAAATTTAGGCAATCAAATTATCGGCTCTCGGGTCGATTTTTTTGTATTTTATTAATAAAATTTATGATATTCATTTGTTCTTTTGCCTATTTTATAAATAAAGTTATGTTTTTTAAGATAATCAATTAATTGTTCTCCGTTTACTAACGATATTGGCTTATCTTTAGTAAATTCATAAGTGTCTGGTCCAAAATGACTAGTTGTAACTAATATTCCTCTGCTGGCATTCTCGTGATTCATTACGCCCCAAAGATCTCTCGCTGCATGCACAGGTACAACATTTGAATACTGTTTTACTTGGACGACTGTTTTGCCACCTTTTAAATAATCAGTGTCGAATACAATTGCGTCAACTCCACCGTCTCGACTAGCTTGTGTTACTTCAGTTTTAGTTGTTTCACTGTTAAACTCTTTTCTGAGCCAATCTCTGATCAATGTTTCAAATTCTTCCCAGCTAATTTCCATCAAATCTGAATTATCCTTACCTATTATCTCATCTGAGTAAATAATTCTATCGTCTTGATCAAACTGTAGAACTGGCATAATTTATTTCTGTTCACTATCTATTATTCTTCCAGCAAAATTTCTGATACAGTGAATTGGAGAGACATGCTCGAGATTTATCTTTTGAAATATTTCACGATTTATTTGTACTGAAGAAATAAAATAACGTTTTTCATGGCCAGTATTATTATCATGTCCGTCAAAATACATATTTATCACGACAGTTTCTATTGTTTTATCAGTATCAGTATCAAATGCTATCTTTGCACAAGCTAAATTAGTTGAGGCTAAGTATTCTCTAAAAAGCATTATTTTTTCTCCTTTCTTAAAATATTTTTCTTTAACTTTTGTTTTAAGCTGTTCATACCCTTCTATATTATTTATTTCATCTATACTTTGTACTTTAATCGATAGTAGTAAAATCTTTTCTTTATTTTTATATTGGTATTCAGTATCACCTAGCCACCCTGTATAACTATTTAAATCATAAAGTCCGTGTATTTTTGCTAATATTATATTCATAATAAGTTGATCATATGGCAATTTATATAAGTTATCGAGGATTATTTTTTTAGATTTTGCGTAATTGTTAATATAAACAGTTCTATAAATAATAAATAGTATCCAAAAAATCCAACTTACTGTATATAAACCTATAGTTATTGCTACAATCAAAAACCATATTATATTTGATAATTGTATTTTTTTGAACTTAGAAAATTTGACAATTTTATTTAAATATGCTTCATTAATTGAATTTGGATTAAATGTATCAAAATGATTAAAGGCTTTTAAATGAGGAGTTTTATACAAAGCACTTGTTGGAATCATGAAAAATTATTAAGTTTTGAAAATTTATATGTCAAATATACAATAAAAAAACCTCCAGTGTGAGTGGAGGGTGAGAGTTTGAAGAACATTTATTTTTCAGTAAGCGCTGCTACTTTTTGAGCAAGCATATCGACCAAGCCCGTGAGCTTTTCGATGAGTGCAAACTGTTTGAGTACTAGCTGCTCGAGTACCGAAGAGTCATTTTTTGCTTCCGTAGTTTTGACGTCAGATGGTTTTAAAAGTGCTGGTTTTGCACAACCACCAAATACATCATCGGCTAGCATAGCACGAAACTCGGAAGTTTGACAAAACTCACTGAGCCCGATTTTACCAACAGATCCACCCGGATAGCGAGCACCAAAAGATGCACCTGACCCAGAATCTGATCCTGAAGCGTAGGGATTGTAACTGGCGCCAAAGGTAGGGATTGAACCACTACCAGAACTGCCAAATCCACTACCACCTGAGTACCCTGAGCCAGAACCAGAGCTAGAGCTAGGTGCTTTGACCCGGACACCGTTGACCTCTACGTCTTGTCCGCCGGCAGAGTTGTAAACTACCGTGACGTTTGTAGAGGTGTTGTGCTGGTCACTCGTAGATACTGAGCTGGCACGTCCATCAGTGAGTGAAAGAGTACCTGCTGCAGGTTGAGTGATAGTTGCATCCTGGGTTTTAACCAAAATACTATCTGACTTTGGGGCTAACTGTGGCTGATCTACGAGTGTATCCCGAGAACATCCAATAATTCCAAACAGTAAAAAAAACACCAGTATAGCTGACAGCCAGTTTTTCAACATTTTTTCTCCCTTTACCAATATCGACTAATATTAGCGAAATCAAGGTATATCACAAAAAAATAGCATTGTCCAATACTGATTGGCTGGACAATATCGAGCAATTCACATTTGCTAATAACATGAGATTGAAGTTAGCAATTTACTGGATACGCCGTGATTTTCGCCTGATTGATAACCCTGCCCTGACTCATGCAATTGAGTTTTGTGCTAAAAATAATACTGCACTGTTGCCGATGTTTGTATTGGATAAGTCCATTTTGGAACACTCACGTCACCCGATTATTGGTCGTCCTCGCCGTCAATATCTCGCGAAAGTTCTCGCTCAATTTGCTGATCAATTTGTGGATTTTGAAATCGCACTTGGTACTCCGAAACTTGTATTTTCGCAACTTCAACAACAATTTGATCTAGATATTTTTTTAAATGATGATATAGAACCCTACTCGATTGCTCGAGATACAGAAATAAAAGAAATGATTGGTGACGTGCATTTTCACTCATTTACTGATCAGCTCACTGCTCCGTCGGATGTGCGTGCAGCGAGTTCTGGCAATATATATAGTGTGTTTACACCGTTCAAAAACGCTGTATGGAGCGACTTTTTACAAGCCAAAATTTATGCTAAGGCTGATATTGCACACATTAAACCACTACCCTCTGACATTACAAAAATAATCAGCTCAGGACTTGATCCCAAAAACAGCTTAGAATTATTGTCTAAAAAACTGGATGTTCAACAACTTGCTGACCAAATTTACACTAAAATTGAGGCACCGTGGCAGTTTGAGGTGGGAAATACTATCATTGACCTCGATCAGATTATCGGCGAAAAAAATAATATTGATGAGTGGTATAGCACAGAAAACGTTGCTGTTGCACACTTTCAAGCGTATCTTGACTCGGGACACATGGACTCGTACAAGCAAGATCGTGATGATCTCGGAAATGATACCCAGGAAACAACGTATAGAGGACAGTTGCTCAGAGGCAAGACAAGCCGGATGAGCCCCGCCCTCAAATGGGGACTAGTGAGTGCGCGGTTTCTCAAGGAGTTGATCGTCCAACATCACCACATCGATGTCCATAATCCGCCACCAACCCGCGGTATCGAAGGCTACATTCACTATCTGAGCGAGCTGATTTGGCGGGAGTTTTATCGATATATTTTACTGCATCACCCAAGCGTACTGTATGAGGAGTTTCAACCCAAGTATCGAGACACAATTGACTGGGTACAAAATGGGCAAGCACAATCACGATTTTTGGCGTGGATAAAAGGCGAAACTGGATATCCAGCAGTGGACGCAGCGATGCACCAAATTGCCAGTATTTCTTGGATGCACAATCGCTCACGCATGATGGTCGCCTCAATACTCACCAAAAACCTCGGCGTTGACTGGCGTTGGGGGCAGGATTACTTTCGGGCGGTATTGCTCGATTTGGATGAAGCGTCAAACAATGGCGGATGGCAATGGGCAGCCAGCGTAGGAGCGGATCCAAAACCTATTAGGATTTTCAACCCATACTTGCAGGCCGAAAATTATGACGCGCAAAGTGCTTATCAAAAAACATGGCTTCCCGCTGAGTATGATAGCACCAAACCGCCACTAATTGAGCATAAAAAAGCTAGAGAGGAAGCGCTTACTCGGTATCACCTAGCATCTCACTCGGCAAAACGTGATTTTTAACCAAAAAAACCGCCTTTAGGGGGCGGATGTAGTAATAGGATAATTTTCTAAGATGAACTTGATAAGTGTTATATTTGCAATGTATCCAGCGACAGGATCAGCAAATGCGGTTTGAAACCCAAATACTTGCGACGATACAATATTTTTAAACGCATCATCAACACTCGCGCACCGCGACGGTTCGATATCGTGGAGATCGCTCACTATTTGATACGTAAGTGGGTGCGGTTTTTTCAGTGGAATTCGTGAACTCCAGCCATACTTTTCGCGGGCAATTTGAGTAATCGTCGCCACATCGTAGATACCTTCAAAAAGATTTTCCAGATTTTGAGACTTGAGAAACAACTCGAGTGCTGTTTTGCGAGCGGTCAAGGGTGTATTTGAAAGTATAAACAATCGAATACCCCGTGATTTAAGATCCTTGAGTACTGCGATAGTGCTCTGATCTAGCCATACCGACCAGACCGCCTCACTGTGCAATGCATGATTGATACGAGTCCGCGACCAGTTTTCCATAATATGCCACAACAGCCAGTGATCACCAGGAACTGCCTCGATTACTTTATTCCAAGTATGACTCCATTTTTTCATCAACAACTGCACTATTTTTTCTTGCTGCATATTGAGTTTCAACGGTGATAGCTGTGGATATCTTGCTTGAAAACTATCGGGAAACAAGACCTCTTTGAGAAAATTGATAATCAGACTCATTACAAAACGAAAGCCTCCTACAGGATGCAGCGTATCATCTAAATCAAAAAGTATGGTGTTTATCGGCAACCTTACCGATGATCCAAGCGCACTTTGTATCAAATTTCTGCGAGATTTTTTTAGGTGTAGCCTGCGACGAATATTGCGCAACAAAATGCTCAATATATCTAACAGTTGGCTTGAGATACTTGGCGGCTGTATGCCTATTTTTTTCATGAAACCTCCCCACCGACCTGCGACAAGATATGCAGACTAGCACACTTTTTCAAATCCTACAACCCAAAATCAAACTTCTCTTTTTTATACTCAAACGCGATCTGTTTTGCCACCAGTTGCAGTTTTCCCACCCCGGGCTTTGGATTATAAATTTTATCACCGATAATCGGACAACCAATGCTCGCCAAATGAGCTCTAATCTGGTGCATACGCCCGGTGAGCGGTTGACACTCAATCACCGAAATATTTTTTTTCTCATCAAATGATATCACTTTGTATTGCGTTTTCGCATCTTTACCCTTTCCTTTTTGCAGCACTCGAACTTTGTTTTTTTCTTTCCAATCACGTTCGATATCACGATCTATCACACCAGCAGGCGTTTTGGGAGTGCTATTGGTACGCGCTTCATAGGTTTTGTGTACGGTTCTTTCCTTGAACATTTGCTCAAAAGAGGCTGCTGAGGTATCGTTTCGTGCCAAAATCATGACTCCACGAGTATCTTTATCAAGTCGATGCACGAGTATAACCGTATTATAGCTATATTTTTTGCCGTCTATCCGAATAAGTGCATCGATAAGGGGTGAGTCAAGATGGTTTTTATTTTCCACACTAAGCCCAGCCGGTTTATCGACTATCAAAAACTCATCGTTTTCAAAAATAATCCGTGGCTTGAGGCTGATTGTTTTTTTCACGATAGGAGCCGGATTGAGATTAACAACTACCGTATCACCAAGCTTTACCGTAAATTTTGACATCCAAACCCGTTGGTTATTGACACTCACTGATTTTGAGTCGAGCATTTGTTTGACTTCTCGCGCGCTGAGATTTCGCCAAACTTTGAGTAGTTGATCCACACGCATATTGTGAAAACCGCGGTGTACTTTCAAAATAGCCTGGGACATAGTAACTGAGGTGTACATCAGGTATCGATTTTTGACAACCCACGGTTTTGGCGTTAGATTTTTAACATGAATATTCTATTATTTTCTCTCCCGGCACAAGATGGAAAATCTTACACACTGGCCAGTTTTACACCAA
>Ga0123339_10001731_pt1 | contig 14991 bp, 17 predicted proteins | sample lystaG_FD_89956 | JGI IMG/M metagenome (GOLD analysis project Ga0123339, IMG submission 89956) | Glacier valley bacterial and archeal communities from Borup Fiord, Nunavut, Canada, to study Microbial Dark Matter (Phase II) -... | ecosystem: Environmental > Aquatic > Freshwater > Ice > Glacier ... | reverse complement strand
GGTCAACCATTTCAAGCTGCGCTCGAGATTGTACTTGGCTGCCCTCAGAGCGTCTTGGAACGAACTTCAAGTGCTTCGCCAGACTTCCAGTCAACCCCTTTTACCTATCGCGTAAGGTCAGCTACTTATCCTAAACAAATCGGTACAATTTCAAAACACTGTTTTCGTGTGTGAATAGTATTCTCCATGTCCTTTCAAATCAGCTTTACTTTGGAATCCTCAGAATTGGCAGTAAAAGACTTTGTTGAATTCCTGCTTCTAGTGATATTCTCAACAAGTGTGCTCGTAAATGGCCTGATGCTATATTGCTCATATCTTCTAAAAAGACTTCCTGTTGTAAGTCTTTCTTAAAAAGCTCTAAGTCGTTAATAGTCAATTCAACGATACAAAATATGTTGATATGGCCGAGCGATTCCTCGCTCTTGTTGAAAATCTCAGATTTTAAATCTACACTTATTTCAAGCGTTTTGTTCTCAGTTATTGTTGAAAAGAAATTTGGTGTTACGACAGCGTTCAGGAAAACTTCCTCTTGGACAACGTTTTGAAGGTCCCAAGACGATTTAACTACTTTTATCTTATTTAGGCTCCAACTATCCTGTTCGTTCATATTCATAATTTACCTTGACAGTTGAAGAACTTGAGAGTTTCTGAGGAGCTTTAGCTGACCATTGAACATGGAGAATAGTTGCTTGCACACTTGGTTGTAGTTCAATATTTTCCTCCAGTAAACTTTCAGCCAGCGTTTCAGCAGGTACGGTTCGAGCGTGTGCCAGTGCGGTCAGCTTTCTGCGATGCTCACTCGAGAGGGGTACAAAAATGCCGTGCTCAAAGCGAAAGTAGCTTGCAATGGCTCCCCGAATAAAGGACGTGCGCGAGGCTTCCATTTTCTCGGCCCAATCATCTATTTTGCTCAGCATAGATTTTGGCAAACGAACCGAGACCATCTCATAAGCATCTGTTTTCTCTTTTCTCATTCCAAATCACCTTCTTTATCGGCCTTTTTGAACGTGCGTATGTTTGCTTCATTCGTTTCCTCAAACCACGTCACGGGGCGCAAAGTGCCTTGAGAGGTATCAATTATTAAACGGTAAATGGGGAGAGGTGTGGGCGGCACAAACTCGAGCGGTGTAGAAACCCGAAAAAGATACCGGAAGCGGCAGTCTTCGGGGTCCGGCTCCAGATACAGGTGCCTCGTGCTACTCCCGCCTCGACTTCTCGCCAAGAGATACGTTTGTTTGAGTCAACATGGCTGATGTTTCCATCGTCCCACTCGAGTGTTCCATGAAGTGCTCCATACTCTGGCTCTTCACATAGCTCGAGCGGTGAATTCTCGTCATACGAGCTGTCATACATAAAGTTACTGCATCCTCTCGAGCATTATGGTGAGCTGGACTTGCTTTGTGGAAATACTGTACCAAGCTTATAACACGTCACTTGTCGGCGCAGCAGACCTTCCAGGTGATGTTCGCACTGCTGTTGGATACGGCAAATCCGAGACTTGAGAGGAACATCAATCCGGTCAAGGTGGTGTGGCGAATCATGACCGCAGTGTATCCGACTCGAGTGAATTTGAATTCGTTTTCGGCATGGGCCGCACCGCTCGAGGGTAAGCCAGCGCGAACCACACTCCGGTCATGGTCAGCGCTGCGAACCCCGCCACCCAGAACACGCTCGAGAAGGGGATGCGGTCCGCAAACGGACTCAAAGCAAACAGGGTCAGCGGCATTCCGGCCTGGGCTACCGCGCTCAGCAGGGCAAAGGTGCGCCCACGCATCTCGGGCGGCACTATGGTCATCAGCAGCACGCCAATCGAGGTGTTGGTGAAGGCTAGACCTACGCCCAGCACGGTTGCCGCCGCCAGATATAGGCTGTAAAAGGCGCTCGAGGCAAAGAGGAGGGTTCCCAATACCGCCAGACCCAGACCCAAACCCACGCCCAGCGCAGGAGCGAGGCGGCTTCCCAGGCTCGAGAGCAGCACGCTTCCGGCCAGCATTCCCACCGTGAGCAGGACCATCACCGCACTGTATCCCTGTGCGCCGACCCCAAAGCGCAGCATCTGGGCGGGCAACAGCATCTGAATCGGGGCGAAGGTGGCGTTGAGCAAGAAGGCCATGATGCACACCAGCGCCACCAGAAAAGTACCGCGTACAAAGGTCAGGCCCTCGCGCAAATCGCGTCCGAAGCTCTGTTTCTTCAGGGTTGCCGCTCGAGCGGGCATGGTGATGAACAGGTAGAGAAAAGCCATCAGCAGGAAGGTCAGGCCATCAATGATGAGCGCCGGAACCGAACCCAGCTTGCCCACCATGAAGCCGCCCAGCAGCAGCCCGACCAGTGCAGTGCTCTGACCCGCCATGCCCAGCAGTCCTGTCGCTCGAGACAGTTCACTTTTCGGCACCAAATGCGGCAATAAGCTGCTCGAGGCCGGTCCGGTCAGGGTTCCCAGCAGGCCGTTCAGGAACGCGAAGCCGTAAAAGATGGGGGCGCTCAGACTCGCTCGAGTGGCTAAAAACGCTACCAGCAGCAGCGCGAGGCCGTGCAAAACATCGCCCAGAATGAGTGGAATACGGAGCGGTATGCGGTCAATCAGGGTGCCCATCAGCGGTGCGAACAGGTTGGGAAGCAGGCCGAGAGCCAGGGTGAGGCCCATCGCGCCCACGCTGCCCGTCACCTCGAGCGTGAGAAAGGACAGCGCCACGCTCGAGAGCGCGCTGCCCAGACTGGATTGGGCCACCCCGAGCAGATAAATGGTGAAGTCGCGGCTCCAGAGTTTGCTCTGCTCAGGCATGACGGGCGCGCCTCGAGTGGAACTTTGAACCCTCGAGCAGTCGGGCCAGACGGTGCAGCGTCCTAGCAAGTTGAATCCGCAAACTCGAGTGGGGGATAGAGCGCTCGAGGGCGGCTTGACGGTACAGGTCCTGAAGTTTGAGGTGGCGCTCGAGGTTGGTTGGGGTCATGGTCGCTCTCCCTGGGCGGCTCGAGTTTCTGCCCGCCGCCCCGTGTCTCAAGTGTGCGTCCAGTCCTACTCCCGAACCTAGCGAGATTTTCGACTAGACTGCGCTCGAGAATAAACCCCATGACCGAGCCGCCTGCTGTTCCAGCCCCCGTTTCCGTGACGAACGCCGCTCAGGTCTCGGCGCTGCTCGAGCGCGTCAACCAAGAGATTCTGGGCGCGTTGCTCAAAAATCCTTCGAGCGCCTCTGAGTTGGCCAAAGTGCTCGAGCGACCTCTCAAAGCGGTGATTTACCGCCTCGAGACACTCCTTGAGGTCGGGCTGGTGGAGGTAGCCGGGGAGCGCAAGCGCGGTGGACGGGCCATCCGTATTTTTGCGCCCAGCTCGAGCGTGGGCTGGTGTTTCCCTTTTTCGCTGACCCCGGCAGCGACGCTGCTCGAGTTGCTCGAGCGCGACATGGTGCCGCGCCTGCGCGCCATGCTGCGGGCGTCGGTGGAACGCATTCGGGATGAAATGTGGTTTTACTTCTGGCCACACCCGGAGTTCAAAACCGCTGCTTTTGAGATGCGGATGCCGGATGAAGCGCGTTTTGAGCATGTGATGCGCGACACCACGCTGGGCATAGCTACGCTGTACCTGACCGAAACTGAGGCGATTAAGCTCAATCTCGAGCTGCGCGAACGCTACTTCAGCCTCATGCGTGAGCACACCGACTCGAGCCTGAAAGCTTACTCGGTGGCGGTATTTTTCACGCCTGTGAGCGGAGACAAGCTGTGACCGAGCTTGAAGAAAGCGGTGGGCCAACCGTGCTGACCTCGAGCGAACAGGCCGAGGCGCTGCTCGAGCGTCTCAGCCAGCAAATTCTGGGTGCGCTGCTGAAAACGCCCTCGAGCAGCGCTTCAGAAATTGCGCTTGAGGTACAGAGGTCGCTCAAGACGGTACTTTATTGGCTCAAAAAACTGCTGGAGGTCGGTCTGGTGCAGGTGTGCGGTGAGCGCAGACGGGGTGGGCGAGCCGTGAGGCTTTATGCACCGTCCTCGAGCACAGGCTGGCGTTTTCCTTTCACCCTAACTTCGGCAGCTACCGTGCTCGAGTTGATTGAGGGCCAGATGATGCCATTTATGCGTGAGGTGATAAGTCATATGGCAGTTCACGTCCGTGAGGAGATGTGGGTCGAGCTGTTCTGCGACGAGCGCGGGCAGGTCCAGTTCAACCTGAACGCACGAAGCCAACGGGAAAACTTGCGGCTTGAGCGCACAATCACGGGCATGATGCATCAACTGCACCTCACATCCGAGCAGGCCGAGGGCTTCAACCTACGCCTACGCGAGATGCTGCGCGAACTTCAGGAGCAGCCCGAGGACGCCAGCCAGCCCACTTACTCTGTGGGCTTGTTCTTCGTCCCCAAATCTGTGGAGAAGGCGTGACCCTACCTGAAATCCTCGAGCGTCCAGAGCAAGCCCAGGCGCTGCTCGAGAACGCTAACCGCGAAATTCTGGGCGCACTCTTAAAAGGTCCCTCGAGCGCCTCCGAAATCGCGCTCGAGGTGGAGAGGCCGCTTAAGACCGTGCTTTACAGGCTCGAGAAACTGCTCGAGGTCGGTTTGGTGTGCCTGATTGAGCCGCGCAAACGCAGCGGACGGGCGGTTAAGGTATACGCAGCCTGCTCGAGCACAGGTTGGAGTTTTCCCTTTACCCTGACCCCGGCAGCCACGGTTCAGGAACTGCTCGAGGGTCAGATGATGCCCGCCATGAGCGAGATGCTGGGCCACCTATCTGCCAGAATCCGCGAGGAGATGTGGCTGATGTTCACCCGCGATGAGCAAAGGAGAATTAGTTTCAACATCGGTGCGAAAAATCCTGAGCTGAACAGCGAAACCAGGCGGCAAATCACCGGAACCATCACTACACTGCGCCTCGACCCGGAGCAGGCTCGAGCGCTCAATCAAAAACTGCGCGATTTGGTGCTCGAGGTGAGTCAGTTTCCCGAGAACGACTCGAGCTTACCGACCTACTATCTGGGTCTCTTTTTCGTGCCTAAAGCCCAGGATTAGTCGAACACTGCAGAGGTCGAACGTCCGGTGCGTCCCGGACGTTCGACCTCTGCTCCTTGCCGATAAGCGCGAGGCGAGGACTTGGAGACTAGCCCGTGACCATAACCCCTGCACTCGAGGGCGCACCTATCGGTAAAACTTCGTGTCCTAGCTCGAGCGCGCCAATACGCTGTGGGTCGTAAACGCGCCCAAAGCGGTTGTTCAGGAAGTGCTCGAGAATCACGTCCTCCTGGCGCACGAAGCCTTGAGCGGGCAGGTGTCCGGCGGCGTGTAAATCTAGAATGGCGCACAGGCTGGCAGCGGTGGTGAGCTGAATGGCGCTCCAGTGGGTTCCGGCCACGCTCTGGTCGTAGATTTTACGGGCGTCGCTGAGCTGGGTCAGTTGCCCGTTTCTATAGCCGGTCACGGTGCAAAAAGTGAGCACCACGTCCTGCGGGGTGATGGCCACGGTGCGCTCGAGCAGGCTTTTGAGCACATCGCGCTGCTCGGATAACTTGAGGTCACGGACCAGAAAGCGGGTGAGGTACTGGTGTCCGGGATAGCGCACCGATTTGTAATCCAGATTTCTGACCTTACCCTCGAGCGTTTCACACAGGGTTCCCAGGCCGCCGGAGGTGTTGAACGCTTCGTAGGTGACGCCATCGAGCGAAAACGACTCCAGGCCCTCGAGCGCCTGAAGCTCGACAGTTTCGCCGTTCACCACCGCCTCGCAGGGGTTGATGTACTCGTTGATGATGCCGTCGGTGCTCCAGGTCAGGTTGTAGAGCAGCATGTTCGAGGGATACCGTGGCAGCGCCCCAACCCGCATTTTGATGTCCACCACCTCGTCGAAGCGGCGCGCTAAGTCGGCGGCCAGAATGCCGATGAAACCGGGGGCCAGACCGCACTGGGGCATGAAAACCTGACCCGCTCGAGCGTGAGCCGCCAGAGCGCGAATCTGCGCGGTGGTTTCACGGTCCTCGGTGAGGTCGAAGTAGCTGGCCCCCGCTGCGAGCGCCGCCTTTGCCAGCGCAGTGTTGACGAAGTACGGTCCGGCAGAAACCACGCAGGACACGCCCTCGAGCGCCGTTTTCAGACCTTCCGAGTCGCTGGCGTCGAGTTCTAAGGTATGCACCGGAAGCAGCGCGCTGGCCCGCTCGAGTTGCGCGGCACTTTTATCGGCCAGGGTCACGGTGTAGTCCCCGCTGTGGTGCAACAGGTGGGCGATGGTCAGACCGACTTTTCCAGCTCCGAAGATGAGGATGTGGCGCTTCATGGTGGGTTCTCCTGGGATAGCTCGAGGGGATTTAGTGGATGTGCATCGCTTTGATTTGCGGGATTAAAGATGGCTTTTGCTAGAGCCTCGAATCCCCCATTACAAGCGCTTCGCTTTTGCAACGCCCCCTTTATTAAGGGTGGCCCAAAACTTTGTACTCGAGTGCCGAGCCTTTGGGTCTCCCTTCGACAAGGGGGAGATTGTTTGAGCGGGCAGGCCCCACGGGGTGCCGTTTTGCCCAAGACAGCGATAGCGATAGAACAGAAGGGGGATTTGGTCCGTTTCAACTCGAGCCAGACCTACAACTCCGATACCCTAAACTCGCCCCTCGGCTCGAGGTAAGCTGTGTCCATCTGAGCCAGTTGTAACTTGCCGCTCACGTCGTCGTTCACGCCGTGCCAGTAGGTGTAGCTCTCGAGCACCCAGATTCCGCTTTCCCGAGTGCCGTTGCCCGAACCCTTGATTCCGCCGAAGGGCATGTGCGCCTCAGCTCCGGTGGTGCTGTTGTTGATGCTGGTCATGCCCGCTTGAATGCCTTCCTGGAAGGCGTAGGCCCACTCGCGGTTTTGGGTGTAGATGGCCGAAGATAAGCCGTATTCCACGCTGTTGGCGGTCTCGAGCGCGTCCTCGATACCGTCCACCTTGACCAGATTGATGGTTGGCCCGAAAACCTCGGTCTGAAAAATTTTCATGCCCTTTTTCGCTTCCCACACGGTGGGCCAGCCATAAGGTCCGGCGGTGGGGTCGCCCTGAAAACCCTCTGGTTTGTGCTCGAGCGTGACCTGAGCGCCCCCGTGCAGCAGGGTCGCGCCGTCTGCGTGTCCCCACTCCACATGCTCGAGCCAGGTTTTCAGAAATCTCTCGTTGATGAATGGGCCGTACAGCACGTCCTCGAACTCGAGCGGATTGCCGATTTTGATTTGCTTTACTTTCTCGAGGAACATGGCCTTGAACTCTTCATAGATGGGCGCGTCGAGCAGGATGTTTCCGGCGCTGGTGCAGCGCTGGCCCGCCGTGCCAAAAGACGCCCACAGCGCGCCAGATACGGCGTTCTCGAGGTCGGCGTCGCGCATGACCACCAGTGGGTTTTTACCGCCCAGCTCGAGCGTGGGGTGCATCAGGTTGCGCCCCGCAATGGCCCCAATATGACGGCCCACGGCGGTGGACCCGGTGAAGGCGAACTTGTTGAGCATTCCCTCGTCCATCAGGTTCACCAGGTGCTCACCAGTGCTGCCGCCTCCTAGCCCGAATACCACGTTCAGTACGCCCGCAGGGAGTCCGCCCTCCTCGAGCAGCTTAGCAAAGGCGTAGCTGGTGAGCGGTGCGTCTTCCGAGGGCTTCCAGACAATCGTGTTGCCCGTGACCAGCGCCGGAATAATCTTCCAGCTCGGCACCGCCACCGGAAAGTTGCCCGCCGTGACCACGCCCACCACGCCCAGTGGACGGCGGTAAGTTTTGAGTTCTTTGTTGGCCATCTCGGAGGGCACGGTTTGCCCGTAGAGTCTGCGCCCCTCGCTCTGGAAGAAGTGGCAGGTGTCAATCGCTTCCTGCACGTCGCCGCGCGCTTCCTTGAGCGTTTTACCCATCTCCCTCGAGAGCAACCTGGAAAGGCTTTCTTTCTCCCTGGCGATGGCGGCCCCAATCTGCCCGATGATTTCGCCGCGAATGGGCGCAGGCGTCTTACCCCAGGTTTTGAAGGCTTCTCGAGCGGTCAAACACGCTTCTCTGACCTGCTTGAGGGTAGCGATGGGAAACTCACCCAGCACGTCAGAAAGTTTGCTCGAGTTGTGCGAGGTGAAGTATTCGGCGCTCGAGACGGCTTTTCCGCCGATGAGGTGTGAGAATCGTTTTACGGTGGGTAAGGTAGGGGTGGATAGGGTCATCTTGCAGCCTCTCGAGTTTGTGTTTTGGGAGTTTGCTCGGAATGTTTCTGGGTCTGGGTGCTGTAGGTGCTTTCAAAAATTTTATCCGCGTTGGCGGCCTCGAACCCTTCGCGGCGGTGTATGGACGTGATTTGGTCTCTGGGCAAACTCTCGAACTGCGGCAGAACCCGGCGCTCGGCAAACTCCACGTAGCTGCCGCTGATGGAACTCTTCAGACCGTCTGAGAACTCGGCCTCGAGCATTCCCGCCACCGTGCTGGACTGGAGCAAGCCCCCGTCCGGGCTGCGCTTGATTTTACCACCCGCATCGTTGAGCACGATTCCCTCGGCCTCGAGAAAGGTATTGAACCCGGCCACCGTGTCATAAGGCGTGGGCAGGTTGTGCACGCTCACGGTGAAGTGGTTGAGGTAATAGCGGTTGTAAATCACCCAGGCGGCGTACTCGGATTCCTCGAGCAGGCGAGTGTAGTGGGCGTAGGTGGGTAGCCGCCACAGCGCGGTGTGCAGGAAAGCGTCCACCTCGAGTCCATCGTCCAAATTCAGAGAATCCACTGGGTCACTCGAGACTTCATCGGTGTAGCTGTGTAAAATGCGCTGGGCCTCGAGTGAAAGGTCCTTCACGCGCAGCTCGGACACGAAGATGCGCGGGTAGTACGGCTCAGGTGGACTGTACCAGAAGGCATCCAGTTTCTTGGCCGCGAAGTGGTAGGCGTCGCGCTTCTGGTAGCCGTAGTGCAAAAAAATCTTCTCGAAGGACCCGATGCCGAGCTGTGGTACGCCTAAAGTGCGAAAGGCGATGTGGTCGTTCTCGATGTCTTCCGCTCGAGCGATGAGGCCTTTCTCTACCATCGCCCCAATGATGCGGCCCACATCCGGCACCCGCTCCCGGTAGCGGCGCATCAGGCCACCGAGTATGACTTCCAGGGTCTCGAGTTTGTTGGCGTCTTTCATGTTTCCTCCTTGCTAAAGAGACATAACGAAGCGGCCCTTCGCGCTCGAGGGACCGACCTGACTTGATGCGTTTAGTTTACATTCGCAAAGTCAAACTTTGCAAGTGCAATGGATGAGTCTCATGAAGACTGAGCTTTGGTATATATTCCCACGATGGTCCCCTGCCACTCGAGCAGACCTTTCACACCCAACTCAGCCGCTCGAGCGGGGTTCCACTCCGGTTTTGCGCCCGCCAGCAGCAGGGTCGGGCGGGCCTCAAGCGCGTAGGTTACACTCTCGTCGAGCCGCTCGAGCGCCACATCGAAACTCCAATCCTGCGCCCACAGCTTCTTGAGCGCGAACAGCACCTCGTTGCCTGCGCCGCGTGGCACGCACGCCTCGAGCGCCGGGGACTCGAGCGCGCTAAGTTCACGCCGCACCAGCACGGTTTGCTCGAGCAAATTCGAGTTCTTGACCGCCAGTAAAATCTTTTGCACCGCGTTGTCCATGAGTGACGCTTCCCGCAGCAGCAAAGCAGCCCCGTGAGTGGCCCGCTCGAGCGCGTCCTCATCAATGCGGCGGGTGTTGATGTCCTTGAACAGCATTCGGATGCGCTCCGGCAGATTGTTGGAGCTGTAAAACTCCTCCTCAAAGCCTCGCTCGAGCACGAAGCCCCGGCCCACCTGCGCGCCGAATTCTCCCAGCTTCTGGGCTTCTGCGCCCACCTGCTCGAGCGGCTGATTCTGGGCTTCCTGGAAGGTGAACATGGGGTTTACGGTAAAACAAAAAAGGGCGACCTGCTAGTCGCCCCTACAGAAGTTGCTCGAGTTTTACGCCGGGTTCAGTGAGCCGATTCCGGGCAGGTCCTCGCCGCTCGAGCCGCCCCGGTCCTCTTCGTCGGGCAGCCTGCCGCCTTCAATCAGAATGCGGAACTCGTCTCCGGTCAGGGTTTCGCGCTTGAGCAGTTCCTCGACTACCCGGTGCAGCAGATGTTCCTCGGCTCTGATAAAGGTCAGCACTCGAGCGTACTGCGCGTCAATAATTGCCTTGACTTCCTCGTCAATCTGATTAGCGGTTTGTTCGCTGTACGCGCCCCGTTCGCTGCCTTGACCCAGATAGCCCTCGGCGTCGCTCGAGTGCGCTACGGGTCCGATGATTTTGCTCATGCCCCACTCGGACACCATTTTGCGGGCGATGTTGGTGGCTTTCTGAAAGTCGCTCGAGGCCCCGGTGGTCACTTCGCCGAGGACCACCTCCTCGGCAGCCTGACCGGCCAGCGCCACCGCAACCATGTCCAACAAAACATTCTCGGTGTAGTGCATCCGGTCTTCCGGCATCGGCATCATGTAGCCTGCCGCGCGGCCCCGTGGCACGATGGTGAGCTTGTGAACCCGGTCCGAGAGCGGCAGCCGCTCGGCCAGCAGCGCGTGGCCCACCTCGTGAAAGGCGGTGACGCGCTTGTCTTCATCCGAAATCACTCGAGATTTGCGCTCCGGCCCCATCGAAACCCGGTCAGCGGCTTCGTCTATGTCCCTGAGTGTGATGCGCTTGCGCTTGTTACGCGCGGCAATGAGTGCCGATTCGTTGAGCAGATTCTCGAGGTCCGCGCCCACCATACCGGGGGTGCGCTTGGCCACGGTGTGCAGGTCTACGGTGGGGTCGAGTGGCTTTTTGCGAGCGTGAATCCGCAGAATCTGCTCCCGACCCTTGACGTCCGGGGCGTCCACCACCACCTGACGGTCAAACCTGCCCGGACGCAGCAGTGCCGGGTCGAGCACATCGGGCCGGTTGGTGGCGGCCAGGATGATGATGTCGTGCTTACTTTCAAAGCCGTACATCTCGACCAGTAACTGGTTCAAAGTTTGCTCGCGCTCGTCGTTGCCGCCACCCACGTTCAGTCCTCTGCGCCTGCCCACCGCGTCGATTTCGTCGATGAACACGATGCAGGGCGCGGCTTTCTTGGCTTGCTCGAACAAATCGCGCACTCGAGCGGCACCCACGCCTACAAACATCTCCACGAAGTCCGAACCGGAGATGGAAAAGTAGGGCACTCGAGCTTCCCCGGCAGCGGCCTTTGCCAGCAGGGTTTTGCCCGAGCCGGGAGGACCAACCAGCAGCACACCGTGTGGAATCCTGGCCCCTAAAGCGTGAAAGCGCTCGGGGGATTTGAGGAAGTCAACCACTTCGGACAGCTCGAGCTTGGCTTCGTCGCAGCCCGCGACATCTGCAAAGGTGAGCTTGATGCTCCCATCGGCCACCAGGTGCGCTTTGGACTTGGAGAACCCGCTGACCCCACCGCCGCCCCCCCCGCTCGAGGCCCGCATCATGCGCCAGATGTAAAACACGAACAGCAGGGTCACAATCAACGGCAAAATCTGGGTGATGAGCCGCAGCGCGCCGCCCCGGTCTGCTTCGCGCACGGTCAGGTCCACGCCCGCGTCCCGAATCTGCTGCAAAAACTGCGGCGTGGTGGGAATGACCGTGGTCTTGGCCGGTAAGTTGTCGGTGGCGCGGTATTCCACGTTGGCGTTGCCGTTGCCGTCTACGCTCATGCGGGCAATCTTCTTGGCGTTCAGGTCGCCGACCAAATCGCTCACGGTGTAACTTTGGGCCAGGGCTGTCCCCAGCAGGGCACACAGCAGGGTTGCCAGCAGAGCGCACAGCAGTAAAACTCGCGCCGGCAGGGGAACTCGAGCGCACCTGCCACCACGTTTCAAGGTCGGAATCATAAGACTATGGTACGGCAAACACAGGTTGGAAACCGTGTTGAAACCGACCCAAATTCGCGCTAATCCGCTCGAGTGGGCCTGTACAAGCTCGAGAGAAGCCACCTTCCCCAAAGCGTTACCAGATGTTAAAGCTCCATGAAAGACCCCTTCACAGGGGCGATAGCCTCACATCAGCCCTCGAGTCCACAATAGCTTCATGACTATTAAACTTGGATTTCTGGCATCTCTGGCGCTGCTGCTCGGCGCGTGCTACCCCGCCAGCGTGCGGGTCGGGGCCGGAATCAGCACCGGAAACGTGATTATCAGCGGTCAGCAAACCAACTACATCTCCTCGTTTACCCCCAACGGCGGCGAAGGCTCCACTTTCTACGTGGGTGAGGACGTGGGCTTCCGGCTCAGCACCACCCGGCCCGGTTACGTGACCCTGGTTTCGCTCGACCCGGATGGGTACAGCAACGTCATCGAGCGCAACTACCCGGTGCGGGCGGGCGTCACTTTTTTCCCCATCGGCAAGCGCTACACCCTGGCCCCGCCACGCGGCATTCAGCGGGTGCGGGCCATCTTTACCGCCGACGACCAGCGGGTCTCGAGCAGCATCAACCTGGGGGGCCGCTACAGCAGCCGCACCGGATGGGACAACCAAATTACCGTGTACGTCAACAGCTACGGTGCGCCGACCCGCGATATCAAGGAAACCTATTTCTTCATTCGCTAAGCTCGCGCACGTACCTCAAAAAACCGCCCCGCTCGAGGGCGGTTTTTTGTTTCCTTCACCCGCGCTGCTCGAGATACAATTTTGCTCCCCAGGCGCTAAACTCGAGGATATGACCCCCAACCCAGAGTGGCTCGAGCTGATGGAGCAGGCTAAAAAGGTGTCCCAGAACGCCTACATTCCATTTTCACACTTCCGGGTGGGCGCAGCACTGCGGGCCTCGAGCGGAACCATCTACGTCGGCGCAAACATCGAGAACTCGAGCTACCCGATGAGCCGCTGCGCCGAGCAAAGTGCCATTCAGGCGATGGCCTCGAGCGGGGAGCGCCAGTTCACCCAGATTGCGGTCTACAGCGAGTCATCACCACCGGCCAGTCCGTGTGGAGGCTGTCGTCAGGTGCTGTTCGAGTTCTCGCCTGAGGCCGAGGTTTACTGCTTCAACGACAAAGGTGAAGTGCTCGAGGGGAAGGTCAAAGAATTTTTGCCGCACGGGTTTCGGCTCGAGCAGGGGTGAGGGGTGCTCGAGGGTATGAGGGGAAGAGGGTTGGTGGAGCGCGCCTCCCGCGGGTCATTAGTTTTTGGTCATTAGCTGGTCTGCCCTCGAGCGGTCTGGCCCGGAAGGTGCTGTTTAGACCAAGACAGCGCCCGACATCAAACCGACCAAGTACCAATTACCCGCGACGAGGCCCGATAGGTGCCGCTTTCGTCAAGACAGCCGGAGGCGCAGTATTCTAGCAGGTCGCACGACATTCATAAGGAGAACAACACCATGACCGACTACCGCAAATTGGGCAAGAGTGGACTGCGCCTGTTCCCGCTGGGTTTGGGCACCATGCAGTTTGGCTGGAGCGCAGACGAGGCTACCTCGCAAACCGTGATGGACGCCTACTGGCAGGCGGGCGGCAACTTCATCGACACCGCCGACATTTACAGCGTGTGGGCAGCCCATAACCCTGGCGGCGTGTCCGAGGAAATCATCGGGCGTTGGATGAAAGCTAGAGGCAACCGCGATGAGATGGTGGTGGCCACCAAAGTGCGCGGCGCGATGGGCCAGAACTCTTCTGACGGCAAGCAAACCATCAAGCAGCGGGTGGGCTTATCTAGGCGCTGGATTCTGAAATCTTGCGAGGACAGTCTGCGCCGCTTGCAAGTGGACTTTATAGACTTGTATCAGGTTCACTGGATTGACCCGGAAACCCCCATCGAGGAAACCCTGTCTGCCCTGACCGACTTGGTTCGCAAGGGTTACGTGCGCTACCTGGGCTGCTCGAATTTCAGCGCGTGGCGACTGATGCAATCCCTTTGGGCCTCGGATAAACACGGGTTTGAAAAGTTTGTCAGCATTCAGCCCGAATACAGCCTGCTCGAGCCGACGCGTGGCGACTTCGAGCGTGAAATTGCTCGAGTGTGCGTGGAGTACGGCGTGGGCATCGTGCCGTACAGCCCGCTGGGCGGCGGAATGCTCACCGGCAAATACAAGCGCGGCGCGCCGCTGCCCGAGAGCGTGCGGGCCGACGAAACGGTTCGCAGGCGCTTCACCGACAAAAATTTCGACATCGTGGACACTCTCGAGCGCATCGCGAGTCAGCACGACGCCAATCCCGCTCAGGTGGCGCTGGCGTGGCTGCTCGAGCAACCCGCCATGTGTGCGCCTATCATCGGGGCCAACAGTGTGGCTCAGCTTGCGGAGTTGCTGGGCGCGGTGTCGCTCGAGCTGACCCCGAAGGATTTGGCTGACTTGAGCACGGTGAGTGCGTTTCGGCGCTCGAGGGCGGAAAGCGAGGATTGAATGGCGCGAAGCTAAAAATGTTTTATTCGGGTCTTCAGTTACTCGTAAAAACTCAACGCCTCTTTCACCCTGGTGGGAGAGGTGTTTTTCGAGAGGCGCTGGAAAAGTTGCTGCTCAAGTACGAAGGTACGGTGATTTTCGCCTCGCACGACGCCAGATTGGTGCAGAAGGTGGCGTCTCGAGCGCTGTGGATTGAAGGGGGAACGCTGGAGGAACGCCAGGACCTCGAACAGACTTCATGAAAAAGCTCGAACACGGGTTCAAGGCGCTCGAGCGGTGGGTTTTGAGGCAGTTTGAACTTTGATTTGCTCAGCTCTGCTCGAGTGACCCCTACTTTTTCTTGGCTGGAACAGGCTTGACCGGAACGATAGGCTTGGGCAGCTCGAAGGAAACAAGCTTCTCGAGCGCGGCCCAGGTTTTGGGTCCGATGCCCACCACCTTGTCCTGAAACTCCTGCCCGTTGGCGTAGGGACGATTTTTGACGATGAGCGCCGCCGTCTTGGGACCGACGTGCGGCAGGGTCATCAGTTCCTCGAGCGTGGCGGCGTTGAGCGAGACCAGCTTGACCGTTGCGGGCTTAACAGTCGTTTGAGCGGGCGCTTTGGGGGCGGGCTTGGTTTCGGCCTGGGCGGTCATACCAAAGCCGAGGGTCGCGGTGAGCAGGGCAGCGAGCAGTTTCTGGATGTGGATT
>Ga0123339_10001730_pt1 | contig 15001 bp, 13 predicted proteins | sample lystaG_FD_89956 | JGI IMG/M metagenome (GOLD analysis project Ga0123339, IMG submission 89956) | Glacier valley bacterial and archeal communities from Borup Fiord, Nunavut, Canada, to study Microbial Dark Matter (Phase II) -... | ecosystem: Environmental > Aquatic > Freshwater > Ice > Glacier ... | reverse complement strand
CGCATTTGCTGCAGACTGGGCTCAAATCGGCGGCAAGTGTCGAGGACACAATAACGACCACGGGTACTGTGTCCCTCCCGAGTTAATCTGAACTTCATGGGGTGAGGTGGCGGGCTGCAACGGTCAAGCTCTTGATCATCCCCGTGTCCGCCAACCAGATTCGTGACCGTTCGGGGGCGTACAGCCCGACTGTGCCAGACAGAGCATGAATCACGTTCGGACAAAGCATTCGGAACTCCACCGCAAGTCAAATCCGGGCGCCCCGATACACACGCCTGCCGCTAGTTCGGTTCGCCGACCGACTGCGACTCTTTTTTATGAGCGGGTTTCCCCTGTCTCGGCTCTATGGCGGCGCTGTAGCGGGGGAGGGCCAGAGCAAGGGCAATGGCGACGATTTGTGCAAGCACGTTGATTGCACCCTTGAAGTCGACGGGTTCGCCGGCGCCGAGCGTGAGTCCTCCCGTTGTCTCGGCGGCGTGTTCTGAGTCCAGGGGAAGCCCGACGAAGACTGCGTAGCCGTAGATGGCGATCAGCGCAACGCTGACGAGCAATACGAGATTGAGACCTCGCTCATCGGTTCTCGTGAGCACAATCGCCGCGGCGACGAGTTGAACGACTCCGGCGAGCAAGAAGCCGATGCCGAGCAGAGGGGATTCGCCGAAGTGTTGCGGCGAGAGGGTCAGGTGGATGCAGGCGGCCGTGAGCAGGGCGAGCGCGAGCAGCAGACGTAATTGGGTCTGTCTGTTGAGCGGCGTTGCACGAGAGGGAGCGGTCACAGCCGCAATGATCAATATCGCCGCGCCTGCGGCCATCACGTAAGGGCCGGGTCCGGTGCTGGGAATGGTGAGAGCGCCTGTGCTGCCGGGGTGCGTGACATATTCGGCGATCCGCCAAGCGCTGTAGAGGCTGTCGGCTAGGACCGCCGTAGAGGCGACGAGCGCGATGGGGCGGAGAATTCGTGCACCGCCGTGCCGGGCTGCGACGTAAAGCACGCAGACCACCGCCACCATAATTCCGGCCAGGAAACCGCCGTCGAGTGAGAGGCCGGGGACAGCCGTTAGACCGTTGAACACGACCAGCCAGGGCAGCGCTGCTCCGAGGATCATCAGGATCATCGCCGCGCCAACCAATGAAATGGTGACTCCGCTACGTGTTGCTAGACGAACGGGGAGCTTTTGTGCGAGTGCGTGGGTGGTCATTGTGCGGCCCTTTCATGATGGAGGCCCACTGGGGTCGCAGCATCGCTGCGGCCCCAGTGGGTTCACTGCCTTAGTTGCGCGGACCGACTACGTTGAAGAACAGGTAGAGGTTCGTTGGGATGGGTCCGAGTACACCGCTGTTCGGTGTGGCGATCAAAGCATCCATGGTCGCCTGAGACTTGTCTGCGGCGAGTTTCGCCCACGCCGCCTGGTTGGTGACCGCGACAATCTTTACGTCCCACCATCCGCCGGCGTTCCCGTCGAGAATGTGACTGTGGGCCGGGAGGGCCACATTAGCCACCGCATTGGGCGTTGCCCCGAGAGCGCCGGAGATCCTTGATAGGTCGACGTTCAACGGGTGGTTCGGGCAACTCGCGGGCCCACCTCCGACCCCACACATGGGTGCAGGAATCGGGTTGGCAAACAGCGGTGTCAGCACGTACAGGACAGACCGACCGGCATTAGCGACCGGGCCGACGTTCGAATCCTGTCCGACCTCACAACCGCTTGGCGCAGACGACGCGACGCTCTTGTCGCAGAAAAAGTTCTGCGGGTACTGGATCGTTACCGTCTGCCCATTGCTCCATGCGGGTGTTTGAGCAGAGGAGACGGGCTGCACCGTCGAGCCTGACGCGAAAGCCGCTGTTCCTATCGACAACGACGCGACGAGCAGACCGGTGAACAACGACGCGACAGCGCCGAAGCGGCGGCCTCGCCTGAGTGTAGATTTTTCCACGATGACAAATTCCTTTCACATGCGCGGCCTCGGGGGGGACAAACACGTTTCATCTTCGAATTCAGGGGTAAGCGACCGCGGACTCAACTCTGATTCTCGGTAAAGCATCTTCGGCGCCGACATCGAATCAGATTGGTGGGTGTTTACTTTGTCGCCAAACCGCCACGCCTCGGTCGATTACCGCTCAGTGGAATATTCTCGCTCGGCTGCAACGGTCCCCGCCCGAATACCAGGAAATCAACGACACTGCTCTATCCCAGAACACATCAGCAGCGGTGTGAGGCCGTCTCTGGAAACCCAAAAAAGGCGCATGGTTCCTCGAACACACAGAGTCCCTTTTTCTCGTATTTTGCTTATTGCTTGAATGAGCGTTGCGTGCTTGGATTTGAAGGTCGCCCGATTGGGCATCGCCCTCTGTCCCGAAGGGGTTGAAGTGCTGAAAGTTACGCGATTCTTGACCATCGCAAGCCTTGCTACATGCGCCGCAGTAGTTGCTGTATCTCTCACCGCTGGGACGTCCGCCGCTGGTGCCGCTCCCGGCCGGACGGTACTTGAAGGCAGCCAGCCAGCGTGGGCCAACGCTCAAGCGCTTCGCTCGTCTGCTGCAGCCTCCGATTACGTGAACATTCGCGTTTACCTCAACTGGCGGGACGAAGTCTCCGCCCAATTGACGGCCCAGGCCGTGTCGACTCCGGGATCGGCCAGCTATCGACACTTTTTGACTCCGGCACAATTTCGGCAGCAGTTCGCCCCCACCCAGTCGAGTGTCACGGCAGTGCAGCAATTTCTTCGGAATGCTGGATTCTCGGTGGTGAACACACCCGGCAATAACCGCTTCGTCGCCGCCGAGGGAACCGTCGCGCAAGCACAGAGCGCGTTCAGCGTGCAGCTCGGCGAGTTCGCGACATCCGGAAAAACTCTTCGAGCCCCGGAGTCGGCCGTCTCAGTCCCTTCCGCTCTGGCTGGCATCGTGCAAGGGGTGACCGGGCTGGATCAGAGTTCTGAGCTGATGGCTGCCACGAACAGCACTGGGAACGGGCCGAGCCAGAGCCATGGAGCTCCCGGTGTCGGGTTCCGGGCCGGACATCCATGCTCCCTGTGGTTTGGTGAGAAGGCTGTCTCCACGCCCAACGCTGTCGCGTATGGCTCGGATAGCAAACCCTTAGCGCCGTGCGGTTACACCCCCGCACAGGTTCGCGGCTTGTACGGGCTCGATACTGTCGCAGCTAACGGCAGCGGACAGACCGTCGCGTTCGTTGGTGCAAACGCTAGCCCCACCCTGCAAAATGACGTGTCACAGTACAGCTTGCTGCATAATCTCCCGGCTCCCTCGATCACGGAGATGGTCGCTCCGGGTGTCTACCGGCACCCGGATACCCCGAAGCAGATACCGGGGGAATTTTATGGAGAAGAGACGCTCGACGCAGAAGCGATCCACACCACCGCACCCGGGGCGAACCTCCTCTTCGTCGGCTCTTCCAACGCCAACCAGGATTTCGACGCGAGCATTAACCACATCGTCGACAAGCACCTGTCGAATATCATTTCGATCAGTTACGGCTTCTCCGGCGAAAACGTGCCCCGTGGTTTCATCAACAGTCTGAACGGCATCTTCATTCAGGCGGTGGCTACTGGCATAGGTGTCTATGTGTCCAGCGGCGACAACGGCGATGAGACAACCACGTTCGGAACGCCAGCCGTCGACTTCTACGCCGACAGCCCCAATGTCACAGCGGTTGGGGGCACATCCGCCGCAGTGGTGCCGGCTGCGGCGGGTCTCACCGCTGCGTACACGTCAATCGACACTCCCGGATCGGTATTGAACCGGCCCGGCTGGCGGCGCAGCTTCGAGGTGGGCTGGCAGACGGGACGCGACGTCATCAGTTCCACTCCAAGCGACAATCTCACAACGGCACCCTTCAGCCTCGGCGGCACGCTCGCCGCGCCGTTGCCCGGCGCGTTCTTTGGTGGTGGCGGTGGCGGGGTGAGTCAAGTTTTCGCCCAGCCCGCTTATCAGCGTGGCGCTATTGGCTCCTACACGGGGAGGGTGGTGCCAGACATCAGCGCACTGGCTGACCCGAACACGGGATTACTCGTTGGCCAAACCCAGATCTTCAGCGACGGCACCTACTACGACGAGTACCGCATCGGTGGTACCTCGGTCGCAGCGCCGCTTACGGCGGGCATGGCGGCCGTTGCCGATCAAATTGCTGGGTCGCCGCTCGGGTTCTTGAACCCGCGCATTTACCAGGTGTACAGATCCTCGAGCACTGCGTTCTATGACGTGGACCAAGCAACTCTGTTTGGCTCGTCGACAAAGCAGCAGCTCCCCTCTGTAGTCCGGGTCAACTACAAGAACAGCGAGAATTCGTTCGATGGCCTCAGCTACAGTTTGCGAACACTCGAAGAGCCGAATCAGACTCTGCACTCGACCCGCGGGTTCGACACTGCGACCGGCGTCGGCACTCCCAATGGCGCCAACTTCTTCACTGCCATCAGTGCGCCACAATAGGCGGACGACGAAGATACTGAACGGTAGCTTGGTTCAGCTATCCAACGCCTGCCCATTCGAACCTTGGGGCATAAGCGACGGACAAAAAGACTTCAAGCCAGACCGAAGGTAATACAGTTCAGTTCAGTTCAGTTCAGTTCACACCGAAACCTTTCCGCCCACTTAGACGATTACTGAAACGTGACCGAGAAATCGGAACGGTCACGTCACGTCACGTCACGTATCGAATCGCTGGTGCGGTTCCCGACGAATGAGACCGCCTATGTTTTCTGTTCTGACCATGTTTGGCGCAAAAGTTGCAATCGGGCTTCTTGCCGGGAGTGCTGTCGTTGCTGGAGGCGCGGGCGTCGCAGCTTATGCAGATCTCCTTCCGCTTGCGGCGCAGCAGGTCGCGCACGACTCCATCGGCGCGCCGCTTCCAAGGACGGAAAAATCACAGGTCTCAACGGACAGGTCGACTGCGGAGCCGACGCCAGAGCCAACCGCCACTGCCAAGCTGGCCGGACCCGATGCGATGGGACCAGCCGCGCATGGACTGTGTACGGCTTTCGCGCACGGTGGGCTCAATGTGTCCTCGACCGCCTACGTCTCGCTGGCCAGCGCGGCGAGAGGAGCATCGAACATTGCGACCTACTGCGCCAAGGTCCCGAAGCCGGGACCGAAAGCAACCCACGGCCCAGAGAGCAATGAGCCTGCAAAGGCGCCGAAAAAGAAAGCGCCAAAAGTGCACCCGTCAACCCACGGCTTGGCCCACAAGCTTGCGCCAGGAGTGCACCCCTAGTCGCGATCACGGCAACGCTCGGCGCACGCGAGTTGGTTTTTGCCCTCTGTCGATCGTTGCCAAGCACCGTGTCAGCGGTTGAACGGGACGAAGTGACTGAATCGCCTTCGGTCGATCTCTGCTACGAGAGTGCTTATCGTCGTCTTGCACCAACCGTGATGGGCTACCTTCCTGCACGAGGTGTCGACGATCCGGAGGCTGTGACCCAGGTTGTCTTCATCGCAGTTCTTCTCAGAATTGGCAAAATCATCGGTGGAGAGGATGGTCTCTGCCCCGTGCTCTTCTCCCCAGCTCACGCTCGAGCCGTCGGTTAGCATCGTGTGCTGATCGGAAGATTTTCCACCGTCGAATAGGACCCGAGACTGGACGGATGATCGATCAGCCAGCCCAACAAAAGAAGTCACCCCGACGCTGGCCGAGAGCGACGCGACGGTCGCTCTGCTGGCTGTGCTCAAAACTGAACACCGGGACGTTTTGCTGCTCCGCGTCGTTGCCGACCTACCGTTGAATAGGCTTTCACGGGCCGGGCGGTCCTGACGACGCACAGTGCACCTCTTTTGGTCCAAGCAGTCCAGTATTCCGGTAGTGAAGCGGAATCGTATTTTTACTCTTCCTCCGCCAGCGGCTCATCGACCGGTACCGATACCGGTACCGATACCGGCGCGGAGGAGTGCTCCATGCCCGTGTCTGGACTCGACGTCGCGGTCGCTCGGGTCACGGCTGCGCCACCAACGAAGCTTCCGAGAAGACCACGCAGGTCGAGGCCGGTGGTTGATTTGAGCACCGCGTCGATCTCAGTGAATCCGCCCGCGACATTCTTGGTGAGCTGGCTTGCGCCATCCGTCGAAACGACAGTCAGCTGGTCGATGTTGCCCATCGGGGCGGCGAGCTCATGAGCGATCTGAGGAAGCATCTCGACGAGCCGAAGCTGGATAAGTGCCTCTGATCTCTGGGCAACCGCTTCGGCCGCGAGTCTGGTCGCCTCGGCTTCAGCCTGGCCCTTGGCGAGGATCGCATCGGCCGTGGCTTTACCCTCGGCACGAATCGCTTCAGCATTGGCGACACGGCTGTCGCGCTCGGCTGTCGCGGCGATAACGCGGGCCTCTGCGGCCGCGTTTGCGGTGACCTTCACGCGGTAGGCATCCGCATCGGCGACCGCATTCACCTCCGAGGCCAACTGGGCGGTGCGAAGCTTGGCTGCCGCCTGCGCGGTCACCTCTTGCTCGTGCACGATGTTCTGCTGGGTCTTGGCCTCGGCGAGTGGCTTCGCGCCGGCGGCCTCTGCCGTGGCCTTGTCGGTGTCCAGTTGGAGAGCGGCCCGCTTGAGCGCGAGCGTGTTCTGCGCGATTGCCACGGCCTGCTCTGCAGCGATCGACGCCTCCTGCGATGCCTGGCCGGCCTGTGCCTCGGCCACCTCGGCCGCTTTCAAGACGGATGCCTGCTCGGCGCGGCCCATATTGTGGATGTAGTCGTTGTCGTCGGAGATGCCCTTGATCTCGAAAGAATCGACGTCGAGACCCTGGCTGAGCAGCGATTCCCTCGCTGTCGAGAGTACGGCCGCACCCAGTTCGTCGCGCTTTTGGATGATGGTCTGCACATCCGTTCCGCCGATGGAGGACCGGAGCGAGCCGGAGAGTACCTCGAGCGCGAACCCGTCGATGTTCTTATCGTTGCCGATGAATCGTTGGCCCGCAGCGAGGATGGCAGAGTGCGTGTCGCCCACCTTCACGATGGCGACTGCCTCGACGGTGAGAGTGATCCCCCGGGCATCCTGCGCCACCGCCGCAAGCTCGATCGCCCGCGAGCGCAGGCTGATTTTGAAGGCCTTCTGGAAGAACGGGACGATGAAGACACCCGATCCGACCACGATGCGGATGCCCGATTCCTCGGTCGCGACGCCGTCAACGGTCTTCACCTTGGCTCGCTTGCCGGTGATGAGAATCGCCTCGTCTGGCCCTGCATTCTTGTAGATCGACTTCGCATAGATGAGCGCGATGAGGAAAACCACGATCACGGTGGCGATGATGGCCACGAGAGGATTGAGGTTGAAGGGCACGACGACGTCCTTTGTTCGGTGCCCGAACGCTAACATCCCTCGAGTGGTTGCACGAATTGCACAAGTGCGTACTGCACCGCAGGGTTCAGATGACCGCACCTCGCGCGCCATTTATACACCGACCGTGACGCAGACAGAGAGCGGCCTGACCCGCACCGGTTCGATTTGGTTGTATAGCCACGGCTTGCGTGGCACCGTCGCTGAGGGCATTAGACCGTCACGGTGAGGCATCTCCTCCCCCCATCGGCGGCGAAAGGTACGAGTTCGGAATCCAGGCCCGCGTAATGGCGAAGAAAAGAGAAAACACTGGTAGACGGGTCGCGCTTACGCACGTCAGCTGAGCAAGGTTAACCACCCGTTTTGGGGTGTTCCACACTAAAGACAGTTCTGTGCTGGGCTGATAATGTTGTAGCAGAAGCAGGGGGAAACATATACTCTGACTCTCCTGGTGACCGTGTGCCGGGCGCGGGGGCGCTCATTGGCTCGGTGAATTCAGGTTTGTTTCGATTCGGGAATCGGGGCTAAGTCTCGATCGCCGCCACTCCTCGGAGGGGCGGCGATCAGTCGTTAACGGAGCAGTCGGCCAGCCGGCGTGTTCGCGGATCAGGATCGACGCGTGACACGCCGTCTCAGCGCGCGGCGACATGCGGTAGCCATCCGCGGCTCCTGATCCGCGAACACGGTCGATCCGCTGACACGGTCTATCTGCGAATGGGCTCATCCGCGGCTCCTGATCCGTGAACACGGCTGGCCCGCGACCGGGCCCATCCGCGGCTCCGGAGCCGCGAACACTACCGGCATGTTCGCGGATCAGGATCGACGCGTGACACGCCGTCCCAGCGCGCGGCGACACGCGGTCGACATCCGCGGCTCCTGATCCGCGAACACGGTCGATCCGCGCACGGGGATTTCCTGCGAACAGGGTCGATCCAAACCGATGTTGGCCCACGGAGTCACCCGGCAAGCGAACACTGGTGTCTCGCTCGCTGAGGTCAGGCGGCCTTGCGGGGCCTGAACATGCGGTGCTCATCGTCCTCGAGAACCTCAACGAAGTCGACGCTGGCCGGGACCTCGCGCTGAACCTCTGCAGCGGCAGGAACCGGTGCGTCAATCCACTGGGGCTTCACGATTGCGATTTCATGCTCTTCCGCCGTCTGGATGGTGTCATCGACAGCCGGTTGGGTGATCTCGGCCGAGGCGTCGACGACATCAATCGCGGCCGCCGGACTAGCGATCTGGTCGGCGATATCGCGGGCGATGTACTCGGAGATCGTCTGGCCGAACAGCGAGTCAGTGTCGGTGCTGGCGCGGAACTGGAGAGTCCACATGCCACCGGCGCCGACCGCCTTGAGCAATCGATCGCGGACCAGGTCGAAGACGAGTTCCTGCAGCTCGGCCGACTCTTCGGGCGAGATCGTAAGGTTGTGCATGCGTGATTCCATCACGACTCACCCTTCAAGTGGGGGTTGATAGTTCAATCAGTATGCGGCTGACCCCTCGTACCGGTCCCGTGACACGCCGAGACGCACATCCCTGTGCGCGCACATCCCTCCGAACGCACAGACGGCTCTGGATGTGACATCCGGAGCCGTCTGCCCTGTGACGATTGCTATTTAGAGAAGACTTCGTCTTCCATCGCGTCGTAGCCCTCTACCTGCGGGTCACTGTGGAGGCCGCCGCTAAGGGCGTATTCCTCTTCCGGCGAGAGCACGAGCCGCTTGCGGCCGAAGAGCGCAAAGAGCGTGAGTCCGATGACGAAGATGATGACAAAGGTGACGACCGCCAGGTTGAATGTCGAGTTGGTCACGATACCGATGAACGACGCGATGGCGATGGCGCCGGCGATCACGGCTCCGGCCTCTCCCGTCGGGCTTTTGTACGGCCGATTCGCGCGGGGGAATTTGCGCCGGAGCACGATGAACGAGACCATTTGCATCACGTACGAGATCACCGCGCCGAAGACCGCGATGAAGAGGATGATTCCTGTCGCGGCGCCCGCAGCACCCGGGTTGACCGCCGGGATGATCAGCGCGACAACGACGAGGATCACGAAGCCGATCACCCCTCCGACGAGAAGGGCCACCCAGGGTGTCTGGTGGGTCCGGCCTGTGAGCGACAGGAACTTCGGGTAGTACCCGGCACGGGAGAGCGAATACATATTGCGCCCGTAAGCGAACATGATGCCCTGGAGCGAGGCGAGCAGGCCGATGAGCGCGAAGAGCGCGAGCAGGGCGGCGACGCTGTCGGGCAGGAATGCCCGGAAGCCGGCCAGCAGCGGTTCGTCACCGTCCCCCGGGGAGACCGTAAGCGCCTTCGACCCGGTTACGGCCGGGTTCAGGAAGAGGATCAGCAAGCCGAAGAACGCCAGTGTGATGATTCCCCACACGCCGGCCTTGGGGATGTCCTTCGCGGGGTTCTTCGCTTCTTCTGCAGCGAGTGGCAGTTCCTCGATGCCGAGAAAGAACCAGATGGCGAACGGCAGCGAGAAAAGGATGCCGACGCCCCCGAAGGGCAAAAAGCTCGAGTTGCCCGCGGTCGGCTTGATATCAAGCAGGCGGGAGAAGTCCACGGCGCCGTTGGCGATCGAGAGCACAGCAAAAAGCAGGATGACCGCCATCGAGATAATTGCCACGATCAGGGCGAACCGAAAGCCCACTGACGCACCGAGCGAGTTCAGCCCAATGAAGATCGCGTAAAGGATGATCCAGAGTATCCAGGCCGGCACCACCGCTCCGGTGAAGTCCGTGATGATCTGGCCCGCGTAAGCCGCCGAAAAAAGCACGATGACGGCGGTGGTCACCACGTACTCGATGGATTCCGAGATGCCGGTGATGAATCCGCCCCACGGCCCGAGGGCAGCGCGGGCAAACGAGTAGGCGCCACCGGTGTGCGGCATGGCAGCGGACATCTCGCCGATCGAGAAAATCATCGTGAAGTACATGATCACGATGATGATGGTCGCAATCAGCAAACCTCCCCACCCGGTAGTGGCGAGACCGACGTTCCAGCCGGAGAAGTCGCCGGAGATGACGGCCGCGATGCCGATACCCCAGATCCCCCAGAATCCCGCCGTGCGCTTGAGGCTGCGTTTCTCGAAGTAGCCGTCTTCGGCTTTCGTGTAGGTGACACCGGAGACAGTGTTCTTGGGCATTAGTTCCTCCAGGGGCGGATCATCGGGAGCCGGGCGCGATGAGTAACCGCATCACGCCTTTCGGAGAGCATGGCGTTTATTGGTACTTCTTGTCTACCTTTAGACGTAAACAATGCATTACAAGCCCTAAGATCGGGGTCGTGCCAGCGGGACGCAATGGTTGGCAAATGCTCGAGAAGACGAGGAACCCCCATGGCCGCTCGCACGGGAATGCTGACGACCGACCAGCTCAACGAGCTCATCGAAGACGGCAAGATCGATACGGTCATTGTGGCATTCACCGACATGCAGGGGCGCCTGGTCGGCAAACGGGCATCCGCTCGGCTATTCAGGGAAGAGATCAGCAGCCACGGTGCCGAGTGCTGCAACTACCTGCTGGCGGTGGATGTCGAGATGAACACCGTTGACGGCTACCGCATCTCCTCGTGGGAAAAGGGCTACGGCGACATGGCGATGATTCCCGACCTGTCGACTCTGCGACTGGTCCCGTGGCTGCCGGGAACCGCCCTCGTCATGGCCGACCTCACCTGGCTCGATGAGCGGCCGGTCGATCCTGCGCCTCGCGAGATCCTCAAGAAGCAGATCTCCCGGCTCGCTAGGAAGGGGCTCGTGCCCTACGTCGGCACCGAGCTCGAATTCATCGTGTTCGACAACAGTTACCGGGATGCCTGGAGCAAGGGCTACGTGGGACTGACCCCGGCGAGCGACTACAACATCGACTACGCGATGCTCGCCTCGACACGCATGGAGCCGCTACTGAGGGATATCCGCCTGTCGATGGAGGGTGCGGGACTGTACTGCGAGGGGGTGAAGGGCGAATGCAACCTCGGACAGCAGGAGATCGCGTTCCGGTACGAAGACGCCCTCACCACCTGCGACAACCACTCGATTTACAAGAACGGCGCGAAAGAAATCGCGGACAAGCACGGCAAAGCCCTCACCTTCATGGCCAAGTTCAACGAGAGGGAGGGCAACTCCTGCCACATCCACATCTCGTTTCGTGGCACCGATGGCTCGGCGGTCTTCGCTGACGCTTCTGACACGCTCGGCATGTCGAAGATGTTCCGTCACTTCGTGGCCGGCCAGTTGAAGACAATGCGTGAACTCACACTGTTTTTCGCTCCGAACATCAACTCGTATAAGCGATTCGTCGACGGCAGCTTCGCGCCGACCGCGGTGGCCTGGGGACTCGACAACCGCACCTGCTCGTTGCGCGTCGTCGGGCACGGGCTCGGGATGCGCGTAGAGAACCGAGTGCCCGGCGGAGATGTGAACCAGTACCTGGCCACCGCAGCGCTCATCGCGGGCGGACTGTACGGCATCGAACACGAGTTGGAGCTGGAGCCGATGTTCGAGGGCAACGCGTATGGCAGCGACGCCGCACGCGTGCCGACGACCCTCCGAGAGGCGGCCGAGCTCTTCGGCAAGTCCGAGATCGCCCGCGAGGCGTTCGGCGCGGATGTCGTTGAGCACTACCTGAACAACGCCCGCATCGAGGTGCAGGCGTACGATGCCGCGATCACGGACTGGGAGCGGGTGCGCGGCTTTGAGCGTTTCTGAAGACACAGCCTCTGTCACCCCGACATCACAGGCTCCGTGGGCGTTGGCCTCGCGTGATCGCTGGCACGATCTTTATCGCTCCAGCGCGCCCGTTATCGGCCTGACCACCTATCTCGAGCAGGCGCAGACGGGAGTCTGGGACGTGCAGGCGGCTTTCCTGCCGAAGGCCTACTTCGAGGCGATCACCCGAGTGGGCGGCATCGCCATTCTGCTCCCGCCGCAACCCGTCTCCGAGCAGATCGCGAACCGGGTGCTCGACGGTCTGGACGGCCTGCTGATCACCGGCGGAAAAGACGTGGACCCGGCCCGGTACGGTCAGGAAGCGCACCCGACCACAGATATTCCGCGTATCGATCGTGACGACTGGGAGGATGCGCTTCTCACCATGGCCATCGCCCGCGAACTTCCGTTCCTCGGTATCTGCCGCGGAGCCCAGGTGCTGAACATCGCGCGCGGCGGCACTCTGCATCAGCACCTCCCTGAGGTGCTCGGAACCGAGAAGTACCAACTCGGTGGAGGCAACTTCAGCCGGGTCGAGGTCGAGGCGGATGCGGCAAGCGCGGTCGGCCGACTCGTCGGCACCGATCCGCTCGAGGTAGTGGTCTATCACCATCAGGCCATCGACCGGGTGGGCGATGGCCTTCGCGTGACCGCGCGCACCGAGGACGGCGTGATCCAGGCTGTCGAACTGGACAGTGTGCCGTTCGGCGTGGCAGTGCAGTGGCATCCGGAGCAGACCGGAGACGACCTGCGGCTGTTCGCCGGGCTCGTCGAGGCAGCCAGAAACTACAGCGAGACAGGGGCCGGGCGATGACTGGTATCACGTTGATCAACCCGGCCACCGAGGCGATGCTGCAGACCGTCGAGCACAGCAGCCTCGAGCAGGTGGATGACGCCGTTGCCCGAGCGTCGGCGGCGCAGCGTGCCTGGGTGGCTCTTCCTCCGGCCGAGCGGGCCGCGGCTCTTCGACGGTTTGCGACGGTTGTCGAGGGCGATATAGAGAATCTTGCCGCGCTTGAGGTAGCCAACTCGGGGCATCCGATCTCCCAGGCTCGCTGGGAAGCTGGCCACGTGCGAGACGTGCTCAACTACTACGCGGCCGCCCCGGAACGGATGATCGGGAAGACCATCCCGGTGGCCGGAGGAATCGACGTCACCTTTCTCGAGGCGCTCGGGGTAGTCGGAGTGATCGTGCCGTGGAATTTTCCGATGACCATTGCGGCGTGGGGCTTTGCCCCCGCTCTTGCCGCCGGGAACGCCGTGTTGCTCAAGCCGGCCGAGTGGACTCCGCTCACCGCGATCCGTCTCGGCGAGTTGGCCCTTGAGGCCGGTTTGCCGCCTGGACTCTTCCAGGTGCTACCGGGCAAAGGTGCGGTGATCGGCGAGCGCTTCGTGACGCATCCCGACGTGCGGAAAGTCGTCTTCACGGGCTCGACGGCCGTCGGTAAACACGTGATGGCCGGCTGCGCCGAACAGGTGAAGGCGGTCACCCTCGAGCTGGGTGGCAAGTCGGCGAACGTAATTTTTGCTGACTCCGATCTAGAGAAAGCCGCGGCGACGGCCCCTTACGCGGTGTTCGAGAATGCCGGCCAGGACTGTTGCGCGCGCAGTCGAATTTTGGTGCAGCAGAGCGTCTATGACCGTTTTCTCGAGCTGCTGGAACCCGCGGTGAAGGGCGTGCGCGTTGGCTCTCCGCTTGCGGACGACACCGAGATGGGCCCGCTTGTCTCTGCGGCACACCTCGCGAAAGTGCGCTCGTATGTGCCCGACGATCGCCAGGTTGCCTTCCGCGGCAGTGCTCCGGATGGTCCGGGCTACTGGTTCGCCCCGACCGTGTTGCTGCCAGACTCGCGAACCGATCGGGTGGCAGTGGATGAGATCTTCGGTCCCGTTGTCAGTGTGCTGCCATTTGAGGACGAGGCGGATGCCATCGCCCTCGCCAACGACAGCATCTACGGGTTGAGCGGCTCGATCTGGACGAGGGACCTCGGCCGTGCCATCCGAGTTTCCCGGGCGATCGACAGCGGAAACCTGTCGGTGAATTCGCATTCCTCGGTGCGGTACTCCACGCCCTTCGGCGGGTACAAGCAGAGCGGTCTCGGGCGTGAGCTCGGACCGGATGCCGCCGCCGCATTCACCGAAACCAAGAACGTCTTCATCAGCACGGACTAGGAGCACAGCACATGCCAGTAGCGAAGATCGACCTCACCCAGCGCCTCGCAGGCAAGGTCGCCGTCGTCACCGGGGGAGCGAGCGGGATTGGTCTCGCCACCGCCCGGCGCTTCGCTGCGGAGGGAGCCACGGTGGTGATCGCCGACTTTAACCCGGTATCGGGAGCCGCCGCCGCAGCCGAGGTCGAGGGGCTGTTCGTGCAGGTAGACGTGACCGATGAGGCCCAGGTGAACGCGCTCTTCGCGACCGTTAACGAGACCTATGGCTCGGTGGACATTGCGTTCAACAACGCCGGAATCTCGCCGCCTGATGACGACTCGATCGAGACGACCGAGTTGCCGGCCTGGCAAAACGTGCAGGATGTCAACCTCAAGTCGGTCTACCTGTGCTGCCGGGCCGCGCTCAAGTACATGGTCGCCCAGCAGTCGGGATCGATCATCAACACTGCGTCGTTCGTGGCGGTGCTCGGGTCGGCGACCAGCCAAATCTCATACACCGCGTCGAAGGGCGGCGTGCTCGCCATGAGCCGCGAGCTCGGCGTGCAGTTCGCGCGCCAAGGTATCCGGGTGAATGCGCTGTGCCCCGGGCCGGTGAACACGCCGCTGCTGCAGGAGCTGTTCGCCAAGGACGAGGAGCGCGCCCAGCGACGTCTCGTGCACATCCCGCAGGGCAGGTTCGCCGAACCGGAGGAGCTCGCCGCTGCGGTAGCATTCCTCGCGAGCGACGACTCCTCCTTCATCACCGGCTCGACTTTCCTGGTCGACGGCGGCATCAGCGCCGCCTACGTGACACCGCTGTAGACATGAGCAAGCGGGGCGAGGGGAAGCTGCTGCG
>Ga0123339_10001718_pt1 | contig 15064 bp, 19 predicted proteins | sample lystaG_FD_89956 | JGI IMG/M metagenome (GOLD analysis project Ga0123339, IMG submission 89956) | Glacier valley bacterial and archeal communities from Borup Fiord, Nunavut, Canada, to study Microbial Dark Matter (Phase II) -... | ecosystem: Environmental > Aquatic > Freshwater > Ice > Glacier ... | reverse complement strand
GGTCAAGGACAAGAAGACGGGCGCGGTCACCGAACGTCCGTACGACCACGTCCATGAGGTGGACGATGCAACGAACGGTCTTGAAAGCGACATCACGTCTCTTGAGAAAAAGTTGAAGCACGAGAAATTAGTTGGCAAGCCGCGCCCTGAAGGAAGTATCGCAGATGCCGAGGCGTTGCTTCAGAAGATGAAGACGCTCCGCGACTTTATCCGCAGTATCGTACCTAGGGGAGCGAGGGCATCTTGGAACAGGCCGGTCCAGTGAAGGAGCGCGTGGTGATGCAAGCAGAACTGGAAGCTGACGAAAAGGTCAGACGGCATGGCAAGCGCCTGTACGCCGGCGAGCTATTGACGGGAGTCGAGATGACGTGGCTGCTCCATGAGCTTGATCGGCCGTTGGACACCAACCTCGCTAACTATGCGCTGAGTGCTTTGGCAGCAAGCAAGATGCAAGGCGCGGAAGACATGTTGGCAAAGCTGGTTGCAACCTCTCCGTTTCTGGATGTGGCGGCGCACGCACTTAGGGAGTTGTGCGGCATGGGCCTGTCGAAGAAGTATCGGTCACATATCGTGCAGATGTTGCAGTGCCCGCTGCTTTCGGTGGAGGAGGCCAACATACGCGAGAGCGTCCTCGTTTGCATTGGGTACTTCTTGCGCGACCACAAGGATAAAGAGTTCGCAGATATTCTGCGTCAACTGATCCTTCAAGGTGCCGCCCCCCGGCCGGCTGCAATTGACGATGCCGGTCTTGGGATTGTAGTCCGGTTGTCGGCAGTGCTGGCGGTCGGAGGGGACACAGGCCGATCCTCAGAGGACAGTGCATATGAGGATGAGCAGATCGCCCGCTTCCTCTCAGAGCGGGAGCTGGGCTGACGGTTGGGAGCCTGTCGCCACGTCCTAACACTACCCTGCCATGTTTAGAAAAGCATTCGAAGATCAGAGTGTTGCTGGGCATCTCGGAAGACCCTGTACCCAGGTAACCTCTTGATGGGCCAGGAACGTTGCCCTGGTCCTGGCAGAGTAGTGCTAATGCCTATCCTGGCTTGGGTGGGCAGATGGAGCGGGCGATGCAGGAGCGCATGGCGGGGCGGGGCGGGGCAGGCCTATGGCGGCCAGTATGGGCCGCCGCAGGTTGGGGTGGGCGGGGGCTGCCGCCGGGCGGTGGTGCGCTGGGGCAGGGTGCGCTGGGGCAGGGTGCGCCGGGGCAGGATGTGTTGGGCCAGCCCGGGCAGGGTGCGGCGGCGATGATACTAGTCCGCACAAGTCTTAATCTGGTGCCGACGCGGCTCGGCCTGCCCTTGGCAGCCGGGGCAAGCGGGTCAAAACTTGTGCGGGCCGGTATGAGTGGGCTGCTGCCGGGCTGGCAGGGTGCGACGGGCCTGCCCGGCTTGGTACCGCCGCCCCGGGTGGACGATCAACTGCCTGGGTTCACGCCCTTGTCGGACGAAGACCGTCGCCTGCTCGGCCGGCCGGCAGATGCGCCCCCCAACCCCGCTGCCGGGATCGGCGGCACGGCCGGGACGCCCATCCCGGAGCCGGTGCGCGGGTCCAACGTGCTACCGGGCAGGACGATCCAGCCGCAAGGGCCGACTATCCTCAATCTTGGTGGTGATGGCTCACCTGAGAACGTAGATCAAGGTCAGCAAGATAAGCATATCGCGGGAACGAAGAACTACACTCCTGGCCGCAGCACATTGACTGTTGACCCACAAAAACTTATTGATGCCCATTCCGGAAATGGGCAGCCTGCTAACGCAGCGCCACGTGGTCAGCCGGGCTTCAGGGAGCGCTTCGATACGGGAGGGCGGGAGATTGGGACGTATGTTGATCCGCGAACGGGTGTGGCTTCGCCAACGACGCGAGGCATAATACATTACTCAAAAAGAGGCGCCCATATTGTTCCAAGTAGCCCATAGGACAGGAGCATCACCCATGCCGCATAGTTCTGCTGATACAGTCGGGCAAATCATCGCCTGTGCGAAGCGTGCCTTGCAAGGGGAAACTCCGACGCGGTTACTGCAATATTCATTCCAGTTCGATAAGGTTACAAAAATTATTGTTTTCAAGGCCGAGGTTGCAGAGCGCTTGACAGAGGACGAAAGCGAGAGCTTAGCTGCGATAGAGACTGAAATCTATGCAGACTACATCTTTGGTGACGATACGCAGATTGAGACTAGAATTGAAGTGGTCTCCAAAGGAGCGCCGCTTAATCCTCTCTCCGGAGGCATAGCCTATCGGAAAGAGGGCTAGCCTATAGAGACAAAGCGCAGAGGGACTCTGAAAACTATGTTGGCGATGCGCTGGCGCGCCAGGGCTACCGGACCGTGCAGAACCCGACCGGGGGAGCAAATCCCCCGCTGACGCCCGAGCGCATGAGGGCGGAGGGCCTGAAAGAAACCAAGGACCCCGACCTTCTGATCGAGGACCGCATCTTCGACACCTACACGCCCGAGGAGGACGACGCGGGCAGTGTCCGTGATGGTATTGAGAGAAAGATCCAAGCAGGACAGACCCATCGGGTCGTCGTGGACCTGCGCCACACGACCCAAACTGAGACTTCGGTGCGTGCCGCGCTGCGAGCCGATCCCGTCGAGGGGCTAAGGGAGGTCATCATCGTGACCGAAGAGGGCGTCGGTCAGCCTTTCCGCCCTCTTACCCGTCCCATGACCATTCCCTAGGAGGGACGAGCATGGCAATTGAGCACCACTTCTACCTGGACACGGCTGCTACACGGCACGAGCTGCGCGACGCGCTGGCGGGGGCCGGCGTTGGCCTTGAAGCCGACACCGACTGGAAGAACACCAGCGGCGCGCACAGTGCGGCGACCGACGTGACCATCCTTGATGACCGTGGCCGCACCTTGCGGCCCGACAACGGCGTGGTGGCGACACGCAGGGTCACGTTCCGGGAACGCAAGGCCTACCTGAGCAAGCCCGAACTTGAAGGAGTGTTCGAGACCCAGACCATCCAGAGTGTCATGGCCCTGCTCAAGGCGTTCCCGGATGCGGACGCCTATTGGGAAGCCTACGATGCGGCGCGGCCCGTGCTGCTGCGCCGGAGTGGGCTGCTCGTGCTGGCGCAGGCGAGGATAGGGCCGGGCGGGTTTTCTGGTCCTGGTGGGTTTTGGGGCGAAGAAGGCTCGCTGGAACGGGCGCTGGTTGACCTGCCGCATACGGTGGAGCCGCTTGGGCCGTGGGCGAACATCCGGGTCGAGAAGCAGGGCGCCGATCCTCGGGCGCGGCCTGCCGCAACAACCGGAGAGCCTGCCAGTTGATCCTGAAGTGCAGAACCCAACGAGGCGTCCCAACCCCATCGTCACGCCCGAGCGCATGGTGGCCGAGGGCTTGAACCCAGATAAGAACCCCGGCCTGCTGGTCGAGGACCGCATCTTCGATACTTATACCAGTCCGCACAAGTCTTGATCTGGTGCCGACGCGGCTCGGCCTGCCCTTGGCAGCCGGGGCAAGCGGGTCAAAACTTGTGCGGGCCGGTATTACACGCCCGAGACGAGCAGCCTGACGGGTATTTGGGAGGGCATGGAGGAAAAGGTCGCCGTTGGTCAGACTCACCGCATCGTGGTGGACCTGCGCAACACGACGCACACTGAAGCGACGATCCGCGCGATGCTCCGGGAAAGGCCCATCGAGAACCTGAGAGAGGTTGTGGTCCGTACCAGGGAGGGTTTGGGGCAGCCCTTCCGTCCCCTGACACGTCCCCTGACCGCACCCGGGGAGTGACGGACATGTCAATCAGCCACCGCCTTTACATGGACACGCCCGCCACGCGCCACGAACTGCGCGACGCGCTGGCACGGGCCAGCATCGGCTTTAACGCTAACCCCGACTGGAAAAATACCAGCGGAGTCTCCAGCGCCGCGACCAGTGTCACCGTTGTTGACGACTTGAGCAGGCGGACCGGTCGTCTCGACCACGGGGTGGTGGCGACGCGCTACGTCAGTTTCGGGGACCGAAGGCTCTACCTGGACGAGCCGGACAACCCGGAACACTTCGTGGACCAAACCATCCAGGGCGTGGTGGCCCTGTTGCGGGCTTTTCCGGAAGCGGACGCCTACATGCTTGGCTGGGATGCGGCACGGCCGTTGTTGCTGCGCCGGGGCGAGACACTTGTGCTGGCACTGGAACACGCCGGGCCTGACGGGTTCTGGGGCGCGGACGGCTCGGCCAAGCGCGCGCTGGTGGACGTGCCCTACACGGTCAAGCCGCTTGGGCCGTGGGAGTATCTGCCGATTGATGCCTGAGGGCCTGGTTGCAGGCCGTGACCTGTCACGCTGCTTGGCGGCTTGTCGGCCTGGGGCTGCCCGTGGTGGCCTCAGTCCCCATACTCTAGGAGTCTCGTACCCCTTGGAGGCGCATGGAAGGCTTTGAACGTCCCGCCCCGCCCCGCGCCGGGATGCCGCCCGGCCTGGACCCGCGGGCGGCCACGGTGCTGCGGGAGATCGTGGAGCAGTATGTGGCGACGGGGGAGCCGGTGGGGAGCCGCACCCTATCGCGGCGGCTGCCGATGGCGTTGTCGCCGGCGACGATACGCAACGTGATGGCGGACCTGACGGATGCCGGGCTGTTGTTCAGCCCGCATACCAGCGCCGGGCGGTTGCCGACGGACCGGGGGTTGCGGCTGTTCGTGGACGGGTTGTTGCAGACGGGCAGCTTGGCGGAGGAGGAGCGGGAGGCGATCAGCCGGAAGCTGGAGGCGCGGGGGCGGAGCTTGGAGGACACCCTGGCCGACGCGAGTGCGATGCTGGGGGGGCTGGCGGGGGCGGCGGGGCTGGTGCTGGCGCCGAAGTCGGACGGGGCGGTGCGGCACATCGAGTTCGTGCCGCTGGGGCCGGGGCGGGCGCTGGTGATCCTGGTGTCGGCGGACGGGCAGGTGGAGAACCGGGTGATCGAGACCCCGCCGGGCTTGCCGCTGTCGGCGCTGACGGAGGCGGCGAACTACCTGAACGCCCGGCTGCTGGGGCGGAGCCTGGCGGAGCGCAGCCTGGCGGAGCTGCGGCGGACGGTGGGCGCGGACATGACGGCGGACCGGACGCAGTTGGACGCCTTGACCACGCAGGTGGTGGAGGCGGGGTTGGCGACCTGGACCGGGGAGGGGCGCGGGGGATCGCTGATCGTGCGCGGGCAGGCGCGGCTGCTGTCCGAGGTGACGCAGATCGAGAGCCTGGGGGCGATCCAGACCTTGTTCGAGCGGCTGGAGCAGCAGGAGACGATGCTGCGGCTGCTGGAGCTGGCGGAGTCCTCGGACGGGGTGCGGATCTTCATTGGGGCGGAAAGCGGACTGTTCGGGGCGAGCGGGGTCTCGATGGTGGTTGCGCCGGCGCGGAACGGGGCGGACCGGATCGTGGGCGCCATCGGGGTGATCGGGCCGACGCGGATCAACTACGGGCGCATCATCCCGGTCGTGGACTACACGGCGCGGGTGATCGGGCGGTTGCTGGGCTGATGCCGCCGGGGGTGATCGGGCCGACGCGGATCAACTACGGGCGCATCATCCCGGTCGTGGACTACACGGCGCGGGTGATCGGGCTGATGCTGGGCTGATGCGGTTTGGAGGCGGCGGTGTGCAACCGGGGCGCGACCTTATCAACACTTGTGCGATCATCTGCGCGCCGTTGAACGAAAGCGGGCGACTCCCGTTGGGGTAGTTCGGCGGAACGAACTGGTGGCCCGAGCCATGACGGACAAACAGACTTGCCTGCTTCTGGTCGAGGACGATGCCCTCGTCCGGATGACGGTTGCCTTGATGCTGGAGGATGACGGCTTCGGCGTGGTCGAGGCTTCGACGGCCGAGGAGGCACTGGGCTTGATGCGCAGCGGGCTGCAGGCGCCGGTGATGGTAACGGACGTGGACTTGGGGGCGGGCTGGAACGGGATGGAGCTGGCCGACCAGTTGCGGACGCTGGCGCCCGACTTGGTGATCGTGTTCATCACCGGGCGCACCGCGTCGCTGGCGGGGCGGGCGCTGGGGCCTCGGGAGGCGGTGCTGCCGAAGCCGTTCGAGGGGGCGGAGTTGGCGCGGCTGGTCCGGAGCTTGGTGGCGCACTGAACGCCGCGGCATCGGATGTGGCGGCGTTGAACGCAGCGGCATTGGCCGGCGCGGCGCGGCGCCAGGTTTTACACTCAGGCCGCAACCATTGGCGCACAGGCGGCGTTGGGCAGGCATCGGCAACAGAGGATACCGGGAACATGAATGCGTTGAAGCTTGGCCTTGCGGCGGCACTGATCTGCACCGGCGCGCTGGCGCAGACGGCACCCAGCACCTCTACCGGTGCGGCGCCGGGCACCACGGCACCTGGCACGACAATGGGCACCACCGGAACCACGGGCCGCACCGTGCCGGGCGTGACCACCAACACGCCGGCGCAGTTGAACCCGTCCAACAACAGCTCGGCGACGCCGCCGGCGGTGACGACGAGCAACGCCAACAACAAGACTGGCGCCGCCCCCGTGAAGGGCCGCAACAGTTTCACGATGGGTGAGGCCCGCCGCCGGATCGAGAAGGGCGGCTTTACGCAGGTGACCGGCCTGAAGAAGGATGCCGACGGCATCTGGCGCGGCAAAGCCATGCGCAGCGGCACGTCCGTGGACGTGTACTGCGACTACCAGGGCAACGTCGGCGCCGCATCCTAATTCCAACGAGACTTAAAGGAGCTAACCCAATGCGTACTATCGCACACGTCTATCCCACCTACGCCGAAGCCGCCCGGGTCGTGCAGGCCCTGGAGAGCGCCGGCATCTCCCACGACAACATCAGCATCGTCTCCGGCGACAAGAGCGCCGGCACAACGGGCTACAACACCTTGGGCACGGGCAACACGGGCCTGACCTCCGGTGATCCGGAGCAGGGCGCGGTGACGGGCGCCGGCACGGGCGCCACGCTCGGCACGGTGCTGGGCGGCGGCGCGGGCCTGTTGGCCGGCATCGGCGCGCTGGCGATCCCAGGGCTTGGCCCGATCGTGGCGGCGGGCTGGCTGATTGCGGCGCTGACCGGCGCGGGTGTCGGCGCGGCCGCGGGCAGCCTGCTGGGCAGCCTGACGGGTGCGGGCATCAGCGAGGCTGACGCCCAGACCTACCAGGAGCACGTGAACCAGGGCGGCACGCTGGTGACCGTCCGTGCGGACGACAGCCAGGCTTCGCACGTCGAGCAGGTCATGGGCATGACGACCGGCTTTGCGAGCACGGCGACGACCGGCGTGATGGGCGCGGCCGGAGCCACGGGCGTCGTGCATGACACGACGCGCGAGACTACAGCGACGCGCGACATGGCGATGGGCGAGCGGCCGGCCGTTGCGGCGACCACCACGACGGACACCACCAAGCGCGTCTAAACGGCATGCTTGCTGCCGGCGCGCGTTTATTGGCGCGCGTCGGAACGGCACCCGCCTACCAGGCTTCTGGCCTACCAGGCTTCTGGCTATGTAGCGGGGAGGGTTATTGCCCTCCCCGTTTGCTTGTACAGCCGGTTGGACTGGGTTGCTGCGCTGCCTGGCTACCGGTAGTCGTTCCAGGCGGTCGTGAACGGTTTGCGGAAGAAGGTTGCCCACAGGTAGTTGGTGCCGTAGCGGATGCCGGTCATGACGACACCATCGCCGCGCAGGCGCCGGCCGGAGGACTTGGCGGTCAGCTTGAAGGTGAAGACGACGTCGCCGACCTTGCTCATGCGGCGGTCGATGTCGGTGTCCTCGCCGTAGAAGGTGAAGGCGTCGCTGTAGCCTCCGATGCCTTCCATGACGTCGCGCACGAGCACGAAGTTGCCGCCCTGGACCATGGCGCCGACGCCGAGCACGTGCTTGTTGAAGGCGTAGGTGGCGTAGCCCATGAGGTAGAAGCCGCGAGTGAAGGCCCGGATGTGGATGGGCACGTCGTGGTAGTCATAGGGGCCGCTGACGCAGACCAGGCGGGGGTTGCGGTCGAACTCGTAGAGGACGCGGGCGAGCCAGCCCTCGGGGATCAGGGTGTCGGCGTCTATGTTGGCGACCAGGACGCCGCGGCTGGCGAGGAAGCCGGCGCTGCGAGCTTGGACGAGGCCCTTGATGGGCTGGTCCACGACGGTGACGCCGGGTTCGGCCAGGGCGATTGCGGCGGTGTTGTCGGTGCTGGCGTTGTTGACGACCAGGACTTCGGCGGTGCAGCCGGTGCGCCCGATCTCGGCGCGGATGGCTTGGAGGCAGGCGGGGAGCAGGCGCTCCTCGTTGTAGGCGGGCACGACGAAGCTGACGCGCGGGCGCGGGCTGTCCGCGAGGCTTTGCGGGGCGGCAACCGGGCGGGCGGGCGGCGGGGCGTCGTTTGGGGTCATGCGGCGGGGCCTCCGGGCCGTTGTGGGTTGGCTGGCGTGCTTGGCGCCGGGTCCTGTTGGCAGGCTTTGCGGGTGGTGTTCGTTGACGTTGGCGCGCAGGGACGTTGGCGCGCAGGGTGCGTCCAACCATGGTTTCGTGTCGTTGCGCCGCCGCTTGTGGACCGCGCGTGGCAGCGGGGCAACTGGTCGGGAACGCCGGGCCGGGTGGGGCATGGCTGGTGCGGATGGAGGCATGGCCGTACCTTTGCGGGTTGGTGGCGGATGCAGGGTGTGAAGCCATAGACCTCGTCTGGCCCGGTGACGCTCTAAGCAGCCTTGCGCGGCTTGTCACACAGATAGCCTCTGGCCGCGTCAGGCCGCGCAAGCCTGCTTGGCTACTTGTCTGTGCGCAGACCTCTAGATGTCTGCTTAGATTGGGCGACCTGCCGGGAGAACCATGATGTCCGACTTTGCGCAACATGCCGATGCGAGCCTTGCGGCACCGCGGATGACGCAGAATTGGCAGGTGACGAAGCCTGGCGCGTCCGGGCGGCGGGGGGTTGTGGTGTCGCAGTCGCGGGATGCGGCGCTGGCGGGGTTGGCGGTGCTGGATGCCGGGGGCAACGCGGTGGATGCGTCGGTGGCCACGGCGCTGGCGCTGGCGGCGGTGGAGCCTTGGAACAGCGGGTTGGGCGGGATTGGGTTTGCGGTGGTGCACCGGGCCGGGGCGCCGCGGGCGGAGGTGGTGGACTTTGGGCCGCGTGCGCCTCGGCGGCTGGACCCGGCGCTCTTTCCTCTGACGGGGCGGACCAAGGCGGACCTTTTCACATGGCCGGAGGTGGCGGGGGACGCGAACATCCACGGGCCGCTGTCGTTCGTGGTGCCGTCGGCGGTGGCGGGGTATGGGGAGATGCTTCGGCGCTGGGGGGTGCTGCCGTTGCCGGAGGTGATAGCGCCGGCGGTGGCGCTGGCGCGGCGGGGGTTGGCGCAGGATTGGTTCACGACGCTCAAGGTGGCGAATGCGGCGGCGGTGCTGCGGCTGTATCCGGAGTCGGCGCGGATCTATTTGCCGGACGGGTTGCCGCCGGTGGCGCCGTATCAGGGCAGCCCGGGGTTCTTTCAGTTGGGTGCGTTGCTGGACACCTTGGAGCGGCTGGGGCGGGCGGGGTTGCGAGACTTCTACGAGGGCGACGTGGCGGGGGAGGTGGCGGCCGACGTGGCTGGGATGGGCGGGGTGCTGGACGGGGAGGACTTGCGGGGGTGCCAGGCGCGGGTGGTGCCGGCGATGGACATTGCGTGGCACGGGCGGGTGGTGCAGGTGGCGGGCGGGCTGACGGCGGGGCCGACGCTGGCGCGGGTGCTGGAGGGGTTGCCTCGGGCGGCGGGCGTGCCGGATGCGGGATGGTTCGTGGCGTTGGCCCGGCGGTTGAAGGCGGCCTATGCGGAGCGGCTTGCCGGGTTGGGGGATGCCGAGCCGGGGGATGCGGAGCCGGGGGCGGCGGAGAGCTGCACGACACATGTGACGGTGTGCGACACGGACGGGACGATGGTGGCGATGACGACGACGCTGCTGTCCTCGATGGGGAGCCGGGTGGTGCTGCCGCGGTCGGGGGTGCTGATGAACAACGGGGTGATGTGGTTTGACCCTCGGGCGGGGCAGGCGAACTCGGTGGGGCCGGGGAAGCGGCCGTTGACGAACATGTGTCCGGTTGTGGTGCGGGATGAGCAGGGTGGGGGGCGGCCGGTGCTGGCGGCGGGGGCGTCCGGGGGGCGGCGCATCCTGGCGGCGGTGGTGCAGGTGCTGGCGTTTGCGGATGCGGGGATGACGCCGGACGCGGCGGCGCACCAGCCGCGGATTGACGTGTCGGATGCGGAGACGGTCCATGCCGATGCCCGGTTGCCGCGGAATGTGTTGGATGCGTTGGCGGCGGAGGGGGCTTTGGAGGTGGTGGAGCATGGGGTTTTGCCGGTGAACTTTGCTTGTCCCAACCTCATCCAGGAGCAGGGCGGGGTGCGGACGGGGATCAGCGATGCGATGTCGCCTTGGTCGGCGGCGGTGGCGCAGGGGTGATGCGGCTGGTGCGGATCGGGACGTTGCGGACTCCGTTTGGGACGGTGGGGGACTGCCCGCGGAATGGGCGGCAGCCGGACCCGGCGCCGGGGTGCTTGGCGGTGGTGGATGCGGAGTATTGGCCGGGGTTGTTGGGGCTGGAGGGGTTCTCGCACCTGGTGCTGCTGTATTGGCTGGGGCCGCAGGGGGATGGGTTGGAGATCGTGCCGCCGTTCGATGGGCAGGCGCGGGGGGTGTTCGCGACGCGGGCGCCGTTGCGGCCCAATCCGGTGGGGATGTCGGTGGTGGCGCTGGATGGCGTGGACGGGCCGGGGCGGTTGCGGGTGCGCTACTTGGATTGCGTGGACGGGACGGCGCTGCTGGACATTAAGCCATACTTGGCCAGCACGGATGCCGAGCCGGATGCTGACATGGGCTGGTTGGCTCCGCACCGCACCGAACGAGGCGCTTGATGGTTGGTAAGCCCGGCCCACCCAGCACGGATGCCGGGCCGGGTGCGGGTATGGGCTGGATGCCGCCGTACCGTAGGGGGCGCTTGATGGATGATAGTGCCAACGGACCTTTGCCTTGACCTTTTTGCCCGTCATGCGAGGCGCGCAGTGCCGTGGCCATCCAAGGGGCCGCATGAGCGAGGGCCGGTCCTGGCGGCCCCTGGATTGCCGCGCCGCAAGGGCGGCTCGCAATGACGAACGGGTCAGGGCATCCGTCGGTTGGTATAAGCCGGGCCTGGCCAGCATGGATGCCGAGCCGGGTGCTGGCACGGGCTGGTTGTCGCTGCACCGCACTGCACGAGGCGCTTGATGGATGATGAGCTTGCGACGCTGCCGGCGGAGGCGCTGCTGGGGCATTACGCGCGGGGCTCCGTCAGTCCGGTGGAGGTGTTGCAGGCGGTGACGGAGCGGATTGCCCGGCACAACCCGGCGCTGAATGCGTTTGCGGTGCTGGACCCTCGGGCGCTGGTGGCGGCGCGGGAGAGCGAGGGGCGGTGGCGGGCGGGGCGGCCGATTGGGTTGCTGGACGGGGTGCCTTGCACGGTGAAGGACCTGGTGGACTTGGCCGGGTTGCCGACGCGGCGGGGGAGCCGGACGACGCCGGTGGAGGCGGCGGTGGCGGATGGGCCGGCGGTGCTGGGGTTGAAGGCGGCGGGCGCGGTGATCCTGGGGAAGACGACGACGACGGAGTTTGGGTGGAAGTCGCCGGGGGATTGTCCGCTGCATGGCATTACGCGCAATCCTTGGAACCCGTCGTATTCGACGGGTGGGTCGTCGGCGGGCGCGGCGGCGGCGGCAGCGGCGGGGTTTGGGCCGCTGCACCTGGGGACGGATGCGGGGGGGAGCATACGGATTCCGGCGGCTTGGTGCGGGGTGGTGGGGTTGAAGCCTAGCTTTGGGCGGGTGCCGCAGTGGCCGTTGAGCGCGTTTGGGAGCGTGAGCTGCGCCGGGCCGATGGCTCGGACGGTGCGGGATGCGGCGCTGATGCTGTCGGCGCTGGCGCGGCATGATTTGCGGGACCCGTATTGCCTGCCGGATGATCCCAGGGACTGGCTGCGGGGGATCGAGGACGGGGTGGCGGGGTTGAGGGTTTCGGTGCTGCGGTCGCCGGGGTTCGATGCGCCGGTGGATGCGGAGGGGATTGCGGCGGTGGAGCAGGCGGCGGCGATCCTGGCGGAGGCCGGGGCGGAGGTGCTGGACGAGGACCCGGGGTTGCCGGACGTGGGGGACGCTTTCCGGGGGTTGTGGGGGGCGTCGCTGGCGGCTCTGGCGGCGGGGATGGCGCCGGAGCGGCGGGCGTTGCTGGACCCGGGGATATTGGAGGTTGCGGCGGCGCATGGGGGGGTGAGCGGGTTGGCGCTGATGGCGGGGGAGGCGGCCCGGGTGCTGGCGGCGCACCGGATGGCGGTGTTCCATCGGCGGTTTGATTTGGTGCTGTGTCCGGTGGTGCCGGGGGGGCCTCCGTTGGCGGATGCGGCGACGGGGGATGCGGGGGTGGCGTTGCTGCGGGATTGGGCGCCCTGGACGCTGCTGTTCAACTTGACGCGGCAGCCGGCGGTTTCGGTGCCGCTGGGGATGACGGCGGGGGAGTTGCCGCGGTCGGTGCAGGTGGCGGCGGGGTTGTACCGGGATGATCTGGTGTTGCGGGCGGCACGGGTGCTGGAGGCGGCGGTGCCGGTGGCGGTTGCGCGGTTGGGCTGAGGGCTGACCGAACCGCTTCGCGTGGAAGATGCAGTCGTGTCCTGGCGGTTATTCGCCAGCGCGGTCCTTGCGGCCCCTGGACCGCCACGGCTCTGCGCGCCTCGCGATGACAACGCGAACTGGCACCCTGCGATGACGACGGGAATAGGCACCCTACAGTGGCGACGGGAGCGGGCGCTTTGCGGTGGCGGCGGGACTGGGGACCTTGGGATGACGGTGAGCGCGGGGATTTTGAGGTGACAATGGGGCCGGGCACCATGCGATGACGGGTGGGTGCGGGCGGCCTGGGATGACGGCGGGGGATGACGGCGGGGGTTGCCGGCTTATAGCCGCCGTTGGTGTCATACCAACGGCCCTTTGCTTTGACCGTTCACACCAGTCTGTTCCAAGGCGTGTGCTGAACGTGGGAACGGTCAAAGCATGAGGCCGTTGGTATCAGCCGGCGATAGTGCTGGAGGCGGCAACCATGCGTTTCACGGCGTCGCAGATGTCGGTCAGGGTGTAGGGCTTGGCGATGAAGGCATCGAGGGGGGAGGCCGTGCCCGCGCTGTCCGGCTCCAGGCGGCCCGTCATGTAGATGACGGGCAGGTTGGGCAGGAGCTGGCGGACGCGGGTTGCCAGGGCGCGGCCGTTCAGGGAGCCGGGAAGCTGGATGTCGGTCAGCAGCAGGCGGATGCCGGAGTCCGGGGTCAGCATCGGCAGGGCGGCGTCGCCGGTTTCGGCTTCCAGGACCTCGAAGCCTTCATCACCCAGGGCTTCGGCGAGGGTCAGGCGAATCAGGAACTCGTCTTCGACCACGAGGACCCGGATGGGCGGCGACGCTTGCGGCATATGTCTTCCCATCCATGCCTGCACGACTCAGGCGCCATGCCGGGTTAGAAGAGAGTTTGGCACCGGCGTTCAAGAACATATGATGGCCAAACCATTCACGGTTCCGTGATGCAGGTGAACCCGGGGGTTGGGCTTGCCACGAGGCTTTGCGGCAGCACCTAGCGTTGCCCGGCGGCGGGTTGAACGTGGTAGGGTGCGGGGCACATCAGCCAATGCGGCTCCGCGCCGTCCCTTACGGATTGGGTTCCTTCATGCGCCACCTTCTGCTGCGGCTTTTGGTCCTGCTTCTTGCGGCATCCGCCGGGCCGGCGTGGGCGGCGGGGTCGGCGATCGTCGTGAACTCGGGCGATGCGACGCTGAGCGTCATTGACATGGCGCGGGGGGTGGAGATCCGGCGCATCCCGGTGCTGCGGGAGCCGCATCATGTGGCGCTCAGCCCGGATGGGCGGGACTTGCTGGTGGGGGATGCCGGGGGGAACGAGATGCTGTTCCTGGACCCGCAGACGGGGGAGGTGCGGCGGCGGGTGCCGATGGCGGACCCGTATCACCTGGCGTTCAGCCCCAACGGGCGGTGGCTGGTGGTGACGGGGTTGGCCCGGAACCAGGTGGATGTCTATGACGCGGCGAGCATGACGCTGGTGAAGCGGTATCCGTTGCGGTCCATGCCGAGCCACCTGGCCTACTCGCCGGACAGCAGCATGGCTTACGTGACGTTGCAGGGGGTCAACAAGGTCGCGGCGATTGATCTGCGGCGGCAGGAGGTTGTTTGGACGGCGGAGGTGGGGAGCACTCCGGCGGGGATCATGTGGTTGAATGGCAAGCTGCTGGTGGCGAACATGGGGACGGACCACTTTGCGGTGGTGGACCCGGTGGATGGGCGGGTCGAGCGGCGGGTGGTAACGGGGCGGGGGGCGCATCAGTTGTTCCTGTCGCCGGACGGCAAGGTGTTGTGGGTGAACAACCGGGTGGATGGGACTACGGTTTCGTTGGACCCTCGGACTTATGCGATCCTGCGGACGTATCGGGTGCCGGGTGGGCCGGATTGCATTGATTTTGCGCCGGACGGGAGGCTGTGGATCACGCAGCGGTTTATTCAGAAGGTTGGGGTGCTGGACCCGGCGAGTGGGGAGTTGCAGTCGTTTGCGGTGGGGCGGTCGCCGCACGGGATTTTCCTGACGACGGGGGCGCCGGCGAAGGTGGCGGGGCGATGACGGACCCTTTTAGTCTGGCGGCGGGGTGGTTGCAGGAGCATGTGCTGCTGCCGGGCATGTATGCGCTGGACATGATGGAATGGGAGGACATCTCGTTCGGGTGGGCGCTGTTCGCTTGCTATGGGCTGGCGCAGGTGGTCATCACGTTTGCGGTGTGCTTGCCGTTGGAGCGGTGGCGGCCGGTGGAGCAGTGGCCGGACGCGAAGGCGGTTTGGGTGGACGTGCTCTATACGGTGATCTCCCGCGTGGGGGTGCTGCCGCTGGTGACGTTCGTGATGTTCTATCAGATCCAGGTTTGGTTGACGGGGTGGATGACGGACCATGGGTGGGTGCCGCCGACGTTGGAGCGGGTGTTCCCGTTCCTGCTGGGGCAGCATGTGCTGACGTTCGTTTGCTATGCGGTCATCCTGGACTTTGCGGAGTATTGGCGGCACCGGCTGTCGCACCGGTTTGGGTGGTGGTGGGCG
>Ga0123339_10001717_pt1 | contig 15064 bp, 8 predicted proteins | sample lystaG_FD_89956 | JGI IMG/M metagenome (GOLD analysis project Ga0123339, IMG submission 89956) | Glacier valley bacterial and archeal communities from Borup Fiord, Nunavut, Canada, to study Microbial Dark Matter (Phase II) -... | ecosystem: Environmental > Aquatic > Freshwater > Ice > Glacier ... | reverse complement strand
TTAGCGACACAATGAAACCCTTTATTTTCAAGCACGTTCTGCCCTTCTATTTCTCAACCATAGACATCAATACTACTGTTTCAACATGAAATCGGCCGGCTATTTTACATTTACTGAAAAACCGTAGAAAACCCCATATTATTCAGGTTTTTAAGTTCAGTATATCCTCTCGACAAAAAAATCGATTAGGCTATTTTAATATTGCTGTTCAAAGACATAATCATATTTTACAACCTTGATTTATACTCATTTATTTTGAATTATGTAAAATTACATACACAGCAAGGCTTCATTTTCAAGTTGCTTATGCATTATGGATTTCATATTCTCCCTTATTCCGAATAATCAATTACATGGCATATTAATATGCAATAGGTCACTTTTTCTTTTCGAAGAGATAGCTTGCATAGCCCCCCCCCACCTCTTTTCACTGTTTACCTGATAAAGCTTATAATCCCCCTGAAACAATACTTCCCTTAAACATGACTGCCTTTCTGTCTGAAACTCTTGCTATCGCCTCTGCGGAACATGAAGCATCAATGAAGACTAAATTTGCCTCATCACCAATCATTGGCCATTGACGGTTCCCTTTAGTATCTAAAGGCACTTTCCCCTTTGTAATAAATCCAAGAGCTCTTGAAAGTGAATATTCATCAATCCACCCAAATTTTTCTGCCATTCTACTTGCTCTTTGCAGAAGATCCCCACTACCAAAAGGACTCCAATGATCATTAATATTGTCATTAATAATATGAACTTTTACTCCCTTTTCGTAAAGCAATGGAATTGGAGGAGATGGCACATCTATAGGTGCTGTAGTCGCGATGCTAATTTGTTTTGCCGCTAGCAACTCAGACAATTCTCTTACTTCGTCAATCGGACTATCTCCTAAACAATATGCATGACTTATGTTCACCCTTCCTTCCCATTTTGCTTCTTCAACCATTTGGATAAGCCGTCTTATGGTATACATCCCCAGGGAACCGCTATTGTGTAAATGAATATCGACATCTGCATCGAATTCTACTGCAATATCCATCATTTTATCCAAAGATGATTCAATATCGTTGTCAATGGTCGCCGGATCCAATCCTCCTACAACTTTTACACCATTTCGCATAGCTTCCTTCATTAATATCGCGGTATTACTTCTTAATAATCCGTGTTGTGGGAATGCTACTAATTCATAATCTAATTTATCCTTATTGTTCTCTAAGGCAGCTACAACTCTTTCCAAATTTCCCAATCCTACAACAGGATCGACATTACAATGTACCCGAGAAAAAGTTACTCCATAACCTGTTATCAATTGCAAGATGCTTTCTGCTCTTTCCTTTGTATAAGCAAGAAATTCAGGAAGGTACCTTTCTTCTTCCTTAATCCTATCCGAGACGCTTATAAATGGGGTGCTCGCCTTCCACGGTCCACCGAAATGGCCTTTGTCTAGATGAACATGCTTTTCATAAAATGAAGGTAGTGCTAATAAACTCTTTGCATCGACAACAGGAATATCATCAACCGGTAATCCGCCTTTTCTTATATCAATAATTTTTCCATTATCAATCAGCAGGTGTTCAACTGTTGTTTCAGTACCGACAATCAAATTATTATCGTAGATAAACCCTTTTTCCAGTGTAACATTGCTTAACCAAAATTTCTTATTCATATTATCTCCTATCTCCTAACCATAGTTTTACAGGATTTCTTATTTGTAGCAATTGTAAAAAACTTAATTTTTTGAGCATAGACTGCCTTTTTGTCTAATCAATTCTCCAATCACAATTCGGCTATTTTGTATATTCAACTCTTAGGCTGTATTTTTGCTTTTTCTCTGTGTACAATTTTCGCCCTTTGTCATATTACTTCGGCACTGTTTTTCGATTTTCACTGCTTGAAACATTTCCTTGGATATAATCGCTGGATTGTTGTTCTCTGACAGATCATATGATTCGTTTTCCATCATCCAGCAGCATAACCTTTCCTTTGTATTTTCATTACTATGCATTACATCAATTGTCAGCTTATACCATCTATCCTTCCCAGTAGGAGGCTTGATCATTAGTCGCACTAACTCTGATACAATACCTATTACGCTTTTGCCTTGAAGATACATGTTGAAAATTAACTTTACATTTTCTGTCATATAGCTTTGAGGTGCCTTGGGCGGCGCATTGTTTGATTCCCCACCGAATATTTTCACTACGTAACTCATTGTCAGCATGAGCAATCGACTCTATGATTGAAATCATCAGCTCACTATCTGTATCCAATTGTTCCTGTTCAAAGATTACCCGAACTCCCCGAAGTTTTAACTGATTTAAGGTATCGAGTATTTCCACTGTGTCTCTGCCGAATCTGCTGATGCTTTTGGTAAGGATAATTTCTAAATCATGAGACTTGTAATCCTCAAGCATACGATTAAACTCTTTCCGTGAAGAGCCTGTCGTACTTGAAACAATATCCGTGTATACATCCAGCAATAACCACTTTGGATTAACCGATGTCAATCTCGTCAGCGCTGATATCTGAACAGTAAAACTTTTCACCTGATCCACACTGTCTGTACTCACACGGCAATAAATGCCTACTCGTTTTTTCGCTTAATTGGTTTCGCTGGTATGAACGCCATTCTGGACCTGTTTCCACGAAGCAAAACATTATCGTTTTTCATTCTCCAGTTTTATACGTTCAAACCTGGAAAAGCCCTTATATAAAGCTTTTTCAGACCTCTACTTCTCAACCCTTGACATCATTACTACCATCTCCACGTGGCTCGAGAGGACAGCATTGATGTCATTTGCACCTTACGTTCGCGGGAACATATCAATGGCTTTTTTGCTGCTTTTCTCGAAACCGATGTTCAAGGAAACATATCAATCATTTTCCCCTTAAAATTCAAGGCTTTTCAAAATCAAACTACAGATTCCTGATTTATATTTAGTACCCGCGCCTATTCATATCCTCTTCGTAGGTGGCTAAAATTCTCTGATATTCTTTTGGATCATCATTCTCACAGTCCAGTTTTATTACTCGATCGACAACAGGCTCTAAAGAATCAGGGTTGTACCAAGGTTCCTTAATGGTAAGGTATACGATCTTCTTTGTTTTTTGACGTTCGGCCATTTCTTTCAGCATCTGAATTTCTTTTTCATTTTTAGATACACTTTGTATCGGCCATATAATCATAAAATCGAAAACGTAATCATCATATTTCTCACTATTGCTTTTAGTGGTCAGATTATCAAAGAATAATGTTAGATTTGATAATTTCATTCCTTGTCCATATTTCTTTGGCACTTTAACTTTATAGAGTTCTGCCCATCGGAAAAAGTCCTCCATGCCATCTTTTGATGTATGAATTAAATTGATTAATCCTTTCATTTCCCCCTGTGCATTCAATGCTTTAAGAAGAGCTTGATGCTTTTCCTTGTCAGCGATTCCACGCAGCAATAATGTTTTTTCCGTATCATTGCTTATAAAATCTATAATTTGATCATATGCATTTTTTATATCAGACATTCTATCCATCCTTTCGCAAACAATTTGTTTTATTTATTCTTCGAATATACCCAAAACAGAATACTGTCCGTTAGTCTTAAACAAAATAACGCATCTTCAACACTTGGTAATTCGATAGTGCTTTCATTCCTATGAGTTCCGTAATCAGACATCATAGAATAATTCATATAAATTGCTTTTGTCTTTATCAGCTTTCCATCTCTATTTTCATTGAAAAAATCTGCTAAAGTCCTCTTTTCTCAAATCAGCTTTAAGAACCTTATCTAAACCCGCTACAGATGCAGCTGCACTTTCGCCACTAGTGTTATAAATTCCTCTCAACCATTTTGCGAAGTTTTCTGTGCCTCAATATTTAGAAAATAAACTCACAATACATGTTCTACAAGATTCGATGCAAGCTTCGGAATGCTCTGAGTATAAGCATCAATTGCAGATTTATATGCATCATATACTTCTTGGTGATTTTCCTTAATCCAAGATTCAACAGAAAACATTTCACTAACTTTGGTAAAATCACTTTCCATGCAAGGCGAAACTTTCACTTTCTTATTTTTAACACTTATACTTAATCCAAGAAGCTCATACAATTTAGATAGTTCTTCGAAATCTTCACTTAAGTCTTTTGACATATAACTCACATTGAACGATTTAGTTATTTCTTTAATAAGGTTAATAATATCATCCTGTCTGTTTTCTTTATATGAGTCTGAGAAAACACTGTCTAAACTAGAAACACATCATACTCCTCAATATTATTTTCAATTTTGCATCCATAACCTTGGCATACAAATAAGGCGCAAAATATTCAGTATATTTTTCGTGTAATTTATTGAGCCCAACACACTTTAATCTTGCCTTAAATTCCGAGTTGCCCTTCACAAAAAAACTGTTCTACTAATAATTTCTGCAACTATTGAAAGCATAATTTCATTATAATTCATTTTACCACCTCTACTTATGTGTCATAATTGATTACAAAAGAAATAGAGATTCATATGATTCTCTATTTCTTTTGCATAGCCGACAAGACTACTTCAAATATACCTGCTAATTATCATTGTTACCTTCCATGTCTTGTAGACAATAGTACTTAAACAGAATTTCCTATTCCTGCTTTCTTCCTTTGATAAAAAGATTTCTTTAGCGTTTTTCTATATAGTGAATTAATATTAAAAAGATTACTTTTCTGCTTGTAATCATAATCGTGCTTTCTCCAGGTACATTGACTCTTCTTTCTATGCGTTGAAGACCAAATATCCTTATTTTCATAAAAACTATTTATCCAGTCATAAGCAAAATCAAGAAGATTAATCTAATGTTTTGCCCAGGTTATATCGACCCAATCCGTTATTTCTTCCGATAATGATGGTATCACAAAGTTAAACCGCTGCTTACGATACTTCTCCAGTTTTCATTATGCAATACTGTTTTTTCTTCTGCTTCAGTAATATTCAAATATATAATAAACATTAGACCAAAAGTCCATTCTCAATTGATGTCGTTCAGAAAGTTCCCTTGTTGTTACTGTGGATGGGTCGGTTACTTCTAGCTCTGGTATTTCTGGCACATCAGCATGCACATCTTTGACAAGGGATATATGCAGGAAGATCAAGCTTCTGTGCTTCATCTTTAAATTTGATATCCCATCGAGTTTCAATAAATCTTAAAAGCATCATGCCGCGTTTAGTATGCGCTGGGTGTCCCAATCAAGTTGTCGAGATACTTCTATTTCATAGTGTGAACCATCCTAGTAACCCTTTCGACGAATGCTCTTTGATGATTTTTTATCCGAAAAACTGTCATTCTGCAAAGCCGAGTTTACACTTTTCCACAACGACAATAAGTTACCAAGTGTACTAGACAGTATTTAAATCACATTTATTTTCATAACATACCGGTACAAAGAAAATATTCTATTAATTTTCCATAGAAAGGATTTAACCCTGCTTCATAAAGTCGATTTTCGGTTCAAATTCTAAGGCTTATTTACTCATAACTTATACCTCAGTGTCGTTTCATTAGCAACAAGGCTTTCTGTATGCTTTTAGGATATCACAATGGTTACTGCACTTGTATTCTAGAGAGCGTTACTCTTAAAATATTTCAAGTACAGCCTTTATTTTATTCTTTTTAAATAGAATGCAATTTGATACAAATTCCTCAAAACTTTCCGCTGGGTAGAATTCATTTGGAACAGTTTTGAACTCTCTCTTACCAATGATTTGTTCTATTGCTTGACCAAATTTAGTCATTGTAGTAGCAATTCCATCACTTTGAGAAATTAAAACGTATTTCTCCTTTTGAATAAGTGTATACAATAGTTTCAATTGTTCAAAATGCTCTATTATATTCAGCTCAGAATCAGAAGTTTGTGTTCTTATCATTCGTGCAAGTATTTTTTTAATTTGTGTTGAATCCGCTTTCACGGTGTTTGTACCATGCCGGTAATATACATCATCCTTTTTAATGTTTTCTCCGTCTTTTTTTGCAAAAAAAGGCAGGTCGCTTGGTGTATCTAGTATAATTAGCATTTGAAATTTTTTGTGTTGTAGTTTTTCATACTCTGAACCTTCAAATTCAAATTCATGAATATCGTAATTTAAATTGCTGGGAATAAATGCACTTAGCTTTTTTGTGATATCTGCTTTATCCATAATGTATGTTACACCGACATATTCCAAGCTATCATCATTTTCTTGTTTAACGCCAAAGACAATAGCGCCACCACCATAATTCGCTATCCCTAAAATATGTTTAGCAAGCTTGCTATCGGCCTCGAGTTGTGCTTTGAAATCAATATCATTCATCTCTCCAGTGCTATTTTGGAAATATTCTCTAAAACTTTCTCTTGATGGTTTTTGGAATAGCTCATACAAATAATCTTTTGAAAATGTTGCCATATTTTTCCCCTTACCTCCGTTTAGTGAACTCTGAATTCATCTACAATAGTTGCTGCTTCTTCATATCTTATTTCCACAAGCATCTCCAAGATTTCTTCAAATGCCTTTGTTAATTCGTCATCTTGTTTTATTTTGTCGCTGAAATCTAAGAAAGCTTTTGTTATCAGTATTAGAACAATTGCTTTTTCCTTCCTTATTATTTCTGCAAACATATCAGAGTTCGATTTATTTGATCGCGAATTATTCTTGAATACATCTCTAACTGATACAAGTATCTCCGGTAACAATTTATCTAAGTGAAGTTTATAAATTGTCTGCAGCATTTCTTTTAAATGAACACCGCCATATTTGCTGAACAAGTCATTTAAAAATTGCTTATCTTGATAAGAATACCCTGATGGGCATTTACTCCAATCGCCCGCACCACCATATGTAGTGATAGACAATATCAACGATTTGAATAATTCATCTCTAACCGTTTCCTCTCTTATCGCTATGATCTTACTCTCTAATAATCGAAGAATCTTTTCACAATTAGCTCGCTTATTTTTGTCACTATGTGAGTCAAAATACTGAGAGAGTAATGATCCAAACACATCGAGATAAAAATCTATGGTTTCTCTCGTAAATCTAGAAAAATCAATTTCTGTAAAAAGAATGTCTAAAACTTTTGATGACAGAATCTCACTTGCTACAAGTTCTCTTTGAAAGAAATCCATAACCTCACAAAGTGAATACACATCCAGTATGTCATGTGACTGATGTGTGTTTTGATTTGCTTCCCATATATTAATCATGGCAACAACAATTTTTTTAACAATCACAGCAAAAGAAGTATCCACTAAAGACAAACCACAATTTATTGCAAAACATAAAGTTGTAATATCATAATTGTCCATGTCAAAGTTTGATAATTCAAGCTCAGAATTATTGAATAAAAACTCTTTGATTATCTCATCTCTCTGGCTTTCATATTTATCACGCTTATCTTCTTCTATATAAAAATCAACACCTCGAAGTTTCGATTGAAAATTTGGCGAAAATTCTATTTTTTCTTTTTGTCTATATTTCTTTATATATTCCGCATTGTATTTTTGATGATTCATTTCATCTTCAGCAAGTTTTGCAATTGTATTAAATACTGATCTTGCAAGTTGTTCATTGGTTGATAAATATCGTTTTGCATAACGTGCTATTTCTGCAACCACTCCATTTTGTCCTTCAAACAATATTAAATCGAGTATTAACAGCTTTATCTGTTCTTTTATTCCATTGAGAGTATTATTTTCCAACTGTTTAAAAAGCACCCAACTTAAGCTATACTCAAAAATAAAACTCTCCATTGAAAAATAACTTTTTATTCCGTCTATCCATATTTGACAAAATCTTGACCTTGTGTCACCTTCGAGGGCATTATCGTTCAGCGCCCTAATAACTAGATTAATAAGTTCCTTGTCGTAAACTTCTGGTACAATACAATTTTTTCTTATTTCTAACAGTGACCCTATTGTCTCAATACAATCATTTAATATAAATTCCTCTTTACTTATTTTGCTGTTGCAATTATTAATTAGTGACGCCATGCTAATATCAGGCTGTCTTTGTTTAATATTTTCAATAATAACTTTCTTCGCTTCGCCTGAGATAGTTGGAACCAATGCTATGGTAGCATCATCAACCTTTACGATCTGCGCAGTTCGCAAATCCATTTTTTGAATTTGCAAATAACTTGTAGCATTCGCTTCATCGTTTGGTACAACGGAATAAAGATAGTCTAAAATCTTATGACACCTAAATTTAACATCTTCTTCACAATAAATTTGACATTCTCCAACATATTCTAGCAAATCGTGTTGCCTAACACCCTTCATATTGTACTTATCTGGCAAAGTAGGAATCCCCACCGTCATCGAAATCTGTTTTTCAAGCATTTCTGAAAACGGATTCTTTTTTGATATAGAAAGTCTTGTTAAATCATTAAGAATGATATAAATATTTGTTGCTAAGTCTAATGCATAGCCTGGTAGTTTCTGGCGAAACTCCATTCCTAATTCTGAAATAATTGTTAGCAGTGCTATGTTGTTTGATTTTTCATAAATGAGCTTACGAACATTATTGGCGAATTTAACAGTCTCTTTATTCACAACGGCATCATTTTCTATAACACTTCGCAGAACTTCTTTTAAGCAATATAATAAATCACTTATAACCATTGGCATTCTATGTTCTTCCGTGCTTACTAGCCACATTTCTGGTAAACCAAGGTAAGACTGAACTATATTATCTTCAATAAAATTAATTTCATAGGTTGGTAACCCACTTTCATATTTTTTTGCCAAATCTAGAACTGCTTTATTAACAAAATCAATAGCCCAGTTTAAGCCTATCCATAAATTCTTATTGAATAATATACTAAAGAAATTTCTATCTATTGCATTATTTCGGGTTGATCCATGCTTATAATCTTCTGCCTTTTTACTTAGTCCATATTGGTAAGACCGACCATCCCTTTCTCTTTCATAAAAACCATAGTTACCTCGATTATGGTTTTTACTAGGAGAATAAGTCCAAAACATTTCTGCAAGATCGCATAATTCTCTAGGTAAATATTCTGCTATTTTCGTGTGCTTAAAATTGAGGGTATCCTCGATAATACCTTCAGCTAGTCGCTCCTTATCTCGATCTTCGCCCTTATAATACAAGTTTAACCTACACCAAAATTCTTTGATCCACTCTTCGGAATATTCTGCCATTTGATAAATAGGTGTAAGCAACCTATTTACAATATCATCTAATTTATAGTAATTTTTTTCTTCATATTCGATTATGTATTTATCCATGATATGTTCTAAAATATTACAAGCTTCATCCGCTGTCTGCTTTTCTTTCAACTGTACTTTAGAATAATCTGTGCAAATTTTTTCTAAATCTGCTCGCAAAATTTCTTCTTTTTCATACAGTTTATTTTCTGCAATCAAATTTATTAAGCTTCTCCTACCTTCTCCGTTTGGTCGTAGTTGAATATAATTCGATTGCTTTGCAAAAAAATCATTATTGATTTCAAATGCGTATAGGTTAGTTATTTTGATTAAATCATTAAGCATCCCGCATTGAATTATTGTTTGCCCATACTCACTAAAAAATTGCCCACAATGTCTTGATTTCACTATACCTATCTCTGTTTGCTTTCTCCAATCTTTCGGCATTTTGACTGAAAAAACTAATTCGTATAAAAACTTTTCGCGATTGTTTTCCGCAAATAATTTATTCGAAATCCAGATTTGATAACGCCTATAAATACATCTTCCAAAAGTTTCTATCTTATCAAAAAACTCATTGTACTTCCCTTTGCATTTATTAAACTCACTGTCCAAATGCTGCTCAAAGCAAATATCTTCAAAAATATCGTACTTTAATCTAACAGTATTCCCATTACTAACCAATACACCTTTTGAAATCAAATTATTTATTGTTGTTGTGTTGTATTCCATACTGGTCGCACCAAGAGAAAAATCCTTCGCCCTAGTAAAAACTATTGACTCAACAACTTTCTTAATCTCTTTGTTGCCTAAACAAATTATATGTTTCCAAATATACTCTCTTAATTGATTCTCATCAGAAATATTATCAATATCAGTAATTTCTGAAATTATCAAATTTATATAAAACAGTGATTTCATGAGTTCAATATACGAATTCATGTCAAGCATTTTTTTTATAATCGGGTATTTTTTAGCAATCGCTAATTGTTCTTCTATAGTTAATTCGGACACTTCATATGGATAAATTGAATATTTACTTTCGATTTTCATAAAAGCATTTTTATCACTTGTACGGCATGAAGTGATTATTCTTGCTGATGGATATTTCTTCGTACATTCAAAAAGAACGCATAATAGATCTAGTTTTGTTCGGCTATCAGCAATAAATTCAAGAGAATCTATAAAAAAAACAACCGGCTTACCATTTATATATTCAAGTGTTTGCTCAACATTAAACCCCCAAATATTATTTATGTCAGTTTCCTCAAGAAACCGTTCTGCCCTTGCATAAATAAGGTTTGTTTCTCCTTCAACAATCTTCTTGCAAAGAACAGACTTGCCGCTACCGGCTCCTCCTTGTATAGAAATATTATTATAGTTTTCTGCTTTTATCTTAGAAATAAGTCCAATTCGATCTATTTCGTATTCATCATTTATTTTACAATCTATATTCCCTAATCCAACAGTTTTGCTATTCTTAATAGCTTCTTGAAATTTATACGAATTATCTTTAATGCTCTCTGTTTCTCTCTTAAGCAGTTCGTATAAGGCAATTTGAAAAGCCAGATTGACTGTTGCTTTGTGAAGAATATCCTTTGTCGTGATTAAGTCGATTGCTTTAGTAAAGGAAATACTACCTATCTGGTCATTTCCTGTAAAGTCCTTCACCTTGTCCGCAGTATCATTGTTAAGCATGAAAAACTTTACATTTGTCAACGTGTTAATTTCAACACGCTTTGAATCCCTAATATTTTCAAGTGTTTTTTTAATCTTTGCAGGGATGGCTTTCACAGTACTTACTTGTATGTAAGTTTGCTTATCCTCAGAAATCAAATCAACGCAAGGGTAAGTATATGTATCAATATTTAAATTAATAAGCCTCTGTCCAAAGTATAAGCTTCCTACTTCAATTGCAAACAATTCGAACAATTTTGCAGAATCTAAAAGTCCGTTGATGTTAAGCAATTTGATTTTCTCTTCATAAGCAGAAATATAATCTGCTATAAATTGAATTCTCTCATCCGAATTTTTCAAGCATGTTCACCCCTTTATACTTCTTTTATTAAGAGATTCATGAAACTTAACCAGCTTTTCTTATTTACTTTGTTTACTTTTTTTAGCAGTACTGCCGTCACACCATGAAATGGATAAAGAATATCGAAGTCACAAAAGTTGATTAAATTCGAAAAATAACCACTCGTTTGATTGAATGTTTCGGATCTTTTGCGATAAATTTAGATCTCTTAATTTTTCATTTTTAAACTGTTACACACAGCTTATTAAGTCGAACACCTAGTCTTATAACTTATAAACTACTCAAGTTTCAAATCTTGTAGTTGAGTATTATAAATTACAACACTACTTACGAGTGATATCCCCTATATCATTCATACTGTTATAATAACTCCCTATACTTTTTTACCGGTACCGCAAGGGTATTGATTATTTCTTCCTATGTCTCTACTCAAAATAGACTCCTTTTTTTACGCACTTTCTCTTTCACACATCAATTTCGATTGTTCCATAATAATATTAACGGCTGCTGGAGTCTTATCAGGTGGATATCCATATTTCTTGAGAAGCCTTTTTATAATCATTTTCATTTTAGCTTGAACACTCTCTCTAATCGCCCAATCTACACTCAAATTCTTTCGAATCGATATGGTTAATTCCCGCGCAATCTGCTTTAATATGTCATCACCCATGATTTCGCGTGCAGATTCATTATCTGCAAGGGCATCATAAAAAGCCAATTCATCTGAAGTTAGTCCGGTATCCTCACCTCGTTTTTCAGCCTCTGAAATTTTCTTTGCCAACTCAATCAGTTCTATGATCACCTGGGTTGTCTCGACGGTACGACTCATATACTTGCGAATGGAAGCTTCCAGCATTTCTGAAAATTTCTTAGCTTGTACAAGGTTTGTTCTAGAATACATACGGATTCCACCAGCGATAAGCCTATTAAGGAGCTGTAATGCCAAGTTCTTCTGCTTCATCCCCTTAATTTCTTCGAGGAATTCATCTGAAAGAATGGCAATGTTTGGTTTTGACAGCCCCACAGAACTCAAGATATCTATAACTTCATTCGATGAAATGGATTTAGATATCAACTGATTGATCTCACTATCCAGCTGTGCTGTTGTTTTCTTTCTATTATCGTCAATCATGATTTTCATGATACTCGCCTTAACTGCTTTATGGAATCCTACTTCCTCATTGAGCCTAAGTGCAGAATCTGTTGTAGAGCACAAAGAATAGGCTTGACTCATTTCGGTGACAAGCTTGATGTAGTCATCCTTTCTCTCTTTGCTCAATCCCATTATATAATCCATGGTTTCAATGATTGCTTGCATCTTTTCACTTGCTTTACCTGAGAAAAACTTAGCGTAATCATGACCATAAAGAAGCTCCTTAATCAGGTCATACTTTTCAAGCAGAATCTCGGCCGCTTGTTCAGTATCTACACCTGCTGTCTCCTGATCCTTCTTTGTATATTGAGATAAAGCTTCTTTCAAATTCTCAGCAATACCGATGTAATCCACGATAAGTCCACCTTGCTTTTCCTTGAATACACGGTTTACTCGGGCAATAGCCTGCATGAGGTTATGTCCACTCATTGGCTTATCAATGTACATGGTATGAAGGCTTGGCACATCAAATCCTGTGAGCCACATATCTCGGACGATAACAAGTTTGAGTTCATCTTTTCTATCCTTCATCCTTGTACTCAAAGTTTCTCGATTAAATTTTGTACCAATAAAAGGTTGCCATTCTACTGGATCGGATGAGCTTCCTGTCATCACGATCTTAATTTTCCCCTTCATGAGGTCATCGCTATGCCAATCTGGACGAAGTGCTACAATTTCCTTGTAGATTTCGATAGCGATCCTTCTGCTCATAGCCACAATCATAGCTTTTCCGCCTTCGTATTCCTGCGCTTGCTCACGCTTTTCAAAATGATCAACAATATCCTTTGCAATCTGCTTGATTCTTTCATGGGTTCCTACAACTGCTTCCAAACGAGCCCATTTACTTTTTAACTGCTCTTTTTGTGTAAGTTCCTGCTTCTCCGTAATCTCATCGTATTCTGGATCTATCCTAGGTTTTAGATTTTCAGGAATCTCTAATTTGGCAATCCTGCTCTCATAGAAAATTTTTACAGTAGTGCCATCCTCCACTGCTCTCGTCATATCATAAACGTCGATATAATCTCCAAACACTGCGCGTGTATTCTTATCTGCCAGTTCCACTGGAGTACCGGTAAAACCGATATAGGAGGCATTAGGGAGACTGTCGTGCATATACCTTGCGTATCCAAACTTAGTTTCTGCTAGATTGTTTGCTGTAACTACTTGTGCACCGAATCCGTATTGACTACGATGCGCCTCATCCGCGATAACGATTACATTTTTGCGATTCGTCAGCACCATATCATTTCCTATATAACCTTTTCGGTCAGAAACAGCAATCCCTTTTTCCGCTAGATTTTCTTCAATTAACTCCGGAGGGGCAAATTTATGGATGGTGGTGAAAATGACGCCTCCACTGGTCCGATTATTTAAGAGCTCTCTGAGATTGAATCTGTCAGTTGCCTGGACAGGCGTACTTCTTAAGATGTCTTCACTTTTCAAAAATGTTCCATAGAGCTGATCATCTAAATCATTCCTATCGGTTATTACAACGATTGTTGGGTTTTCCAACTCTTTACTGATGATAAGCTTACCAGTATAGAAAACCATAGACAGACTCTTTCCACTCCCCTGCGTATGCCAGATGACCCCAATTCGCCTGTCTCCCCTTTCACTGGTTGCTTTTTGCGTACTTTCTATTGCCTTATTAACAGCATGGTACTGATGGTATCCTGCGAGGATTTTAGTAAAATCTGAACCATTGCTCTGAAAAAGCACAAAATGGTTGACAATATCCAAAAATCGTTCCATTTCAAACATGCCTTTGATGAGGACTTCAAGCTGAGGAATAGCATGAGAAGCTACATCTTCACCATCAATCGTACGCCAAGACATGAACCTTTCTTCGTCTGAAGTCAGTGTTCCTGCTTTAGCATTAATTCCATCGCTAATCACCATAAAAGAATTATAAGTAAAGAGTGATGGGATCTTCAATTTATATGTCTGGAGCTGATTAAAAGCATCTGAGATGCTGACATTTTCAGAGCTTGCGCTTTTTAATTCGATGATGACTAGTGGAATGCCATTAACAAAAACAATAGCATCGGGCCTTTTTTCAACGCCATGTTCAATGATGGTAAACTGGTTCACTACCATGAAACTGTTATTGAAGAAATTTTCAAAATCAAAAACATAAGCTTTTTCAGTTTTGTAACTCGAATCTAACTGCTTAACTTGGACATCTATTCCGTTCGTCATCATTTTATGAAAAGCCTTGTTGTTCATGAGTAGACTAGGATTCTTTGGGATCCTTACCTCCCGTATAGCCTCATCTATGGCGTAGTCTGGAAGTGTTGGATTAATTTTCACCAATGCTTCTTTGAACCTATCGTTTAAGATAATTTCGCTATAGTCCTTACGCTCTTTATATTCCCCATCTGGAGCAATATCAGGGCCAAAAACTATCTCATATCCTAATTCTTTAAACCATTCAAGTGTAGCTTCTTCTAAATGAGACTCGCAGAAAGGATTACTTGGCATATAAGGCACCTCTTTTTTTGATTTATTGTGTAACACGTTTTTACAGAACAATTATTGATGGTTTTTACAATTAGTAGAGTCATGAATAAGGTAAATGATAATTTAGCTAACATTATGCAATCAGTTTATCAAGAGCGTTTTGGACTTACTGGAAACACAGATGCAAATGGTCGTTTGTTAGACATTTGCCAATATTCCAAAGCGAGAATTAATA
>Ga0123339_10001716_pt1 | contig 15069 bp, 14 predicted proteins | sample lystaG_FD_89956 | JGI IMG/M metagenome (GOLD analysis project Ga0123339, IMG submission 89956) | Glacier valley bacterial and archeal communities from Borup Fiord, Nunavut, Canada, to study Microbial Dark Matter (Phase II) -... | ecosystem: Environmental > Aquatic > Freshwater > Ice > Glacier ... | reverse complement strand
GTTCACCACCCAGTTCGTCCAGGCCGAGGCCGACCGGATGCAGTCCGCCATCGACAAGATCACGCAGCGGAAGGCCTGACCCGGTGCGCTCCCTCGACATTGCCGGCACCGGCATGCAGGCGCAGCAGACCAACGTGGAGGTCATCAGCAACAACATCGCCAACATGACCACGACGGGCTTCAAGCGGCGGCGCGCGGAGTTCCAGGACCTGATCTACCAGAACCTCCGCCGCGTCGGCTCCAACAGCTCGGACAACGGCACCGTCGTGCCATCCGGCGCGCAGGTGGGGTTGGGCGTGAAGACCGCCGCCATCTACCGTATCGGCGAGCAGGGCAACCTGCAGCAGACCAGCAACAGCCTGGACCTCGCCATCCGCGGCCACGGCCATTTCCAGGTGACGCTGCCCAGCGGAGAGACGGCCTATACCCGCGACGGCACCTTCAGCCTGTCGCCCGACGGCCAGATCGTGACCGCGGACGGCTACCCCGTCGCGCCTGGCATCACCATCCCGACCAACGCCCGGGACGTGACGATCAACGCCGCGGGCGAGGTGCAGGTGAAGATCGACGGCACCACGGCACCGCAGACGGTGGGCACGGTGCAGCTGGCGACCTTCCCCAACGACGCCGGGCTGGAGGCGCAGGGCGACAACTTGCTGATCGCCAGCGCCGCCTCGGGCGGGGCGGTGACGGGGGTGCCGGGCAGCCCGGGCTTCGGCAGCGTCATGCAGGGCTTCGTCGAGACCAGCAACGTCAACGTCGTGACCGAGATCACCAACCTGATCACCGCCCAGCGCGCCTACGAGATGAACAGCCGGGTCATCACGACGTCCGACCAGATGCAATCCACCCTGACGAACCTGCGGTGAGTGCGATGAAGGCCATCCTGCTCCTTACGTGCCTTGCCATACCTGCCCTCCTTGCTACGCCAGCAGGGGCCGCGACGCTCAAGCCGTTCACCACGCTATCCGGCCCGGTGGTGCGGCTGTCCGACCTGTTCGACGCCGCCGGGCTGGACCGCCCGTTGGGGCCGGCCCCGGCGCCGGGCAGCCGCATCACGGTGGAGGCGGCGCAGTTGGCCGCCATCGCCCGGCAATTCGGGGTGGACTGGCGGCCTGCGTCCACCGCCGACCGGGTGGTGCTGGACCGGCCCGGCCGCAGCTTGGGGCGGGACGACGTGCTGGGGCCGCTGCGTGCGGCGCTGGCGGGCAACGGGGCGCCGCGGGATGCCGACCTGGACCTGCCGGGCTTCACTACGCCCATGCTGCCCATCGACGCCGCGCCGTCCATCGACATCACGCAGTTGGAATATGACGCCGGCACCGGGCGCTTCACGGCGCTGGCGGTGGTGCTGGCGGATGGCGTCCCAGCCACACAACTGCGCCTGTCCGGCCGCGTGCAGGAGATGGTGGAGCTGCCCGTCCCGCGCCGCCGGATGCTGCCCGGCGACATCGTCCTGGCCGGAGACCTGCAATGGACCCGGCTCCGCGCCGCCCTGGCCCGCGGGGAGGTTGTGCGGACGGCGGCGGAGGCCGTGGGCCAGGCCCTGCGCCGCCCCGTGCAGCCGGGCCAGCCCTTGCTGCTGGCCGACCTGGGCCGCCCCGTGCTGGTGCAGAAAGGCACGCCGATGCTGCTGGCGCTGGACGGGCCGGGCATACAACTGACGGCGACCGGTGTCGCCACGGAACCGGCGGGCCTGGGCGAGCGCGTGCGCGTGCTGAACCCGGCGTCCCGCGTCACCATCGAGGCCGAGGTGACCGGCCCCGGCCGTGGCCGGGTGCTGCCGGGGTCGCAGCCGGTGCCGGCCGTGAACATGGCCCTGCCCCGGCTGGCCGCACGATGAGCCGCGTCCCGGCGGCCATACTGCTCGCCCTGCTGCTGCCGGGCTGCGGCACGCTGACGCGGCTGTCGGAGGTCGGGCGGCCACCCAGCATGACGCCCAGCAGCGACCCTACCGGCGACCCCGCCTACCGCCCCATCAGCCTGCCCATGCCCCGCCCGCAGACTGCGCCCGCCGAGGCCAACAGCCTGTGGCGCACCGGCAGCCGCGCCTTCTTCAAGGACCAGCGCGCCGCCCAGGTCGGCGACATCGTGACCATCCTGGTCAGCATCACCGACAGCGCGGCGCTGACCAACAAAAGCAACGAGGGCCGCACCGGCAGCGAGAGCATGGGCCTGCCCAACCTGCTCGGGCTGGAGACGGCGATCCCCCGCGCGCTGTCCCGCGCCGCCAACCTGAACCAGCTCGTGTCCGCCAACAGCGCCGGCAGCGCCACCGGGACCGGCGGCATCACCCGGGCAGAGACGGTGACGCTGCGCCTGGCCGGCGTCATCACCCAATCCCTGCCCAACGGCAACCTGGCCGTCGCCGCCCGGCAAGAGGTGCGGGTGAACAGCGAGTTGCGCGAGTTGCAGGTCAGCGGCGTGATCCGCCCGCAGGACATCGGCAGCGACAACACCGTGCGGCACGACCGGCTGGCGGAGGCGCGCATCGCTTATGGCGGGCGCGGCCAGTTGTCCGACGTGCAGCGGCCCCGGTATGGGCAGCAATTGCTGGACATCCTTTTGCCCTTCTAGGACTTTTGCCACTCTGGGGCGTTGGGGCGGGATGGCACGCATCCTGTTCGCGACGCTCGGCTCGCTCGGCGACCTGCACCCCTACATGGCCGTCGCACTCGGGTTGCAGGCGCGGGGCCACGCCGTGACCATCGCCACCAACCGCATCCACCGTGCCCGGGTGGAGGGCGCCGGGCTGGCCTGGGCCGACATGCGGCCGGAGGCTCCGGACAACCCGCCGCCGGATTTGATGGCCCGCGCCATGGACCCGGTGAACGGCCCGCGCTTCGTGTTCGAGACCACCATCGCCCCGGCGGTGCGGGACCAGGTGGCGGACCTGATGGCCGCCGCCCCCGGCATGGACCTGCTGGTGTCCACGCCGCTGTCCCTGGGATTGCCGCTGGTGGCGGAGCGGTTGGGCCTACCCTGGGCCTCCGCCGTGTTGCAGCCCATGGGCCTGTTTTCCGCCACCGACCCGCCGGTGCCGCCGCAAATCGCCTGGGCAGCGCCCCTGTTCGGGCTGGGCGCGCTGGCCGGCGCGCCGCTGCGCTGGGCCGCGCATCGCGTGACCCGGCAATGGGGTCGCCCCGTGCGGGACCTTCGGCGTGAGATGGAGTTGCCGGACCGGGCGGACCCCCTGGGGGCCGATAGCTTCTCGCCCCTGCTAACCCTGGCGATGTTCTCCCCCATCCTGGCCCAGCCGCAGCGGGATTGGCCGGCCGGCACGCAGCAGACCGGCTTCGCGTTCTACGACTCCGCCGGCCCGGACGACGTGGTGCCGGCGGGGATCGAGGCGTTCCTGCAAGCCGGGCCGCCGCCCATCGTGTTCACCCTGGGGTCGGCGGCCGTCCATGCCGCGCGCCGCTTCTACCCGGACAGCCTGACCGCTGCCGGCGCGGTTGGCCGCCGGGCGCTGCTGCTCACGGGGCCGGACCGGCAGGGGCTGCCGGACCCGCTGCCGGATTGGGCGCTGGCCGCACCTTATGCGCCACATGCCCAGGTGTTCCCGCGCGCCTGCGCCATCGTGCACCAGGGCGGCGCCGGCACGACGGGCCAGGCCTTGCGCGCAGGCCGGCCCATGCTGGTGGTGCCGTTCGCGCACGACCAGCCCGACAACGCCGCGCGTATGCGCCGCGCCGGGGTGGCGGCGGTGCTGCCAATCGGCCGCTACACCGCGCCACGCGCCGCCGGGCTGCTGCGCGGCATCCTGGCGGACGGGCGCATGGCGGCGCGGGCGGCCCTGCTGGGCCGGACGGTCCGGGCCGAGGACGGGGTGGGCGCTGCGTGCGATGCGATTGAGGGCGTTCTTGGGCGACGCGTTCGGGCCTAATCAGTGCGACGTCATTGCGAGGAGCGCAGCGACGCGGCAATCCAGGGGCGGCCAGCACTGCGCTAGCCGCCCCTGGATTGCCACGGCGCAAGGGCGCCTCGCAATGACGGCTGGCGTCAGGCCTCGTTCGCCTTCGCCAGCACGGGCTTGAACGCCTCCGTCGCCTTCTTCAGCTCAGCAGCCGGGTCGGCGCCGCCGACGATGTTGGTCAGCGCCACGCCGATGGTGTCCCGGAACTCCGTCACTGGCACAATCTCCGGTAGGCCGGACCGCGCGATGCGCAGGCTGGTCAGCGTCGTGTCGAACCAGTCCTGCGGGAAGCTGCTGGCCTTGACGATGCCCTCGTCCTGGTAGGAGCTGCTGCGCGGCGGGGTGCCGGCGCCCACGCGCAGCCAGTTCGGGAACATCGCCTTGCTGGTGGCCCACTGCACGTACAGCCACGCCGCCGTCTTGTTCTTGCTGGCCGCCGGGATGCCGATGCCGTCGATGAAGGTGGCGGAGTGCTGCGCCTTCGGCCCCATCGGGATCGGCGCGAAGCCGACCTTGCCGGCCACCTTGCTCTTGCTCGGATCGACCAGCGGGGCGGAGAAGCCGATGCCGTCCCACCACATCGCCGCCCGCCCCTGGCCGAACGTTGTCTGGCACTCGTTCCAGTTGAACCCCACCGAACCCGGCGGCGCGCACTCCCGCATGATCCGCTGGTAATACGTCGCGGCCTCGATGGCCGCCGGCGTGTCGGTCAGCAGCGTCTTGCCATCGGCCGAGATCGTCTCCTGGTCCCAGCCCAGCAGGATGTTGTCATACAGCACGACGTTGGCGTTCTTCACGCCGCGCCCGGTGAAGCCGTACACGCCCTTGGCCTTATCCGTCAGCTTCACCGCGGCCGCCATCAGCTCGTCGTAGGTCTTGGGCGCTTGCAGCCCGGCTTGGGCGAACATTTCCCTGTTGTAATATAGGATGAATAGGTCCTGGTTCAGCGGCAGCACGTTGATGCGGCCGTCTGCCCCGGTCGCGGCGCGCAGCGTGGCGGCGCTGAAGTCGTCCATGTCCAGGCCCGGCGCGGTCAGCCCTGCGTTGGCGATCAACGGCCGCAGGTCCTCCATCCAGCGGCCCTTCTCGATCAGCCGCTTCTGGACGTGCATGGCGACGTTCACGACGTCGAAGCTGGGCCGGCCGGACGCCATCTCCATAGCGACCTTGGGGCGCTGCTGCTGCTCGGGTATCTGCTCGGCGCCGACGCGTATGCCCGTCAGCTCCTCGAACTCCTTCTGGTGCGCCTGCAGCACGTCGCCGCGGGGCGACTTGGCGAGGTTGACCTCGATGCTGGCGCCCTTGGCCTGCTTCCAATCGAAGGCGCTCTGGGCGTTGGCCCGCTCGACGATGCTGAACAGGGGCAGCGCCCCGGCGGCGGCAAGACCAGTGCTGGCAAGGCCAGTGCTGGCAAGAAACGTGCGGCGATGGATCATGTGGCTCTCCCCAATGCGGCCTCTGGCGGGCCAATGGGGGGAACACTAGCCGGAACGACCCGGCGATGGGAACGGGGATCGGCCTGATGCGTGCCGCAACGCTGTCCTTTATGGGATGCGGCAATGGGCGTCATGCCTCTACGTGCCTACACGACCTGGGGCGGGGCCGTGCCGGCGATCTCTGGCCGGGCGGCCATGCCGGCATACCAGGCTGCCAGGATGGGATGCCCGTCCCGCCACCTGTCATCGGCAAAGCGCAGGTCCAGGTAGCCCAGGGCGCAAGCGACGGTGATGGTGCCGATGTCCAGGTGGCCGGCGGGCGGCGCGGCCTCCAGCACGTCCAGCGACCGGGCCACGGCAGCGGCCTGCCGGTCCATGTTGGCGGTGCGGGCGTCCTCCGCGGGCCGCCCCTGCTCCATGCGGCGCATCACGGCGGCGTCCATCATGCCGTCGCCGATGGCTTGCAGCTTCAGCGCCCGCCAGCGCAGCGGACCCGGCGGCGGGAACAGCGCACCCTCCCCGACCGCGTCCAGGTACTCGCAGATGACGGGGCTGCCGAACAGCGCCAGGCCGTCATCCGTGACCAGGCACGGCACCTTCGACAACGGGTTGTCCGCCAGCAGGCCCGGCGGGGAGCCATGCGGATTGGTCTCGACCCGGGTGATGCGGCCCTCAAGCCCCACCGCCATGGCGGACGCCACGACCTTGCGGACATAGGGGCTGGTTGCGGAGTAATACAGCTTCATCGGAACTGGTCCTTCTGTGCGCGCAGCGCCCCGAGCGCCGCGGCGCCCGTGGCACGCAGGAATGGGTTTTCCGCCAGCTCGTCGCCCAGCAGGCTCGGCACGGTCGGCTGCCCGGCGGCCCGCAGGCGGTCCACGGCAGCGGCACGGTTACGCAGGGCTTGGTTCTGGCCGTCCACGTAGAGGGCGAAGCGGGCGTTGCTCTGGGTGTATTCATGGCCGCAGCACACCAGCGTGGCCGGGGGCAGCGCCGCCAGCTTGCGCAGGCTGGCGAACATGTCCGCCGCCGTCCCCTCCAGCAGGCGGCCACAACCCAGGCTGAACAGGGTGTCGCCGCACAGCAGCACCGGCGCCGGGCCGTCGCTGAAGAACGAGATGTGGCCGACCGTGTGGCCCGGCGTCTCGATCACGCGCAGGCGTGTGTCGCCCAGCGTGACCTCGTCGCCCTCCCGCACCGCCTGGTCCAGCCGCGGCAGGCGGCGCACGTCCGCCGCGGCGCCAACGACGGGGCAGCCGTAGCGGGCGCGCACCTCATCCACCCCGGCGGTGTGGTCGTTGTGATGATGGGTCAGCAGGATCATGTCCAACCGCCCGCCGGCAGCGTCCACCGCCGCGATGCAGGCGCGGGCGTCGGCGGGATCGACCAGCGCCACCGCCCCGGTCCCCTCGTCCCGCAGCAGCCAGGCGTAGTTGTCGGACAGGATCGGCACGGCTTGGGCATGGAGCGGCACGGCAGCCTCCGCGGCGTGGGACGGCAGCGTGTCGCAGGGCGTGCGGCAGCGCAATGCGGGGTGTGCTATACCTGATGGCATGACAGCGGATGCCCGGTCTGCGGCGGAGTTCTACGGCACGGCGCGCGGCGCCGTCGCGTGCCGGCTGGTGCGCGACCGGGTCGGGGCGATGTGGCCGGACGTGGCCGGGCTGCAGGTGCTCGGGCTGGGCTATGCCGCGCCCTACCTGCGGCCCTGGCGGGACAGTGCGGCGCGCTGCGTGATCGGCACGCCGGCCCAGACCGGCGTTGCCCGATGGCCGGCGGGCCACCCCAGCCTGTCCTGCACGGTGGAGGAGGACGCGCTGCCCTTCCCCGACCTGCAGTTCGACCGCATCCTGCTGGTGCACGGGCTAGAGGCGTCGGAGAACGTGCGCGTCCTGTTGCGTGAGGTCTGGCGCGTGCTGCGGGACGATGGCCGGCTGCTGATCGTGGCACCCAACCGCGTCGGGCTGTGGGCGCACGTCGAGAGCACGCCGTTCGGGCACGGCCAGCCCTACTCGCACGGCCAGATCGGGCGCCTGCTGCAATCCAGCCTGTTCCGGGTGGAGCAGCGGGACACCGCGCTGTATGTGCCGCCCACGACCCTGCGGCTGCTGCTGCGCAGCGCCCCGTTGTGGGAGCGTGCGGGCCACCGGGTCGCCCCGCGCCTGGCCGGCGTCACGATCACGGAGGCGGTGAAGGACGTGTATGCCGCACTTCCCGTGCAGCACGCGCGCCGGCGGCGGCTGGTGCTGAGCCAGGCAGCGTAGCAGGTCAGGCAGCCGCCGCGACGGCGAGGTGCGACGTGTTCCGGCCCGCGCGCTTGGCCGTGTAGAGGGCTGCGTCCGCCGACTCCACCAGCGCAGCCGGGCCGTCCCCGCCCGTGCCGGGCTGCAACACGGTGATGCCAAGGCTGAGCGTCACAACCCCGAACTCCGACCCGGCGTGCGCGATGGCCGCCTCGCACACCGCATCCTGGATGCGTGCGGCGCAGGCCATGGCCCCGGCCTCGTCCGTGCTGGGCAGCAGCACCGCGAACTCCTCGCCGCCATAGCGCGCGGCCAGGTCGGCCGGGCGCCGTAGGGCGCCCGTCAGGGCGGCGGCGACGGCTTGCAGGCAGGCGTCCCCGGCCGGGTGGCCATACAGGTCGTTGAACGCCTTGAAGCGGTCCACATCGACCATGATGAGGGCCAGCGGCGACCCGACCCGCATGGCCCGGCGGTACTCGGTGCCCAGCACGTCGTCGAAGTGGCGGCGGTTGCCCAGCCCCGTCAGGCCGTCCTGGCGCACCAGGATACGCAGTTGGCGGTTCGCGTCCTCCAACTGCGCCTCCAGCGCCTTGCGGGCCGACACGTCGCGGCTGACCAGGACGTAGCCGCCCCCGTCGGCCAGCCTGCGCCCGCTGCTTTCCACCCAGGTGGTCCGTCCGTCCGGGCGCAGGACGCGGTAGGTGACCTGCGCCGCAGCCCGGCCGCCGATCAGCGGCAGCACCAGCGAGGACTCCACCTCCACCCGGTCCTCCGGCAGCACCAGGTCGGACAGGGCGCACCCGGCCAAGGCGTCGGGGGCCAGGCCCAGGACGTCCCGGCACGCGGGCGACACGTAGGTATGGCGGAAAGACAGGTCGAGCCGGGCGATCATGTCGGTTGCGGTGTCGGCCAGCAGGCGGTGGTGCGCCTCGCTCGCGGCGAGCTGCCGGCCCATGCCGGCAATGCGGCCGTCGCGTTCGTGCAGGCGCCGGGCCATGCGGGTGAAGGTGGAGCCAAGGGCGCGCAGCTCCCGCGCCGCACCGCGCTCCATCCGGGCCTGGGCGGACAGGTCGCCTGACCCGACCTGGTGCGCCGCGGCGGACAGGGCGCGGATGGGCCGCAGCAGCGCCCGGTCTGCAGCGATCCAGCCCACCAGCACTGCAAAGCCAGTCGCCCCCAGCGCCACCGCCAGCGCCAAGCCCAGCCGATGGTCCGCGGCCTGGCGCACCTCCGCCTCGGCAAGCCCGACCGTGACGACGATGCTGCTGCCGCGGCCGGGCAAGGGGGCGAAGCCGAAGACGCGGGGCGTGCCGTCCAGGTCCGGCGCCACGACCGAGCCGCCGGCAGGCGACGCCTGGAATGCACGCAGCACGGGATGGTCTGGCGCGGTGACGCCGATCTGTGCGGTGCCGTCCGGCCCGCGGGCCAGGACGGCGCCGTCCCGGCTGTCCAGCACCTGCACCAGCCGGTCCCCGCCCTGCGGCAAGCGGCTGCCCAGGTGGGCGAACCAACCAAGGTTCAGGGACGCGATCATCACGCCGGTTTTGGCGAGGCCGGCGCCTACCGGCACGGCCACGAACATCGTCGGCTGCCCGGACACGCGGCTGACGACGAGGTTGCTGAGGACGGCGCGCGGGGCGTCGGTCCCCATGGCTTCCTGAAAGTAGGGCCGGTCCCCGGCGTTCAGGCCTTGCGCGCCGGGCCGGCTGCCGCAGGCGACGATGCCGTCGGGCCGGGCCGCGGCGACGGCGTCGATCCGTGGATGGTCCACAACCACGTCCCGCAGCAGGTCGCCGCACAGGCCGTCCCGCATGTCCCGCACGGCGGGCACCTTGGCCAGCACGCGCAACAGGTTGACCGCTTCCTGCAAGGTGTCGTCCTGCTGCTCCGCCGCGAGGCGTGCAAGCTGCACGACCTGCTCCCGCGCGGCGTCCACCACCCGGCGGCCGTCCGCGATGGCGGACAGCACCAGGACGGCCAGCATCGGCCCGGTCGCCAGGAGCATCAGGAGGACGAGGCGGGGCCACAATGCCTTGGGCAGCAGGGCCTTGGGCAGCAGGCGGAGTCGGATCAGGGACACGCGAGGCCTCCAGGCCGGGCCGGACGGCCGGGCGGGGGCAGGATGGCGCGTGATGCCTTCGCCGGGGTTAAGGCCCCGGCTTAGGTGGCGCCCTCGATCAGCTTGCGCATGGCGCACAGCAGGGTCCGGGTCTCGAACGGCTTGTGCATGTAGGCCATCGGCGGGTCGATGGCGGCGGCGCGGTGCTGGTTGGCGGGGCGCCCGGAGACGAACAGGACGGGCAGGTTGGGATGCACCTCCCGCGCATGTTCCGCCAGGCCGATGCCGTCGATGCTGCCGGGGATGGTGATGTCGGTCAGCAGGGCGTCGAAGCGGTCGCGGTCGGCCAGCAGGATCGCCGCCTCGTCCCCGGTGCAGGTGGCCGTGACGTCGTATCCCGCCGCGCTGAGCGACTCCGCCATCAGCTCGCGCTGCAGCGGCTCGTCCTCGACAAGAAGAATGTGGGACAGGGGCAAAGGGGACACACTCCGGGGCCGTTGTCCCGGTAACGCAGCAGGACTGACCTAAGATGCGCGGTTTCCGGGGCTGCGGCCAGGGGTGGCCCGTAACCGCCGGTTTGTGGCATCACGCGGGGATGCTGTTCAACACGCAGGCCTTCGTGCTGGCGTTCCTGCCGCCGGCGCTGGGGCTGTTCTACGCCGCACGCAGCCATGCACAGCGCCAGGCGGTGCTGGTGGCGGCGTCATTGGCGTTCTACGGCATGTGGGACCTGCGTTTCGTGCCGGCGCTGGTTGCGCTGACGCTGGCGAACTGGCTGGTCGTGCGCTGGTGGGCCGCCCGGCGGCACGGCGGCATCCTGGGTTTGGGCATCGGCATGAACCTTGGCGTGCTTGGGCTATGCAAGTATGCGGACTTCGTGGGCGCCAACGTGGCGGCGCTGCTGGAGTCAGGCTTCACCCCGATGGAAATCATCCTGCCGCTGGGCGTTAGCTTCTTCACCTTCCAGAAGATCTCCTACCTGATCGACCTGCGGCGCGGGGACCGGCACGTGTATGGGTTGCTGGACTTCTTCGCCTTCGTGACGTTCTTCCCGCAGCTGATCGCCGGGCCGCTGGTGCGGCACAACGAGATCATCCCGCAATTCGCCGCCGATCCGCGCGGGCCGCATGTGTGGGAGAACCTGTCGCGCGGCCTGGCGCTGTTCACCATCGGCTTCGCCAAGAAGGCCGGGCTGGCCGACACGGTGGCGCCGGTGTGTGACGCGCTGTTCCAGCGGGCCGCGGCCGGGCCGGTGAACGCGGCGGAAGCCTGGGCGGCGGCGGGCGCCTATGCGCTGCAAATCTTCTTCGACTTCTCCGGCTACTCGGACATGGCCATTGGGCTGGCCCTGATGTTCGGGCTGCGGCTGCCGTTCAACTTCGATGCGCCCTACCGGGCCACCAGCATCCGGGAGTTCTGGCGGCGGTGGCACATGACGCTGTCGCGGTTCCTGCGCGACTACGTCTATGTCCCGCTGGGCGGCAACCGGCGCGGGTCGCAGGCGGGGAACGTCGTGCTGACGATGCTGCTGGGCGGGCTGTGGCACGGGGCGGCCTGGACCTTCGTGGCCTGGGGCGGGCTGCACGGGCTGGCGCTGGCGGCCAACGGCGCCTGGGTGCGGCGGGGGTGGCGGATGCCGGCGTTGCTGGGCTGGGCGCTGACGCTGCTGTTTGTCGTGCTGGCCTGGGTGCCGTTCCGCGCCCCCGACTTCGCCACGGCGCTGCGCGTGCTGTCCGGGATGGCCGGGCTGGAGGGGCTGGGGCGCGTGAAGGTCGAGAATGCGCCGGTCCTGCTGCTGGCCGCCGCCGTCGCGCTGGTTGGCCCTACCAGCCAAGCCGCCGCGCTGGCCCGGCTGCGCCCGGCGCCCTGGATGGCCGTGCCGGTCGGCGTGGCCCTGGCCGGGCTGCTGTTGCTGGCCGGGGGGCGGCTGCCAAATGAGTTCATCTATTTCCAGTTCTAGCTCGCCCTGGCTGCGGTTCCTGCGCGTGCTGTTGCTGACCGTCGGCGGCACGGTCGCGGCGCTGTATGCGTTCGTGGTGCTGGTCGATCCCTGGGACACCCTGCCGCTGTCGCCGCCGCTGCCGCGTGTGCCGATCAGCACCAATGCGCGCTTCTCCTTCCCGGCGCTGGCGCGCAGCCCTCGGTTCGATTCGGTGGTGCTGGGCACCTCCACCTCCCGACTTCTGCAACCCTTGCAGCTCGACCCGGCGTTCGGCGGACGGTTCGCCAACCTGTCGATGAACAGCGCCACGGCCTATGAGCAGACCCGGATGCTGCAGGTGTTCCTGCGCGCCCACCCCCACCCGCGCGCCATCTTGATCGGGCTGGACGCCGAGTGGTGCCGCGATCCCATCGTCCGTTACACGACGCGCCCCTTCCCGGAGTGGATGTACGGCGCCAGCCGCTGGCCGGCCTACCGGCATATGCTGACGCCCTATGCCGTCCAGGAGGCGGCGAACCAGTTCGCCGTCATGGTGCGGCTGAAGCGCCGCCGCTACGGCCTGGACGGCTACACCAGCTTCGTCCCCGATGAGGCCGCCTACGACCCGGCCCGCGTCGATGCCGCCTTCGCCCGCTGGCCCGCGACGAACCCGGCGCCGGCCAGCCCGGGCGAACGGTTCGCGTTCCCCGGCCTCGACATGCTGCGGGACGCGCTGGCGCCGGTGCCGGCGGACGCGCGCGTGGTGCTGTACTTCACGCCCTACCACGTCAGCCAGCAGGGCATGCCCAGCAGCCGCACCGCGGCATGGTGGGCAGCGTGCAAGCAGGAGGCCGCGCATGTCGCGGCACTGCGGGGTGCGTCCATGATGGACTTCATGGTGCCAAGCGCCATCACGCGGGACCGCGGCAACTACTGGGATCCCCTGCACTACCGCGTCGGCATTGCCCAACGGCTGGCCGAGGCGCTGGCAGGTGGTGCGGACCCAGCGCCGCCGTGATCCAACATGGCTTGCCCGGCCCGGCCTGGTCCCGCATCCTGGCGGGCATGCCGCTTCCCAGCCCACAGATGCTCGCCTTGCCCGGCGGCCCCACGCGCGTGCAGTGGCGGCGCAGTGCCCGTGCCCGCAAGATCAGCCTGCGGATCGACCCGCGTGAGGGCGGGGTCATCATCACCTTGCCGCCCCGCGCCGCCCAGGCGGCCGGCACCGCGCTGCTGCTGGACCATGCGGGTTGGGTGGCGGAGCGCCTGGCCAGGCTGCCCGCCCCAGTCGTGCTCCAGGACGGCGCCGAGGTCCCGGTCGATGGCATCCCCCGCCGCATCCGCCACACCCCGGGCGCCCAGGGCGGCGCCTGGCTGGACGGCGGCACGCTGCACGTGGCCGGTGCGGCCGAGTTCCTGCCGCGCCGCACGACGGACTTCCTGCGGGCAGAAGCCCGGCGCAGCCTGTCCGCCCAGGCAGCGGCCAAGGCGGCGCTGGCCGGCCTGAAGCCCCGGCGGGTGGTGGTCAAGGACACGCGCACGCGCTGGGGCAGTTGCACGGTGGATGGCACGCTGATGTTCAGTTGGCGGCTGGTGATGGCGCCGCCTGATGTCCAGGACTACGTGGCGGCGCACGAGGTGGCACACCTCAGGCACATGGACCACAGCCGGGCCTTTTGGGCGCTGGTCGCGCAGCTCACAACGCACCGCCGGGCCGCGACCCGGTGGTTGGAGGCGGAGGGCACTGGCCTGATGCGCGTGGGCTGACCATGCGCGGCCTGCTGCGCCACCCCGGCTTCGCCGCCTTCATGGGTGCGAACGTGCTGGAACGGTTCGCGTCTTCGGCGCTCACGGTGCTGCTCGGGTTCCAGGTGTACGAGCTGACGCGCAACCCGCTGGACCTGGGCTGGCTGGGCTTGGCGGAGGCGGTGCCGGGCGTGACCCTGGTGCTGTATGGCGGGCACGTGGCGGACCGGCATCGGCGGCGGCGCATCGTGCTGGTAACGACGGTGCTGCTGGCGGCGCTGGCAGGCAGCCTCGCGCTCGCCTCCGGCACCGGGCATGTGCTGCTGACGCTGTTCGTGGCGGCGTTCCTGACCGGCGCGGTGTCGGCGTTTGAGGGGCCGGCCGCATCGGGGCTGGAGGCGCATGTGGTGCCGCTGGCGCGTCTGGTGCCGGGGCTGGCGCTGCTGGCAACGACGGGGCGGTTGGCCAACGTGCTGGGGCCGGTGGCGGGCGGCTTCGCCTGGGCGGCGCTTGGGCCGCGGGGGACCTATCTGGCATTGGCTGCGCTGTTCGCGGTTTCGGCGCTGGCGATGCTTGGCGTGCCGGAGCCGCCGGTGCCGGCTGCGCCGGAGGGCATCAGCGCGTGGCGCAGCATACGGGACGGGGTGGCCTATGTGTTCCGGGACCAGTTGCTGCTGGGGTCGATGGCGTTGGACCTGTTCGCGGTGTTCTTTGGTGGTGCCACGGCGCTGCTGCCGGTGTTCGCGACCGACATCCTGCACGTAGGGCCGGAGGGGTTCGGGCTGCTGCGCTCAGCGGCCGGTGCCGGGTCGTTCGTGGCGGCGCTGCTGGCGGCGCGGTTCCTGCCGCAGCGGCGGGCCGGGGCGGCGCTGCATTGGGTGATCGCCGGGTTCGGGGTGGCCATGGTGGTGTTCGGGCTGTCGCGGTCGCTGACGCTGTCCTTGGCGGCGCTGTTCGTGGCGGGCTTGTGCGACGGCATCAGCGTGGTGATCCGCCGGGCGATCCTGCGGCTGGCTTCACCGGAGGCGATGCGCGGGCGGATTGCGGCGGTGAAGTCGGTGTTCGTGGGGTCGTCGAACGAGCTAGGCGCATTCGAGAGCGGGGTGGCTGCCAGCCTGCTGGGTGCGTCCGCGGCGGTATGGTCCGGCGGGCTGGTCACGCTTGGGATCGTCGCGGTCACGGCCTGGCGGGCGCCCCGGCTGCGCCGGCTGGACCTGGCGGCCATGGCGCGGAGCGTAACGGTGCGGTAGGGCGTAAGATCGCACTTGCGGTTCCCTTGCCGGGGAACGACAATTTGGGACGATCTTGTTGTTAAGAAGCGGTGGCGCATCCATGAGGTGACGCAGCCCGGAAGGAAGCGTGACATGGACGGAACACTCGCAGCGCGGCCAGCGCCCATGCCGGCAGCCCGGCAGCCCTGGTACAAGGTGCTGTATATCCAGGTGCTGATCGCCATCGTGCTGGGCGTGCTGCTCGGCTGGCTGGCGCCCGAAACTGGGAAGTCCATGAAGTGGCTCGGCGACGGGTTCGTGTCGCTCATCAAGATGATGATTGCGCCGGTGATCTTCTGCACCATCGTGCACGGCATCGCCTCCATGGGGGACCTGAAGAAGGTCGGCCGGGTCGGCTTGAAGGCGCTGCTGTATTTCGAGGTCGTGTCCACCGTGGCGCTGCTGATCGGCGTGATCGTGGGCGAAGTCGTGCGCCCCGGCGCCGGCTTCGGCGCGGACCCGGCGACGCTGGACCCC
>Ga0123339_10001715_pt1 | contig 15073 bp, 15 predicted proteins | sample lystaG_FD_89956 | JGI IMG/M metagenome (GOLD analysis project Ga0123339, IMG submission 89956) | Glacier valley bacterial and archeal communities from Borup Fiord, Nunavut, Canada, to study Microbial Dark Matter (Phase II) -... | ecosystem: Environmental > Aquatic > Freshwater > Ice > Glacier ... | reverse complement strand
GATCGCCTGACGGTTCCGGCGAACGAGGCATTCGTCGCCTTCGTCGAAGGCGTCACCGATCCGGAAGCACCCGGGCTGACGATCGAAAAACTCGTTGGAGCGTATCGCGTCTTCCTGCCGCATCTCGTTGGTGCCTACACCTTCCATCTCAACGCGACCAGCGAGATCACGGATGCGCCGACGATCCGTTCACTCAAGTTCATCCTCCAAGACGACATGGAGGATTGGCGAGAGGGCGAAATGCTCATCCAGTCGTTGATCGAAACACCAGAAGAAGTCGACAGGGCCGCTGCCCACCAGGCGCGACTCGAAAAGCTCATCGTTGCCGCCGGCGGAGTCGCCGGGCCGGGTTCCATCGGTCGCCAGCCGGCGTCGGTCTAGGCCAGGAACATGCGTACCTTCTTGCCGGTCGAGGATCTTGCTCGAGATGATAGATTCGTCCGGTACACCATGCGTGAGCGGATGGCGGACAAACGGGCGTCGGCGAGGATCGACGCCAAGGAGCGCGGCAAGACCTCGAACCGCATCACACCTGATCGCCGCGATGCCGCCGATGCTGCTCGGGGGTTGATGCACGGCATCCTCGTCGGTGAGATCCAGGCGCTCGAGGGTGCGGGCCGCACATGCCACGACTTCCGGGTCACCGGTATCGCCGAGCGCGGACCGCTCGCCACCCAACCGATCGCCGATGCAGCACCGGCTGCGGAGGTGCCGTTCGCTTTGAAACTGGACATGGCCCGACAGGCATGGGACGAGGCGCGCCATGTCGAGATCAGCGTCAAGCTCGCCGAGTGGATGGGTTCTGACATCGGTTCCGTCGCCGAGAACACCGTGCTGTTCGAAGCAGCATGTTCAACCGATCCCGTTCTGCGACTCGCCGGCGTCAACCGAGCGCTCGAGGGCTTGGCGATCGACGTCTTCACGACGATGAAGGAGTTCGGGGAACTCGCACAGGATCCCTATCTCGCGTTCTGCGAGGACTGGATGCTCGCCGACGAGGTCACCCACGTGAAGATGGGCTCCGATTGGCTCCGCAGTCTGACCGCCAACGATCCTGCCCGGCGTGAGCGTGCGCTCGAATTCCAGCGGGTCGTCGACAAGATGTTCTCCTTCGGGGGGACACGCTCCGATTCGATGGACTCGCCGATCGGCCTCGCCCGCCGCTTCCGTGAGCTTGCCGGTTTCACCGACGACGAGGTCGCCGACATTGCCGAGGTATCGCTGCAGGCCTTGAACGAACGCAAGCAGAGCATCCGGGCCGCCCGCCGGAGCAGCGCTGACGCTGTGCCGCCGACATCGAACCCGCCGACATCGAACCCGCGGTGATGGCGTGACTGTTTCCGTCGAGCCGCAGTCATTCCACTACGTCCTGTTCGACGCAGCGGCCATCGGGGATGTCGCTGCGATCGTCCTCGAACAATTGGCGATGACCGAACACGATGTGCACATCGCCGTCGACGAGACGACGCCGGTGTCCAGAGTGCGTGTCGAGGTGGGTGACCCGATCGTCGTCCGTGCCGAGAGCGGAGCGTTCGAAGATGCCCGCAGGCCGCGACAGCTGAGTCAGCAGAACACGGCTTTGAACCTCGGCCGGATGTTGCTGCGGGTCCGTGATCGAACGGACGGCAGTTTCGGGGAAGCCCCGCAGGACGACCAGATGACGCTCGCCCACGTCGCTGCGTGGGACGCGTACATCGTCGGCCGGCTCGAACGCTCCGGCCAGACGATCAACCGCCAGCGATTCCTGTACAACTTCCGAAATCGTCACGGCTTCACCGATACCGGCGATGCAGCGTTCGAGCAACTGTGGTGTGCCGATCGCCTGACGTGGAACGAGTTGGCGTCGATCTCGGCGACGGCCCTCGCGGCCAGGCTGTAGGGCCTGCTACTGCATGACGGTTTTGGTGCCCCATGCGTCGTTCGGGTCAGTGACGACGTAGGTGCCGGACACCTTGTCCCAAATGTTCTGGTTGCGCTTGTCCCAGAACGGCATGAACAGCAGGATGCCCAGGGTGATGGGAATGGCGATCGCAGCGACGAAACTGGCGACGAGGCCGCGCATGAAGAACATCTTCCCGAAGCCCACCGGCTTGAGGGTTGTTGCATCGATGACACGGACGCCGAGGATCTTCTTCGCAGGTGTCTGACCGTGACTCGACAGGATCGCCGCCCAGATGATCCAGCCGATGTAGAGCGTGACGACCATCAGCACGCTTTCCAGCAGATACGACCCGAAGCGCAGACCAGCGCCAGCGGGCGATACGCCTGCAGGAAGTCCACCTGACTGCCCGATCTGTTGGGGTGACAGGTAGCCGGGCGGGACCTGGCCGTATGCCGGCGGTGCCTGACCGTATGGCTGTTGCTGCTGACCGTATGCCGCCGGCATCGGTTGTAACTGGGGATACGGCGTCGGTGGGGGAGTGAACGAAGGTGGTGGGGGTGGCGTGGCGTTGGACATAGGAAAGGAACCTCATTCCCGCTCGAAGTGGTGCGACGACCGTACACCGTTCGTGCGACCCGCTGTGTCACCGGTGATGAATCGTGAATCAGTGCGGCGCCCGTTCGGCTTCGTCGGGGTTCTCGTCGTCGGCGACGCCTGGATCGGCGGCTCCGTCATGCTCGTCACGGTCGGCCCATTCGAGCAACGGAGTGATCGAAAAGACTGCGTCGTCGATGCCGGCATGAAGATCGCCGAGGTCAGCGAAGCGTTTCGGGACCGTCTTGATGTTGAGTTCGGCCGGAATGACATCGTCGACCTCGTCCCAACGGATCGGCGTCGACACCCTGGCGTCGGGGAACCCGCGAACCGAGTAGGCGCTGGCCATCGTGTGGTCTCTGGCGTTCTGGTTGTAGTCGACGAACAGCGACGTCGGGTCGCGGTCCTTGCGCCACCATGTCGTCGTCACGTCGGCCGGCGCACGCCGCTCGACCTCTCGCGCGAACGCCAGTGCGGCCCGGCGCACGTCGGTGAACCCGTATGCCGGCTCGATGCGCACGTAGATGTGCATGCCTTTGCCGCCCGATGTCTTCGGCCAGCCGATCGCCCCGAGTTCGTCGAGCACTTGATGGGCGGCGTGGGCGACGCGGCGAACAGTGTCGAACGGGCACTCCTCCATCGGGTCGAGGTCGATCCGCCATTCATCCGGCAGTTCGGTGTCGGCGCGCCGCGAGTTCCACGGGTGGAACTCGACGGTCGACATCTGCACCGCCCAGATCACCTCGGCCAATTCGGTGACGCACAGCTCGTCGGCGTAGCGCTTGTACCTCGGGAAGAAGACGCGAACGGTCTCGAGCCACGGTGGAGCGCCCGCCGGCACACGCTTCTGGTGCACCTTGTCGCCGGACAGACCCGTCGGGAAGCGGTGCATCATGCAGGGTCGCTCGCGCAGGGCGTTGACGATTCCGGGCCCGACGCTGAGGTAGTAGTTGACGAGATCGAGCTTCGTCAGCCCGAGTAGCGGGAAGTAGATGCGATCGGGGTTGGTGACGCGAACGGTGCGCGTCCCGACGGCGACTTCGATGGCTGGGCTCTTCGACGATGCCATACGGTCACCGTAACCCGACCCGCCCAACCCAAACTGAGTCCACTGGTGCACCGCCGGCGGTGCAAAACGGTCCAGAGAAGTTACGTCGTGGCTCAGTCGAGGGTGGCGAGAAAGCCGAGCAGTGCGTTGTTGAAGGCCTCCGGGTCCTCCTGCTGGGTCCAGTGGCCGATCCCGGGAATGACCGTTGCCCCGCGGAAATCGGGCAGCACGCCTTGCATCCGTTCGATGCCGGTCGGGTCCATCAGGTTGACCATGTCGTTGCTGCCGCCGATGAAGTAGACGGGCATCGTCAGCCGGTCGACCGCGAGATCCTTGACGAGTTGGTAGTTGGCGTCGAGGTTGCGGTAGTAGCTCACCGGGCCGAAGAAGCCGGAGGCGGTGAAGTCATCGACATAGCGTTGCAGGTCTGCCTCTGTGAGCCACGACCACGGCAGCGGTGGGGCTTCGACCATCTGCGTCAGTACGCCGGTGCCTTCCATCGGCGGCAGGCCGCCTTCGGAGCTCGGCCGTTCCGGGCCGCCGGACGCGTTCCACAGAAACTTGGCCATCGAGTCACGAACGTCGGCTTCGAGTTCGGCTTCTGGCGGCCCGACCTGCTGGAAGTACAGCATGTAGAAGAAGCGGTCGGTGTACAGTATCTTGAACAGGTTGGTTGGCGGCGCCGGCCACTGCACGAGTGGGACGCTGACGCCGACCACAGCCCGCAACCGTTCGGGATGCAATCTGGCGAGGTCCCAGGTGATCAGTGCACCCCAGTCGTGACCGACGAGAATCGCCCGTTCCTGGCCTGCTGCGTCGATCAGACCGAGAAGATCGTCGCCGAGTTTTTCAACGCCGTAGAACTCGATGTCCTTCGGGTTCGGCGAGCGGCCGTAGCCGCGCTGGTACGGAGCGATGACGTGGTACCCGGCATCTGCGAGTACGGGCAGCTGATGACGCCATGACCACGCACCCTCGGGAAACCCGTGCGAAAGCAGCACCAGCGGTGCTGCCGGATCCCCCGCTTCGAGTATTTGCAGATCGACGCCGTTGACATGCGCCGTGCGTTCTGTGATGTCCGTCATGGCATCAGTGTGTCCGAGCTGGCGAGTCGGCAGCGAGTCGTCGGTGTACCAGCGACGAAACGCTGCCGTTACAGCCTTGTGCTAGCGACGCTGCAGCTTGGAGAGCAGACGCAACAGTTCGAGGTACAGCCACACCAACGTGACCACGAGGCCGAGCGCACAGACCCATTCCATCTGCTTGGGCAGTTGCCGGGCGACGCCGCGCTCGATCACATCGAAGTCGAGTGCCAGGTTCGAAGCGGCGATGATCACCGCGAAGATGCTGAAGCCGATGCTCAGCAGCGACGACGAGTTGAGGAACGACTGTCCGCCGGCGAAGATGCCAATGACGAACGACACGAGGTAGAACAGCGCAATCCCCATGGTGGCACCGATGACAATGCGGCGGAAGCGATCGGTGACCTTGATGATGCCGGTGCGGTAGAGGAACAGCATCACGGCGAAGACGGCGACCGTCGCGCCGACGGCCTTGGTGACGATGCCGCCCTGGTAGGTGTTGTAGGCCTTGGAGATCGCCCCGACGAAGTAGCCCTCTGCAAGTGCATAGAGCGGCGCAAGGATTCTCGCGTACTTCGGCTTGACGTAGCAGCCGATCACGCAGGCGAGGCCGACGAAGATGCCGACGAAAGCGATGACCGGGAACTTGACCTGCCCGACGGCATTCGCCTTGGTGGCAAGCCATCCAAATGTTGCGGAAACGAGCAGCAACGCCAAGAGGACGAGCGTGGCCGAGATCGTGCCGTTGACCGTCATCGCACCCTCTGGTGCCTTCGGCGGATCCCAGGGGCTGATCGTGTCGTTCGGCTGCGTCGGGCCGCCATAGATATTCTTGTGAGCGCCCCGCGGGGCAGCCCAACCGGCGCGTTCGACAGACTGGTCGAGTGCCTTGTCGCTGAGCAGTGGGTTAGCCATCCGGCCGTCTCCTTTCAAGAGATTTGCAGGCGACGATATACCTCGATCCTGAGAATTCGCCTGCAGGGCCCGCCCTGTCGTGCAGCGGACCGATGCCTCCATGCCTATGCAAGGTCGTGGGCGCTCGGACCATCCCAGAGGTCGATCTCAGGCATCCTGACCAGCACGCTGTCGCAGGCGCGGGCCATTTCCAGCATGCCGTCCGAGTCGAAGTGGGCACGTTGGGCATCGGGTGAATCCCATTTCTCGATGACCAGATAGCGCCCCGGATGCGTGCAGGACGAACACAGATCGATGTTGCGGCAACCGTGCTGCATGCGGGTCATGACGACGTAATGGGAGAGGATCGCCAACAATGTTGTGGGATCTGCGGCGTCGAATTGCAACGTCACGATCGTCAGTTCGATGTCGTTCATGTCGCTGATGAGCTCCGCCAAGAGAAAGATGCGAAAACTGCGCGCCGGGTGGGAGCACTGGACCTCCTCGGTATCGTAGCCACAAGCCCAACCCCGCCGAGTATCATCCCGGCGATCAATGCATCGAGGTAGCCAGTGGCCAAAGATCGTGTCGAGCGGGACGAAGAGGATCTCGTCCGTCTCTATCTGTCTGACATTGGCCAGTACGCGTTGCTCACCAAGGACGACGAGGTTCGCCTCGCCAAGGCGATCGAGGCTGGCAAGACCGCCGCTTCGGAAATGGAACGACTTGGCAAGGAAGTGACGCCTGCCAAGAAGCGCGAACTGCGCCGCCTCGCACGTGCCGGAGAAGACGCCGAGCGCGGATTCGTGCAGTCGAACTTGCGCCTCGTGGTGTCGATCGCCAAGAAATACCAGGCGTCCGGCCTGCCGCTGCTCGACCTCATCCAAGAGGGCAACCTCGGATTGATGCATGCTGTCGAGAAGTTCGACTGGCGTAAAGGTTTCAAGTTTTCGACCTATGCAACGTGGTGGATCCGCCAGGCGATCACCCGTGGCATCGCCAACACCGGTCGCACGATCCGCCTCCCGGTGCACGCCGGCGACACGCTCGCACGGCTGCAGAAGGCCCGAGCCCGGCTCGAGTTGAAGTACGGGCGTCCGGCGACGCTCGCCGAGTTGGCGCGCGAAGTCGAGATGCCGGAAGACAAGGTGACCGAAGCGTTGCGTTTCGCCGCCGAACCGCTGTCGTTGTCGGAACCGCTTCGCGAAGACGGCGACGCCGAACTCGGCGACGTCGTCGAGGATCGCTCAGCAGAATCGCCATTCGAAGTTGCAGCCACGGCGCTGCTGCCGGAGGAAATCGCCCGTTTGCTGGCACCACTCGACGAACGCGAGCGCGAGATTCTCAAGTTGCGTTTCGGTCTCGACCGGGGTGAACCGCGCACGCTCGAAGAGGTGGGAGAGCATTTCAACCTCACCCGCGAGCGCATTCGCCAGATCGAAGCGCGTGCGATGAGCAAGTTGCGTCATCCGTCCAGCGACACCGGAGCCCGCGACCTCCTGGCCGTCTGAACCTGGATGCTGCGGCCGCCTCGGTCGTAATCAGAACTACTTGGCGATATGCGGTTCCGCACGCACCAGGGCGATGTCGAGCGCTTTCTTCAACCGTGCGCTGTCGCCGCTGGCCATCAGGTCGAGCGTCAGGCCGGTGAATGTCGCTTTGATGATCGAGGCTTCCATCGCTGCGACGCACTGCGACGATCCTTCTGCGAGCAGGCGTTGTTCGATGCGGTTGCGCCACAGCCCGATCTGCTGCTCGCGGACATCGAAGGTGATACCGGTCACGGTGGCATCGAGCGTCGCTGCTTCGAGCCCGAGTCGCACGAGCGCAAGGTTCGCCGGTGCCTCGCACATCCAGTCGAACCACGCACGCAGTACGTCGGCGTTGAGCATGTCCGGCGTGTCGGCGAACCACTTCGCTTCGATCTCCGCCTGCTGCTCGATCGCCCGTTCGAGCGCAGCGGTGATCAACTCGTCCTTCGTGCCGAAGTGATGGAACAGGCGATTAGTGCTCATCCCGAGCGCTGCAGCCATCGGCCGCAACGACAGCATGCCGATTCCGTGCTCGCTGAGATATCCGACGACCTGATCGAGCAGCGTTTGCTTGAGAACCGGATCCGCAGTACGTGCCACGGCTGAGAATGTAGCCGAGACAATCGTTACGTCAATACAACGTCGCTGCTCAGGCGAAGGTGGCCTGCCCGGTGAGCGTCTTGGCGAGAACGGCTTCGTCGAGTTCGATGCCGAGGCCGGGACGTTCGGACAGTCTGATCCAGCCGTCGCCGTCTACTTCGATCGTTTCCGTGAGGATGTAGTCGCGGCGGGCCGTCGTCCACTCCGGTGGGTCGAAGGGGAACTCGATGAACGGAGTGTCGACGGTACCGGCGGTGAGTTGGAGGTTGGCCATCACCCCGATGCCGTTGCCCCACGTGTGTGGCGTGAAGATCTTGCCGGCGGCGTCGACCTCGGCGGCGAGGTGGCGGAGGCCGGAGATGCCCATCGAACAGACGCAGTCCGGCTGGAAGACGTCGAAGCAACCCCGCTGTAACAGTTCGCGGAACTCGTACGGTTCCCGCGTCAATTCACCGCCGGCGATCCTCATCGTGACTCGACTGCGGAGTTCCGCCATGCCCTCGTAGTCTCCCCGGTGCAGTGGCTCTTCCATCCAGTAGACCTGCTCGGCCTGCAGTTGCATGGCGACGTCGGTCGCATGGTCGACGGTCCACGGCTGCTGTGTGTCCCACGGCATCCGCCAACCCTGGTTGCAGTCGACCATCAGTTCGAGGCGGTCGCCGACGGCGTCGCGCACCGCCTTGATGACCGCAAGATCCTCGTCGATAGTCGGGCGGCCGAAGCGCACCTTCATCGCCGGGAAGCCCAGGGCGATCGCCCGCTCGGCGACCTCGACCATCTCGGGAACGCTGCGGTGCACGCCACTCGAGGCGTAGGCGCGGATCGTGTCGGTGTGGCCGCCGAGCATCTTCCAGATCGGTTCGTCCTCGATCTTGCCAGCCAGATCCCAGAGGGCGACATCGACCGGCCACGGCCGGCCGGCGTGGAATTCGATGTTGGCGAGGACGGCTGCATGTCGTTCGAGATCGAGTGGATCCTCGCCGATGAAGTACCGCTGGTAGTCGGAGAAGCCGTACATTGCGTCGCCGGATCCGATGCCGACATTGCCTGCGTCGTCGTGGACGCGGACGATCGTCGCCGGGAACTTCGTCCGCGGCTGCGTATCCCACGAAGCGGGGAACGGCGGGTCGAGTGGCAGTTGATGGTGGGTGATTTCGATCCGTGTGATGACGGTCATGACAGGTTCCTCGGTCGTCTGGTCTGGTCAGGTCTGGTCAGGTCTGGTCAGGTCGAGACCCGCAGGCGGTGCCACGACTCGACCGTGAGTTCGGCGAGCGACTGCCGCTCGCTGTCGCTCGGAACCCTGCAGTTGTTGGTGACCATCGGTTGGTTCTCGACGGCGATCATCGTCTTTGCGATCGCCGCTGCGTCGAGTGATGCCGCCGGCATGCGGCCGACGACCGACGAGAACGATGTTGCCGTGAACAGTTCGCGCAGCACGGCCGGAATGTCGGTAGCCGACGTGTTAAACGCAACGGCCGCTGCGGCGAAGGCGTCCGTCGCGCCGGCGACGTTCCAGTCGATCGCTGCGTCGAGTCCGATCGCCACGGCGACGCCGTGCGGCAGATGGTAGAGCGAGCCGAGCGCGTGGCCGATCGAATGAGCGATGCCGGTACCGCAACTGTCGATTGCCGTCCCTGCGAGGAACGCCGCTTCCTGCATGCCCTGTCGAGCGGCGAGGTTCGTGCCGTCGTTGACGGCGCCTGGCAGATGCTGGACGACGAGGCGCATCGCCTGGATGGCCGGCGCCTCCGACAGTGTGTTGCGCCGCTGCCCGGAACAGGCCTCGAGTGCGTGGACGAAGGCGTCCAGGCCGGTTGCCACAGTGACGTGGAATGGCATCGTCATCGCCGCTGTCGGGTCGAGGAGGACGACATCCGGCAACATCTCGTCACCCCATGTCCACAACTTGCGGCCGTCGGCATCACTGAGGATGCAGGTACGGGTGACCTCTGCGCCGGTGCCCGATGTCGTTGGAATGGCGATGATCGGACGGCGACCGACGAACGGATTGGCGCACAATAGGTACGGCTCGACGCCCGACTCTCCGACGCCGACGACCGCAGCCTGTTTGGCGGTGTCGAGTGCAGATCCGCCGCCGATCCCGATCACGACAGCAGCCGGATGGGAGCGCACCGCATCGGCGGCGGCGTTGACCGAGGCGACCGTCGGCTCGCCCTGCGGCACGACGTGTTCGACGAATGCCACGTCGCCGAGCGCGTTGGCGACACGAGCGGAATATCCGGTCATCGCCACCGCCTCGTCGACGATCAGGACGGCATACGCTGCGCCGGTCGCTTCGACGACGCCGGCCAGCGAATCGAGCGCCGCCACTCCGGCAATGGTCCTCGGTGCTCTCCCGAGCTCATAGATCGTCAACGTATGCTCCTCATCCGGTCGTCGTACCCGCGCCGTCCACAATAACTGGAACAGTCGTCCCGATATAACGCATGTCCGGTTCGTCGGCAATACTCGCGCCATGGGCTTCACGCCGCCGGCACCGCTCCCCATCGAGAACGCCGTGCTTGCCAACACGACGACGGACGACGCTGCCGAATTGTCCGACCTACAGCGCTGCTGCTGGGTGGAGGAGGCGACCGCCAATGAGACCCTCGACATCGCCGCGCTGCACGAGTCCTTCGACGACGCCAGGGCGGGGCTCGACGAGTGGGGTTGCCGCCCTATTCGTGGTCAGGTCGACGTTCAGTCCTCGATGACCCGGTCGAGGTGGGTGTCGCGTTTCAACGTCATCCAGCGACGGCATCCGCCTTCGTGGAACCAACGCTCGGTCGTGACACCGTCGACGTTGTTGAACATCCACACATGATCGAGATCGCGGGCAGCGTCGTCGGTGATCGACGCCGGCACATCGGGGATCTCGCCGCCGAACTTGAACTCGTCGATCGGACGGTGGCCGCAGAGCGGGCAGGTGACCCACAACATCAGCGGGTCCCCGTCGATCCCTGGTCGGCCATCGAATGATCGGTGGCGAAGCGGTTCAACGAGAACGGCTCGATGATCTCCGGCGTCGTGTCGGTGGCGATCAGCTCGGCCATCGCTTCGCCACCGGCAGGGATCGCCTTGAAGCCCCACGTGCCCCACCCCGTCGTGATGACGAATCCGGGGGCAGGTGTGAAACCCATCACCGGGGAGAAGTCAGATGAGACATCGCAACGCCCTGTCCACTGGCGCATGATCCGCAGGTTCTTGAGGAACGGCAACAGGTACGAAACCTTGGTGGCGCAGCTCTGCAGGAAGTCGAACGACGACTGACGGCTGAAGCTTTGCTGACGGTCGTACTCGGCGCCGATGAGCATCTGTCCGCGAGCGGTCTGCGAGACGTACGACAGCAGTTCCGTGTCGCTGATGATCGGCCCGAAACCCTGAGCGTAGCCGTTCGTGACGAACGCCTGCAGCGGGTGCGTGCGGATCGGCAGGCGGACGCCGGCGTGGGCGGCGAACTGCGTGACGTCGCCGCCGACGGCCGACATCACGACGCCGGCGGAGATGTTGCCGGTCGCCGTCTTGACCCCCGTGACCCGATCGCCGTCCATCACCAAGCCGGTGACCGGCGTGTTCTGCAGGACGTGCACGCCGAGGCGCATCGCACCCTGGGCGTATGCCCACACGACACGGTCATGGCGGGCGGTCGAGGCACCGACATGATGGGATGCGCCGAGCACCGGGTAGCGACCGGATCCGGTCAGGTCGATCTGTGGGCACAGTTGCTTGATCTCGGCCGGGTCGACCATGATCGTCTCGGTGCCCATCGCCGTATTCAGCTGGCAGCGGGCCCGCTCGGATCGCATCGCCGATTCGGTGTGCGCCAGCCAGATCAGGCCTTTGGTGTCGTGCATGATCCAGCAGCCGGTGTCATCCTCCAACGTCTTGTAGAGGTCCATACTGTGTTGGTAGAAGCGGATCGATTCCGGGATGCCGTAGTTCGCGCGGATGATCGTCGTGTTGCGGCCGCTGTTGCCTGACCCGATGTAGTTGGCCTCGACGACGGCCACGTTGGTGATGCCATGTCGGGTCGCCAGGTAATAGGCGGTCGCCAGGCCGTGGCCGCCGCCACCGACGATGACGACGTCATACGAGGATTTCGGTTCGTGCCATTGCAGATCGAGCAGGGTCTCGACGAATTCGTTCACGACAGGCGCTCCTGCATCTCGTCGACGGACACGGTGGCGACGAGCAGCAGCGCCTTGTCGTCGGCGCCGAGCCACAGCTTGGCGGGGATCGCGGCGATCAGACCCTGGGCAAGGATGGGCCGTTGCGGCGGCAACGGCCAATGGATGTGATGGAGGGCGATCGACTCCGCTTGCGCTGACGTCAACCAGATGCCGGACCAGCCGGCGTCGTCGCTGATGATGGCGTGCTCGTCGGCAACCGTGATGTCCGTGATGTCCGTGATATCCGTGGTGTCGTCGCCGATCAACAGGACGTCGTCGTCGGCGATCCGCAGTGCGATCGTTCCGGTCGGCCATGTCACTGCATCGATTGCGGCCGGCTTGGCGACGATGCGTCGTGCGCCGATGTGCTCGAAAGTCAGCTCGTCAGGCACGGGCTCGCTTCCCCTCTGGGTCATAGAACGGCGGCGCACTGACGGTGGCGGTTCGTCCGTTGATCGTCACGGTGTCGGGGAACGGGGTGCGCTTGATCCAGCCGAGCATGACCGCTTTGCCGAGGAGCGGCGAGTCGAAGCTCGACGACACGTGACCGACGATCGTGCCGTCGTCGTAGATCGGAGCGCCCTCGACCGGCGCCGGGCTGGCCATCGTGAATCCGAAGAGGCGACGGTGATCGGGCAGCGGCTCGACCCGTTTCAAGGCCTCGAGTCCGACGAAGTACGGCTTGGCCATTTTGACGGCCCACTCCATGCCGATGCGGCGCGGCGACGAGTCCAGCTCGGTGTCCATGCCGACGATCACATGTCCCTTCTCCAAGCGCAAACCGAACAGTGCCTGCAGGCCATGCGGCTTGATCCCGAGGGCTCGACCTTCAGCCATCAGCGTCTGCCACAACTCGACCGCGCGGTGAACTGGATGGTGCAGTTCGAAGCTCGCCTCGCCGGTGAACGAGAGGCGCATGATGTGGCACGGAACGCCAGCAACCGTTTCGTGGCGGTGCTGTAGGAACTTCGGCGGCTCGGCGACACCGACACGACGCAGCAGTTCGCCGGCGAGCGGGCCTGTCACGTTGATCGCCGCGAGCGATGTGGTGCGGTCGAGGATGCGGCAGTCCAGGCCCCACGTCTCGACCCAGTCGCGCACCCACATCTCGGCGAACGAGGCGCCGCCGGACGTGAACGTGAGGACGAACCGGGTTTGCGTTTCGCGACAGATCATGCCGTCGTCGAGCAGGTGGCCGCGCTCGTTGAGCAGCAGCACGTACCGCGATCGGCCGACCTTGATGTCGTGGACGTTGTTCGGATAGAGACGCTCCAGCACTTCGACGACGTCGGGTCCTGACACGACCATCTTGCCGAGCGTGCTGACGTCGCCGAGTGACACCGCCTCGCGAACAGCCCAGTATTCGCCGAGCACGTCACCGTAGTTCCACGGCCTCCACCAACCACCGAAGCGGTCCATCTGTGCGCCGAGTTTGAGGTGTTCGTCGTGCAGGGAAGACTTGCGGAAGTTGTCGGCATAGGCCCCCGCCGATGCTTCGCCGATCGTCAACTGACGGCTGATCGGACGCGCCGTGAACGGCTCCGGCACGGACCCGGCACGATCGGCGACGAAGCTGCGCAGGTACGGCATGCACACGCCGCCCTGGCAGGTGCCGGTGCCGAAGAGTGCGGAACGCTTGACGAGTTCGAGCTCGTTGAAGCCGCGCGACCAGACGCCGTCGAGGTCCTCGACCGTCACTTTCGAGCACGAGCAGACGATGCCGGAGGTCGGGCACGGCGGCAGCGGGTATTGCTGCGCAGCCGGTCCGACGATCGTGACTGCAGGCTCGTCGGTCATCCGCGAGAGCAGGTCGCGGCCCATGTGACCGAGGTCGACGATCAACGAGTTGCAGTTGCTGAGGACGTCATTGCCGTCGGCGTCCGCCGTCACGACTCCCGAGACCCAACCGTTGTCGTCAGCGACGATTCTGACAGGCTGCGACCTGACGGTGAGCGGGTTGTCGAGTTCGATGCCAGCGGCAGCAAGGGTTGCGGCCGCGCCGGCGGTGTAGATGCCCTTCGAGAGATTGCCGTCGCATGCGGGCTGGAGGTCGGCGGCACCGGTGGCGACGACGACTTGATGAGCATGAAAATGACGCATGCCCTCGGGGGTACGGACGATGACGGTCGGTCCGGCATAGATGCCGACGACCTCGTTTCCCTCGTTGGCGTCGAGGATCGTCACCGTATGGCCGTCAGCGCTTGCCTTTGTCGCTGCGGCCGTCCCGCTCGCGCCGCCACCGACGACGAGTACATCGGCGTTGATGTGTTGGACGTCGATGACGGCAGCGATGGGGGAGGACACGGCGCTCTTGGGCGGCGTCAGGTTCAACGCCGGCGCTCCGACCGCCGGCTGGCGCAGGACGGCGAGGCCCGGCTTGGCCTTGGTCTGGCAGGTGCGGACCCATGGCGTCGAGTCGACGATCGCGCAGCAGTTGCCGCAGTCGCCTGCGAGGCACAACGTTCCACCTTTTGCCGGATGCTGTCCGGCGCGGATCGCAGCGATGGCGACGGTGTCGCCGGCGAAGAACTCGATCGGCTGGTTGTCGATGACGATGCGACCGACCGGCGTCGCGCTCGATCGCACCTCGACCTGTTGCTGACCGTCGGGGATGTCAGTCACAGCGACTCGTTGAAACTCGGCACGTCACATCGATCTCCGGAGGGGGGTGCAGCGGTTGGGCGGAAATTCCTGGGACGATCGTAACGCATACAACGACCGCGTCAGAATCGCCTGCCCTTCGTCCTTGTCGCGGCTCGCGGTCACGTGGATTCCGCGACGACGGAATCGGCGTGACCGCGAGGTTCGGCGGGCGAGGGTCGGTCACCGGAATTCCGCGGCGACGGAATCGGCGTGACCGCAAGCCGACGTTGGCCGGAACGCCAGTCGACTACGCACGCATGCGGGTACCCGTCGGGTCGAGGAGGGCTTCGTGCTGCAGCCGGGCGGGGCGGCGGCGGCCGATGATCTCGATCTCGAAACCGTCGTTGCCTTCGCCGGCCAACTCGATCGGCACGTAGCCCATCGCCACCGATGCCTTGGAGTAGTGGCAGTACCCTCCCGAGGTGATCCAGCCGACGACGCGCTCACCATCAGGGCCGTTGTGGAACACCGGCTCGTCGCCGATCACGTCGGCGGGCCGATCGGGGTCGGGCTCCACCACCATCGTGACGAGGCGCCGCTGCGGTCCGACCTTCAGTTCGGCCTCGTGTGCGGAGCGGCCGATGAAGTCGTGGTCGAGCTTGACCACCCAGCCGAGGCCGGCCTCG
>Ga0123339_10001711_pt1 | contig 15092 bp, 18 predicted proteins | sample lystaG_FD_89956 | JGI IMG/M metagenome (GOLD analysis project Ga0123339, IMG submission 89956) | Glacier valley bacterial and archeal communities from Borup Fiord, Nunavut, Canada, to study Microbial Dark Matter (Phase II) -... | ecosystem: Environmental > Aquatic > Freshwater > Ice > Glacier ... | reverse complement strand
GGGCGCCGGGAAGCGGGCCACGCCGTCCGCATCCGTGGTGGCCACGGCCAGCACGTCGTTGCTGCGGGCCAGCAGGCTGAGTGCGACGCCTGCCCGCGGCAGCGCGTCGGCGAAGCTGCGGACCTGCACCGTCAGCCCGTCCGACCCGCGCCAGACCGTTGGCGCCAGGTCGGTGCGTATCACGACCTGCACGGCGCCCACCGAAGAGTCCGGCGTGCCGTCGCCCGGCGTCGCCAGCAGCATGTATGCCCCGGCGTCCGTGAACACGTCCGGCAGAGGCAGGGCGGTGCGGGCGACCTGGTTCTGCTGCATGCCAGGGATGTCGGCCCGGCCCTCCCAGACGATCTTGCCGTTATCCTCCTGGCCGCTGAACGCATAGCGTTCGATGGCGCCGCCCAGGGCGTTGTCGCGGGTCCAGGGGACCATGTTGCGCTCGGCCAGGCGCAGGACGCGCAACTTGACGCTGGACAGGTTGACGGTCGCCAGGCTGACCCGCGGGGCCTGGCCGCGGGGCAGCAGGAACATCCGGCTGTCGAAGATCACGCGCGGCTGGCGGTTGGCCATCACCACTTGCAGGACGGCATCCTTGTTCAGCGCCAGGCCGTCCTCCCCCGGCATGCCGGCGCGCAGCGTCACCTGCGTCGTGGCACCCAGGCGCAACCCGGCGATGCAGATGGCGTCGCCCTCGCGGCTGATGGCGGCGCCGGGCTGGGCGGGCTGCAGGCGCACCCAGTCGGCGGACACGAAATCGGCGCGCCGTTGCGGGGCGGTGGTGAACTCGATGCAGGCGGTCGGCGGCTCCGCTTCTGGTTCCGTCCGCACGCGGCGGACCTGGATACCGGCAGCACGCCGGGCGTCGGTCAGTTGTTTCGTATAGCCAGCATCGCCCGGCGCGCGTTCCAGCACGGCCTCCAACGCACGGATCGCCACGTCAGGGCGGTCCATGACGCGCATCGCCTCGGTCAGCACGAGCAACGAAGGTATCTCCCCTGCCCCGGCCTCGGCGGACGAGAACGCGCGCCAGGCGGCCTGCGCGGCATGGGCGGTGTCGGGCGGGGTGCGGCGCAACTGGGCGCGGGCCAGCGCCAGCCAGGCGTCGCTGGACGGGTTGCCGGTGCCGACGAACGCCTCCAGCACGGTCGCCACTCCCGCCCAGTCGTTGCGGCGCTGCGCGTCGTTGGCACGCTGCTCCATCTGTCGGCGGTTCTGTGGGGTCAGCCCGGCTGGGTTGCGTGCCCGCAACGCCGAGGCATAGGCAGTGCTGTCGGCATCCAGGCCATCCACCTGGAAGTCTTCGGCCCTGGCGGGGCCAAGCAGGAACAGAGTGCAGGCCAGCAGGCATAGAAAATGGCGCATGAGTGCCTTCAGGGTGTCGGGGTGCGGCGCAGCAGGTCGCGTATCTCGATCAGGGTTTACTCGGTCGTGGACAGGGCGGCAGGCGCCTCGGCCTCCTTGGCCTTGAAGCGGCTGAGCGCCTTCACGACCCAGAAGATCGCGAAGCTTACAATCAGGAATGAGATCACGGCGTTCAGGAACACGCCGATATTGAGGGTGACGGCCCCAGCCTTCTGCGCGGCGTCCAGCGTCGGCTGGGTGGGGCCCTTCAAGGTGACGAACAGGTTGGTGATGTCGATCCCGCCCAGCGCCAGGCCCGGCAGCGGGGTGAACAAGTCCTTGACCAAGCTGTTGACGATAGTGGTGAAGGCGGCGCCGATGATGATGCCGACCGCCAGGTCCACGACGTTGCCGCGCATGACGAAGGCCCGGAACTCGCCGATCCAGCCAGGAGCCTGGGGCAGCCGGATGGGTGGTTGCACACCTGTGCCTTCCATGGTGACGGGCAGACCGTAGCGCGTCCGTTACGGTGAAGGCCAGACGGTCGCTGAATTTGTTTTCGCCATTGATGGCCCATTTGCCTAATTTTTGGGCTACTGACTGGTCTGTGCTGGAGCTATCATTCCGGGACATCCTGGCACAAGGCTTGCTGTGGCTGCAGCGTTCCTCACGAATGGAAACCCATGCGCTTCCCGCCCCGCCATGCCTTCGGCTGCGCCTGTAACGGCACTGCCCTGTCCTGCGACGCTGCCAGCCCCGGCGACATGGGCGCTGCCGCCCTGCGGACAGCGGTGGAGCGTGCCACGTTTGGTGGGGAGACCGGGCGGCGCCGGGCCATCGGCTTGCTGGGCGCCGGCACGGTGGCGGCGGCCATCGACCAGGTGTTCCCTATCTTCCGCGCGCAGGAGGCCTTGGCGCAGTCGGCCGGCGTGCCGGAGAAGAAGGACCTGAAGGTCGGCTTCATCGCCATCACCTGCGCCACGCCGATCATCATGGCGGCGCCGATGGGCTTCTATGCCAAGAACGGCCTGAACGTGGAGGTCGTGCGCACGGCGGGGTGGGCCGTGATCCGCGACAAGTCGCTGAACGGCGAATACGACGCGGCGCACATGCTCAGCCCGATGCCCCTGGCGATCTCGATGGGTGCAGGGTCGAACCCGATCCCGTGGGGCGTGGCGGCCATCGAGAACATCAACGGCCAGGCGATCACGCTGGCCAACAAGCATAAGGACAAGCGGGACCCGAAGGATTGGCGCGGCTTCAAGTTCGGCATCCCGTTCGAGTACTCGATGCACAGCTACCTGCTGCGCTACTACCTGGCCGAAGCCGGGCTGGACCCGGACAAGGACGTGCAGCTCCGCGTCATCCCGCCGCCCGAGATGGTGGCGAACCTGCGGGCGGAGAACATCGACGGGTTCTTGGGGCCAGACCCGTTCAACCAGCGCGCCGTGTATGACGGCGTGGGCTTCATCCACCTGCTGACGCGGGAGCTGTGGGACGGCCATCCGTGCTGCGCCTTTGCGGTGCCGCGCAAGATGGTCACGGAGGCGCCGAACACCTACCAGGCGCTGCTGCAATCCGTGATCCAGGCCGCGGCCCATGCCAACAAGGCCGAGAACCGGAAGGAGATCGCCGGCGTCGTCGCCGCGCAGAATTACCTGAACCAGCCGGAGACGGTGGTGGAGCAGGCGCTGACCGGCACCTATGCCGACGGCCTGGGCGGCGTGAAGCGCGTGCCGGACCGGGTCAGCTTCGAGCCGTTCCCGTATCAGAGCATGGCGCTGTGGATCATGACGCAGATGAAGCGCTGGGGCCAGGTGAAGGGCGACCTGCAATGGCGCGACGTGGCGCAGCAGGTGTTCCTGGCCACCGATGCCGGGGCCAAGATGAAGGAGCTTGGCCTGACCGTGCCGGCCAGCGCCTACCGGTCGCACACGGTCATGGGCAAGACGTTCGACCCGGCTGACCCTGACGGTTACGTGGCATCGTTCCCCATCCGGCGGACTTGATGGGCAGCAAGGTCGCGTCATTGCGAGCCGCTTGCGGCGTGGCAATCCAGGAATCGCACGGACTGCACTGGCAGGCCCTCGATTGCCGCGTCGCTGCGCTCCTCGCAATGACGGCGGGATGGCGCACCTGATGCCCATCCGCCTCCGTTCGACCGCGCTGCTGGTGCTGATCCTGGCGGTGTTCCTGGGGTCGTGGCAGATCGCCGCCACGCCCTCCACCGTGGCCGGGCCGGCGATGGACCCGGAATATGCCAAGCTGCTCGGGGCCGCCGCGCAGCAGGGCCAGCAGACGCCGATGCCGCGGCCATCCGATATTGCAGCGCGGGCGTGGCACCACCTGAAGGATCCGTTCTACATACGCGGCACCAACGACCAGGGGCTGGGCATCCAGCTCGGCTGGTCCCTGCTGCGGGTCACGGTCGGCTTCGGGCTGGCGGCGCTGCTGGCGATCCCGCTGGGCTTCCTGATCGGCATGAGCCCGGTGCTGAACGGCGCGTTCGACCCGATCATCCAGGTGCTGCGCCCGGTCAGCCCGCTCGCGTGGATGCCCTTGGCGCTCTACACCATCAAGGACAGCGGCATCTCCGCCATCTTCGTCATCTTCATCTGCGCCATATGGCCGATGCTGCTGAACACGGCGTTCGGCGTCGCGTCGGTCCGCAAGGAGTGGCTGAACGTGGCCCGCACTCTGGAGGCCGGGCCGTGGCGGACGGCGTTCACCGTCATCCTGCCGGCGGCGGCGCCGACCATCATGACGGGTGCGCGCATCAGCATCGGCATCGCCTGGCTGGTGATCGTGGCGGCCGAGATGCTCGTGGGCGGCACCGGGATCGGCTATTTCGTGTGGAACCAGTGGAACAACCTGAACATCGCCGACATCGTCGTGGCGATCTTGGTGATCGGGCTGGTCGGCATGGCGCTGGACCAGCTGCTGGGCCGCGCCGCCCAAGCCATCAGTTGGCGGGACTAGCGGCATGTCCCGGGCCTGGCTGAGCATCGAGGGGATCGCGCGCCGGTATGGCGACCGCCCCGTGTTCCGGGACGTGTGGTTCGGGGTGGAGCGCGGGGAGTTCGTGGCGCTGATCGGCCACTCCGGCTGCGGCAAGACCACGATCCTGAACATCCTTGCCGGGCTGGAGGCACCGGATGCCGGCAGCATCGTCATGGATGGGAAGGAGGTCTCCGGCCCGGCGCTGGACCGCGCCGTCATCTTCCAGTCCCACGCCCTGCTGCCCTGGCTGACGGCCCAGGGCAACGTGGCGTTTGCTGTCCGCAGCCGGCACCGGGACTGGCCCAAGGCCCGCGTGCAGGAGCAGGCCCGGCGCGTGCTGGACCTGGTGGGCCTGGGCGACGCCACTGGGCGCAAGCCAGCGGAGCTGTCGGGCGGCATGAAGCAGCGCGTCGGCATCGCCCGCGCCCTGGCCGTCAACCCGGCGCTGCTGCTGATGGACGAGCCGTTCAGCGCGCTCGACGCCCTGACCCGCGGTACCTTGCAGGACGAGGTGCTGCGCCTGGTGGCCGGCGGCCAGCAGACGGCGTTCATGATAACGCACGACGTGGACGAGGCCATCCTGCTGGCCGACCGCATCCTGCTGATGACCAACGGCCCGGACGCGCGGGTGGCGGAGGTTGTCGTCAACACCCTGCCCCGCCCACGGGACCGGCAGACCATACACCGCACGCCAGGCCACTATGCCCTGCGGAACCATATCGTGGATTTCCTGGTCACACGCTCCCGCGCCCTGGCCGGCACCCGCCCGCCGGGTTGGGACGGCCGCCATGTGCCGGAGGTCCGCCCAGCCGACTTGCTCATCAAGGAGACAGCAGCTTGAACGACGCCAAAACCGCCCTGGGACTCAGGATCAGGGCCATGAAGAAGAAGAAGGGCTGGACCTGGGCGGAGGTCGCCGAAAAGCTGGGCCACGCCCCCGTCTGGACCTGCGCGGCCTGCCTGGGCCAGATGAGCATGACGCCCGAGACGGCCGAGAAGACCGGCGTGCTGTTCGACTTGTCGGACGACGAAGTGGCGTTGCTGGCCGAGGCGCCCTACCGCGGGTCCCTGCCCACTGCCGTGCCGACGGACCCGCTGATCTACCGCTTCTACGAACTGATCCAAGTGTATGGGACCACGTGGAAGGACATGATCCACGAGGAGTTCGGCGACGGCATCATGAGTGCCATCGACTTCGACATGACGCTGGAACGGCAGCCCGACCAGAAGGGCGACCGGGTCAAGATGACCATGTCGGGCAAGTTCCTGTCGTACAAGCGCTACTGACCTTTTCCCTCTCCCTCCGGGAGAGGGTCGGGGTGAGGGGGTCTTGCGGCGCGGTCCTATGCTTACGGGGGTTGGTCTTTGCGCGGGACGGGGCGGTGCTTGCCCGCCCCCTCACCCCGGCCCTCTCCCAGAGGGAGAGGGAGAAGTCGCCTAGCTTCCGGCGACGTAGGCTTTCAGGCTGTCCACTTCGTGGTCCTGCTGGCTCAGCCGGGCCTTCACGGCATCGCCGATGCTGACGATGCCCAGCAGCCGGTTGCCGTCCATGACGGGCATGTGGCGGAAGCGGCCGGCGGTCATCATCTCCGTCACCTCCGCCACTGACGTGGATGGGCCGACCGTGTGCAGTTCGGTCGTCATCAACTGGGCGGCCGTCATTTCCAGCGTGCGGGCGCCCTGCTCCGCCAGGCTTCGCATCACGTCGCGCTCGCTGACGATGCCGAGCAACTGGCCGGCGCTGTCCATGACCAGCACCGCGCCGATCCGGCGGGCGGTCAGTTGCTGCACCACCTCGGCGACCGTTGCGGTGGGTGAGACCCGGGCGACGTCGGTGCCCTTCTGCTTCAGGATTGCGGCGACTGTCATGGCCATCCTCCAGTCTGGGAAGCGGGGGACAGTGCGCCTGCCGCACACCGGATTGCAAACACCTGGTTAGCAGGTGCAGCAATCCGGGGCTTGGACCCTTACTCGGCAGCGTAGGCAGGCGCCGCCGGGGCCAGTTGTGTGGCGACCAGGTCGGCAAAGCGTCCGCGCTGGGCGAGAAGCTGGTCGAAGTTGCCACGCTCGACCACCCGGCCGTTCTCGAACACCAGTATCTCGTCGGCGTCGCGCACCGTGCTCAGCCGGTGGGCGATGATGAAGGTCGTGCGGCCCTTCATCAGCGTTTGCATGGCGCGGGACACCCTGGCCTCCGTTGCCGCATCCAGGGCGCTGGTCGCTTCGTCCAGGATCAGGATCGGCGGGTCTTTCAGCAATGCGCGCGCAATGGCCAGGCGCTGGCGCTGGCCGCCGGACAGGGTGGCGCCACGCTCCCCCACCACGGTGTCATAGCCCTGGGGCTGGCGGATGATGAACTCGTGCGCGTCGGCCAGGCGGCAAGCGCGCTCCAACTCCTCATCGGTGGCATCGAACCGCCCGATGCGGAGGTTCTCGCGGATCGAGCGGTTGAACAGCAGGCTTTCCTGGAACACGACGCCGATGGACCGGCGCAGGCTTTCGAGCGTGACCCCGCGCAGGTCCTGCCCATCGATGCTGATGGTGCCCTCGATGGGGTCCCACAGGCGCTGCAGCAGGTTCATCGCCGTGGACTTGCCAGCCCCAGTCTGGCCCACCAGCGCGACGGAGGTGCCGGGCTTGGCGGTGAACGACACGCCGTCCAGTATCTTGGGGCCGCCCGGATAGGCGAAGCACAGGCCCTCGAACACCACTTCACCCTGCGGTGCGACCAGGTCCACGGCATTCGGACGCTCGGGGACCGAGGACTTGGCGTCCAGCACGCCGAAGAAGTCCTCCAGCACCGGCAACTGGAAGAACAGGCGGGACGCGAACTGCACCGCAGACTCCATGCGCCCGATCAACAGGGTGGCGAAGCCCATGAAGGAAACGATCTCCCCGACCGTCGCCTTGCCCTGGATGTGCAGCAGGGTGCCTATCACCACGATGGCAATGACGGCCAGGGTGCTGCTGGCACGGGTCAGCACGTTGACCACCGCCCACCAGGTCAGCACGGGGAACTGGTAGCGGATCACGTCATCGACGATGGCGCCGAACAGCCGGCTCTCGGCCGCCAGCCGCGTGAAGGACTGCACGACCATCACGTTGGCCAGCGCGTCCTGCGCCGTGCCGGCCAGGTGGGAATGGAAGTGCTCGACCCGGCGCTGCCCGGCCTCCGTCTTGCGGACCACCAGCACCGTCAATGTCACCAGCACGACCACCAGCACAACCAGCGTCAGCGCCAGGCGCCAGTTCAGCAGGAACGTCAGCGGCAGCAGCACCACGACGGCGACGATGGTGGACAGCTGGTCCTTGAAGAAGGTCATCCACAGGCCGAACAGGCTGTCCGACCCGCCCAGCATCACCTTCATCAAGCGGCCCGAGTGGATGTCCCCATGGAAGGACAGCGGCAGGGACAGCACGTGGCCGAAGTAGCGGTTCATCACGTGCAGGCGGTTGCGGTGCGCCATGCGCTCGGAATGCAGCGACGTCGCTATGTTCGCCAGGATCGCCCCGGCGCCCACCGCGAACCAGACGCCCAGCAGTTGCGCCGCCTCGGTCCACAGGGAGTCGGCAGACATCGTGTCGGACCGCGTCAGCAGGCCGATCACGCGGCCGAACAGCAAGGGGTCGAGGAACTGCAGGGCCGCGACCAGGATGTTGGCGCCGCCCAGCATGATGGCCAGCCGGCGGTCGCCCGCCAGGACGGAGATGGCACGCCGATATACCTTGGTGAAGCGCATGGACCCATCCGCAGCGTGCAGGTGACAGTGACGGCGACGCGGGCCGTGGCACCGCGCCACGAGACGCTAGCGGCACATCACGGCAACAACAGGGCGGAGAACGGCAATTCCGTCCCAAAGTTCAGAATTGTTGCGCGGTGAACCAGCGGGTGGGTGTCACGAACTCGTCCTGTGCCGCGACGGTCAGGATTTCGCGTGACCCGGCCTCTGCCGTCCGGCGCAAAAGGCCGTATACGGCGCTGCCCGCGGACTCCAGCGCCGGGGCGGCCTGGCCGGTTCGCAGCCGGTGGAACAGGAACAGCGCGGCGATGGCATCCCCGGCGCCGTTGGCCTGTATGGGCAGCAACGGCGTGCGCAGCAGCCAGGCGCCGGTGCGGTCGGCGGCCAGCATGTCCACCGCGTCGTCCGGCGTGTCCCGCGTCCGCAGGCTGGTGACCAGGACCGTCGCCGGGCCGCCCGGGGCCATGGCGGATTGCAGGTCCGCCACCGCCGCTGCGGCGTTGGACGCGGTGCGTATGGTGCGGCCAGTCAGGTATTCCAACTCGAACCCGTTCGGCGTCAGGATGTCGGCCGCGGGGACGGCCCGGGTGCGTATCAGCTCGGGGATGCCGGGGCGGACGAACACGCCGCGCCCGGTGTCGCCGATGACGGGATCGCAGCAGTACAGCATGGCCGGGTTGGCGGCGCGCACTTGGGCGACGGCGCCCAGCACTGCATCGCCTACATCGGCGTCGCCCAGGTAGCCCGACAGCACGGCGTCGCATGCGGGCAGCACGCCGCGTGCGGCGATGCCGTCCACCACGTCCCGCACTGCCCGCCCGCTGAACACCTGCCCGGCCCAGGCGCCATAGCCGGGGTGGTTGCTGAACTGCACGGTGTGCACGGCCCAGACCTCCGCCCCCAGCCGCTGCAAGGGGAACACGGCGGAGGCATTGCCGACATGGCCGTAGGCAACCCAGGATTGGATGGACAGGATGTTCACGGGTGCCGCGCGGCCTTGTCCTGCACCCTCAACCCGTCCTCCCTTGACCGCGGCGGGACGCTAGCCGCCGCTTGGCCCTGCGGCAACAAGGGTTGCTGGGCTGGCGCGGCGCGCCTATCGCGTGGCTGACGATCCCAGGAGCCTCCATGCCCGACCCCCTGCTGTTCCAGCCGATCACCTTCCGCTCCGTCACGGCGCGCAACCGCATCGCCATCTCTCCGATGTGCCAGTATTGCGCGGAGGACGGGCTGGGCTGGGACTGGCACGTGCAGAACCTGGGCGCCAAGGCCATGGCCGGACCCGGCATCGTGTTCACGGAAGCCACGCACACCTCCGCTATCGGCCGGATCACCCATGGCTGCCTGGGTGCCTACAAGCCGGAGCATGTGGGCTTCCTGCGACGGCTGGCGTCGCTGATCGAATACGGCGGGGCCGTGCCGGGCATCCAGATCAGCCATGCCGGCCGCAAGGCCAGCAGCCAGCGCCCGTGGGAGGGCGGGCGCGCCCTGCTGCCCCAGGATGGGGGCTGGACCGCCCTGGCGCCCAGCGCCATCCCGTTCCACGACAACTCCCCCCTGCCCCACGCCATGACCACGGCGGAGATGCAGGGCGTCGTGGCGGAGTTCGCCGCGTCCGCGCGCATGGCGCGGGAAGCCGGGTTCAAGGTGGTGGAGGTCCATGCGGCGCACGGCTACCTGCTGCACTCCGTGCTGTCCCCCATTAGCAACACGCGCAACGACGGCTACGGCGGGGACCTGGCCGGGCGGGCGCGCCTGCTGATGGAAGTGATCGACGCGGTGCGGGCGGAATGGCCGGACGATCTGCCGCTGTTCGTGCGCCTGTCCTGCACGGACTGGATGCCGGGCGGCCTGGTGCCGGACGACGCCGTGCAGATCGGGCGCTGGCTGAAGGCGCGGGGCGACGTGGACCTGGTGGATTGCTCGGCGGGCGGCGTGTCCCCGGCGGCGCGCATCCCGTCGGTCCATCCCGGCTACCAGGTGCCCTACGCCGACCGGGTGCGGCGGGAGGCCGGGATCGCCACCGGCGCGGTGGGCATGATCCGCAGCCCGGAGCTTGCGGCGGAGATCGTGGCGAACGGCCGGGCGGACCTGGTGTTCGTGGCCCGCGCCGTGCTGGCCGACCCCGCCTGGACGCTGCGCGCCGCGGAGGCGCTGGGGGTGACGTTGGAGCTGCCGTCCCAGTACAAGCGCAGCCGGGCTTGATGCCCCGGGCTTGATACCAAACCGGCCCCGCCCGTATATGTCCGCTTTCCGCTGCCGGTCGGTATCGGCGGCATTGCAACAGGACCCACCATGAAGCCCGGCATCCATCCCGAGTATCACGAGATCACCGTCATTATGACCGATGGCAGCACCTTCAAGACCAAGACCTGCGCCGGCAAGGCCGGGGACACCATGCGGCTGGACATCGACCCGAAGTCCCACCCGGCGTGGACCGGCGTGCAGCGCATGATGGACACCGGCGGCCAGGTCGCCAAGTTCAACAAGAAGTTCGCCGGGTTGGGGATGAAGAAGTAAGCGGCGCACCGCCACCGAAAATCTGCAAGCATCCTGCGCCGCCCTCCTTGAACCGGGGGGCGGCGTTTTCTATTTCTAAGGTGTCCGAGGCGCTCATATGAGGCTTCGGGGCGTCAACCGGGCTGGCCCATTTGGGTGGCCTAAGTATCCGACCTTGCTTCATTGGAGGTTTGCTGTGACCTACGACTTCGCACCCCTATTCCGTACCGCCATCGGCTTCGACCGTCTGGCCCGCCTTGCCGATGCTGCCCAGGGCGCCCCTGCCGCGCAGTCCTATCCCCCCTACAACATCGAGCGCACTGGCGACGACAGCTACCGCCTGACCATGGCCGTGGCCGGGTTCGCGCAGGACGACCTGGAGATGACGGTCAAGGAGAACACCTTGGTCATCGCCGGCCGGGTCCAGCCTGAGGCTGTCAAGGGTGAGGTGCTGTACCGCGGCATCGCCGGCCGCGCGTTCGAGCGCCGGTTCGTGTTGGCCGACCACATCGTCGTGGACGGCGCCGAGTTGCTGAACGGCCTGCTGCATGTCGGCCTGAAGCGCGTGGTGCCCGAGGCGCTGAAGCCCCGCCGCATCGTGATCGGCAGCGCGGCCCAGGCTGTGAGCCAGGCATCCGTGCCGGCCATCGCCAACGACGCCCAGGCGACGGACGCCGTGCAGGCCGCGTAAGCGCGCCAAGCACGGGTAACCAGGAGGGGGCCGGGGCAACCCGGCCCTTTCCACGTTTGCGCTACGGCAGCTTGAAGAACTCCTCGGCTGCGCTGCGATGGTCCTGCTTGCGGGCTATGGCTGACTCTGCCCGGGTGATCTCGGACCGTAGCTCGGCGATGTAGGCGTGCAATTCCGCCACGCCGAGCGGGTCCAGTGGTGGGGTCGCCAGCTTCGCCACGGGGCGTGGCAGGTCGTCCTCGTGCATGGGATGGTCCTCCAGGGATCGTAACATGATCGTTCTTGACCCCCGCGACGCCAAGGGTCCATATCGCTGATCCCCCATCAACCGACCGCCGCCGCTGCCGCCCCGTGCCGCGCGGCGCCGAAGGATAGACCGTCATGAGCCTGCCCCTGATGCCGAAAGCCACCGCCGTGTGGATGATCGAGAAGACGGCCCTGACCTTCACCCAGGTCGCAGACTTCTGCGGGATGCACCCGCTGGAGGTGCAGGCCATCGCCGATGGGGAGGTGGCACAGGGCATCGTCGGCTACGACCCGGTGGCCAACATGCAGGTCACGGCAGACGAGATCGCGCGGTGCGAGAAGGATGCGGAGGCGCGCCTGAAGCTGATCCCGCCGAACAACCCGGTCAACAAGCGGTCCCGCGGCGCACGCTACACCCCCGTCGCCAAGCGCAACGACCGCCCGGACGCCATCGCCTTCGTGCTGCGCAACTTCCCGCAACTGAGCGAGGCACAGGTCATCAAGCTGCTGGGCACCACCAAGGACACCATCCAGAAGGTGCGGGAGCGCAGCCACTGGAACAGCGCCAATATCAAGCCGCGCGATCCGGTCATCCTGGGGCTGTGCAGCCAGACCGACCTGAACGCCATGGTGCAGCAGGCCAACGACCGCCTGGCGCGCGACGGCAAGGCCGTGCCCGTGCCGCCGCCGATGGAGGCCGAGGAGGCCGCCTAGCCATCAGGCCACCCCGGGTCGTCCCGGGGTGGCCGCGCCGTCTTAGGGACAATGCGGCTGCGATTGAGCACGCCTTGGGGACTTGCCAAGATAGCCGCCCCGCCCCGCGCAGGCCCGGCTGGCCATGGCAGTGTCGTTGCCGCCGGCCGATCTTGCACGCGCCGGAAGGATCATCCATGCCAGCCAGCAATCCCGCGCGGGCGCGCATCGAGGCGTTCAACCAGGCGCGCGGCGGCTGCTTCGTGGCTTTGCCCGTCAGGTCGGCAACAGACGATCTTGATTTGAGGCTCCTGACCCGATGTCACTCCGCTGGAGGCTGTTGCCGGGCAGGCTCAACCTGCTTCTGTGGCAGCCGGAAAGGGTCCATCAGGGCGTGGAGAACGCCTGTGGACCCTACCGTTCCAAGGCCGAAGCGAAGCCGGGTTTGAGTGGGTGGACGCCAGGTTGAGAAGAGGCGGTCCCAGATGGTGAGGATCCCGCCGAAGTTCGCGCCGTGGTATGCGGGGTCGTCGCTATGATGGATGCGATGCACCCCGGGCGTGACGATGACTGCCGAAAGCACTCGCTCAAGCCTGGGCGGCAAAGTGAAGTTTACGTGGGTCCACATATCGAAGACCGGAGCCAGCACGCCGTAGGCCGCAGCGGCCCAGGGCGGCAAGCCCAGGAGCGTCAGCACGATGCCGCCGACGGCAGCGTTGACGAGCGCCTCGCCGGGGTGATGGCGTAGGCCGGTCGTGAGGTCAACTTGTTCATCGGCGTGATGGACAGCATGGAAGCGCCAAAACGGACGGATGTGCTGCAGACGGTGAAGGGCATACGAGAGCGCATCGAGCAGAATGAGGTCCACTGCCAGTACTAGCCAGGGATTGGCATACTGGGTCAGGACAGCAAGTGGTCCGCCGCTCCAACCGCCAAGCAGTAAACCGGCCAGGCGATGCGGTGCCAACACGGCCACACAACTGATAGCGGCGCCAAAGAGGCAGAAATTCGTCACCCACCGCAACCCGGCGGCGGTTCCCCTATCACGCGGCTGGTGTGTTTCCATCGCCGCGAGCACGACAAACGCGGCCGACATCGCCGGAAAGGTCCAAGCAGCGGCCCAATCGTCCCCGCCCGGCACGCGGCAGCTACTTGCGGAACCGGCGGTAGATGAGTGTTCCACCGACGCCCACCGCAAAAAGCGAGAGGGTGATCGGCTCCGGCACCGGAGTGACCGGGACCTGAATGCCCGCGAACGCAGCCGGACTGGCAAGGAGGAATGAAGTAACCGCTACCAAGAGCCGGGTCATGGGACACCTCTGGTTGGAGTGCCAGAGGACGCTAGACACCGGCTGAACCGAACGCAAGTCTTTTCGCAAGCGGTACGGTAGGAGGTCTTTGGCGTTCAGGTGTTCGCAACTGCCGTTTCTGGCCTGACCAGTGCGTTCCCTTGCCACGGCATCAGCCAGGCGAAGTGAAATCTTGCCGACCAATCGCCCGGTCGGCCAGCGGTTCCGATCGTGTGGCCAGAAGGTGGCCTTTGGTCCGGGGGCGGCCGTTCGTGCCGGGCAGGGTAGGCATCGTATTGCCTCTATGTGGAGACAAGCCAGTTCGATGCACCATCTGCCCATGGTCCGGCACCTGTCGGACCTCCCCCGGATTGGCCTAAGTTGAGCTCAGTGCTTCAGGCTCAGCCGCTCCAGTTCCTCCTTGAGCCGCAGCTTCTCCACTTTTAGCCGTTGCAGGGCATCGCCGTTCGGCCTGGGACGGTGGTCCTCGTCGGAAATCCGCGTTTCCAGGGTCGCGTGGCGGCCCTTTAGGGCTTCGATGCGGGACTGCAGGCTCATGATGCCTCCGTTGACGGGTGGATCGGGTGCTCTGTCACGCGGCCCACCGGGACGCGCCTCGGAACGGTAATACGCGCCGGTCCGGCATGGCTATCGGAATCGAGAGTGCATCCCGCGCGTGGCATCACAGGTTTTGGCGTGGTATGCCAGTCCCATGCTGACCGACCGCGATTCCCTTTTGCGCCAACTGCACGAGCTGCGCAGCGAGCACCGGGACCTCGACACCGTCATCGCCCGGCTGTCGGAGGCCGGGACCGACCAGTTGCACCTGCAACGCCTGAAGAAGCGCAAGCTGCTGCTGAAAGATGAGCTGTCCTGGCTGGAAAGCCGCCTGATCCCGGACAGCATCGCCTGATGGCGCTGCCGCTGGTCGGCGTCATCATGGGCAGCCAGTCCGACTGGCCCACCATGCAGCATGCCGCCGAGGTGCTGGCCCGGCTGGACGTGCCGCACGAGGTCTGCATCGTCTCCGCCCACCGCACGCCGGACCGGTTGCAGGCCTATGCCAAGGCCGCCCGTGGGCGCGGCCTGCGTGCCATCATCGCCGGGGCCGGCGGCGCTGCACACCTGCCAGGCATGTGCGCGGCCTGGACACCGCTGCCCGTGCTGGGGGTGCCTATCGAATCCGAGGCGCTGAAAGGCATGGACAGCCTGCTGTCCATCGCGCAGATGCCGGCGGGCATCCCGGTGGGGACGCTGGCCATCGGACGGGCGGGCGCGGTGAACGCCGGGCTGCTGGCCGCGGCGATGCTGGCCACGACCGACCCGGCGCTGGCTGACCGGCTGGACGCCCTGCGCGCCGCGCAGACCGATGCCGTCGCCGACGTGCCTGCCCCCCTGCCGTGAGCGCGCTGCCGCCCAACGCCACCATCGGGATCATCGGCGGCGGGCAGTTGGGCCGCATGTCCGCCCTGGCCGCCGCCCGGCTGGGCTACCGCTGCCATATCCTGACGCCCGAGGCGGACAGCCCGGCCGGGCAGGTCTCCTACGCCACCACCCTGGGCGACTACGAGGACCCGGCGGCACTGCGCGCCTTCGCCG
>Ga0123339_10001709_pt1 | contig 15092 bp, 12 predicted proteins | sample lystaG_FD_89956 | JGI IMG/M metagenome (GOLD analysis project Ga0123339, IMG submission 89956) | Glacier valley bacterial and archeal communities from Borup Fiord, Nunavut, Canada, to study Microbial Dark Matter (Phase II) -... | ecosystem: Environmental > Aquatic > Freshwater > Ice > Glacier ... | reverse complement strand
CAAAAACAGCACCAGTGAAACGCCCCGGAACGGCTCGAGGCCCAGCACTTCCGGCAGGTTGGTGCCCAGCGCGGTCAGGAAGGCCACACCCACCAGGGTAAGCGCGGTGGCCAGCAGCCAGTCGAGCGGGTGGCTGCGGCGCATGACGAGGCCCAGCGCCGGGAAGGTGACGCCCGCGAGCAGCGCCGAGCAGCCAAATAAATCGAAGCCGCCGATGTAGGCCACGCCTGCCAAAACGAGCAGCCCCACGGTCCAGGCCAGCCACCGCAGCGGGTAGAGCGAACACAGCAGCGCGAGTCCGGCCAGCGGTCCCAGCAGGGAGAGGTAGCGCAAAGTATCATCTGGACGGTACTCGAGCGCCGCCGGGTTGCCGATGGTCAGCCCCGCTCGAGCCAACCCCGCCCTTGTTTCGCGCAGCATGATGTCCGTGGAATCAGGGTTGGGGTAGGGCCGCATATAGAGCAGTCGGTGGCTGCGTTCACGGGCGGCCAGCACGAACTTACTGGCAACTTCTTCTGGGGTGAGCCGCGCCTGCCACTGCGGGTTGAGCGCGAACAGGCGCACGGTGGGCTGGTCTTTGAGCAGGCTTATCAGGCCCTCCTGCTCGACGCCCTCGATGAAGGCAATCTTGCGCCCTCCCAGAGCCGCCTTGACCTGCTCGAGCCGCTGTGGAGACTCCGAACCCGTCACCTGACTTCCGTAGAAAGCAAAGTAATCCACGTTGGCAAAGCCGATGGTCGGGTTTTTGACGGTGGCGTCTTGAAAAGGGCGGTAAACCACGGTGAGGCCCTGAGCTTTGAAATCAGCGATTTCGGTGGTGTTGGGACCCGCCGGTAGGCCGTTGATTTGCACCGACCAGCCGTACCAGATTTGACTTCCTATTTCGAGCTTTTCCCACGGCAGGGTGTAGCGGTCCGGTAAATCGTCGAGCGCGCCGGGTTTGAGCGCGGTGTAGTAGCTCCAGTTGGGCTTGATGCGGGTGTCGGTTATAAACTGGGTCCGCAGGCTCGAGCCGTCACGGTATAGCACGTCGCCGCGCTTGATGCGGGCCTGCACGTCCTCCTCGTACACGGCCACGCCACTCGCGCCCGCTTTACGGTAGCGCTCGAGCAGGGTTTTCACGTCAATGCCGGTGCGCGAACTCTGGCCCTCGAGGTCGTTAAAGTCAATCAGCACGGCCAGAGTTTTGTAGTTCTGCTCGTACTGAACGCGCTGATAGCCCAGCAAAACCGCTGGAATCAGGCTGAGCAAGATGAGTATGTACAGGAAAGTCCGCATTGGGTTCATTGTAACGGTTGTGCAGGTTATGGGGGTGGGGAATGGGGAATGGGGAATCGGGAATCGGATACAGCAGGTGCAAACCCTGTCCTGATAGTTCTTCCGAATCAGGGAGTACGTCAAAACAAAGCCTACGACCCACCCCCTACGACTCACCCTCTATCCAACTCCCTCGAGCCGACTGATGCGCGCTGCAATCATGTCCAGCGCGGCTTCATTGTGACCCCCGTGCGGCAAAATCACGTCGGCGTAGCGTTTAGTGGGTTCCACGAATTGCAGGTGCATGGGGCGCACCGTCTCGAGATAGTGGTCAATCACGCTTCTGGCGCTGCGGCCCCGCTCGAGGGTATCGCGCTCGAAGCGCCGGATGAAGCGCACGTCGGGGTCGGTGTCCACGAAAATTTTGAGCTGCATCCGTTCGCGCAGACTCGGCTCGTAGAGGGCAAAAATCCCCTCGAGCACGATGACCGGAGCCGGAAGCACACTCAGGGTCTCGAGCGCGCGGGTGTATTTCACGAAATCGTAGGTAGGCATCTGCACCGGAACCCGGTGATAGAGGGCGTCCAGGTGCTGACCCAGCAGGGTCCAGTCGAAGGCGGCGGGGTGGTCGTAGTTGGTCTCGAGCCTTCGAGGGAAGGATATATCGCTCTGGTCGCTATAGTAGTTGTCCTGAATCAGCAGCGCTACTTTATCCTCGCCCACCGTCTCGAGGATACGGCGGGTCACGGTGGTTTTGCCGCTGCCACTGCCCCCGGCGACCCCGATGACAAAAGGCGGGTTCATTGCAACACACTCGTTGGGCAAGCTCGAGCGAAGAAAAGAAGTGTCGGTTGGGAAGTCATGGGTTTAAACACACCGCCTAAAATAGCACTTCTGTTCGCTCGAGCTTCAAACGCCCTCCCAACCTCCCCCACCACGGGGGAGGAACGGGGACCATGCGCGTTTAACTGTCTGACACGCTGTTTGATTAAGTCGTAGTGTATGGGTGAGGGCGTTCCAGCCCACTCGAAACAGCCCCACACGCTCGAGTCCTACCCTCGAGCGAGCGAACCTCGAGCCTTATCAAGCCCGACTCTCGAGCCAACTCTAAAGGCCCAATCTTGCACCGTTTTCACCAACCTGCTAAGATTCTCATCATCGAAGGGGTCATAGGTGTAGATACAGCTTGATGACCGTCGCTCGAGCGGGTGGGTAAACCAAGTACGCTCGAGCCGTGGGTGCGAAATTCTTATCAGAGGCAAGCCTGTAAGCTCTGCTAGAATCGCTAAAAGGGGGCATAGACCTAATGGAACCGATGATTATAGCGACCGCTCGCCAGTTGGCCGAGGAAAATGGCCTCGACTGGCGCAGAATTCAGGGCAGTGGCACAGGCGGACAGATTAACGAGGGCGACGTTCTCGACTACCTCATGCGGGTGATGAGCGGTGAAGAGGAGTTGCCCGAAGGCAGCGTGGACCCTATTCCCGCCACGCTCGAGCAGGACATGGCCGCCATGCGGAGCATGATTGCCGGGTCGGGCATGGCCGAGGAAGGCGAAATCGATTCGCTGATGGCCAGTTCCAAGCCCGTGGTTCCCTCTGAGCCGATGTTCAGCCCCGAACCCATCGCCGCGCACGGTGCCACCGATGTGGACGCGATGGAAGACCGACTGCTCGAGGACGACGAGCAACCGCTCGAGCGTGCCGAACCTCTGCATGGCGAACACGGCGAACAAGAGCGCGTCGCGGCCATCTCGGCTCCTTCCGAGGGCGATTCGCTCGAGGCCGACGACTTCGACTTCGATATGGAAGACCCGCTGGCCGCCAGCGCCGCCGTGCCGCTCTCCAACTACCAGGCAGAGGCCGAGCCGATGGCCGCGCTCTCGAGCGACCCGGAAACGGTGCAGGCTTCGCTGCCACAAGCCGAGCTGCCCGCCTTCGATACGATGGCGCTGAGCGACGTGACCCCGCTCTCGGATGAGGATTTGGCCGCGCTGATGGGCGACCCCATTCCTTCTACGCCCACTGGCGCGCTCGAGCCTGCTCTTGAGCCAATGATGGCTGCTGCGGTGGTCGAAGACGATTTCGCCGCTTCCGCTCCCCAACACGACGAGCAGAACGACGAACTCGAGGCCGTGAGCACCTTCACGCCTGCGCCCAGCGAACCCCAATACGACGAACCCGAACTCGAGCGGGTGGCCGCCTCTGGAGCAGAATCTGAGACCGACCTCGAGCCGCTCATGGCCGCGCCCGCCGTGGAGTACAAGCCTGCGCTCGAGGACGATTTCGCGGCGCTGGCCGGAACCCCGGTGCTGAGCGTTCCCGAGCCTGTGGTGGCTGCACCCATTCCGGTTCCAGCTTATATTCCCACCCCAGTTCCTGCATACGTCCCAATGGCGTCTGGTCGTCTCTCGGAGGTCAGCCTGCGGGTGCAGTTCGACGTCTCAGCACTTCAGGAAGCCGCGCTTCAGCTCGAGCCGCTCATCGGTCAGGTCGGCATGGCCTTCTTTCTGGCCCGCGCGGTGTCGCGCCACGCTCACCTGCTGGGTCAGAGCGCGGTGTCTCACTCGAGGCTCTCGGACGGCAGCTTTGCCCCGCTGCACGGCATCGGCAGCGAGTTCAAGTCGGCGCTCGAGGATTACGGCACCGCCCCGGCGGGAGAGGCTCTCGGCATCGCGGTGGCCTACGCCGGAGAGCTGGGTCTCGAGGAAGCCTCGAGCGCTCAGGCCGCTTACACCGTCTCGCTGGGCAAGCCTTACGGCGAAACCACCGGCCTCACCCTGCGCGGCGAGGTCAGTGTCCAGACTGGAGCAGCCTTCTTGAACGCGGTGGCCGACAGCCTACACAAACCCATCACCCTGCTGGTTTGAGGGTTGTGGAGTTGAGAAAAGCCCCCTCGAGTGAGGGGGCTTTTTCTTGGGGAAGATTCAGGTTAGGGCGATGAACAGGACGCTCGAGCGCGTGTGCAGCGACCCGATTCTCGAGCCGAATAGCTCATAAAGGACGCCATACCGTCTTGGTGGGGTCTACGCTTCGATAACTTACGTTGTTGTTACCCAAGTTAAACTGAATAGCATTCCAGCCTAGTTTGAGATGAATATTAGCGAAGAGTTTTTGCCCAGAGGCACAGCTTCGGGTTCCGGTCACAGTCACGCTGCTCAGGCTATAAAACCAGCCGTTGATGGAAATTTCGCTGCTGTCTGCTGTGGCGCTCGCCGTAATACTGCTCAATTTTGTAACCTTAGTACCGTCCACAAGCTGCAACTCGGAAAAACTATAGACTTGGGCCAGCGAGTCGCTGATTTGAATCGTACCCGTACAATCTGAATCCGAGTCTAGCAGTTGCACGAGTGCTGCTACCGAAATGCTTTGGAGCTTACCGGTGAGAGCAGCGCTGGGCAAAGGTAGCGAGAACGAGAACTGACCGTTTAAAGTTTTAATGGGCGCACTGCTCACGGTGGTAAGACCATCTTTTGAAGGTAGCTGCACGGTGGCGGTGTTTCCCACACTGATGACCTGAACCGTACCCTCGATGGCGGTGGGCTGCACAAAGTCCGTTTTCAGGGGCGGCTCTACGGGTGCGGGGGTGCCGCCACCACTACAGGCGGTCAGGGTCAGGCCGAGAATCAGCAGGCAGATTGAGGCAGGCTTGTGCATCATCATTACTCCTATGGCTTGTGCTCGAGGGAGGCGGGGGCGGGTCGGAACGGCGAAACTCGCTCTACTTTAAACCCAGCTTGTCCCAATGTCTTGAGACCAAGATTGTCCCAGAAGGTAGGACAATCCCGGTCTCAAGTTTTCTTAGTCGTGTGATGGATGAAATTCAGCGGCTCGAGGTTTTGAGGTCTCACTCGAGCGAACAGGTTAAGCTCAAACCCGAGACGGACCTCGAGCACCCATCTGCTCACTGCGAACGGTAAGAAAGCGCCTCGCGCAGCCACGCGTGCAGCGGCCCCATCGCTTCACACTTTGCCACTGCGAACGCGGTCAGGTCTTCCACGTCTGGCGCGTCGAAGTCCGCGCTCACGGTGAAACTCTTGAACTTGAGCAGCTCGGAGGCTTCGCCAAACCCTCGAGGAAAGCGCTGAAGCTTGCCCTCTTGGCCCAGCCCCCCGAACTGACCCTGCAAGCTCGAGTCGGTCAGCAGCGTGTTGGCTTTTTCGGGATGGCGCTCGATGAAAGCCCGGATGTGGCTCAGCTCGAGCGGCTGGGGGAAGTACACCCCGCCCGCCACGAAGGACTCGTCCGCGCCGACCTGCACGTAGTACAGCGGCCAGGTGGCGTGCCGCCCGCCGGGGCTGATAGCCGCGCTGAAGCTGGTTTTGTACGGCGATTTATCGTGGGCAAAGCGCACGTCGCGGTTGATGCGAAACAGCGTGTCTTTGGCCCTCACCTCGGCCACGCTGGGGTCAAAGCTCGAGACGCCCACGATAACGCCTTCCATGAAGCCGATAAACTCAGCGCGCAAACTTTCGTAGCGCTTGCGGTGAGCATCGAACCACGTTTTTGAGTTGTCGAACTTCAGCTCGACCAGAAACTGGGTGAGACCGGGCAGGTTCAAAAGGTCCTCCTGGGGTCAGCATAGCGCGTGCTTAGACAGAAAAACTCGAGCCAAGTTTAGGCTCGAGTTTTTTCCACCCTGACTCGAGCGCCTGTCCAAAGGCGACCTCGAGCTTCGAGTCGTCCATCAAAGCATTTTGCGGAAGTATTGAGCCATCGGCGAGATACTTCCCGACTAACAGGAGTAGCAATAGCAAAGCATTTTTCACGAGAATGGAGCCAGCCGGAACGCAGTGTAGGTGGCGCAATGTCAGTGAAAAATGCTTTAAACGCTGTATTCAACACTTGTCCGCCTCGAGTCAAACGGCGATTCGTCCTGAATCGCTTCACGATTCACTCGGGCAGCGGGGCGAAAAGTTCCACCCGGTTGCCGTCGGGGTCGCGCAGCCGCGAGTAGCGCTGGCCCCAGAAGGCGTCCCAGGGTGCATTGTGGCCGTAACCCAGCGCGGCGAGCTGAGCGTAACGTGAGTCCACCTCCTCGGGACTGTCGCACTGAAAAGCCACCCCCACCCGGCCCGCTGCGCCGCTCCACTCGGGGTCCAGCCTGCGAATGACCTCCGCCGTGTCCCAGGCCAACCCGATGACTCCGGTTTCATCCTCGAGTTCCACATGGGCTTCCGAGTCGGTCTCAGCCGGAATCTCCAGGCCCAGCAAGCGATAAAACGCCAGGGACGCAGCCATATCGTCCACAATCAAGCCCACGGTTCGCATTTGTACAGCCATCATTTCCTCCTGTTTCACGCTTCAAAGCGGCTCCCAGAACTCGAGAATCGCCTCGAAGCCTCTATGAAACCGCTCGAGCGATTTCTGAACTCAGCATAATGGTCATACCCGGCGATTCCTGCCGCAATTGAGCGCCATAATGGAAGACATGTACGACCCCACCATGCGGGTGCTCACCGTGCTCGAGCTGCTTCAGGCCCGTGAGCGGGTGACGGGCACGGAGTTGGCTGCCCGGCTCGAGGTCCACCCACGCACCGTTCAGCGCTACATTGGTCGCCTGCAAGACTTGGGCATTCCGGTGCAGGCCACGCGGGGCGCGGGCGGAGCTTACTTTCTGCGGCCCGGTTTCCGGCTGCCGCCGATGATGTTCAGCGACGAGGAAGCGCTGGCGCTGACCCTGGGCCTGCGCTCGCTTTCGTACCTGGGCCTCAGCGCCTTTGCTCCGGCCAGCGCGGGCGCTGCGGCCAAGCTCGAGCGGGTGTTGCCAGGCGCGGTGAAAGAGCGGGTCCGGGCCACCCTGAGCGCGGTCAAACTCGACACCGACCCGTGGCTGGTGAGCGCAGATGCCGAACAAATCATCGCGCTCGCCGCTGCGGTGGGCAACGCGCGCACGGTGCGGCTGAACTACACCGCTCGAGCCGGAGAGGCTGCCGAGCGCGAGGTGGACCCCTACGGCGTGCTGTATCAGGACGGGCGCTGGTATCTGGTGGCGCAGTGCCATCTCAGAGCCGCCCTGCGCTGCTTCCGGGTGGACCGCATCCAGAAGGTTCACACCCTCGAGCAGACGTTTGTAATACCCCCCGGCTTTGATGCGCGGACCTTTCTGCTCGAGTCGCTGGCCTCCACACCCACTTCCTGGCAGGTTTCGGTGTGGTTAGGCACCCCACCCGAGTCGGCCCGGATGCAGGCGCTGCCCGCCCAGGCCCGTTTTGCGCCCGAGCGGGGCGGCACGCGGTTGAGCTGTGGGGTGGAAAATCTCGAAACATTGGCAGTCACGCTGCTCTATCTGGGCTGCCGGGTGGAGGTGTCCGAGCCACCGGAACTGCTCGAGGCGTTCGGGCGGGTGGCAGGGCGGGCGCGTGAGATTGCGGACAACAGCCTGACCCGCTGAATCTACGCTGTTCGCTCGAGGCAGATGCCTTTCAAACCGCTCAAGCACCGGGCTACAACGGGTGCTAAACTGAATTCAGTTCACTGCACCCGGTTCAAATGTGGAGGCCCTCTTGCTGCCCCTGGCGCATCAAATCGCGTTTTTTATTTTCGCTCTGGTTGCCGGAGCGTTCGGAATCCACGGCTTTTTCCGGGTTTACAAGCGCATCTCGAGCGGCGCACCCTCGCCGGAAGCACGCTGGAACAATCCGCTCGAGCGCGTCTCGAGCGCTTTGCTGACCACACTGACCCAAGAACGGGTGTTCAGGAAACGCAGCGTGGTCAGCGCCTTGCACTCGCTCGTCATGTACGGCTTTGTGTTTTACCTACTGGTGAACGTGGTGGATGGACTCGAGGGATATTTCAAGTTCAATATTTCCTCGAGTAATGTTGTGGGCGCGGCTTACAACTTTCTGGCCGACTTACTCAGTCTGGGCGTGCTCATCGGCGTGATGGCGCTGGTTTATCGGCGCTTCTACGGAAAATCCAGGCGCGATTTCAAATTCAACGAGCGCACCGTGCTGCACGAGAAAGTCAGGGCGAGCTACATCTCGAGGGATAGCGTCATCGTCAGCACTTTTATCCTGTTCCACGTAGGGATGCGGGTGGTAGGGCAGGGCTTCAAGTTGGTCGAAGAGGGGCGCGACCCGATGCAGCCGTTCTCGAGCGCGGTAGCTTCACTGGTCACGGCACTGGGAGCGACTCCCTCGAGCGCACACGATTGGAGAATATGGGCTTACTGGGGCGCACTGGGCAGCATTTTGCTGTTCCTGAGCTACTTTCCCCACACCAAGCACATCCATTTGTTTGCCGCTCCGCTGAATTACGCGCTGGCTCGAGAGCAAAACAGCGGCACACTCCCGTTTCTCAAGCTCGAGCAAAATGAAGGAGAAGAACCCAAACTGGGCGCGAAGATGCTCGAGGATTTAGCGTGGCCGCGCCTGCTCGACGCGTATTCGTGCATCCAGTGCAACCGCTGTCAGGACGTGTGTCCAGCCAGCGCGACGGGTAAGGCGCTGAGTCCGGCGGCGCTCGAAATCAACAAGCGCATGGAACTCAATTCTCTCGAGTTTGACGCGACTCAACCTCGTCCGCTGCTCGAGTTCGCGCTGAGCGAGGAGGCGCTGTGGGCTTGCACCACCTGCGGCGCGTGTATGCAGGTTTGCCCGGTACAGGACGAGCAGATGCTGGACCTGATAGACCTGCGGCGGCATCAGGTGATGGTGGAAGGCCAGTTTCCGGCACAGCTCACGGCGGCGTTTCGCGGCATGGAGAGAAACAGCAATCCGTGGGGCCTCTCGAGGGACAAGCGGCTCGAGTGGACCGACGGCCTCAGCGTGCCCACCGTGCAGGAGAACCCCAATCCAGACGTACTTTACTGGGTAGGCTGTGCCGCCGCCTACGACCCGAACGCGCAAAAAGTGGCTCGAGCGTTCGTGCAACTTCTCGAGCAGGCCGGAGTGAATTTCGCGGTGCTGGGCAAAGCTGAGGGCTGTACCGGGGACACCGCGCGGCGGGCCGGCAACGAGGCACTCTATCAGGAACTCGCAAACCAGAACGTCGCCACCCTGAACACAATCAGTCCCAAGCTTATCGTGGCGACCTGTCCGCACTGCATGAACGCACTGGGCAACGAATATCCACAACTGGGCGGACACTTCGAGGTAATGCACCACACCCAGTTCCTCGAGATGCTGCTCGAGGAAAACCGCTTGGTGCCGCGCTACACGCTCGAGGGCGGACTCACCTATCACGACCCCTGCTACCTGGGGCGGCACAACGGGGTGTACGAGGCACCTCGAGCGGTTCTGAACGCGCTGGGCGCGGAGATTATAGAACTCGAGCGCAGCCGTGAGAACTCCTTTTGTTGCGGCGCGGGCGGCTCTCAGTTCTGGAAGGAGGAGGAACCCGGCGACCTCAAAATCTCGAGCAGTCGCATGGGCGAGATTCAGGCGCGGCTGGACGCGGCCAACCCTTCGAGGGGCGAGGTGAAAACCCTGGCGGTGGGCTGCCCGTTTTGCAAATCCATGCTCGGCTCGAGTCCAGGGCGGGATGAGGATGTATTGGTAAAAGACGTGGCGGAGCTGCTGCTCGAGAGCGTGCGCTGAGGCTCAAAGGGTCGGGAACCGCTCAGGGCAAATCGAACACTTTACGTAAGCCCAAACTCAGCAGGGCAGACCCCACCTCGTCGAGCTGTCCACACCGCTCGAGCAAACTAACCTTGTTCACGACCAGTATCTGCGACACACTCACCACCGAATCCTGCGACAGTCCATTGGTCTCGTCGGCCAGAACCATAAAATTGCCGGGAGCGCGCTCGAGCTTGAGGTTGCTGGTGACAACCGCCACGATGACCGTCTGAATGGCACTCCGATTAAAAGGGTCGCTCGAGACCACGACCACCGGGCCATGACCGTAAGGCTCTGAACCTTGCACGCGCTCGAAAGGGAGCGGCCCGGCCCGTGAGGCGGTCAGGCCCGGAAGGTGCTGTTCTGACCAAGACGTGCCGTCGTTGGGCCAAGACAATTGGATGTCCCAAATCTCACCGCGCTTCAAAGCCAGCCTTCAACTGCTCGTTGGAGAGCTGCTCGAGTTCGGGAGCCAGGGTGCTGTCCTCCTCACCATATAAAGCGTTGAGCTGGTCGGTGATGGACTGCGCGGCGTGACGCTCGAGAAACTCCTCGAGCGCACAGGCATACAGTTCGCTGCGACCCAGAGATTGCTGGGCCGCGTAGTCTTCACCCCGTTGAAACAGCGGGTCAGGAAGTGAAATAGCCGTTTTCATAGCCGCAGTATAACTTAGTTTATACCATCTTAGCGGAAACGGTTCACATCGCGCAGGTGGTTCTCGAAGTTGGTGTTCAGGTAAAGTTTACCGTCGGTGCCGTGGAGGAAGTACAGCGCGGGCTTCCCGTTAATCAGGCGCACGGGCTTGAGAACCGACTCGAGCGCCGCCGCTCCTGGATTGTTGATGGGGGTGGGCGGCAGTCCGGCCCTGGTGTAGGTGTTGAACGGAGTGTCACGGGTGAAATCTCCCCTCGAGCGGTCCAGTTCCGGCAAGCCGATGCCCAGTCCGTAGGCGATGGTGGGGTCGGATTGCAGCCGCATCCCCATCTCGATGCGGTTAAAAAACACCCCTGCAATCTGCGGCATCTCTTTCGCACTGCCCGCCTCGGCCTGCACCATGCTCGAGAGCGTGACCCACTGGTACACGTTCAGGCCCAGTTTTCCGGCCCGAGCGATGTTTTGCGGGGTGAGTTCCCGATTCATGCGCTCGAGCTGGGTCTGCACGATTTTTTGCGGCGTGTCGCGCACCCGAAACTCGTAGGTGTCGGGAAAGAGAAAGCCCTCGAGCGAGGCTTTTCCCTTGGTGAACTTGGAAAGCGTGCTGTTCCGCAGCAATCTGAGGTTGCTGGCGTAATCCCCGAAACCGGCCCTGGCAAAACCCGAGGCCACGTCGCGCACCCGGCGACCTTCGGGGAAGGTGACGCGCACGGTGGCGGGCCTTCCCGGTTTGGAGAGGGTGTCGGCCAAATCGAAGAGGTTCTGGTCGCCGCTGAGGGTGTAAAACCCTTCGTGCAGATTGCCACCCAGACGCTTGTAACGAAAAATGAGCGCGGCGAGGTCGGGGTTGTGAATCAGTTTTTTCTTCTCGAGCGCGCTGATAATCTGACTCACGGTCATGCCGCGCTCGACCTCGAGTTCGCTCTTGGCCGCTCCAGTGCCTGCGGTGAGGGTGTAGGCGTACAAGATGAAGGCCAGCAGGGCCAGCAAAATCAGCGAAAGAATTCCCAAGATAATCAGCCAGGGGCTGACGCGGCGGGGCGGGGCGATGTCCAGATGTCTGTGCATAGGGTTTAATCGGTGTTCGAGTCAAATAAAGCGGGCAGATAATGACAATACAAGGTCAGTACGAATGAAACTCGGATTCGATAGCATAGTTTACGACAAAACGGACCGTATCAAATTAAACCGAGATGGGAGTCAGCCCATACTGCTCGAGCCGCGCCCGAATTTCGGGGTCCATGCCGACCCTGGCCCCGAAGCGCCCGATGACCCAACCCGCGACCTGTACCGCCAGGGTTGCGGCGGCTTTTGCGTCACCGGAACGCAAGAAGTGGCTCAGAAACGCGCCTCCGAAGGCGTCACCCGCACCGGTGGCGTCCACCACCGCGTCGTTCGTGGCCGCAACATGCAGCGGTTCCTTGCCCGGTTCTCCCACCAGCACACCTTCGTGGTCGAGCTTGAGCACGATACAGGCTTTGGGATAGTGCGCCTGAAGCCACCTCAGCATCTCGAGCGGGGCACTTTCGCCGCTCAGCGCCTGGGCCTCGTCGCGGTTGGGCAGCAGGTAATCGAACTCGAGGGTGTCCATCAAGCTCAGGAAAGTGTTGCGCCCGGTCTGCATAATCATCTGAAAACTGCCGGGGTCGAGTGAGACGGTTGCGCCCGATTCACGCGCAATTTTGGCCGCTGTGAGCACTGCCTCACGCGGAGGATTGGTGAACAAGCTCCAAGCGGTGAGGTGCAGGTGCTGGGCCTTCTGAAGCACCTCGAGCGGGAGTTCGTCGGGGGTGAGCAGGAAATCCGCGCCCTGACCGGACAGCATAGAGCGCTGACCGCTGCGGTCAATCAGGGCCAGCACCACCCCGGTGCGCCGTTCACCCGTCCAAATGGGGTGAACCGCGACCCCCTCAAGTTCGAGGTCGGACACCGCGAACTCGCCGAAGCGACCCAAACCCACCTTGCCCACAAAGCTCGTGGGCAAGCCGCAGCGCGCCGCCCAAGCGGCCAAGTTGGCCGCGCTGCCGCCGCCCAACAGCTCGAGCTGTCCGGTGGTGTCGCCGCCGGATTGCAGCGGGGTGTCCGGCTTGGCCAGCACGTCCCAGGCGAGGTCGCCCACGGCCAGAAAGTTCACAGGTGGCTCTCGAGCGTTGAATGGGTCATGGGTAGAGGCATAGTAAGGTTATAGCGCGTTCGAGAACAGGCGAACAGGGAAAGGTATTGGTCTTTCAGGACAAACGTCGAACGCCTAACGTCTAGTACGCACTCGGCCTCTGCCAGAAATACCGCTGTCAAATATAGCTGCCCGATACGGAAATATGGCTCGAGGCTCGACCTACCCTCGAACTCCACCTAACCCTGACTCAGCCACTCGAGTTCGCGGCCCACCGCTTCGTACTCCAGCCACGCCAGCGGCGCACGAGGGTCGCCCCGGACCTCACGCACGGTGGTCCCGGCCAGCGCAGCACGGTTAAAAGCTGCCCAGCGCCGCACTTCGCTTTTCAAGGTCGGGACCCCGGCCTCGAGCAAGGTTTTTCGCGCTTCAATCCCGTCCTTCGAGGGCGGCGGCGGAATGAGGGTGATGAGCGCGTAGTACGGCACCAGGAACTCGCGCAGCGCCTCCACGGTTTTGAGCAGCGCCCGCATCGAGAGCGGGTCCGGGGCGGTGGGAACGATGACCAGCTCGCTTTCACGTACCAATTCGCGCAAAGTTTTGTTGCGCGGCCTCGCCGGGGTGTCGGTGACGATGTGGGCAAACTTCTTGAGTTTTCCAGGGTCCTCGAGCGGACGCACCTCGAAGGGCAATTTACCCAGCTCACTCCACTCCAGGCTCGAGCTGTTGGGGTCGGCGTCGAGCAACACAGTTTTACCGCGCTGAGACAGGTAAGCGGCCAGGTGAACCGAGGTGGTGGTCTTTCCCACACCCCCCTTATAGCTGAGCACGGTGAGTTTCATTAGGATTGCGATTATGGCACTTTATGGGCTATTTATCTACCGTCTGGCTCGAGGAAAACTCGAGGGAAATAGAAGTCTCAGACTCGTTTGCGACCCCCCTCAGCTCGGCCCCACCTGCAAGCGCTCGAGCAAATTCGCAGCCCGCAGGCCAAACTCACTCGAGGGCTGCGGCCAGACCTGAAAGCGCTCCAAGTCGCGCTGCACCTGCCAAGATTGGGCCGCTGGCAGCGAATGAGCCGCGTGCAGTTCGACCAAACTGCTCAGCGACTCGAGCATCAGAAATGGGGCCGTCATGCGTTTTCCCGCCTCGAGCGCCAGATTCAGGCAACCCAGCGACTCGCCCCAGTTGCCCTCGAGCAGGTAAGCCCGCCCCGAGTGCATCTGCGCCCAGGCCAGCGCTCCGGCGTGGTTCAGGACTTGAGCACTCTCGAGCGCCCGTCCATACGCTTCCCGCGCCGCCCTGGCCTCTGTACCAGCCGCGCCCTCGCCCATCGCTGCATGACCGACCACGAGCTGGAGGGTGTAGCGGGTCCAGGCTCGGTGGCGGGGGTCGGCGGACACGGGAGGCAGGGCCTCGAGCCAATCGCTTAGGGTCAGCGCTTGCTGGGCGTGTGTCTGCCCCTCAAGTCCGGGCAAAGCGCGACCTGCCAGCGATGCCGCCCGCTCGAGCGCCACCGAGGGGGTGCGTTCGGGTTGAACCGAGTTGCTCACTGGCACACTTTTTTCTGAAACACTGTGCGCCTCCGACCCAGACTCAGCACCCGCGAGTTCAAGCAGGGCCAACCCGCCCCAGGCCAGCGCCGCACCTGCACTTGCACCTGCAACGTGTCGAGCATCGAGTTCGAGCAGCCGCTGGGCCGCAAAGTGGGTCAATTGCCTTGCGAGGGTGCTCGAGCCGAGACCCGCCAAGCTCAGACCCAGCTTCAAACGCGTCCGCTCGAGGCTGAGCCGTGCCCCGTGGGACAGCGACATAGCTGCCGGGGATAAAGCCACCGGGGTGAACAGCCCGTCATCGGTCTCGAGCAGCAGCGGCAAGCTCTGACCCAGCGTCTGCGGCCCTCCCTCGAGCGCGCTGTAAAAGGCGTGGCCGTAAATCAAGGTCTCGAAAGCGGCCTCGACCTCGCGTTCACGGGCGCTTTTCAGGCCCCAGCACAGGGCGCGGCGCAGGCCGACCTTACCGGCATCGAGTTCGGTCAGTTGCTCGGCGGTGTGCGGACCTCCCAAACGGTGTTCCTGCTGACCCAATAAGCGCAGGTAATAAAAAAAATGGCTGCGCTCGAGCGCGTGACCCTCGCCCTGCCAATTCGCACTGGCCTCCCAGCGCGTCCGTTCATCTGCGCTCCCATCTGCGCCCTGTGTTTCACGCTCGAGCACCCAACTCGAGAGCGAGCCGTGCAGCCGCACCCAGGCTTCGCCGCCTTGCAGCAGTCCCCGGCGCTCGAGCTGCCTCTGCTGCGCCCGAGCCACTCCCAGCACCTCGGCGGTTTGCGGCGAACAGCCCTCGGCAAAGTGGGACAGCACCCGCACCGCGCCTTTTTCAACCTCACTGAGCACACCCCACACCCGCTCAAAGCACCGCTCGAGCCGCGATTCCAGCGCTATATCCGGCGGGGGCAGTTCAAGTCCCCTCATAGCACAGAGAGACAGCTCGAGCGCCGGATAGCT
>Ga0123339_10001707_pt1 | contig 15101 bp, 13 predicted proteins | sample lystaG_FD_89956 | JGI IMG/M metagenome (GOLD analysis project Ga0123339, IMG submission 89956) | Glacier valley bacterial and archeal communities from Borup Fiord, Nunavut, Canada, to study Microbial Dark Matter (Phase II) -... | ecosystem: Environmental > Aquatic > Freshwater > Ice > Glacier ... | reverse complement strand
CACAATCAGAGGTCATGATTGCCTGATTTACATATTCCACTCTCTTATCCTGCAAATCACCAGCACCGGGAGTATCAATATATTCAATATCATAATCCAACAACCACTTGTTTGGAATACCTGTATAAATTACACCCTTTGCATCATTTCCGTCTATATTAGCTGTTAGATCCTCCCAACTTTCCTCAATAAGCGGTAGCTGTCGTTTCTTCCCTTTTTCATTAATATGTACCATCATTGGAGTATCGTTATAAGTTATCTTAGTCAACATAGCGGTTGTTGGCAGGTTACCAATTGGCATAACCTCTTCTCCCAAAAGATTATTAATTAAAGTACTTTTTCCTCTTGAAAATTCACCGACCACAGTTACGGTAAATTTTACTGACTGTAAATACTTTTTAATCAGGTTCACTTCCTTGCTTAGTTCCGCTTGGTTATGCCGTCTGCAAAGCTCGTCTGTTTTTTCTATCAGATCTTTTAGTGTATTATCGATAAAACGGATCTTTTCTTTCTCAATCTTTTCTGTGTCGTCAGGCTTTTCAGGTTGCGACTCTATTTTCTTACCAAGAACTCCCTCTGTATCTTTTATGGTTTTTTTAGCAGAGGCTTCCGTCTCAAAGAAATCTTTTTTCATTAATTTCATATTTAACCTCATTCCTGCGCATGCTTTTTGCGCATATTAAGTTTGCGCCAAGTGTGTCCTTCACACCAAGTGTGTCCTCTACACCAAGTGTGTCCTCTACACCAAGTGTGTCCTCTACACTTTGATTACGCAGGCACAAACTTATTATAAAACTCTCTTCCGATTTTTTTATAAAATGGTCTTAGAGATGGCTCCATAATCATACCTAAAAGTTTGCTAAAGTCTTCTTCCCCAGTATAAAGTTCATCTGAAAACAGCGATGATATGAACGTATCATACATACAGTATAATTCTAGCTTTTTTTTCTGATATTCCCCTCTGTTCCACTGTTTTACAGCTTCATGCCGAAAGGTCCCTACCGGTTTATCAAAATCAATCTTCTGATATTCCTTATCATATCTCAAACTACGAAATTCAAGAATATTTCCGGTTGGCCATTTTGCAATGATTATATTTTCTGTTGGAAATATTAGGGTCTTGTCATCTTTTCTGGGTACTGATTTATAATATGGCACGGTAACACATAAAGTATCTCCTACAATATTCAACATCGGCAGTCCCATTCCTAAGCCAAGTGGAACTAATTTTCTAACTGTCTCACTGTTATTTAAAAGTTTTAAAAATTCCTGCATTGTCAATTTCGTTTCCAATGTTCCTCGCCCCTTTCTATAAATATGCTTCTACCATTAAGCAGTTGCTATCTTGCCATGCGTCAACAAATTGATCTTGAGGAATCATCGATCCCTGTCCGTCTGGACTACCTGAATCATTTAAAATGACCATCGGTTCACCTGAGGAATAATCTATTCCAATCACTTCGATTGCATGGTTTGGATTATTTGGAGTGAACATCGTATCATTATCGTCATACCATACTTCATCACCATCCACCGCTACCACTACTTTGCCGCCCTTTTCCAGGACATTTATTATATCATCGATATCGTTACCATAAGTTAAATCAGTTTCAAGACCTAGATGCTCTAGGATTTTATCCATATCCTCCATGGAAGTTCCTCCACCGGTATACCAACCGTTCTCCGTGGCAACTTCAATCAATTCATTAATATCACATTCGTTTCCGGTTAATTCCTCATAAGCAAACATCTGAGCATAAAGTGCACATGGTCCACTGTAGCCTTGATATTCCCAATGCTGCATATCATCTCCCGGTGTTCCTACCAACGTATCATAGTCTATTGACTGACTGTCAGGGTCGAAATTTCCTTCAACTGTTTCTCCACCATCAAATTCCATTTCGTTATTGAATATGTCAATTAATGATTCTTGGTTTAAAAAAGTATCCAGATCGCTTCCCTCATAAAGCTCTACCGTTTCAAATACATTATCATTGTTTAAATCTTCACTGAAAACCAAAGTATCAGAAATAAAATCACCGTCCGTATCAATCATTCGCATTTCAGAATAATAATCAATTGTTCCATCTCCATTGTAATCTGACTGGAAAGCTACAGTATCAAAAATACCATCCATGTCTACATCAGCAGAATACAGGAAGTTATCAACTACCCCATCAAGATCATAGTCAATACCTGTTGCAGTCATGTCCACGATATAATCACCGTTCGTATCATAATTCATAGAAATTACTTGTGCATCTATGAACCCGTCTCCGTCCATGTCTACACCTTCAGAGTAATAATCAGGAAATCCACTCATCTTTTACGCCTCCTTTTCTTTCATTTATCATTATTATATAATTGTCCCATTTAATGTCAATATAGTTGGCAGAATCAGACCTTTAAATGTAATATTTTAGTATTAATACATTAATTTACCATGACTTTTCTATAAAAAAAGAGTTAATCACTTTTAATTCGAATGATTAACTCCATTGTTATTTTTTCTAATGCTGCATCATGAACTTTTCAAAGGTATCAACGACATCCTTATAATGTCCTTTGCTGATATCCACTTCCATACCATTATTTAAAACAAATTGCTTCATTGATTTATCTAATACTTTAACATTTAATAAATTAACAAGCATGCTCTGATGACATCTGCAGAAAATATCTTTTGGCAAGGCAACTGCTACATCATCTAGTTTCGCCATAAATGCATATTTATTATTTGAATCAATTCCATGTAAAATAGCCTGTCGGCCGTTACTTTCGAAGTAAGTAATGTCTTTATAAGCAATTTTCGTTATTTGTGTCTTTGTTTTTATGTAAAAAAATTGGTTTTTATTTTTTTGGATTATTTCACAATCATACTTCATAATCTGAAATAACCCTCCTGATAGAATTCCCTCAGCTGAAAACCACCCCGAGGGCTTATACTTTAACAATTTACCAAGATTCTCATAGGTACCATCAATTAATATAAATTCCGTTCTTTGATTATATTCTCTGACACAAGAAATAATCTTTTCTGTAATGTCCACGCATTCCAGATTTAAAAATATAAAGTCATATTCAAAAGGGTTTTTGTGTAACATCCAAAGTAATTGTTCAGAATTCAATATGATATGAAGCTCATAGCTAAACTTTAACTCATTCATAATTCTTTTTATCTCAAGTGCATTCTTTTCTTCTAAATTCCTGTTACCTTCATAAATGGCTATCTTGATCATGGCCTGTCCCTCGTTGAAATGAATTTATTGTTTAATATTTAACAAGTACTATTATAGCAAAAAATGTCATTCTATACAACAAAAAAATAAATAATATCTAGATATTATTTATTTTTTTAATATTATAATTCATGAAATTGGATTAGCTTTCCGATTCATCTTGTTTCATATTATCTAGTGTTCTTTTTCCGTTCAACTCTGCTTTTCTGCTTCTCCAATCGGGAAGGAAACGATCCATGAAGCCCTTAAAGATACTGTTATGACTCCCCTCGAGCAGATGGACTAGTTCATGAACAATGACATACTCCAACAATTCTGGAGGCTTTTTAACTAACGCTAAATTTAGGCATATCCGTTTATTTCTCACGTTGCAGGTGCCCCACCTTGTTTTCATGTCACGGATGCACCAGTCTTCTGCTTTTACTCCGATAATTTTTTCCCACTTTTCAATTAGTACCGGAATTTTCTCTTTCAAAGCCTCGCGGTACCAAGCACTCAAGATACTTGCTCTTTCTTTTGTGGTACTTGCCTCGCGAATCTGCAGGAGGAGGTGGTTACCTTCCATTAAAACTTTACCTCTATGGCTGGTATAAACTATTTCCAAAATGTATCTATTACCCCAAAGATAAATTTCTTCTCCTGATACATAATTCAGATTCACAGGAGTATGCTGCATCTGTATTTTCCCCTGCTGCAGAATAATCCAATCCATTTTTGATAAAACAAATTTTTTAATGGCTTCATCTCTCATCTGAAGCGGAGCAGAAACATGGACACTTCCCTCCGGTGGTAGTACTCTGAGATACATATTTTTCATCTTTTTTTTATTGATTTCTATTAAAATACCGTCTATGATTAACTGTTTCATCTAAACTCCAATTATTAATAGATATATTAATACTATATCTGTTAGTAATATATCTGTTTTTTTATATATCTATTATTTTACCCTTTTTTTATAAGTTCGTTTTTTATTATCCGGAGTGCTCTGCGTGGAAATTTCAGCTACCTCGTTCTGTTGTACGGCATCCGATTTTAAAGAAACCCACATTGAGCTTCCGCCCTTTCCAATCTCAAGGAAATCAAACTTTCTTAAGAACTTTGATAATTTAGTATCACCATAATTTCTTACATCAAAATCAGGATATCGTTTTACCAATCGGCTACCTAACTCGCCCATATTCATTCTTTGTTCGTCTTCATCGGCTTCATTCATCATTTTTATGATGGCAGTTTTGATAACACTAATGTCAGTCATATTCTTTCCGGCATCAACATTATCTTGCGAAGTTACTATTTTAACATTTTTACTACTATTGTCAGCTTCCATGTCATTTTCCGATTTTATCCCAATTTTATCCTTGTTATCTGATATTAAGTCAGTTATAATGCGACTTTTTTCCAGTTCTATACTCTTTTTCTCTGTTTCGGCAAGAACATCCAGATATTTGAACTGATTGCAGGCTGCGATAAACGGTTTTGGGGTTTTCTTCTCACCCATACCAACAACGAGCATACCGGATTCTCTCAATCTTGACGCTAATTTTGTAAAATCACTGTCACTGGAAACAATGCAGAAGCCCTCAACATTTCCGGTATATAGGATATCCATGGCATCAATAATCATTGCAGAATCCGTTGCATTCTTACCAACGGTATAGCCATATTGTTGTACCGGGTTTACTGAATATTCCAGTAATACATCCTTCCAGGAGGAGGCTGCAGTTCTCGTCCAATCACCATAAATCCTTTTATATGTGGCAACACCATAGTTGGAAATTTCATCCAAAATATATTTGATATATTTTGCTGATACATTATCAGCATCAATTAAAACCGCAAATCGTTTTTCTTCCAGCATGATTACCCTCCCGGTTATCTATTTGCATATAGCTTAACTTTAATTTTAACTCTTATACCGGTATCTGTAAACCCAATTCACTTAATTATATAGAATTTAATTTAGAGATGAAATATAACCTTATGTTTACCTGTACTCCGTCTTACAATTCAGGCAAAAACTTCTATGAACGCTTAACACCTCTACAGGCAGTTGGAATTCTTTGCTATTTATATTTATAAGTCTTAAGAATATTTTCCTAAATATTGGTAATAATCTAGGAAAAGGAGGTGTATTGCATGGCAACTTTTATTAAGAGTTATAGTCTGGATTTTTTAAAAAAGAAGTTCATCATTCTTTATTTACTCAATGTCACTGATATTATATTTACCCTCTTACTGTTAAAAACAGGCTTATTTGCCGAAGTGAATTTTCTGATGATAAAAGCTGTTCAAAGTCCTGTCGCCAGCATTATTTTAAAAATCATAGTTCCTGCTATTCTTTTATTTTACTTATACTCAAGAATTAAAAGTGCTGATGAGGCGAATTTGAAAGCATCGAATATAGCTATAAATATTTCATTAACCATCTATACTCTGGTTAATCTATCTCATTTGGTATGGGTAGCATTGCTTCCGGTATTTATAAATATGGTATAGTTAATAAAACAGGGAATGTCAAGTGAATTGATAAGTCAACTCACTTGGCATTCCCTATTTTATATGTTTGGAAGACTCTTAATCATTTGCAGTAGATCATAAAAGTTCCCTTGACGAAAATCTGTGATATCAATATCCTCGGTATTAATCAGGCAATCCTTTAAAAGGAAGGCATCCATTCCCAACTGTACGACGCCCATATCCTCTTTCACATCATTCCCAACCATCATACATTCCTGTGGAGTATTTCCCACAATATCTAAAATAGCTTTATAATATTCCAAATTTGGTTTACAATACGAGGAATTTTCGTAGGTTGTAATTAATTCAAAATCCTCAGGATTAAGTCCTGCCCATTTCACTCGGGTATTGGTAGCGACCCGAGGGAATATAGGATTCGTGGCTAAAACCAACCGATACCCCTTTTCCTTTAGAAGCTGTATGCATTCCTTAGCTATTGGATTTGTTGAGGTAGTACTTTTTGCTACATTGAATTCATTCAGATAAAAATCTTCGAAAACAGCTTCAAGTTTACGGACCTTTTCTCCCAGTATACTACAGAATACCTCCCAGAACCGTTCTTCATTCGTCATGGAGCCATCATTTTTTATCATGGACTTTGTGCCTGCCCAGACTGCCTTTATCAACCCCTGCGAATCAAGTCCATAGGGTGTTACCTTCTCTGACAAAGCTTTAAAATATGTTTCAACAAATAATTCCTGGTTCTGCATGGGAAGCAGGGTGCCATCCAGGTCAAATATGAATGTATTCATTATATAATTTCCTCCTGAATTTCTGTATGTTATTATAAAATCGTTCTTTTCTATAGTAGCAAAAGAAATATTAAAAATCAACTTATTAATATCTAGCCCTACTTACATTCACATATAAGGATGATAATGAATGCTACCTATAAAACATGTTGTATCTATGACTAACATTGTTATAAATTGGTAGTCTAGTTAATTTATTATAAACAAGATGATTTAATAATCTAACTCACTTTTCATAAATAAAAGTACAAAGAATTAATAAGGAATTCTTCTTCTCTCGCCCGAGCACATTTTAACAGATGGTTTTTGACAGGCAAAATCAATCCTGTCCCGTTTTCATATGCTGCTAACAATCTTTCATATCGTTTCTTTTCGGCTTTGCCGCAGTCCTGAACAAGATAGCCCCACACCTGTTGAGCTACGTTTATCTCTGCGTCCTTATCTTCTGGTAAAATAAATGCTTGCTCGATGATATCATAAAATCCCTTAGCAACTTTAGCCTCTTTGTCTTCTAATAGTTGTTTGATATCATCAGAAAGTCTGGTCGAACGGCTGAGAACAAAGTATTGGTACCTTGACCACTCCACCTCCAGCATTTTAGCAGTAGCATCCAAAAGTACTATGTTGTTGAACTTCACTGCAGAAAGATTTTTATCTTTAACCTCTAGCATAATATCAATGTCATTGTTGTATAATCCTTGATAAAACTCTAAAAAATCCAGAAGAAATATTGTATCAGAATGGGACCCTGCAGCCCCTTCTTTTTTCTGCTCAGAATAGTGAAGCTTCTGCCTGCCATCACATCGCTTCCAGGTTAACTCACATTTCTTAATCCACAGGGGTTCCGATAAGATCTCCTTTGGTGCATTGCATTTGTGATGCAGGGTATCGAAAACCACCGGTGTTCCTATTTCATTGTAGATGGAAAGCACATCCTGTATCGTATAGTTTTTATCATCATTTTCAATAATTAATCTATCTTTGACTTCCTCGGGAAGTAGGTAGTAATTATTTATAAATGCATTCATAGCCATGGCCTTATTGCCATACACTCCTCCGATATGAAGTATTAGCTTATTTCTCTCATCCATCCCTAAGGTATTCAGAAATTTCTCGTGATATATCAATTCTTGAAATGCATTTTGTACAACTTGGGTGTTTGAAGCATTTAAAACAGTGTATTGCCCTGGATGCATCGAAACTCTCATTCCGGCTTTGGTAATTTTCATACCAATATGCTTAAGCCGTTCCTTCTCCTCCTCCCACCAGCGTATTTGATTGATGGAATGAGATGCGAAGGGGATAATATCCGAACTGATACGATACAACTTTATATTATTCTGAATATTATAATCAACCATTTTTTCTAAGGCAGACAAATTCGATGAAATAATCGCTCTGATGTTTTCCTTGGTTGCGTTTTTTAGATTGCACCTGGACATTCCTGAACCTGGTACTCCAATTGTTATACACGCATATCCGATAGCCATGATTTCCCCTCCTGTATCAGAGTTCCTTCATTTTTTCTTAATTTATTTATTTCTTCTGCTTCCTATACTCTAATAATTTATTCTGCCACTCTTTTCGCGGATTTCTATCTTCTAAATCATCGTATTCCGTCTCATTGATAATAAACTTCGATAGATAAGTTATTTCTGAAGCATTAAGTAGCTTAAATACTTCCTCATACTCCTCATCAAAAAAGCACTCTGGGAGTAGCTCAGTGAGATCAATCAAGCTTTGGACCTTTTTTTGAATGATAGCAATCTTATCAGAAGTATATCTGCATTCCTTTATTTCCTCAATCAGATCCCTTAATTTATCATCTTCCATCTGATACCCATCTTCAAAGAAAGCTTCTTCTCTCTTTTTAGGGTTAAGTAAAGGAAGCCATATTTTTATCAAAGTTCTAGTTTTCAGGTTTTGCTCTAAACGCATAGCAATCCTTAAGATAGTATCCCTAGCATAAGCTAAAACCTTTTCTTCTAAAATAATCTCAGCGGCTATATGGTCCAATGCAATATTCAATTTCAACCTTAATTCCTCAAAATTATAATGTTCTAGCTTATTCTGCAGCAAAGCGAGATCTTTTTCATTCAGGCTCAAGTCAGTAATACTTTGCCCAGCCATTTCACATCCCAATGCATTGGTTAATACCAATTCAAATATGTTTACCAACAGATGCTCAGATTCACTACTGTAACCTCGCAGAAGCATTTGTATTCTATCCTCCGAAAACTTCTTACAGACGTTATTTTCGAAAGTGAAATGTTCCAAATATTCATAGATATACTCTACTCCAAGTAAATCCGAAACCGTATTGCATAATGGATAATCAATAGTGCCCGGGATCTCATAAGCGCTATACTCTATATCATAATCATGAAAAAATTCCGGAATACCGGTAAATAAGGTGTCATGATAAGCATAATTGTCTACCTTTAAACTTTCTTTCTGTAGATTTGCAAGCATTGATTTCGCTTTCGTGATAGACAAGGTAATATCGTCCATACCGTGATAAAATAGTATGGATATTTTTTCGTCTTTTAAAAAATCAACTTTCCTGTTGCTCTCGGAAATCGATTTTAAATATACTCCAATGCAATAGGAAATTGATTGAAGTAATTGCTGTGCCTTTTCTACTCGAATGGAGCTACTCTCATCATTCGTATATCGTTCTACCTGCTTAGCCATCAATTCAAACAGTTCTAATTGTATTTTTTGAATTTGAGAGTCATCTAACAGGTGCTTTTCGCAAGCTTCGCCAAGCAATGACTGAAAATAAAATTTCTTATCTAAGTTACGTTCATTGATCAATTGCCTGTTTTCTAATTGATTCATACCACGCCTCCCCCTCAATCGTCTGCCCATTCTATTATTAAAATCTTGTAAATTATTATTTTAATCTTCTTATAAATCAACATTTAATCATCTTCCTCATCCCTTTTTAAGAAATGTTCATAATTATCCTCATATCCGGTTGAATTACGGTATTTGTCTGATTCACTGCGTATATCACGGCTATGATTCTCCAACATAGTAGATTGCAGATAATCCATAGAGCCTTGGCATTCATTGTCAAAGTATCGTTTCATGTAGTGAATGAGTTCATCATCAGTGATTTTCTCCAAAGATTCATTCTTGAAATAATAAAAACACTCCTGCAATTCCATGATGGTACTTGTATAATTATCTTGATAAATATAAGGTGAATCTGCAAATTCCATTATGATTTTTTGAATTACCCCTACCCCAAATTCAATACGACCGCTTCTTTCTAATGCTTCCTTACGATTCTCTGCCAGCAAATTAATCTCTTCTTCAGATAATTGTAAACCGTATTTAGTCGTGTAGTCATTGCACTTTCTTATTTCCGTTATATTTTGCAGTTTTAACAAAGATACCGGTAAGAACATAAAATTATCACTCATACTTTATCATCCCCTTAATATTTTTTAAAAGGTATTGACGAACTGCGAAAATTGTGCTACCATTATCTTGGAATTTTATACAATTATAAACATTCGCCAATATATAAATATAGTCCATATTTCCATTATTGTCAACCATTTTATATTAAGCATGTATATAAAAGAGTATTTATCATCTTAAAGATGATAAATACTCTTTAATTAGGTTCAGTTAGAAAATAATTCGATAACTATTAGTCGTTATTTCATACTATAGCATATCAACTACTGCTCTCTAAATATACTATCAAAGTATCAAAATACTACCTGGATATATGAATATATGTAATAATATCGGTTGTCACCTGTAGTGTCATACATAACTCGGATGGTTCTGTAATTATTTTAAAGTTAGTATATTGACAAAATAATTATTTTGATTTAGACTGTAAAACGCACATAGGAAATACAACTTAAACTAATTTGTGAATGTCTGATGGCTTCTATCTATGACGATAGAAAGCCTTTTTATTTTTATAATAGAATCGATGGATTAGATTATTCTATGCTTATAGCAGTGAGCATGGAGTGCGGCTATTATCGATGATATCCTTGGAATAATCGTCCGATCTAATGATGGTATACCTGAAATAGCCACGAATTCTCTGGTAGAAGACTTTACAAAAATGGATGAATTTAATAAATAATTAAAGAGACTTCCAATGATAATCATTGGAAGTTTCTTTAAACTAAAAAACAAATTACAGATAACTTAATATTATATTAGTTATCTGTAATACTCAACAGGATGAATTTAAGGAGTAATTATTATATTAGTAAGCTTAATAATATAGGTTACTTGTTTTAGCTATATCGCTGATTTCATTTGCTCTTTTCAAAGCTGTAAAAGCATTTTCATAATCTTCTATGTCAGAATAAATTTCACTAAGAGACCTAAAAGCAAAGGCGAGCGTTTTAGAATTACCCACTATCTCCATTTTTTCTATCCCTTGTTTAATAGCTTCTATCGCTTCCTTTGACCTACCAAGCTTATTTAAGCTGAGACCCTCATAGGTTTTTGAACTCCATAAAATAAGATAATCATATTTTAAGGGTGTATAGTTGGGATACTGCATCAACGCTATCATATCCAATGATAATTGGTACTGTTTCATCAAATAATAAGTTTTAGCTAGTTCTGGGTAAACGAAAGCACCAATCGCTTTAGATACTTCTAATGCTTTGTTCAGATGTTCTATTGCTTTTTCATGCTCTCCCAGCTGATTATTATAAATACCTAAGATGCTTTCAATGCTTGAAAGTACAGCATAATTTTCAGTAAAAGTCGCAAACTGTCTTGCTTTGTCTAGATATTCATTAAGGTGCTCTGTCTTATCCAAAAATAAATTTAAGACAGCCATAATTTTATAAAATTCATCAGACCTGTAATAGATTTTAGTCCGATTTGATATTTCCAGTGCTTGTGTTGTTGCCAATATGCCTTCTTCCAGCTGGTCTAAACTGGTACATAGAATAGATCTCATATATAAGATCTCAATTTCAAAAGCATAATCTTTATTCAAAGAACACTTATATATTGCTATGGCTTCTTCCAGTATTTCAACACATTTTATATAATCGAAATCATTCCAAGGTATTCCAATCAACAAATAATAACTTTTTGCAGCTTCAATATATTGAAATTTATTTTTATATATTGCTACGGCTTCTTCTATTTTTTCTTTTCCTAATTCATAATTATTTAATTCTATAAAACATTCACCATATTTTGAAAGCAAATCAGCATTCAGTTTGCTATCCTGTTCAAGGTTGTAATTTTTTGTCATCCGTTCAAGCCTATTCTGCGCTTCCTCAGCTTTGTCCTCTGATAAAAGTCTTGCAGCCTCTTTAAGTTCCTCTTGAATTTCCTCTTCGATAGAATCGTTTTGTTTCAATTGATCCTCAATAAAATAAGATGCTGGCTTGCCTAGTCTGAAAGCCAGATATTGAAGATTTTTCATGGAAGGCATGGTTAAATTGTTTTCTATCTGGCTTAGCATACTTTTAGTCATTTCACTACCGGCTAAATCAGTCTGAGTCATTTTTTTATCTTTCCTTAATTTTTTAATTTTTTCTCCCATACTAGTTTCCATTGGTTGTTTCCTCCTTATTACTATTATCTCTATTATAGTAAAGTTTCTTTAAACATTCAATATGTATTTATAATTGTTTTAGCATAATGTTTAATATAATTTAATTTTTGTAGTTGACAAATGTCAATTGTCTTCATATAATAGCATCATAAGTTAAATGGTATTAAACAATAGTCGTATGAGGGAGTGTAGAATCATGAATTTTTCCAATAGTATCGACCTTATTAATGAAAACCCAAAGTCTGAACTGCCTAATGGCACACAAGAGAAGTTTAACCTGCTTTTATTTTCAGCGGGTAAGTTAGTTTCCTTATTAGGCACTTATATCTATTCCTTTGCCATCTCACTTTATATACTAAAGGCTACCGGATCAGGTACTTCCTTTGCTTTCAGTATATTGATTGGTACATTGCCAAGAGTACTTTTCAGTCCTATAGCAGGCTCCTTATCTGATCGTATCAATAAGAAGAAGATGGTTGTAACCTTGGACTTTTTAAGTGGAACTGTGATGCTGGCTCTTCTCTCACTAAGTCTCTTGTTTGGCTTACAAATTTCTTTTCTGTATATAGCTACATTTTTACTAGCAGCAATCAGTACTTTTTTTAATACATGTTTTTCAGCTGCTATCCCACGGTTAGTTTCCGATAAAAACCTGGTTAAAATAAATTCTTATAATAGAGCAATCGAATCTGGCAGTTCCATTCTTGGTCCTGTCTTAGCAGGTATTGTGTTTGGATTAGTTTCCATGAATCTTTTTTTACTTATTAACGGAATCTCCTTCCTCCTATCTGCTATTTCAGAATTATTTATCAATTTTGAACTGAATCAGTCCCAGCAAGAACATAAGTCTGCGGGAAAAATGAGTATAAAAGCAATATATCTAGATATTAAGGAAGTATTTATCTTTATCAAAGGTAATAAAATATTATCGCTGGTTATGCCCTTTTCAATGATTTGTAACTTCATTATAACAGCATGTATCGCAGTCGTACTACCCTTTCAAATTAACAATGTACTTGGTATGTCTTCGACCCAATATGGAGCTGTCGAAGGAGCATTCTCCGTAGGAATGCTTGTTGCAGCCTTAGTAGTAGGCAAACTTCCCGAGAAGGAAAGGCGTAAACGGATGGCTATTAGCATAATTGGAATGGGCGTATCTTTAATTATAATGGGACTGCCCGGGCTTGGAATAGTAAAAAATATAAATGTATCTATTATTTTTATAATTTATGTTGTAATGGCAATTATGTTTGCTTACTTCATATTATCAATAGATATACCTTTGATGGTTGTAATGCAGCGATTGATACCGGATAATATGATGGGTAGAGTCATGGGTGTATGTGGGACAATATCCTCCAGTTTCATTCCTTTCGGTATTATATTAGCAGGTATTACCTTGGATATCATACCCGCATTTATCATATTCGTTGTTGCCGGCCTGTTTTTTATCATAGCCTCTTTCGTTATGTATAAGAGTAAGGCCATGCAGGAATATTAGTGATTATTGGTAAAATGCGCTGACATGGCGAGCTTTGGAATTTCGATTTCACAATGGTATATACAAAATTCTCCCTTTAGCTTTGTCATATTCTTTGAAAATACAGTGAAGCAAATTTCTTTTATACAGGTAAATACTTTTGCATCTACATCTTTATCGTTTAACATATCTTGCAATGAGAAGTCAAATGTTACCCTTGCATTTGTTAATGAAACAGTTTTATCCAATATTTTTTCTCTGCTTTCACCGTATTTTATTTGCACTACTAGACTGTCAATTTCAGTGCTCCCAGATAGTTCAACGTGAAATAAACCGTTTTCTGAATAATGTGAGGACCAGTCTAGCGGGTTTGAATTAAAATCCAATAATGCCATGACAAAAGGCAAACCATCCCCCTCACCCCTTTTTTTATAAAAGTTAACCTCAGCCTTTAAAAATTCATGTTCCTCAGCACCTTCTAAAATTTCCTTCTCAGATAAAGGCAAAACGTCAGGGTATAAAGATAGTTTCCCACCATTTTCTATTGGTTTTGTATCTCTAAGATTGTATGTAATCGTATTTCCGCATAGCCATTTAGTAAAAATATCATCAAGATTTTTCGATTTTTCTAACTTGTTCAAAAGTCTCCAATTTTGCTTCTTCTTAATTTCAACTTTACAAACATTCTCAGGACTAACAGCAAAAATATTATCAGAACTATATTCCATTACTTTTATGCTTTCTTGTCCTGTAGATGTGTCAACAAAGGAAAATGTAAAATACAATTTACAATTCTTTTTCCATTTACGCATATTCCTTAATATTTCATATAAAAATGTATTTTCAATAGGTATCTCTATTTTCCAAACAGACTTTTTTATCAGAAGCGGATAATTAAATTTGTCTGAACATTCAACAATTGCATTTCCAAAATTGTCATAGGCAATAAAGGATCCCTCCAACCTGCATATATCAGCTCCCATATTCCATACCAATAAGGTTGCGTAATATTTATTCTTGTTGCCTTTTGATATCAGTATACTCTTGTTTATTTTCACATCATCAATTCGCCAAAAGAGATTTATCGTCAGAAATGTTGACAATAAACTAATTGAAATAATTCCAATCGTTGCAAATGTATTTTGAACAACAAGATTTGTAGAGATATCTCCGTAACCTATTGTATAAAGCAAATATTTTAAAGTACTATTTAAGATATTTGTTTCCTCATTGTCATTTTTATAAAAAATGGACATAGTGACTGAATATAATACGCAGAGAACAATAATACCCAGTATGAATATTGCAATTATTTTTAAAATTTTCTTGAGTTTCCACATTTTTATACCCTCCATTTTTTTCAGTATAATCTATCTATTATTAAATTTCAACAATTGATCTTACTAATTTCCCACAATGTTCCACATATATAAAATAACCACAAACTTATTCAGCTTGTGATTGTTAAAATATCGAAATTTATCATTGAATCAAAAAACAAGGAACACTTTTCATAAAAAGTGCTCCTTATCTTATCTGTAATCCTT
>Ga0123339_10001705_pt1 | contig 15117 bp, 13 predicted proteins | sample lystaG_FD_89956 | JGI IMG/M metagenome (GOLD analysis project Ga0123339, IMG submission 89956) | Glacier valley bacterial and archeal communities from Borup Fiord, Nunavut, Canada, to study Microbial Dark Matter (Phase II) -... | ecosystem: Environmental > Aquatic > Freshwater > Ice > Glacier ... | reverse complement strand
CGCTTTGGCGGCATGAGCATGAGCGAGCTGCGTGAGATCGATCATGCCGAGATGATGAGTTTTGGCCTGCAGTTCCGCGAGCTCATGCTCAACCTTCCGTTCCAGCTCCCCGAGAACCTGCTGCTTCTCGGCCGCACCGTCGCCGTTCTGTCCGGCATGTGTACCGGGCTCGACCCGGAATTCAACCTGTGGGGCTCGCTTGCGCCGTACGCGACCAAGCTCGTCTCCGACGAGGGCGGTTCCACGTGGGACACGATACTTGCCGAGGGCAAGAATATCCTTCAGACGACGATCGGCCTTCCGGGCCGTGCCGACCGCGTGCTCACGCTGATGGAGCGCGGCGAGTTCAGCGTGCAGACGCCGATGCTCGACCTGCGTATCCGCCGTCTGCAGCGCTCGGTGGGCAAGATCACAGGCGGGCTCGTCTTTGCCGCGCTGCTCATCGCCGGCGCGATCATCTATGGGAGCGACCCCGGCTTTGGCAAGCTCATGATGGGCGTCTCGGCAGTTCCTCTGCTGTGGACGATGATGAGCGGTGGACGGCGACATCCGGGAGGGCGTTAGGCGCTATGCTGGACGTGAACGTGTCTAGCCCGTGACAGATAGCGTGAGGGAGAACCGTTGACTGATACCCCAAGCCTACGTGAGTTCGGCTATTCAGAGCGCTGGGAGACGTTGTTTGCGCCATATGCGGCAGACGGCCTCGTTCTGGGCCGAGTCGTGCGAGCAGACAGGGGAAGTTCGGCGGTGTCCACGGAGACGGGAATCGTCAGGGCACAGCCGTCGGTACGGCTTCGCAAGTCCGCAAAGGGGTTAGTGGACCTGCCTGCGGTGGGGGACTGGGCCGTCATGTCGTTTAGCGATGACATGGCAGTGGCACAGGTGGAGGCGGTTCTCGATCGGACGAGCGCGGTCAAGCGTGGCGACCCGGGCAATGCCTCCGGAGCTCAAGTGCTCGCTGCCAACGTGGACGTAGTCTTCGTGGTGCATCCGATATCCGCAGAGCCAAACGTTCGCCGTATCGAGCGTGAGCTGTCACTCGCATGGGAGTCGGGTGCGGTTCCGGTGGTGATCCTCACAAAAGTAGACATGTCGGAGGACCCGGATGCGGCGTGCGCGGCCGTCAAGGCGGTTGCCCCCGGGGTGGATGTACGTATGACCAATGCGCTCCTCGGCGATGGCGTAGAAGAGCTGCGAGAATATATCCGAGACTACCGCACAGCGGTCTTGCTGGGCCCATCGGGTGCAGGCAAGTCAACGCTCGTCAACGCGCTGGTGGGCTACGAGAGCCAGGCCACTCAAGAGGTGCGGCTCGCTGACGGGAAAGGCCGCCACACGACAGTGGCACGCGAGCTGATCTTGGTGCCGGATGGCGGTATCGTCATCGACACGCCGGGGTTGCGTGCGCTGGGACTCACGGGCTCGGAGGAGGGAATCTCGGCCGCCTTCCCGGAGATAGAGCAACTGGCCAGCATGTGCCGGTTCCAAGACTGCGCGCACGAGAAAGAACCGGGTTGCGCTGTCCAAGCCGCGGTCGAATCGGGGCAGCTCAGCGTCGATCGCCTCGCCAGCTATCAAAAGCTGCTTCGTGCTGCACAAGTCGCTGAAGCCAGGACGGATCCGCACCTGGGCAAAGAAGAGAAGCATCGCGCGAAGGTTCTGGCCAAGCTGATCAAGAACGCGAAACGTCACGCGGGCGACTAGCGGCCACGTCTCGCATTTCCCATCAAATGGGACATACTCATTAGGACCGGTGGGTGCGGCGCTAGATCAATGGAGCACACGTGAACGCGATCCAGACCACGAAGTTGACCAAGTACTACGGCAAGTCCAAGGGCATCGTTGATGTCGACATGACCGTGACAGAAGGCGAGATCTACGGCTTCATCGGGCCCAACGGTGCCGGGAAGTCCACGACCATCAGGACGCTTCTCGGCCTCATTCATGCCACGAGCGGCTCCGCGACCATCTTTGGAAAGGACATCACCACGTCCGGCCCGGAGATTCGCGAGGAAGTGGGCTATCTGCCCTCGGAGGTCTTCTACTACGACGACATGCGCGTCATCGACTTGCTGAAGTACTCGGCAAGCTTCTACAAGAAGGACCACAAGGCCATCGAGCAGCGGATCAAGCGTCTCGCTGAGATGTTCGATCTGGACCTGAAGAAGAAGATCGACGACCTGTCGTACGGCAACAAGAAGAAGGTCGGCATCATCCAGGGCCTCGCGCACGAGCCCAGGCTCATCATCCTCGACGAACCCACCGGCGGGCTCGACCCGCTCATCCAGCAGCAGTTCTTCAATCTGCTCAAGGAGGAAAACGCCAAGGGCGCCACGATCCTGTTCTCCTCGCATATCTTGAGCGAGGTGCAAAGACTTTGCGATCGGGTGGCCATCATCAAGGACGGCTCGATCATCAAGGTGGAGCAGATCAAGACGCTGCTCGAGAACAGCACCAAGCGTTTCAAGCTCCAGCTGGTCAACACTCCCGACCCGTCAGCCTTCGCCGTTGATGGCGTGAGCGATCTTGCGATACTCGACCACTCGGTGAGCTTCCTTTACCGCGGCCGCGTCAACGACATCACCAAGATGCTCGTCACGCAGGACCTCACTGACCTTCTGGTCGAGGAGCCGGACCTGGAGGAGATCTTCATGCACTACTACCAGAAGGAAGACGAGCAGTGAACGTCTTTTTTCGTGAGCTGAACGCCTATCGGAAGTCGACGATCATCTGGTGCGCATCGCTTGCAGCGATCCTCGTCGTCTTCATGGCGCTCTATCCCGCCTTCACAACTGATGTTGCCGCCACCAGGCAGGTCCTCGCTCAGTTTCCCGCCGCCATGAGAAATGCGCTCAACATCTCGCTCGCCAACTTCTTCACCATCTACGGCTTCTACGGTTACCTGCTGGGCTTCGCGGCTCTCGCCGGAGCGATCCAGGCGATGAACGTGGGCAACGGCATCATCTCTAAAGAGGTTTCGGGCAAGACTGCAGATTTTCTGCTTTCCAAGCCGATGACCCGCGTCAGGGTGATGTCGGCAAAGCTCGCCGCAGCGCTGGCGATCATCATCATCACGAACGTTGTGTTTTCAGGAGTCTCCTACCTCGCGGCGTTGATGGTGGCGCCCGAGAAGTTCGCGGCTGGAACGCTGCTTTTGCTGGCATCCACGATGTTTCTCGTGCAGCTGGTGTTCCTCGCGCTCGGAGCGCTGTTCGCGGTGCTCATCCCAAAGGTCAAGTCTGTGGTCTCCGTGTCGCTGCCGACTGTGTTCACGCTCTACATCATCGGCACGCTGGGCGACGTGCTGGGCAACGATAACGTCCGGTACCTTTCACCGTTCAAGTTCTTCGACACGAACTACATCATCAGAAACGTCAGTCTTGAGGGTAAGTTTCTCGTCATCGAAGCGGCGATCATCGTCGTCGCTATCGCCGCAAGCTATGTGATCTACGTCAAGAAGGACGTCCGCGCCTCGGCATAGGTGGAATGCATGAATATCTACCTGCGTGAATTGAAGGCTCACCGCACCGGCCTGATCTGGTGGTGTGTCGGCATGGTGGTGCTTGTCGCCTCTGGCATGGCTAAGTTCGCCGGGTTCCAGTCCGCGGGAGCGTCGGTCCAAGATATGATGGCGGGGCTGCCAAAGGCGATGCTGACCGTATTTGGCATGACCGGCTTCGACCTGACGAAGGCCAGCGGCTTTTACGGCGTGCTCTTTCTCTACATCGGCCTCATGGCTGCGGTGCACGCGGCGCTGCTCGGCGCTCATCTCATCTCCAAAGAGGAGCGGGACCGCACCTCCGAGTTCCTCTACGCCAAGCCGGTGTCCCGCAGCAGCGCGCTGACGTCAAAGCTTCTGGCGGGGCTGACGATGGTGCTCATCCTCAACGTCGTCACGCTGCTGTCGTCTTTCTACTTCGTGAACCTCGTTGGCAAGGGCGAGTCCGTTGGCGCTGACATACGGGTCTTGATGGAAGGGTTGTTCTTTTTGCAGCTCATCTTCTTTGCGATCGGTGCCATGATTGCCGGCGTCGTCAAAAAGCCGAAGGCTGCACCTTCTATTGCGACGTCCATCATGTTTGTGGCGTTTCTCGTGTCGTATCTGGTGAACTTGAGCGAGAACCTCGATGCGCTGAAATATCTCTCGCCGTTCAAGTACTTTGATGCCGCAACGCTCATGGCAGCCGGGCGGCTCGACACGATGTACGTCGTGCTGTCGGTAGTCATCGTCGTCCTGGCCGTGGCCGGGACGTATCGTTTCTATTCTGCGCGGGATCTGGTCGTTTAGACCGGACAATTCCTGATGTTGTCAGCTGCTGGCTTGGACACTGCCGTGTTTGCATGATGGAGAGCTTCTGCATGTTAGCGCCCGATTTTCGTTACCGATACTTGTTTCCGTCTGGTAGGAGTTGTGTATACTTAACGTATATTGCGTGCGCGAGACGAGCGCGCTCTTGTCATGGTCACCGCGAGGGTTGGGGGTTCAAATGAAAGGTCGGGAAGGGCCGGCCCGCCGAGCCACATGGTTTAGTGGTTTTGTGGCGGTTTTGGTGTTGGCGCTTGGAGTGCCGGGTATCGCGTTTGCTGCGAACACGGCCTCGCTTGCGTTGTCAACGCCAGTACTCGGATCGAGCATGAACAACACTCAGCCAACGATCTCGGTGCAGGCGTATGACAGGTACGGTTTTAAGGGTTCTACATCATTCGGAGTTAGCTCCATCTTCAGTGGAGCAAGCGGTTCCGAGATGTCCGCACAGAGCGCAACGACGTTCACTTCGATCGCCGGCTCTGACCGCTACGAGACCGCTATCAAAGCGTCGCAGGACGCGTTTGCGGCCGGTAGCGCCACAACGGTCGTCATCGCTCGCGGTGACATGTTCGCCGACGCTCTCGGCGGATCTGCACTCGCCGGCGCGGTGAACGGGCCGTTGCTTTTGACCTCCTCCTCGAGCGTCCCTGCTTCTGTGATAACGGAGCTCAAGCGTCTGGGCGCCACCAAAGTCTACGTCCTCGGCGGCACGAGCGCAGTCTCCGCTGCGGCCTACAAGCAGCTGGCTGCGTTCAATCCCGAGCGCGTCTCCGGTTCCGATCGCTACGGGACCGCGCTCGCCGTGGCAAACAAGACCATCGGTCTTCTGGGCAGCGGCTACAGCGGTGCGGCGTTCATGGCCACCGGCTCCAACTTCCCCGATGCGCTCAGCGCTGCTCCTATCGCCTACGCGAAGGGCATGCCGCTCGTGCTCGTGAAAGCCGACGGCAGCTACACGCTCCCGGCCGGTGTGACCAAGGTCGAGATCCTCGGCGGGACCGCTGTGGTCTCCACCAAGACCCAGATCTCGCTCGGCTCAAAGTTCGACCGCCGCCTCGCTGGCGGCAACCGCTACGCCACATCGGCAGCGGTCGCGGCGTACGGCGTCTCGCAGGGTCTTGACTGGGACGGCGTGGGTATCGCCACAGGCACCGACTCGGCAGACGCCCTCGCGGGCGGCGCGATGCTCGGCGCCGAGAACTCGGTGATGCTCCTGACCGCCGGTACCTCGCTTTCTCCTGAAGCGGCAGGCGCGCTGAAGGCCAACAAGGCCGCGATCAGCGCTGTTCGCTTCATCGGCGGTACCAGTGCGGTCTCCACCGCATGCCGCAACTCGGTGATGGCGATCTTCGATGTGGCCCCGGTCACGTCTGATACGACCGCGCCGGTCACCACCCTGGTTGGTGCGTTCCCTCCGTATCCGCAACAGTCCAGCTTCTGGCTGTCGGCTGCTGATAGCGGTTCGGGCGTTGCGCACACGTATTACATACTGGACGGTGGCCCTCAGACCGAGGGCGCGTGGGTGATAGATTACTTCAACATCGGGACCCACACGCTTGAGTACTGGTCAGTGGATAAAGCAGGCAACACGGAGGCGCATCATACGATCACTTCTACTGTGGTCTCGTATCATGCAGCGCCGGCTAATTCATGCACCGCAGCCGGTTGCCACAGCACTGACCTTGCGACTATCCATATCGCCAAAGGTTGCACGATGTGCCACGGCGCTGGTGTCACACCGAAGTCTGATTGCACGGCGTGTCATAGCGCCACGCCACACGCCACGCACGTGGCTATCTCAAGCAGTGCGACGGGGACCGCTTCGTGTTCGCAGTCCACGTGTCACGGCGCTGCAGCTGGTGACACCGACGTTGTCGTCATCCATGGCGGTAACTGTGCTATCTGTCATAGCCCCTCGGCGAGTCAGAGCGTTCAGAACGCCGTCGCCTCAGGTAACGCCACCTGTGAGAGCTGCCACACTGATAGCTACAACACGATTCATGCAGCAGCGAGCCAGGCGCACGGTTTCACTGGCGCATGTGCAACTTCGGGCTGCCATCCGACAGACGTGTCCGTCATCCACACGTGGACCACGACGGACAGCGCGCCTGGTTGTGCAGCTTGCCATGCGGTTGGCAAGACGCCTTCTTTGACATGTACTGACTGCCATTCGTACAGTCAGATGGATGCTGCACATGGCTACAGCCACACTACGGTACAGACCTCTATTGCCAGTAAGAGTGCGGGCTGTGTTTCTTGCCATGGCAGTGACCTTCTCTCTGTGTTGCCCGCCGGCAATGCCGCAACGGGTGTCAAAGAGCACAAGGGCTGCTATTGCCACGTCTATGGTGAAGCCAAGACCGGCATAACAGCATGCGAGGATTGCCACGGCCAGCCGATGGATGCAAGCGCCGCGCATCCGTATCACGTAGGTGCGCATGACGCTGAAGAATCGCATATCGCCTCTTCGACAAGCGCCGCATGTGCCGCTTGTCACGGCACCGATCTCAGCAACGTGCTGCCTGCCGGTAACTCGGTGACGGGCGTTCAGGAGCACAAGGGTTGCTCGTGCCACGCATACGGTGAAGCCAATGGCCTCAAGGCCTGCGCGGACTGCCATGCAGGCCAGTACGCGCCGCATGGATTTGACAAAACGGCTGCTAAGCCGATCGTTTCGGGTCACAGTACCACCACCTACGGCAAGGCCGGTGCGTTCACGATGTTCGACGGCAGCCAGGGTGTGACCGCCACCGACTCGCTCGGCAGCATCGTCGCCACAGCATGGCCGTTCCCGCAGCAGAACGTGTTCTGGACGTCAAGCGACGCCAGCGCTCCTGTCGGCGCGATCACGGGTCTTAATCAGAACTCCGTCGTTACTTGCGAGGACTGCCATACGGGACTCAGAGCGTATGAGGTCGCCGGTCCGCATGGCGCCAACGTCATCGCGGCCGCGGGCATTGATGCCAACTTCGCTGGTGGATTTGATAACGCCTATCTGTGGAGCCAGGATACCAGCACAACGTCTGGGAATCCGTCCCTTGATGGCACGCCTACTTCAGGCATCGGCCTCTACGTGCCCAAGGGCGGCGAGAGTGAAGAGATGACTGACTACTACCTGGGTGATGGTAGCGGTCACGTGTACAACGGCAACAGCGTGATCTGCGCCAAGTGCCACGACCTCTACAATGCGGGTACCGGCGATATCGGCTGGTCCAACTATGCGCACGAGCATCACGCCAACAGGCCGATGGTAGGCGCCACCAACCTGGGTCGTGAAGGTGCCGGTGCTTGTAGGGACTGCCATATCGCGATCCCGCACGGTTGGGTGCGTCCGCGCCTGATCGTGTACTCGACCGATGCAGCTCCGTACAACATCGGGCCCTCCGTCTATGAGGGAGAGTCGAAGACTGCGACGACCGGTGTCACGATCGGTTCCGGTCAGATGAACGGTCTGAGCTCCATCAAGGGCCCACAGTCCATTCAGAACCTTACGAATGGTACGGGTTACTACAACAACTGGTCCACGAGCCAGTGCAACGCGTGCGGTCACCACGCCAGCACCGATCTTTCCACTGGTGCTTGGAAGTAGCTGTACCTGTTGTAAAAGGTACGCGACTGTATGACGGGGGCGGGCAGAAATGCCCGCCCCTGCGGTATTAAAGTGTGTGATCGCTGCGCACAGAGGTTCGTCCGACCATGGTCACCGTGTTGTATTCTGACCTTGGTGACTCGCAGTATCGATTGCAGGGGACGGTGGGAACAACGCGCTACTCTCTGAGCCGATCTCGGTCGTTTTTCGTGACTGCACGGTGCGCCAGCTCAGTAGTTCTTCTGAGCCTGACATGCATGGCGCTGATCATGATGGCTGGCTGTTCGGATGGCTCACGCGCCAGCAAGGGCACAGGCAGCGTCGATACGAGTGCGACCAATGGAGCGGCCATGGCGGGCCCTCAGGTGCAGGTCAACATCTCACAAGCCGCAATGGACTCTCGTCCCAAGGCCTGGGTGCTTTCCACTCCCCAGTCAGCGGTACGCTCGTACCTTGATTGGACCGCCTACGCTTATCGCGTCGCCACATCTGATGTCGCGACGCCGACTATGGGCGCTGCGGAGGGTGTGCGCGTTGATTCCTATGTGCAGTTCAATCTGCAGAAGAGCCGCTTGCTCGATGAAGAGCTTTCTTCGATCACCGTCGGTAAGCCGACTATCGAGGCCACGCACACGCTTGTCCCGACCAAAGAGCATTGGCGTTATAGCTACTTATCGATCGAAGTCGGCAACAAGCGTCTCGACGGTCCGTACACGGTAAGCTACGACACCACCTATACCGTGGTTCAGACCAAGAGCGGCACCTGGGTGGTCGATTCTGCTGTGGTCAAGGCGTTGGGCACAGTCAAGTGATTTGCAGCGCGTGGCATAAAGCCGCGGGTCTCATCACTTCGGCGGTTTTGGCCGTTGGTTTTCTTATGTTCGTCGGTGTTTGGTCGATGTTGGCGACGCTGGTCCCCCAGGGAGATGCTTCGCTTCCAAGCGTTTCGGCCTGGGCGAGTGCGCACTCGTTTGTCGAACCGCTTGTGCGAGCGATCGGCCTCCATCACGCGTTCACCGCGCCTGTGTTCTTGGCGTGCGTCTTCCTTTTGGCGCTGTCCACCGCTGCGTGCGCGTGGCGTCGGACGAAGGCCGCGCTCCGCAGGGCGCGTACGCTTCGTGGGGCTTTTGGCGCGGACAAGACATCGGTGGTAGGGCGGCACAACCTACAGATCATGTGCGATCCAGACTTGGATGATTCGCAGATTCTCACCATCGCCGCCGAGACGCTTGCACGGCTGGGCCTTAAAACGAAGCGCCGAGATGATCTGCTCAGCACGGTGTCCTCGCCATGGTCAGTCTGGGGCAGTCCGGTCTTCCATTGGGCGTTGTTTGCGCTCATGGTGGTGGTTCTTGTCGGCAATCTGCTGCGCTCTGACGGCATCATAGCGGTGACGGTGGGGCAGACCAGAGCCGACGCGAAGGCCTCATACGCAGTGCTACGCACGGGACCCCTTCACGACTGGAACAATGTGAAGCGCAGTTTCCGCGTGGACGCCTTTGACCCCGACTATTCGATCGGCGGCATCGACCGTGGACCTGTGCCCACGGTCTCGGTGCTTGACGGTTCAGGGAACGCAGTCAAGACGCAGCGCGTCTATCCCAACATGATGCTCCATGCGGGATCTGTGGCGATCAATGCTCCAGCCTATGGGCTTTCTGCGACCATTGCGCTGGTGGGAATGGACGGCTCCGAGATCGGGCGCTCCACTCAGCTTATCGATTTCTCACAGACTGCAACGGGGGGGACGGTTCCAGTTGGGGGTCTTGGCATCACTGAGTCCAGCGGCGGGCAGCTCAAGATACTGGTGACCGTGCCTCTGGAAGGTACGCCAGGACACTTTATCGAGCGTATTCCCACGTCGCCAAGCGCCCGAGTGGTCGTGACCTCGGCTGACGGGGCGTCGCTTGTGGATCGTCTGGTGAAGCCGAGCGAGGACGTGACGCTGCCGGGAGGCGGCGCGGTGCGGCTTGTGGACGTTGGTTGGTATGCGCGCCTCTCTATTGTCGACGACCCGACGACCCCTCTGGTCTACGCCACGATGATTATGGCGATATTGGGTCTGGCCACGGTGGTTTTCGCTCGTCAGCAGTTGGTTTTGGCAACAGTGATCGAGGATTCAGAAAGCAGAAGGTTCGTGATGGACCTGCGCCTGTGGCGTAATGCATCGACCACGCGTGGCGAGATAGAGAGCGAGCTCATCGCTGTTCTGCACATCGAGGAGAAGGAGAGCGCATCGTGACGCTCGAGATCGTGTTCATGTGGATCGCGCTGACGTTCTATGTGGCTGGGACTGTCATGTTCGTTTTTGGTGTGACTTTTACCAAAGACAAACTCTCTCGGCGAGCGGTGTTCGTCTCGGCTCTTGGTCTGGTGCCGCAGATCGTCGCTCTTGGCGTGCGATGGGCACGCGTTGGCCATGGACCCTACATCGGCTATTACGAACTCGCGAATGCTCTGACGCTGTGTGCCATGGTGTTCTTCGTTATCCTCGCTGTGCGTCGTCCGCGTCTGGGCGCGATCGGGATCGGTATCATGCCGGTCGCAGTGCTGTTGCTTGCGGGTGCGATGCTCTCTGCAAAGACCGATCTTCCTCTCACGGCGAGCCTTGCGAGCTACTGGCTGTTCATTCATGTCGCCTTTGCGAACCTCTCGTTCGGCGCGTTTGTGGCGTCCTTCGGCTTTGCAGTCGTTTATGTCCTAAGAGAGCGCTCGATGGACGGGAAATGGGCTGGCCGCTTTGCTAAACTGCCACCTCAGGAGGTCGTTGGTGATCTGATATCCCGGTTTGTTCTCGCCGGATTCCTGCTATGGGGAATCATGATCGCAACGGGCGCCATCTGGGCCAATGAATCGTGGGGCCGATACTGGAGCTGGGATCCGATCGAGACGTGGAGCCTGATCGTCTGGCTCATCTACGCAGTCTACCTGCACCTGCGGTTCACGTTGCACTGGCGTGGTGAGCGGCTTGCATGGTTCGCGATCATCGCCATGCCTATTGCGTTGTTCTGTCTCATCGGGATTCCGCCTTTGTTCAAGACCCTCCATGGCGGCTATATCGGCAAGATCGACGGGTGACTCACATGAGTGGCATCAACTGGACCAGTATTCTCATAATCATGAACAACTACTTGCATGATCTGGCGACAGGTCTGCTGCTCTCGAGTGCGGTGATCCTGTGGGTGTTGGGGCGCCGGGCGCAAGGCGGCGGGAGCGGCGAACGTCGTGCGCTTGCACAGGCGTATCCCGCGCTGCGCACCTTTGCGCGTGGAGCGTTGGTATGGATCATCCTCGGCGGTATACCGCGGACTATCTTTTTCACCCGCTATGAGTGGGACCCGGCGGTGGTCAAAGGGATCGTCCCGGCGCTCGTGGTCAAACACGTGTTCATGGTGGGCGCGGTCATCGTTGGGGCGGTTATGTGGAGACGCATGGCTACGGTAGCGAAAATGGAAACGGACGCCTGACTTTTCAGTCCGGCGTCCGTTGTGGTTCTCGGTCAGTGCACAGGTGGTTGCGTACTCGGAATCCGCGGGCCCTACTGTGCGGCAGCAGACTCGTCGACCTTGTCGGGCATTTTGGGCATCTTCGGGATTTTTCCGGACTTCACCAACTCGGACATTTTGGCTTTGCCAACGCCGAGGAAGTCGAAGTGCGCACCATAGTCTCTCATCATCGTTTTCATCGCGCTCAGCATGTAGCGGCGCTTAAAGCCATCGGGCAACGTCAGTATCTCGGTCATCTTATTGGCGTAGAAGGTCATATAGCAGCGACCGAGTGCGATGGTGATGTCCTCGAGCGACATGGCGTACGGTTCGATGATCGGGGTTGTGAGGTTGTACTTGGAGTAGTCCCATACGCGGATGCGGTCGTGCATCTCGGCCCACAGCGGCGTGAACGGCATCGGGGTCAGGATCGGGAACACCGCGATGTCCGGGTTCAGCCTGATGGCCACCTCGGTCGTCTTCTTGATCGAGTCCCAGGTCTCGGTGGGGAATCCGATCATAAGCGACGCCTCGGTCATGATGTCGTGTTCGCGACACAGCTGGAGCGCGCGCTGGTTCTGGTTGACGGTGGTGCCCTTGTTCAGGCTTTCGAGCAGCTCGTCGGTGCTGCTCTCGGCGCCCACATAGACGTGGATAACGCCGGCCTCACGGTACTTGTCGAGGATATCTTCGTCGCGCAGGATGTCTTCCACGCGCGTCTCTATCAGCAGATGCACGCCCAGATCGGCCTCGATGAGCAAGTCTAAGATCTCAAGCCAACGTACGCGATCGTGGGTGGGGTAGGCGTCGATGAGCGTGATGAACTCCACCTGATACGCATCGACGAGGTGTTTGATCTCAGCGAAGACGTTCTTGGGAGTGCGCGCGCGCCATTCTCCGCGCCAGAACAGACGCTGGGCGCAAAACGAGCAGCTCATCATGCATCCGCGTGAGGTGAGGATCGAAGCCATGCGGCCGTAGGGGTCGATGTTGTAGTGGTAGTCATCCCAGTCGAGAAGGTGCCACGCGACCTCGAGAGAATCCAGATCGTCGATGTGCGGCCGTTGCGGGGTGACCTTTATCTCTCCATCCCGCGAAAACGCGATACCGCGAACCTGCTCGGGCGAACGGCCCGGCAAGACGTTCATGAGATCGACAAGCGTGGCCTCGCCTTCGCCCTGAATCACGTAGTCGACCTTGTCGCCGTCGTCGCGCAAGATCTCCTCGTACATGAACGTCGGGTGTGGCCCACCGATGATCGTGACGATGTCGGGGTCGACCTGTTTGGCGACGCCGAGAGCCTTGATGGCCGCGGGTACCGTGCAGGTGCTGATCGCGCCGGTCACCGGGAGATAATCGAGGCTCATCACGAAGTCAGGATGGTAGTCTTCTATCTGCGCCTTTATGTCGTCGAAGGTGCTCTCTTTGTACATGGCATCGTAGATCTTCGCCTCGTGGCCGGCTTTGAGAGCCGCACCGGCGAGATATGCGAGTTGCAGCGGCGGCCAGTTGCCGATCATCTGAACGCCCCAACATTTATACGGCGGCGTGACGAAAAGAATTCTGCTCATAGGCTCGGTTCTCCCATCGACCGGTGGTGAAACACGTATGCCGAATAGTACCATCGTAGGGCGGATGTTCTGATCGGGTGAAGATGATGCGTCTGACGACTCATCAATGAGACGCAAGACCTTATCCACGATGCCCCATGTTTATCGTATGCTATTTTGAGCTCGGTCGTCCTGAAAAGTCTGAAGAAGTATGATTATTTTGGACGAATGCGTGACGCAGACATGCTCAAAAGACGACCAGGGAGCGCGACCATGACGCACTTTGAGTTCACATCTGATCTTGAGACCGGCAACGTCGCGATCGATGATCAGCACCGAAGCCTGTTTGCGCTATCCAATGCGCTGCAGGACTCTGTCGAATCTGGAAGCACTGATGATGATGTCGTCGCAGACTGAGTGTGGCGGCTGATCGACTACGTCGTGCAGCACTTCGCCGACGAAGAGGCCCTCATGCAAGCCGCTGCCTATCCTGAGCTGAGCGTTCACTGCGGGATGCACGAATACCTGGCTGCCGAGACGATGCGCATCTCAGCGCGGTTCATGAACGGCGAGATGGTGCTTGCAGCAGATCTGGCGCTGTTCATCATGCGGTGGTTGCGTGAACATATCGCCGAGGCGGACAAGCGCTTCGTGGCTTATCTGGCCGCTCGGCGCTAGCAGCTGTGCAGGCGGCTACTCCAGGCCGGTGACGTCCCTGCCGAGCTCGTCGGTGCCGATGCCTTCTCGGGCATCCTCGGCCACGCGAGAGAAGTCATCGGCGTGCATCTTGGACGCGGCATCCGTGTCGTCGCTGCGATACCCGGCGTCAAACGCGGCCGTGTATTCGTTGAACGTGGGACGTTTGCGGTGAGCGCGCGGAGGCAGATCCCAGTCTGCTATGTATTCATCGTCGTACACGTGGGTCCACCATCCTTCTGCACGTCAGCCGTCGACGAATCGTCGACGGCTGACTGCGAGTATACGCGACTCGGCCTGAAGCTTCATACGCCGAGCGTCGTGCAGATCTCGTCGTACTGCTCTTTGTCGATCTCGCCCTTGGCATAACGTGTGCGTGCGATCTCACATGCGTTGTCTCGTTCTGATCTTGTAGCGGGCGCGGCGGGCAGGTTGGTGTCGTGGGACTTGCTTATCGCGCGTACCGCCCAGATGACGAGCAGGACGATGAGCGCGATCAGGACCAACCAGAAGACTACAGCTAATAATCCGTAGCCCCATGACGTGCCGTTCATCATCGAGTTGGAGTACCCGTATCCTCGCATCATTGGAATCGACTCCTCTTCATATCGGACCCATTATCAGGTTTGTTCCCGGATGTCGGTAGTGACCATCCATATGTGATGGTGCAAACAGCCTGCCAGCATATCTCTTACCGTCGCATGACGGCCCCGCCGATTATGTTGACCGGCGGGCTTTGCTGGGTCACGTTAGAGAAGATCCCAGAGTAGAGAGAGGTACTGATACCGTGCTCGTTTCTCCAGCAAGGCGCCTTGTGTATGTGAGCCATTTATTCAGAAGGTCGCGCAGAGCGATGTTCACCTCGCTGCGAGTCCGCAACTACAGGCTCTATTTCCTTGGACAGGCGATCTCGCTTTCAGGCACGTGGATGCAGAGCGTCGCACAGTCGTGGCTGGTGCTCAAACTGACTGACTCCGGTTCGGCGCTGGGCCTCGTGACGGCGCTGCAGGCGTTGCCCGTGCTTCTGTTGGCACCCTACGGCGGCGTGCTCGCCGACCGTTTTCCTAAACGCCGTTTGCTCTACATGACCCAGTCCGTGTCTGGTGTGCTGGCGATCACCCTCGGCGTGCTGGTGGCTACCGGCGCTGTAAGACTGTGGATGGTTTTCGTGCTGGCGCTGTGCCTTGGCCTGGTCAACGCCGTGGACAACCCGTCGCGTCAAACGTTTGTCAGTGAGCTCGTCGGACGCCGATACCTGCGCAATGCGGTCTCCCTGAACTCCATCGAGGTCAACCTCACTCGCGTAGCGGGACCGGCGCTCGCCGGTGTGCTCATCGCGACGGTCGGCATTGCGTCGTGCTTCATCATCAACGGAGTCTCGTACATCGCTGTGCTGCTCTGTCTGGCCTTGATGCACGATGCCGAGCTGCATCACATGACGCCCGTGGCTGCCGCAAAAGGACAGCTTCGAGAGGGGCTGCGCTACGT
>Ga0123339_10001704_pt1 | contig 15121 bp, 13 predicted proteins | sample lystaG_FD_89956 | JGI IMG/M metagenome (GOLD analysis project Ga0123339, IMG submission 89956) | Glacier valley bacterial and archeal communities from Borup Fiord, Nunavut, Canada, to study Microbial Dark Matter (Phase II) -... | ecosystem: Environmental > Aquatic > Freshwater > Ice > Glacier ... | reverse complement strand
GCGCCACTCCGGCGCCGGGTCTGCCGAAGCAGCATCAGATCGAACGCAATAGTTTGACCCCGGGTTCTGCGCTCTTCACCAACGATCCACGACCGGAAGCGCGCAGTTCCACAGCGGCCTGCGTCAAGGGCAGGCTCCTGTAGGGCGCATCAGACCGGCTCCGGTTTGAGTAGGACTACATCCGCGCCTGCGCCCCTACATCCCCAGCAACGCCCCGGATCGCCTGGCCTCCGTTCCTGCAATCTTCGCCACGCTTCGTCCCGCCGAAACAAACCGCACGGACTCGTGCGCAAACAGCAGCCCGGAGAATTGCGCCCGCAACGGCGTCACCCCAGACGTCACCGGGTCCAGGATCTCCGCCACCACGTCCCCCGGTCCCACCCGCGCCCCGGCAGGCCGGTGCATCACCAGGATGCCCGGCGACGGCGCCACCAGCAGCTCCACATCCGCCAGGTTCGTCGGCCGGCAGCGCGCCAGCGGCAGGCGCGGCGCGGGCAGGGCGAGGGCGCCCGCCACGACCATCGCCTGCACCAGCGCCTCCGCATCGGCTGCGGCCAGGCCGTGCGTCACGTCGGCCTCCCCGCGCAACTCCACCGTCACGGCGCAGCAGGCCAGCGGGACGGGGTGGCCGGGCAGGGCGCGCTGCAGCGCCAACCAGGGCTGGCTGCACGCTTCATCGAAGGGATGGCCGCCAGACTCTTCCGCCAGCAGCAGCGCCTGCGCGCCCAGGAGGGCGGCCAGCGGGCGGCAGCGGTCCACCAGGGGCGTCAGGGCATACAGGTGGACGACGCCGGCGTTCTCGCAGTGCAGATCCAGCACAAGGTCGGCATCCAGCGCCAGGCCGAGCAATGTGCGCTTCAGGTGCTGCGCCGGGGTGTGGGCCGGGGTGTCTGCGTTGGCCTGCAGCAGTGCCGTGCGGACCAACTCGATGTTCTCCAGCGGCCCGGTGCCCAGCGCATCCTCCAGCCCCGGCAGGACGGCGGCGGCCAGGTCGGGATAGGCGCGGTTGAAGTTGACGCCATCGGCCAGATTGAACCGGCCTTGCAGCCCGCCCATCACGCGCTGCTGCAAGCCCAGCGGGTTGGCCATCGGGACCACGACCACCTCGCCTCGGACGCGCCCGGCGGCGTCGTGGGCGCGCAACAGGCCCAGAAGGTGCTGCGCCGCCAGCATCCCCGGTATTTCGTCCGCATGCAGCCCGGCCTGGACATACACCTTCGGCCGCGCGCCGGGCTGGCCGAAGCGGTGGACCGGCAGGCTGTGCGCCGTCCCCGGCGCCAGGCCGGGGATCGCCAGCAGGTCCATCACCCCGCCGCGCGCAGGTCCAGCGTCCGCGGATGCTCGGGCGAGAGGCTGACCGGCGGCTCCGCCATCGCCCCAGGCGTGTGGCCGATCGGCTCGAACCGTGCACGCCGCCGGGCCTCGGCCTCGTTGGCATTGACGGGGAACACGTCGTAGGCCCGCCCGCCTGGGTGGGCGACATGGTGCGTCATGCCACCCAGCGAGCGCCCGGTCCAGCGGTCGTACACGTCGAACACCAGCGGCACCTGCGCCCTGATCGTGGGATGCAGCGCCCCGGCCGGGTCCCAGGCCTTGAAGCGCACGCCCGCCACGAACTCGCCCTCCACGCCAGTCGGGGCCAGCGGCACCGCGGCACCGTTGCAGGCCAGCACGAAGCGCTCGGCCTCCCACCCCGTCACGCGGGCCTGCACCCGCTCGACCGAGCTGTCCACGAAGCGGACGGTGCCGCCGACGCCCGCGGTCTCTCCCAGGGCGTGCCAGGGTTCCAAGGCGTGGCGCAGCTCAACCGTCGCGCCATGCACGGCGATGTCACCAATCACCGGGAAGCGGAACTCGTAATGCGGGCGGAACCACTCGGCGTCCAGCTTGGTGCCATAGGAGGAAAGCTCCTCCACGGCGTCCTGCAGGTCCTGCCAGACGAAGTGCGGCAACAAGAAGTCGTCGTGGACGCGGGTGCCCCAGCGGACCAGCCGGCGTTCGTAGGGGGACTTCCAGAACGCCGCGACGGCCGCGCGCATCAGCAGCATCTGCGCGCAGGACATGCGGGCGTGCGGCGGCATCTCGAATGCGCGAAACTCCACTAGGCCCAGCCGCCCGCTGGGGCCATCGGGGGAATACAGTTTGTCTATGCAGAACTCAGTCCGGTGGGTGTTGCCGGTCATGTCGGTCAGGATGTTCCGCAGCATCCGGTCCACCTGCCAGGGCGGCGGCGCCTGGCCTGGCCCTTGTGCGGGGCCGATGCCCCGGAAGGCGATCTCCAACTCGCGCACTGCGTCCTGCCGGGCCTCGTCTATGCGGGGATGCTGCGACATGGGGCCGATGAACAGGCCGCTGAACAGGTAGGACGCGCTGGGGTGGTTGTGCCAGAAGCCCAGCAGCGACTTCAGCAGGTCCGGGCGGCGCAGGAAGGGACTGTCCTCCGGCGTCATCGCGCCCATCACGACGTGGTTGCCGCCGCCCGTGCCGACGTGCCGGCCGTCCAGCATGAACTTCTCCGCCGTCAGCCCGGCGTGCCGCGCCTCCTCATAAAGCTGCTCCGTCCGCGTCACCAAGTCGTCCCAGCTTTGCGCCGGGTGGATGTTGACCTCGATTACGCCGGGGTCGGGCGTGACGGAGAAGCCTTGGACCCGCTGGTCATAGGGCGCCTTGTAGCCCTCCAGGACCACTGGGCGGCCCAGCTCCGCCGCCGTCGCCTCGATGGCGGCGACCAGGGACAGCCAATCCTCGGCCGAGTTCAGCGGCGGCAAGTACAAGTAGATCAGCCCGTCGCGCGCCTGCACCGTCATGGCGGTACGGATTCCGCGGCCGGGACGGCCGTTGCCGGTCTTGGCCAGCAGGCCCGCACGGTCCGGCAACGCCCCCTGGTCCTCGAAGGGGTCCGGCTCCGGCTCGTCCTCGATCTCGGTCGGGTCCACCCACGGCAGGCTGTTCAGCGGCAGCCGCAGCCCGGCCGACGAGTCGCCGGGCACCAGGAACAGCTTGCCCTCCCGCATCTCCCAACGTTCGGTCTGCCACTGCCGCGCCCCGCGCCGGCCGCCGCGGCGCAGCGGCAGCACGCTGGCGACGGGCTGGTCCAAGCCCTGCGAGAACACGCGGATGATCCGGGCGCGCTCCTGCGGATCGCGGGATTGCGCGGCCTCTGCCACCACGTTCGCGGGCATCCGGGCCTCCCGCATCAGGTAGTAGGGCTGGTCCTCGTAGGCGTGCAGCACGGCCGCCGTGTCCACGTGCAGCCGCTCGGCTAGATGGAGCGCGAAGGCGTGCGCCGCCGCGGCGTCGGCGTCGCCCTTGGCAGCGTCGGGGTCGGCCAGCAGCGCCGGGTCGGCCCAGACCGGCTCGCCATCCGGGCGCCAGGTGGCGTTCAGCGCCCAGCGCGGCGTCTGCTCGCCGGGGTAGTGCTTGCCGGCGCCATACTGGGTGACGGCGCCTGGCGCCCAAAGCGGGATCAGGCGGCGCAGCAGGTGGCCGGCCTCCCGCCGCTTGGTCGGGCCTAGGGCGTCAATGGTCCACTCCGCACCTTCCGCATCCGCCACGGACACGAAGGTCGGCTCGCCACCCATCGTCAGGCGGATGTCGCTGCCGTTCAGCGCCGTGTCCACGGCGGCGCCGGCGGCCTTGATCGCCGCCCACTGCGCGTCCGTGTAGGGCTTGGTGACGCGCGGCACCTCGTTGACGCGCATGACCTGCATCTGAACGTCGAACACCGTCTCCGACGGCTCCAGCATCCCGCTGATCGGGGAGGCGCTGGTCGGGTCGGGGCTGGCGGCCAGCGGAATGTGGCCTTCCCCTGCCATTAGGCCGGAGGTCGCGTCCAGCCCGATCCAGCCGGCGCCGGGCAGGTAGGCCTCGGCCCAGGCGTGCAGGTCAGTGAAGTCGGTGGTGGGGCCTTCTGGGCCGGTGATCGGCTTCACGTCCGGGGCCAACTGGATCAGGTAGCCGGACACGAAGCGGGCGGCGTAGCCCAAGTGGCGCAACGCATGGACCAGCAGCCAGGCGCTGTCCCGGCAGGACCCTTTGGCTTGGGCCAGGGTGTGCTCCGGGTCCCACACGCCCGGCTCCATGCGGACGATGTAGCCCACGCGCTCCTGCACCCGGCGGTTCAGGTCCACCAGCATGTCTATGGTGCGCCGCTTGGTCCGCGGCACCTCCGCCAGCAGCCCTGCCAGCAGCGGCCCCGGCGGCACCAGCTTGCAGAACGGCGTCAGTTCCTCCGCCAAGGTCGGGTCGTAGGTGAAGGGCCACTCCTCCGCGTCCGGCTCCAGGAAGAAGCCGAACGGGTTGATGACGGCCATGTCAGCCACAAGGTCCACCGTGACCTCGAAGTGCTTCACCCGCTCCGGGAAGACCACGCGGGCCAGAAAGTTGCCCTGCGGGTCCTGCTGCCAGTTGATGAAGTGCGGCTCGGGCGAGACGGTCAGGGAGTAGGACAGGATGGGCGTGCGCGTTTGCGGCGCCGGGCGCAGGCGTATGGTCTGAGGACCCAGTTTCACCGGATGGGCGTAGGTGTAGCTGGTGCGGTGCATCAGGGCGGCGTGGATGCTCATGCCGAAGGTTCCATCGGAGGCTGCGTGGTGCTGTGCATCGCAGCAACATCGTCGGATGGGTCGGCGGGCGCAAGGCCGTGCGGCCAGTGCAGGAATGGCCAGTATAGGGAAGGGAGCTGCCAGTGCAGGGACGGCCAGTGCAAGGGCGGACGGATCAGAGAGGTCGCCCGCCGGGACGAGCGCGTCAGGCCCGCAGCGCCACGGCCTCCAGCACCGGTGCGACCGCGCCATACGACGCCAGGAATCCGGCGACGGCGCTGGCCTGCATGGGACGGCTGATCAGGTAGCCCTGCGCCTCCGTGCAGCCATCATGGCGGAGACGCGCCATCTGCTCCGCGGACTCCACGCCCTCCGCCGTCGTCTCAATCCCGAGGCTTGCACCCAGCCCAGCGATGGCGCGCACGATAGCGGCGGAGCTGGCGCGGTCCAGCAGGTCGCGCACGAACATGCGGTCTATCTTGATCTTGTCGAACGGAAAACTGTGCAGGTAGCTGAGCGAGCTGTAGCCGGTGCCGAAGTCGTCCATGGCAATCCGCATGCCCAAGGCGCGCAACCCGTGCAGCACGGCCAGGGTGCCGGGGCCGTCGTGCAGCAGCACGGATTCGGTAATCTCCAACTCCAGCCGGGCCGCGGATAGGGCGGCGGCGGACAGCGCGGCGTTGAGGGTCTCGACCAGGTTGGGACTGCGGAACTGGACGGCGGACAGATTGACCGCGACGCCCACCGTGGCCGGCCAAGTCGCAGCATCCTGGCACGCGGTACGGGCGACCCAGGCCCCGATCGGCACGATCAGCCCGGTTTCCTCTGCCAACGGGATGAAATCGGCCGGGGGCACCAGGCCGCGCGCGGGATGCTGCCAGCGCAGCAGCGCCTCGAACGCCACGACCTCGCCGGTTCGCAAGCTCACGAGCGGCTGGTAGAACACCCGAAACTCCTCGCGCTCGAGCGCGAGGCGCAAGTCATGCTCCGCGTGGCGGCGGGCCAGGTGGTTGGCATCCATCGCCGCCTCAAAGAAACGGGCGGTGCCGCGGTGCTCCGCCTTGGCCCGGTGCAGCGCCATGTCGGCATGGCGCAGCAGGGTGTCCGGGGTGGCGCCGTCGCCGGGGCCGACGGCGATGCCGATGCTGACGGTCGTGGACACCTTGCGCGGCGCCGGGCCGTCCTGGCCTGGCGCGTCCAGCTCGAACGGCTTGGCGAAGGCGGCCACGATCCGCGCGGCCACCCGGGCCGCGCTGTCGGGCAGCCCGGCTTCGGCCACGACGAGCGCGAACTCGTCCGCGCCTAGCCGGGCGACCAGATCCACCTCCCGCACGCAAGCCTGCATCCGTTCTCCGGCCAACCGAAGCAGCCGGTCCCCGGCTTCGTGGCCGAGCAGGTCGTTGATCGCCTTGAACCTATCCAGGTCCAGCAGCATGACCGCAAAAGGCTGGCCGCGGGACACTGTGGCCAGCGCCTGCTCCAGCCGCTCCCGCAGCATGACGCGGTTGGGCATGCCGGTCAGCCCGTCGTGCCGGGCCAGGAAAGCCACCTGCTGCTCGGCCCGCTGCTGCGCGGTGATGTCGTCGAAGGTGGCGATGAAGCCACCGTCGGCCATCGGCTCGATCCGGATGCGGACGGCCACGCCGGGGCGCGGCTCCTCGATCATCGTGGCGCTTTGCCGGGTTTGGATGCGCCGCATTCGGCTTGCGTAGATGTCGTCCGGATCAAGGTTCTGGAAGCTGCCGCGTTCCTGGCAGCGGGTGATCAGGTCGCGGAACCTAGTGCCGGGCCGCACGTCGTCCGGCGTCAGGCCATAGATTTCGCAGTAGTGGCGGTTGGCGACCACCAGGCGCTCGTTCCCGTCGTACATGGACAGGCCCTGGCTGATATGGGCCAGCGCGGCCGCAAACCGCCGGTCTGCTCTTCCCGCTGGGTGCCACCGCGGCCGAAGTATGGCAGCACGGCCCTTGGCTTGTCCGATGCCGGCCGTCCAAATCCGGATCGCCCAGGCCCGGACAGCCTGAAGACGTTCAGCAGGGCGCGCGATGCTGCGGTCAGGGGCAGGCGTAGCAGAAGGTTCTGTCTGCCCGCCTCGCACCTGCCAGACGTCCGCAGCCCTCTGCTGTGGCGCGTTCATGGGCACAGCAGCCGGGATGGGCATTAGTCGCGCGCGTCGAGGCATCTGGTCCTCCACGGTATGCAAGGCGGGGAGCTTCAGGCCGCCTGCATTGACCGCTACCAGGGCATCGTGGCTGCACCAGATTACTTTCGATTTAATTGGACACCGCTTAATCAAACATCGGAAAGTTCCAAGCACTGCGGGTCATAACACGTGCGTCGAAGCCTCTCCGAGTGACCGGCGGGCCGTCTTGGCTGTTCGCGCCCGGTGCGCCAGGGCGAGTATAAAGAGGGGCGGGTATCAAGGCGGCCGGCATCAGTCCGCGATGGCCGCGTAGGTCAGCACGCGCAACTCCTTGCGGATCGGGTAGGTCGAGGATGGGATCAGCTGGGTCAGCAGCACGACTGCCAGATCCTCCGCCGGATCTATCCAGAATGCCGTGCTGGCCGCCCCGCCCCAGGCGAACTCGCCGGGGCTGCCCACGATGGCCGCCCGGGCCGGGTCCAGCATGACGGAGAAGCCCAGGCCGAAGCCGATACCCTCGTAGCTGCTCTCGCTGAAGCGGGCCTGGCCCATGGCGGCCATGTCGCCGCGCAGGTGGTTTTGGGTCATCAGCGCCACAGTCTTGCGGCCCAGCAACCGCTCGCCGTGCAGCGTGCCGCCGCCCAGCATCATGCGGCAGAACCGCATGTAGTCCCCGGCGGTGGACACCAGCCCGCCGCCGCCGGACTGGATGGCGCGCGGCTGGGCGAAGCGCCCGGTGGCCGGGTCGTCCACCAGCACCAGCCCGGCGTCCCCCCGGGCGTAGTTGGCGGCGAAGCGGCCCTGCTTGTCCGGCGGGCAGTGGAAGGCCGTGTCGGCCATGCCAAGCGGCCCCAGCATCCGGTCGTGCAGGAAGGCGCCGAACCCCTGGCCGGACAGCACGGCGACCAGGTGCCCCACCACATCGGTGGCGATGCTGTAGTTCCAGGCCGCGCCGGGCTGCGCGAGCAGCGGCATCGCGGCCGCACGGTCCACGATGTCGGCCAAGGTCGCATCCGCCGTCTGGAAGTCCACGCCCCCGTCGCGGTACATGGCGTCCACCGGCGTCGCGCACATGAAGCCGTAGGTCAGGCCGCTCGTATGCGTCAGCAGGTCCTGGTAGGTGATCGGCCGCTGCGCCGGCACGGGGTCGCGCCCCTCCCCATCCCAGACCCGCATGTCCGTGAAGGCCGGCAGGACCGCGCTGATGGGGTCGTCGAGCTGGAACAGCCCCTCTTCATACAGCATCATCAGCGCCACGCTCGCGAGCGGCTTGGTCATCGAGTAGATGCGGACGACGGTGTCCGGCGCCATGGCCCGGCCGCGCTCAAGGTCGGCCTGGCCGTAGCACGCCTGGTAGGCAACCCGCCCGCGGCGCAGCACCGTGACTGACACGCCCGGCAGGCGCCCGCTGTCCACCCAGCGGCGCATCCAGCCGCCGATCCGCCCCAGCCGCTCCGCCGAAAGTCCCACGCTGTCCGGTGCGGCCACGTCCATGCCATCCATCGCTGCGTCCCTGCTTGCTATTGTGGCGACTCAACGCATCGTCGGGTCGAACGGACCCGTTTGACCCAAGGTTCTGCGTTCCTCATCAACAAGCTAGGCAGGGTTCCGCGGCTTGTCACACCCGAATGGCAGCGGAGCCAGGCCGCGTGACCCTACTTGGCCCTTCATCCCCTCGCAGACCCCGGCAGGTCTGCTGTTGGCATAGCCGGTGCGTCCACCTTCGCCGGCCACGCCCTAGCCGGAACTGCGCTGGCATGGGACAGTCGAGCGGGAACAAAGGGCAGAGCCATGATCCATGTGATCGCCATCGTCACGGCGCAACCGGGCCAGCGGGCGGCGATCCTAAAGGCCTTCAGGGCCAACATGCCGGCGGTGCTCGCCGAGGCCGGGTGCATCGAATACGTCCCCGTGGTGGATGCGGCGGATGGCCCGGCGTCCCAGTCGCCCCTGGGTCCGGACACCTTCATGGTGATCGAGAAGTGGGCGGACATGGCGGCACTCGCCGCGCACTCCAGGGCGCCGCACATGGCAGCGTATGGGGCCAAGGTCGCGTCGCTGCTGGCGGGCCGCGCCGTTCACGTGCTGACTGTGGCCTGACCCGTGGCTGTGACCCAAGCGGAGCGGGGAACTGCCTTCGCCGCACTGCATGAAGGCCCCGGCGCGTTCGTAATCCCAAATCCCTGGGACGCCGGCACCGCGCGCATCCTGGCAGCGCTGGGCCACGTCGCCCTGGCAACCACCAGCGCCGGTGCCGCCTTCGCCCTGGGCCGGCGCGACGGCGCGTGCAGCCGGGCCGAGACCCTGGCCAACGCCCGGCTGATCGTGGACGCCACCGACCTGCCGGTCGCCGCCGACCTGGAGAACGGCTTCGGCGACGCCCCGGCGGACGCGGCCGAGACAATCCGCCTGGCCGCCGACGCCGGCCTGGTGGGTGGCAGCATCGAGGACGCGACCGGCAACCCGGCCCAGCCGATCTACGACCTGGACCACGCCGCCGCGCGCATCGCCGCCGCCGTGGCTGCCACCCGCGCCCTGCCGTTCCGCTTCACCTTCGCCGCCCGCGCCGACAACTTCCTGCACGGCCGCCCAGACCTGCCGGACACCATACGCCGCCTGCAAGCGTTCGAGGCTATGGGTGCCGACGTCCTCTATGCACCGGGCTTGCCGGACCTGGATGCGGTACGCGCCGTGTGCAGCGCCGTGACCCGGCCGGTGAACGTCCTGGCCGCCGCCGGTAAAGGCTGGACGGTTCAGGCCCTGGCCGGCGCCGGCGCGCGCCGCATCAGCGTGGGCGGCGCGCTGAGCCGTGCCGCGCTGACCGCCGTGGCGCAAGCCGGGCGGGAGATGCTGGAGGCCGGGACGTTCGGCTTCCTGGACCGGGCGATGACCACGGCGGAGGCCACGAGCTACATGCGGGAGGGCTGACGGATGTTGCGCCACCACCCGCCCAACACCTATCCGCCCAGGATCGTCCCAACCTGAAGCCCGGCCTCCCCCGCCGCGACCTTCTCGCCGCCCTCATGCCGGAGCCGTTGCACGGTAATGAAGCCACCCTGGCCGTGGATGGTCACGCCGCTGCCGTCCACGGCGACGACCTGGCCGGGCTTCTTGCCCTTGACCTCCGCAAAAACCCGCGCGGTGCGCTTCTGGCACTCGAACAGGTGCAGCTTCTGGCCGGCGTCGGTCGTCCAGGCGCCAGGCGCCGGGTTGCAGCCGCGGATCAGGTTGTAGGTATGGTCCACGTGGCTGGCCCAGTTGATGCGGGACTCGGCTGCGCCGACGATCCCCTCGTAGCCTGCCGCGGCTTCGTCCTGCGCGGTTTCGGACGCCTTGCCGGCAACCACCAGGTCCGCCGCCTCGATCAGCCCGGCTACGCCTTGCGGAAACACCTTCTTGAAGTAGAGGCTGCCCAGGGTATCGTCTGGCGCAATGGGCACGGTGCGCTGCAAGATCACCGGACCCTCGTCCAGGCCGTCGGTGGGACGGAAGATGCTGAAGCCGGTCTCGGACCGTCCCTGCATGACGGCCCAGCTCAGCGACGACGCGCCGCGGTGCAGCGGAAGCAGGCTGGGATGGAACTGGATCGTGCCGTGCGCCGGGATGGCGCAGAACGCCTGGGACACGAACTGCGTGACGTAGGCCATCACGCCGATGTCGGCGTTGGCGTCCCGCAATGCCTGCAAGGCGTCTGTGTCGGTCAGCTTCGGAAAGGAGCGGACCGGCACGCCCGCAGCCTCGGCCGCCAGGCGCAGCGGGTCGGGGCGGCCTTGCTCCGGCGCGCAGAACACGGCGGCAACACTGTCGCCGCGGGCGAGGAATGCGTCGAGCACGGACTTGCCGAAGGCCTGCTGGCCGATGATTGCAACGCGAATGGCGGGCCTCCCTGAAGCTGCGTGGCCGCGTGCGCCGCGGACCGTTTCTTGACGCCACACTACGCAGGCTTGCGCGGCCTGTCACACCGGCTGGTGGCGGCGGAACCATCCTACGCGAGCCTGCTTCGTTTCCATCTCTGCGCAGACTTCCAAGGGTCTGCTTGGGTTCCAGCCCCCGCTGCGTCCACTGCCCGGGTCTGCCCTGGTATCGCCTGCCGCGCGTTCTGGCTATCACTGCATCTCGTAGCCCGGTGTGTCCTAACTGCGCCGGGGAGCAAGGGTGAGTGACGCTTGGTCCAACACATGCAACCAGCCGCGCCCAACGCTGCCGCGTCCAGTGCCGCCGCACGCCAGGCCGCCGCACGCCGGCCCTGCGCATCCCAAGATACTGCCTACCGAGCCGGGGACCGCCTGCCATGACCGATCCCTGGCGCAGCGCCGTCCAGCACGAAGCCCATGTGGCCGAGCCGCCCCGGCAGGCGACCCAGCAGGAGTGGGAGCAGGTCCAGGTGCAGGGCGACGTCACCTACCTGCAATCCGGCCCTGACGATGCCTCGGCGATCGTGTTCCTGCACGGCGTCGGCGGCGGCGCGCGCGGCTTCCTGCCACAGTTGGACGGCTTGCGGGACCGGTATCGCGTCGTTGCGTGGGACATGCCGGGGCATGGCGGCTCGACCCCGCTGGAGCTGGTCAGCGTGGATTCGCTGACGGCGGCGCTGGCTGGGTTCCTGCAAACGCTTGGGCTGGATAGGCCGGTGCTGGTTGGCCACAGCCTGGGCGGGATGCTGGTGCAGCGGCTGCTGTCCTTGCAGCCCGGCGCGGCGCGGGCGGTCGTGCTGGCGCAGACCAGCGCCGCCTTCGGCAGCCAGGACCCGGCGTGGGGGGCGGAGTTCCTGCGCGTGCAGCTCGGCCCGCTGGACGCCGGGCACGGCATGGCGGACTTGGCGGCTGGCATGGTTGCCGGCATGGCTGGGGACGACCCGGACCCCGACGGCCTGGCGCTGGCGCGCGAGTGCCTGGCCCGCACCCCGGACAGCACCTACCGCGACACCGTGCTGGCGCTGCCGGGCTTCGACCTGCGGGACGCCCTGCCGCGCCTCGCCGTGCCCGCGCTGGTGCTGGCCGGGACGCGGGACCGCAACGCGCCCGCGGCGGCGATGGAGCGCATGGCCGCGCGTATTCCCGGTGCCCGCTTCGTGGCGCTGGAAGGGGCCGGGCACCTGGCGCACCTGGAGCGCCCGGCGGCGTTCAACGCGGCGGTCCGGGGCTTCCTTGATGACCTGGAATAAGAGCGCGCGTCCGGCCAGGCATTCGGCACCACTGTCCGTGCAGCCTTTCCAACCCGGCCCCGCGCCGCAGGAGCCGTCGCAATGCGCCGCCTGATCTACGTGCTGAACGGACCCAACCTGAACCTGCTGGGCCGCCGCCAGCCCGACATCTACGGCCACGAGACCCTGGCCGACGTGGAGCGGGACTGCCGGGCACTGGCCGCAGAATTGGACCTGCCTGTACGCTTCCACCAGAGCAACCGCGAGTACGAGATCATAGACTGGGTGCATGAGGCGCGGGAGGACGCCGGCGGCATCGTCATCAATCCCGCCGCCTTCACCCATACCTCCATCGCCATTCTTGACGCGCTCAACGCCTTCGAGGGTCCGGTGATCGAGGTCCACATCAGCAACGTCCACAAGCGCGAGGCCTTTCGGCACCACAGCTATATGTCGAGCCGGGCGGACGGGGTGATCGCGGGCTTCGGCACGCAGGGCTACACGTTGGCGCTGCGCCGGTTGGCGCGGCTGCTGGAAGGAGTGCCGGCAGCGCCAATTGGGGGAGGGGGCGCATGACGACAGGGCGCATCATCGTGATTTGGCACGTTGGCCGGGCAACGGAGTCGTGCAGCGCTGCCCAGGCGCGGACGGGTTCCGGCGGGCCGATGACAAGGAGTGGTGCATGAACCATACGGACGAGTTCATCCAGCGTGACCGTGGCCAGCACCCGCCGGCCCACACGCCGGACTACAAGAGCACCGTGCTGCGCTCCCCGCGGCTGGCGCTGTTCTCCTTGCAGAACTCGCTGTCCGAGGTCACAGGCCCGCGCTTCGCCCAGGACGCGCTGGGGCCGCTGGACGACGACCTGATCCGCAACTACGCCCACGGCGGCGAACCCATCGGCGAGCGCATCGTGGTCCACGGCTGGGTGCGGGACGAGAACGGGCGCGGCGTGCCCGGCGCGCTGATCGAGGTCTGGCAGGCCAACGCCGGCGGGCGCTACCGCCACGTCAACGACACGTACTTAGCGCCTATTGACCCCAACTTCGGCGGCTGCGGGCGCATGATGACCGATGCGGACGGCCACTACGCTTTCCGCACCGTCAAGCCCGGCGCCTACCCGTTCCGCAACTTCGTCAACTCCTGGCGGCCGGCGCACATCCATTTCTCGCTGTTCGGCAGCGGCTTCGCGCAGCGGCTGATCACGCAGATGTACTTCGAGGGCGACCCGCTGATCCCGCGTGACCAGATCCTGTCCACCATCCCCGACCCGGCGGCGCGGCAACGCCTGGTGGCGCCGCTGGACTTCGACGCCGCGATTCCGCTGGACAGCCTGGCCTACCGCTTCGACATCGTGCTGCGCGGGCGGCGGTCCACGGTGTTCGAAAACAAGCTGCAAGGGAACTAGCGGGCATGGTCGCCTTCGTCGAGCCTGCCGGGGCCGCGCGCCTGCGCGAGACGCCGAGCCAGACCGACGGCCCCTACGTCCACATCGGCCTGATCCCCTCGCAAGCGGGCCTGGACATCTTCGGCCAGGACCTGGGCCGCGTGCTGGCCGGGCCAGGGGCGGCGGGCGATCGCATCCGGATCGAGGGCCGCATCCTGGACGGCACCGGCGCGCCGTGCACGGACGTGCTGGTGGAACTGTGGCAGGCCAACGCCGCCGGACGCTACGACCACCCGGCGGACCAGCAGGAGCACCCGCTGGACCCGCAGTTCCACGGCTGGGGCCGGACGGGCACCGACTTCCGCACGGGGGTTTGGAGCTTCGAGACCGTGAAGCCCGGCGCCGTCACCGGCCGCCACGGCCGCTCGATGGCGCCGCACGTCAACCTGTGGCTGGCCTCCCGCGGCATGAACATCGGCCTGTCCACCCGGGTGTACTTTGCGGACGAGGCTGCATTGAACGCCGCCGACCCCGTGCTGGCCATCGTCGGCCATCCCCGGCGGGACACGCTGCTGGCGCGGCGGGAGGACTGCGATGGCATGCCGGCTTACGTGTTCGACATCCGGTTGCAGGGCGAGGGGGAAACGGTGTTCTTCGATGTGTAGGGGCAGACGGGCGGGATTGGAGCCGCCTATACCGGCCCGCTCTGGGATTTGATCCATTCCTGGCCCGAACGTGCCAGTTTTCGCGCGCACGGACGAGGCGCCCGGCGCCAGGCAAGCATTGCCGCGCCGGAACGCAGCCCCGGCCAAGCGGGCGGCGGCGTCGAGTGCAGGCGGGATGGACCGCTGCGGGCGGAGCGGCATGAAGAGGCCTCCAAACGGAATCCATCTCTGCCGCCGCCACCCATGCCAGGGCGCCGACTTCGCCAACGGTATCGGATGCTTTTCTGCACTCGCTTTCGTGATCGTCAAATCACGCATTGTGCCACCGTTCGGCCCTATGCAGTGACATGGCCATCCAGCGCACGAGCCTCAATGTCTCCCTGACCCCGGCGCTTGAGCAGTTCATCGTCGAGCGGGTCTCGTCGGGCCGCTACCAGACCGCGAGCGAAGTCGTCCGCGCCGGGCTTCGCCTTTTGGAGCAGACCGAGGTGCCGTACGTCCCGACGGCGGCGGAGGCTCCTCTCTCCAAGAGGACCGTTGAGCGCGCGTAGATGGACCGCCATGCTGATCCTACCGTCCGGAGCGGCGGCGGCACGCCCAGGCCCGCTCCGGTCGGAGAGATGATCCCGCTCCGCATCGGTGCCGGGAGGGCGGATCCGTCCTTGCGCTGGGTGCTTCGCGCGGCGACCCAAGGTGTCCACGACCGTATGCACCGCCATGCCGGGTTCGCCGCAATCCAGGACGCGACCATCGGCCTGGCGGACTACCGGGACCTCATCGTCCGCCTTTACGGGTTCTATGTTCCGTTCGAGGCCGCCACGGCCATTGGGCCTGGCCGGAGCAGGTGGCTTGCGGGCGACCTGGAGGCGCTGGGCCTGGAGCGCCCGCTCCAGGCCCTGCCAAAGTGCCCACATGTTCCATGCCTCGACAGCGCGCATTTGCGGCTCGGGGCGATGTATGTGGCTGAGGGGTCGGCCCTGGGAGGCCGTGACCTCGCTCGCAGCCTCGACCGGCTTCTCGGCAAGGACGTGACAGAGGGCCGGCGGTTCTTCACCGGCCGCGGCGCCGGGACGGGCGAGGCATGGAGGGGCTACCTGGCGCAGTTGTCAGCAGCCCCGTCCGAGCCACCTGTGCATGCGGAAATCATCAAGGGTGCGGTCGAGACGTTCGCCGCGTTCGAACACTGGCTGGATGGATGGAACACCTTGTCACATGGCTGACCCCGGCATCGCTGTAGCG
>Ga0123339_10001703_pt1 | contig 15126 bp, 12 predicted proteins | sample lystaG_FD_89956 | JGI IMG/M metagenome (GOLD analysis project Ga0123339, IMG submission 89956) | Glacier valley bacterial and archeal communities from Borup Fiord, Nunavut, Canada, to study Microbial Dark Matter (Phase II) -... | ecosystem: Environmental > Aquatic > Freshwater > Ice > Glacier ... | reverse complement strand
TTCGAGGTCTCGAGCGCTCATTCGTAAGCGGAGTCGTGGTCGGGGTGAATGCTCAACAAACGTAGGATATTACCTTCTCTTCGTGCGGCAATCCGCATTTTTTGAGAAGCTCGCAAAGTGTAAAAGTCTTGAGAAGAGATGCACTCCCACTTGATTCCCTGGTCCATGTAGAGCTGTGACCACTCGAGCTGCATCAGCTTTCGCAGGGTCCGAATTACGTCAAGCACCTCCAATTTTTCCAGTGCGACGAGTTGCCGCTGAAAGGTGGGATGGTTCAAATCTAACTCCAGGGGCATCACTTGCCTTCGAGGGCTTTCTCGAAAAGCGCTTCGATTTCCTGGTGCGTGCTTGCTCGAGCCGGGTTTAGTTCACTCCAGGTCAGAGCCTCGTCCAAAATCACCTTTTCCAGAGGGTTCCTAAGCCACCTTTCATTGTGGGGAACTACTTCGGCAGTTTTGACGGTCCACACCCCATCCCCCTCCTGTGTCACCAAAACATGCTGACCCGTGTACTCCTCACCCAGCAAAAGCAGTCCACCTTCACCCAACGTTTTCGCTTCTTGCTTCATAAGTTCATTTTACCACTCGAGGGCCGCGCGGTCTGAGCCTTCAAATACTCAATCAAAAATCCCGAACTCGAGCGGGGCGTGTCCCGGCACCGCCAGTTCTGCGAAGCGCTCGAGGCCGTCTTTATCGGGTTTCTCGAGGTGATAGCGAAAATTCCACAGGTAGTGCTGCACCACGCGGGGCGGCAGTCCCAGCCTTGCGGCGTGCTCGAGGGAAATGTCGGCCAAGTGGCCCAGGCCGTAACGCCTCGCGTCGCGCATGTGCTGCACCAGTTCGAGCGGCGGCGGGTTGTTTTTGCGGTAAGCCCACACCGCAAAGACAAAGGGTTTTTCGGTGTGCTCGTACCAACTGTTAGATAAGTCGGTCACGGTGATGCCGCCTTTCTCGTGCGGCAAGCGCAGCACCGAACCAGCATCCTCGAGCGGCCCGACCACCTCGTACCACTCGCGCAGGGCGTCGTCGCCAATTCTGAGCACGCCCGCGTATCCCCTGGTCAGCAGCTCGCGCACGCTGCCCTCGGAGCGCTCGAGCACGCACTCTGTTCCGTCGAGCTTGAGCAGCACCTCGAGTAGGGCCACGCTGGTCGCACTCTGAGTGGTCAGCGCGATTTTGCGCCCCGAAAGCGAGGCCCAGGGCACGGTGTGAAACAGGTTCACACTGTAGACCGGTCCCAGCACGCTCACCGAGAAATCGGGCAGCGCGGCTAAGGTGCCCGCGTGCCGGATGAACTCCACGGCGCTGATGTTGGCGATATCCACCCGGCCCTCGAGCAGAGCTTGGTTCTGGTCGGTGGGGTAGCCCTGAACAAAGCTCCAGCGCGGCCCCTCCTCGAGCGCGTGCGTGAGCGGCGCGACGTTGGTGTAATGAATCAGGCCCAGGCGGTAAGGGTCAGGCATCGTAAGCATCCTTCTACGGCGACCTTCGTGCTCGAGAGTAGTTAAAATTTATCGGTTTATCGTCCGCATTGTGTTTGTAGCGCCCACGATTCATAGAGCGCCTCAGCGGGTTTTCGAGGCATCGAAGAGCACCACACGCCAACCGTCCGGGTCCTCGAAGGTCAGGCTTTTACCCAACCAATACGGGTTTTCGGGTTCGACAGCAGCGTGACCCAGTGCCTCGAGCCGACTCTGAAATTGAGTCAAGTCCGCTTGGCCCTGCACGTAAAGCACCAGAAGATTATCTCGAGTGGGCGCAGGGCAAGGGCTGCCGTGCGCGTGTTGGGTGAACTCGAGGTGGACGCTGGCATCGGGTAGACCTAACATCACCCCATCGTAATCCGCATGGTTTTCAAACGACCCGATGACTTGCAGCCCCAACCCATCGCGGTAAAACTCGGTGACGCGCTCGAACTGGTCGGTGGGTCTGGCAAAGCGAATTCCCTGTACCCTGGCACCATTGGGAAAAATGCGTGGCTCCAGCACCCTAATCCGCCGCCTCGAGCGTTCCCTTGCCGTAGACCTCGAGTTCGTTGTAAAACGCGTCGCGCAGCACCGGAACCCGGCCCGCTCGAGCAATCATGTCCACCATCTTTTGCTTGGAGAGGCCCAGCGGCGAGGTCGCTCCAGCAGCGTGGGCGATGTGTTCCTCGAGAATGGTGCCGTCTATGTCGGACACGCCCCAATCGAGCGAAACCTGCACCAGCTCGGCCCCAATCATCACCCAGTAGCCCTTGATGTGCGGGAAGTTATCGAGGTAAATGCGCGATACCGCCAGGTTTCGCAGGTCGTCGAGACCGGTGGTGAACTCGGTTTTGCCCAGGTTGAAGGCCAGCGCATTGGCGTCGGGCTGAAAGGCCAGCGGAATGAAGCTGTGAAAGCCCGCCCCGTACTCGAGCAAAGACTGGTCCTGGAGGGTGCGTAGGCGGTCAATGTGGTCGAGCCGCTCCTCGAGCGTTTCGATGTGGCCGTAGAGCATGGTGGCGTTGGTGCGGATGCCCAGCGAATGCGCCTCCCCGTGAATCTCGAGCCACTTTTCGGCGCTGACCTTGCGCTTAGCCACCTCGAGCCGCACCCGGTCGGCAAAAATTTCGGCCCCACCGCCGGGGAGGGCGGCCAGACCCGCCGCCTGAAGTTCTTTGAGGACCTCGAGCGTGGGTTTTTTGGCGATAAAGTGGCTCATGTGCTCGATTTCAGCGGCGGTGAAGGCTTTGACTTGTAAGCCTGGAAAGTTAGCTTTGAGCTTGCTCACCATCTCGGGGTAAAAGCTCCAGGGCCGGGTGGGATGGTGTCCGCTGGACATGTGCAGCTCGGTGATGCCCGGTTCCCACTTTTCGCGGACTTTGGCCACCACGGTGTCCGGGTCGTAATCCCAGGCGCGCTCCTCGTTTTTGTGGGCCGCGAAAGCGCAAAAGGTGCAGCCTACGTAGCAGATGTTGGTGAACTCGAGCCGCATAGAGTGGACAAAGTAGGTTTTGTCGCCGTTTTTGCGTTCGCGCACCAGATTGGCCAGCCTCGAGAGCGCGTTCAAATCATGGGTGTGGTACAAGACCATGCCCTCGGCAAACGTCAGGCGCTGCCCCGCCTCCACCTTCGCGGCGATGGGTAAAAGTTGCGGGTCACGTATCCATTTCATGAGACCAGTTTAGCGCTCGAGGGCGGGCGAGTTGTCCTCGAGCACTCCGCTCGAGCGCCTTCCTTCAAAACGGTTTTTTGGTCTTGGTTCCACTCCCGAAATCCGCCATTCCCCCAGCGCCCCCAAAGTAGATTTTCTTGTCCTGGCGCACGGTCTGGGTCTCGAGCACCGCCTGAAGGTAGAGCCACGAGCAGCAATCCTGACGGGTGATGTAGGCAAAATCACGGTACTCGAGCGGGGAGGTGTCGTGGTACAGCAGTTTGCAGAAATGACCCGATTCCGGCTTAAAAACCCCCGCCGCATGAATGATTTTGCGTGCCCCCAGGCTCGAGAGCGGTTCCCAGGCCCACATCGCGTCGAGTTCTGGAGCGTTGTAGACCGCCAACCCAGCGGCGTACAGGTTCCAGTTCCAGGCGTACATCTCGGCGGTCCACACCTCGATGGTCGCACCCAGCGCCGCCTGACGCCCAAACTCGAGGTGCAGCGCCACCGCGTCTCGAGCGATTTTATGCACGAATTCGCTCGAAACCCCTTGCACCCACAGCGGAATACTGCCCACGATGTGGTTGTAATTCAAAAGGTCCTCCCTCGAGACACCCACTTTACTGAGCGCTGAGTCAAGTTCGAGCAATTTGTGTTGCACGAAACTCAGGTTCAGGGTATCGCCCGTCGAGGCGAAGCGCATCCCGCCCTGCTCACCCACTAGATTTAGCTCGAGCGGGGCGGTCAAAATCATGTCGCTGTCCATCAACACGAATCCCTGCGTAGCGTAGTGCGGATGGTCCTCGAGCAAACGGGCCACCCCGTAGGGTTTGTTGGAGGCAGGGTAGTGCTGCTCGAGCTGCCCGTTGCGAAAAAAGTAGCTTCGGCACAACTTTGAAACATCCTGAGCGTAACTCGAGGGCTGCTCACCCGCGTGCAAAATGACCACGGTGAGCTGCTCGAGCAGGCCCAGCTTGCGGAAGTTCTGGATTTGCACTTCTTGCTGCCACAGCAGGTACAAGCTGTCGTCAATGATTGAGACGTAGGACATGAGGTCAGTTTACGCAAAGACGCGTCGAGGCGATACCTCCGCTCGAGCATCCCCATTGCACGCTGCGCCCTAGATTCTGCCCAGCCGCTCGAGCACAATGAATCCATGACCCTCACCCAAATTCCCGGCCCCGCCCCCACCCTCGAGCGCCCGGTGGTCGCCGCAAGGGGCACTCAGCTTCGCACCCAGAGCTGGCGCACCGAGGCGCTGCTCAGAATGCTCGAGAACGTGCTCGAGGTCGGAGAGCGCCCCAAAGATTTAATCGTCTACGCCGCGCTGGGCAAGGCCGCGCGCGACTGGCCTTCGTACCATTTGATTCGTAAAACCCTGCTCGAGCTTAAGAGCGACGAAACCCTGCTGATTCAGTCCGGCAAGCCGGTGGCGGTCTTTACCACCCACGAAGACGCGCCCCGCGTGCTGATGGCCAACTCGAACCTGGTAGGCCGCTGGGCCACCGCCGAGCACTTCTACGAACTCTACGAGAAAAACCTCATTGCCTGGGGTGGTCTGACGGCGGGCTGCTGGCAGTACATCGGCTTTCAGGGCGTGCTTCAGGGCACCTTCGAGACCTTCGCGGAAGTGGCCCAGACGCACTTCGGCGTGGACCATCTGCGCGGCAAATGGGTGGTCACAGCGGGGCTGGGTGGGATGGGCAGCGCTCAGCCGCTGGCCCTGAGTATGCTCGAGGGGGTATCGCTCACCGCCGAAGTGGACGGTGAACGCGCTCGAGCACGACAGAAAGCGGGACTAGTGGACGAGGTGCTCGAGGATTTGGACGAGGCTCTGGAGCGGTGTATTTCGGCTCGAGCCGCTGGACAGACGCTCTCGGTGGCCTGGGTAGGCAACGCGGTGACGCTGCTGCAAAGGATGCTCGAGCGCGGAATTCTCCCCGACATCGTGACCGACATGACCAGCGCCCACGACGCGCTGCACGGCTATGTGCCGCAGGGTGTCACGCTCGAGCAAGCGGCCCAGATGCGGGTCTCGGACCCCGAAACGCTGACCCAACTCTCGAAAGACAGCATGGTGCAGCACGTTAAAGCCTTGCTCGAGTTGAAATCTCGAGGGGCCATCGTGTTCGACTATGGCAACAACCTGCGCTCCCAGGCCAGGGACCACGGCTTCCCTGACGGCTTTGGCATCAAGGTCTTCACCGAGGCTTACCTGCGTCCACTCTTTAGTCAGGGCATCGGACCGTTTCGCTGGGTGGCGCTCAGCGGCGATTTCGCTGACATCGAGTGGATTGACGACCTGGTGCTGCGCCTGTTTCCGCACCGCCCCAAGGTGCAGCGCTGGGTCAAGGCGGCCAGGGCCAACGTCCCCGTGCAGGGGCTTCCAGCCCGCACCGCGTGGCTGGGACACGGGGAGCGCACCCAGGTCGCGCTCGAGGTCAACGCCGCCGTGGCCAGGGGCGATTTGAAGGCTCCAGTGGCGTTCTCGAGGGACCATCTGGACGCCGGTTCAATGGCTCACCCCAACATCATGACCGAGAATCTGCGCGACGGCACCGACGCGGTGTCCGACTGGCCGCTGCTGAACGCGCTGCTCAACACCGCCAACGGCGCGGATTTGGTGGCGATTCACTCCGGTGGCGGCGGCTACGCTGGATACATGACCTCGAGCGGCCTCACCTGCGTGGCCGACGGCACCCCCCAGGCGGCGCGGCGGCTCGAGCGAACCCAGCAGGCCGACACCGGAATGGGCGTGGTGCGCTACCTGGACGCGGGCTACGAAGAAGGACTCGAGGTGGCTTCGGAAAGCGGCCTCAGAGCGCTCAATCTCGAGGTTTACGGGAATGGGAAAGGGTAGGTTTGATACGGATGTCTACCCACCAGACTCCAGTTCCACTTCGCGCTTTGAGCAGCACGGGGCAGAATAAACCCGCCCACTGAAAATAGGGTCCACTTCCTTACCGATGACCCGCCTCACCTGACCGCCGATTCATCACCTCGAGCGTTTCAAGAAGCCTGCCGATAGCGTCCCGAGTTCATAGGCTGCGTGGGTTTTCCACGGTGGGGAACACTTTGCGGTTCATGTAGAAAGCAAATCCCCACAACACGAGACCGAACGCAGCCAGCAAAACATCCGCCTCGCGTTGGGCAATGTGGGCGCACAAGGCCAGTAGGAGGTCGAAAAGAAATCCAGCAAAGGCGAAGTCTTTCAGGGTTCTGGACCTGTTCCAGTAAATAGCGGCCAATCCGAGTATTTTGCCGCTGGCATTAAAGAACACCGACCAAGCCGGAAACCCGAGGTGGATGTAACTCTTGTAGGACGTTTCGAGGTCCGTGAGGGTCAGGACCAGAGAACCGACGAACAGCAGCGTGAACAGTCCAGTCGCAATCCAGTAATTGCGTACCGTCGAGGGGGTTCCGGGAATGCTGAACATGGGTCGCACGAATGTGGTCATGGGTCTCCTCAAGGGTCGTGATTTGACAGGGTTGATGTTTGCAGCGACGGCACCTATGCGCGTTTTTTAGACGCGTCTACTGATAAAGTCGGCTTCTAAATCCGACTATACAGCGTACAGTAGAGTCAAATTACTATACGCTGTATAGTAAAGTCAAGAGGTCAAGATGTCAGCATCCACTCAATCCCCCCGCGAGCCGCTCTCCATCAAACTGATTCACGAAACGACCCTCGAGTTGATTGAACGCGCTGGTCTCGAGGCCCTCTCGATGCGCTCACTTGCCAAAGCCCTGAGCGTCAATCCGATGGCGGTTTACCATCACATCCCAAACAAAGCGACCCTTCTACGGGGCGTGTATGAAGCTGTCCTCGCCGAGCTTTGGGTTGAAGCGGAAACACAGACCGACTGGCAGGAAAACCTCAAAAAACTCCTGCGACGCTTTCGTATGCTGGCGACTCGTCACCCCAGGGTCTTTCCGGGTTTAATCGCCTCGAGTCACACCAATCAGGCCATTCAAAGGGCGGTTGATTCGATTTTCGGGCTTTTGCTGGATGCTGGGCTGAACCCAAAAACCACGGTGCAGGCCAGCGATACGCTGTTGGCTTTCATCACCGGTTTCATACTCCTCGAACTCAACAATGCTTCAAAACCCGTACCCGAAATGACAGCAGAACTCGCCGCCTTCGAGGCAACACTCGCCAACACCAAGCGTTTGCTCGAGGACTTGCAGTCAAATCAGTTCGCGGACAGTTTCGAGTTCGGTCTGCGCTTGCTCATCGCGGGCATCGAGGCTAACCTCCCGCCTCGCGCATCTGCGTCCAAGCCATGAACTCGGAATCAACATATTGCACACTCGAGCGCGGCGCGCTCCTACGTCCCCGGCAATTTATCCGGCACGGGCAGCGCGGGCGAGGCGGGCGCTTTGCCCGGAACCGCCGTGGGTAGCGAGTTGGGAACTTTGCTCGAGCCTACGAAGTTGCGAATGCCGGTGGCCACCCCCAGCGCCACCCGCTCGAGGTAGTTCTCACTCTTGAGGTTTTCGCCGTCCACCGGGTGACTGGTAAAACCGATTTCGACCAGGGACGCCGGGATTTCGGATTGTCGCAGCACTGCTAGAGAAGCGCTGCTGACCCGTCTAGCAAACGCTCCGGTCTGCTCGAGCACCGCGCGCTCGATGGTCTGGGCCAGCCGCAAACTCTCCGGGTGGTTGGGATACCACCAGGTCTCGACGCCGTAGCCGCGCAGGTAGTTCTGCTGGGGCATCGCGTTGACGTGCAGGCTCACGAACAGCGTCTGAGGCGCTCTGCCGAGCACAGCCCTGGCCTCTAAATCGGTAGGCTTGTCCTTGCTGAACACCCGGTCATCCTGACGGCTCATCAAAACCTCGGCCCCGGCAGCGATGAGCAGGTCGCGCACCAGCAAGCCCATCTTGAGGTTGGTTTCCTTTTCGACCACCGCGCCCATTGCTCCGGGGTCGGTCCCGCCGTGTCCAGGGTCGAGCACGATTTTAGTTCCCGCCGGGAAAGGTGCGACCCAGTATTGCTCGAGCGGCACGGGCTGCCGGTTGGCGTAGGCCGGACCGAGGTCGAGCACCACCCGGTCATTGGGAGATTCGGCGTCACTGGGCAAGATGAGCAACTTGTAACCGCCGCTGTTGGGACGCACCCCATACGGCACCTTGACCGTGGCCACAGTGCCGTATTGACCGCTGCTGAGGGTCCAGCTCGAGAGTTCGGGCGAGACATCGCTCTGCACGCGCAAACGGGCTTTGGCCATATCCGCCAGAGACGGCGTGCCCCGGCTCGAGAGCGGCGGCGCAAACACGCCCATGAACTCGAGGGAGAAGCCACCCGCGTCGCTTGTGACCTTGACGTTGCCCAGGTTGGCAGTGCCTTTGGGCAAGTCGAACACCAGCCGGGTGAAGCCCGCGTAAAGGCCCACCCTGGGCGCACTAATCTGGCTGCCCACGATTTCGGGAATGTTCTTCCAGTCCAGCGGTTTGATGGTCGGTGGCGGCGAGGGCCGCTCGTTGGGAACCGAAATCTGGGTGGGGTCGTTCACGTCGCCCTGTGCCAGAGCTGCGTTCAAAGAACACGCGCCCAGGCCGAGGGTCAGGGCCAGCCCTCTGGAAAACAGCGAAAACACCATAAGGTCAGTCTAACCCGCTCGAGATGAAAAAAACCTCGAAAAGCTCGCGCTCACTCATAAATCCCGAGCACGAAAACCTCGAGCACAAAACAGCTTTACGGGTCGGGTGTTGAGACCGAGGCGGGCGATTTAATCCCGACTCATCTGCCTCGCTGGGGAAAGTATTTAGAAATTATCCGCTCGAGGTCGCTTGGGACAGCTTTCCGTGGTCTTGATATCGAGAACGCTGTTGGAAGTGTGCAGGAGCGCTAGGATACCAAAGGTGAATTCTTGACGCTCGAGCCGTGCCTCAGCTTGAGTAGACACCCGACCACACTCGCTGTTTCGATTCAGAACCTTGCCAACCGGACATTAGCTCATCACACATTACTCATTGGCTCCACGAGGACCTCTATGACCAAACTTCCTGATACCCGACATCCCAACTGGAACACCTTGATTCCCGACTCCCAGCAACCCTGGAAAACCCTACACTCGAGCGACGTTTTGGCCGGTCCTTACGGGCTGCGCCAGGACAAAGTGCTGACCCACCTGGGCAATGAGTACGACTATTTCCTGCGTCCCAGAGGGCGAGGAGCGGTTTACGCGCTGCCCGTTACCCAAGAGGGTCAACTGGTGATGATTCGGCAGTACCGTTATCCGCTCCAGCGCTACATTCTCGAGATGCCCGCCGGAGCCATTGACGCGGGTGAGGAACCCATCGAGGCCGCCGCCCGTGAGCTGCTCGAGGAAGCGGGCGGCGTGGCCCTGGAGTGGACCGCGCTGCCCGGTTACTACCACGCGCCCGCCTCGAGCGGGTCGGTGTTTTATCCGTTTGTGGCTTTCGGGGTGACGCTGGGCGAAACCCAGCACGAAGCCACCGAACTGCTCGAGCGCGTTTTGATGGCACCCAGCGAGGTTTACGCCCTGCTCGAGCGCGGCGAGATTGCCGACGGCAACACCAGCCTGATTCTGTTTCACGCCCGCAAACTGCTCGAGCAGCGCGGATTTTTTAAGTAGGTGATAACGATGTGCTTCAATGGCGGGCTAAAGGGCTTGGCATCGTGATTGGCCCAGTAGGTCTCGAGCACCACCCTTACGCGATGCTGCGCCGGATGTGCTCGGCCATCGCGTTGGCTTGCTCACGCTCGAGCCGCCCCTGAATCCGCTCGAGCAGGTGCGAGTAGCGCGGGTCGCGGTGGCGCGCGGCGGCCATTTCCCAGGCTTTGGCGCTGCCTGCGGCCACAAATTTCTTTCTGGCCCTGGTGAGCGCGGTGTAGGCCAGTTCCCTCGAGAGCATGTTGTAGTGAATCTCGTGCAGCACGCCAATGACCGCGTTCCACTCCGACCCCTGAGCGCGGTGGACCGTCAGGGCGTAGCCCAATTGCAGGTTATACACTTCGGTGCCGCTGAGTTCGACCACATGGCCCTCGAAGTCCACCTGCGCTTTGCTGCCCTCGAGCGACAAAACCACACCCAGCGTGCCGTTGTACACGTCGTTGTTGTAGTCGTTCTTGGTCTGCACCACGATGTCCCCGGTGCGAATCAGGTAATCGTTCACCTTGAGACCGTCGGTGCCGGGGTTGAACTGAGCCTGAAGCATCCCGTTGAGCGTGTTCACGCCCAGCGGCCCTTTTCGCATGGGGGTCAACACCTGCACGTTTCTGGGGCCACCCATCTTTTCGACCAGCATGGCCAGCCGCCTCGCGCCACCCTCGGGGTCGAGCGGCAGCAGCTCGAGGTCCTCGCCCATGAAAAAATCCGGGCTGCGTCCGGCGTGAATCTGGTGCGCGGCGGCGATGAGCGGGCTGCCCTCGGCCTGACGGTGAATCTGCTCGAGCTTGACCGTGGGAGCCACCACAATCAATGTTTCGAGCGGCATTCCGTAGTCCACCGGCGGCAACTGGTCTGCGTCCCCGACGAGTAAAATTCTCGAGCCTTCCGGCAGCGCCTCGAGCAGACTGAGCAGCAGCGCGTCGCCACACATGCTCACCTCGTCCACGATGACCAAATCTGCGCCCAGCGGCTCGGCCACACCGTAGCGAAACCCGCTGGGGCCGTAGGAGAGCAGGCGGTGAATGGTGCTCGCGCCGCGCCCGGTGACCTCCTCGAGCCGCCGCGCCGCCTTGCCGGTGGGGGCGCACAGCGCGCACTCGAGGCCCAGACTCTCGGCCAGGTTGACCACCGCGCGGGTGGTGTAACTTTTACCGGTTCCGGGGCCGCCGGTGAGCACGGTGATGCGATTATCGGCCAGCAAGCGCAAAACTTTGCCTTGCTCCTTGCTGAGTCCCTCGAGCGCACTTTTATGGACTACCCAGGGGTTTTCCGGGTCGGTCTCGAGCAATTCAAAAATCAGGCGCGCCAGCTTGACCTCGGTGCGGTGGACGTAGGGCAGATAAACCCGGTCTTCACGCGGGCCACCGTCCTCAGTTTCCAGGTCTGGCTCGAGCTTGAGCCGTCCACGCTCCACCGCCCTTTCCACGGCCTCAGCAGCCAGTTTGTCGCCCACCTGGGTGTAGTGACCAATGCCGCGAATGAGGCGCTCGAGCGGCAGGTAACTGTGTCCCCCGCTGAGCTGTGCTTGCTGAAGGCTGTACACCGCCGCCGCCGTGAGCCTGCGCGGGTCGGTCTTGCCAATGTCGCGGCCCTCGGCTAACTTGTCGGCGGTCAGGAACCCGATGCCCTCGACCTCGGTCAGCGCGTACAAATCTTCCTCGAGCGTTTTGGGCGCGCTCGAGCCGAAGTGCTTCATGGCTCGTTGCGCCTGCGTCACCGAGAGGCCCAAGCCCTGAAGCGCGGTGAGCACCCGGCGCTCACCGTGGCGGTCATCCCAGCTCATGGTGATTTTTTGCAGCGTTCCCCTTGTGACACCCGGAACCTTGAGCAGCTCCTCGGGCGAGTTCTCGATGATGTCAAAAGTCGCGTCGCCAAAATACTCCACGATGCGGCGGGCCAGCTTGGGACCCACCCCGGACACTCGAGCCTCCAGGTAGGCCATAATGCCGTCCGCCGTCAGCTCGAGCGCGTCCAGGTCTTTGAGCAGCAGTTGCACCACCTTGTACTGATGTCCGTACTGGGGGTGGGTCTGCAAAATCACCTCAGCATCGAAGCGGTCTCCCTTTTCGATGGGCGGCATCGAGCCAATCAGGGTGGCGTCGTCGTCGCTGCCTGCCATGCTCGAGGACTCATTGCTCGAGAGTTCGGCACTGAGGATGGTGAAGCCGTTTTCGCCCCGGTAGCGCACCCTATGGGCCACGCCGGAAACGCGGAGGGTGGGGAGGTCGTGGGCCATTACGCTCAAAGCGTAGCATAACTCGAGCGCGAAAAATCGGGCCATTGCTCGAGCTAGGCACTCTGCTGACCCCCCAGAAAGGTGTCTATGTAGTACGACACCCCGTTCATGAACGGACGGGTCCACTGGAGCAGCAAAAAGGTGGTCACGTAGAGCACCGGCGGACCCACCAGGATGAACAGGGCGTACAGACCTGCGAAGAAATTGAGGGTGAAGAGGTAAAGTATGCTCCCCAGCGACCCACGAATGACCAGGGAATAAATCAGCAGCAGCGCCAGCGCGCCTTGCAACACCTGAGCGGCGGTAAACCAGAGGGCCAGCTTCCGGCTCAGCTCGAGCAAGCCCACGCGCCCCTTGGCGCGGCGGGCAAATTGCCCAGTCACCCCTCTAACCCAGGTTTTGACCCGCTCGAGGCCAATCCAGTTGGCCGCCACCAGGGGAAGGTTGAAGGCCGCGAAGAGCAAGGTGGAGGTGAACAGCGCACCCTTAAGCGAATCGGTCAGAGGGTTGATGGCTGAAACAGCGCCCTGTGCAAGGCTGGTCAGGGGAGTCAAAAAAGCCAGCACGAACGAAAGAAACGCGACCATTCCAAAGGCGGGAAAGAGAAGGAGTCCCATCAGAAGCACCCCGAAGGCCACGCCGAAAGCCACAGGTTGGGCGGGTCCCAGCGCCAACAGCACCACAATCAGGCCGACGTAAGCGGCGGGCAACCACTGGCCCACACTCAGCCAGCGCCGAATGCTCGAGCTGACGTCATCGAGCGTGACCGAGTTGATGTCGTCGCCGTAGGTCCAAGCGGCGACCCCGGCGAACCAGACCTTGAGTGACCTCAGAAAGAAGAAAAAAACCGTGCCCATTGCCGCGCTGGTCAGCCCTACCGCAATTGACCCAAATTTGATGAGGCTCACGTTTCCCGAACCCAAACCCCCAATGTTCTGGCTCGAGATGGGGAAAAGCAAAATCCACACCCCGGCCAGCAGGGCCAGACCCGCACCCAGCGCGACGACAATTTGATAGACAGTCAGCCCCTTGCCGATGGCTTCGCTGGCGGGCATGGTCAGGTTCTCGGTCATACCTTCATGATAGCTCAGGCTTCTCAGCGGTCTGTCAAGAATTTATCACTCGAGGGGTTCAAAACTACAACAAAAGAAGGGACAGGCTCACACCCGTCCCTTTTTTGCCACAATGCGAACTCAGTTCAACCCGGCGCTCGAGAATTCGATTCGCCCGTTCGGCGCGTCCACGCTCACACTCGAGCCGTCTTGCACCCGGCCAGCCAGAATCTCGCGGGCCAGCGGGTTCTCGAGTTCCCTTGAGAGCGTGCGTTTGAGCGGACGCGCGCCGTACAGCGGGTCAAAGCCGTCTCGAGCCAGCAGTGCGCGCGCCTCTAAGGTGAGGCTCAAGTGAATACGCCGCTCGAGCAGGCGACCCCTGAGGCCACCGAGCTGGATGTCCACAATGCGCTCGAGGTCCACTTGCGTCAGCGCGTCGAACACGATGATGTCGTCGAGTCGGTTGAGGAATTCGGGTCGGAACTGGGCCTGGAGTAAGTTCAGAACCTCTTTTTCTACGCTCGAGGCGTCCAGGCCCTTGTTCATGGCGTCGAGGATGAAGTGTGAACCCACGTTACTGGTTAAAATGACCACCGTGTTCTGAAAACTTACCGTGCGTCCCTGTCCGTCGGTCAATCTACCGTCGTCGAGCAGTTGCAGTAGCACGTTAAATACGTCCGGGTGCGCTTTTTCGACCTCATCGAACAGGAGGACCGAGTAGGGGCGGCGGCGCACCGCCTCGGTGAGTTGACCGCCTTCCTCATAGCCCACGTAGCCAGGAGGCGCGCCAATCAGGCGGGCCACCGCGTGTTTTTCCATGTACTCGGACATGTCAATGCGAACAATGGCGTCTTCGGTATTGAACATCTGACTAGCTAACGCCTTGGCCAGCTCGGTTTTACCTACCCCGGTGGGTCCCAGAAACAGGAAGCTGCCGATGGGTTTTTTGGGGTCACTCAAGCCCGCCCTCGAGCGCCGGATTGCGTCCGAAACCGCGCTCACGGCCCGGTCCTGACCTACCACCCTGGCGTGCAACTCCGCCTCTAAGTTAAGCAGCTTCTCGCGCTCGCCCTGCATCAGCTTGTCGAGTGGAATGCCGGTCCAGCGCGACACGATGGACGCGATGTCCTCGTCTGTCACCTGGGTGTGGGCGAACTCGGCTCCCTTGAGCTTGCGCTCGAGGTCCAGCACTTCACGCTCGAGCAGCGGCAGTCGACCATACTTGAGTTCGGAAGCTTTACCCAAATCGTAGTCGCGCTCAGCCTGTTCAATCTGAATTCGCACCTGGTCGAGTTCATTGCGCTTGGCTTTGAGTGAGAGCAAATCCACTTGCTCGAGTTCCCACCTCGAGCGCAACTCGACGAGTTCACCCTCGAGACGGCGCAGTTCGCCTTCCAAATCGAGCAAGCGGTTGGCGCTTTCCTCGTCTTTTTCACGCCTTAGGGCCTCGCGTTCAATCTCGAGCTGAAGTTTGCGCCGCTCGAGCTGGTCCAGGCGCTCCGGGCTGGATTCCAGGGCCATCCGCAGCCGCGCAGCAGCCTCGTCAATCAGGTCAATGGCTTTGTCCGGGAGTTGACGGTCAGCGATGTAGCGGTTCGATAGCGTAGCCGCCGCGACCACCGCTGGGTCGGTAATTTCCACGTTGTGGTGAAGCTGGTAGCGCTCCTTGATGCCGCGCAGAATGCTGATGGCGTCTTCCACGCTCGGCTCGTTCACAAAAATGGGCTGAAAACGCCGCTCGAGCGCCGCGTCCTTCTCTATTTCGCGGTATTCCTTGAGGGTGGTCGCGCCAATCAGGTGCAGTTCACCGCGTGCCAGCGCGGGTTTGAGCATATTGCCCGCGTCCGGGCTGCCCTCGGTTTTACCTGCGCCCACGATGGTGTGCAGTTCGTCAATGAACAAGATGATGTCACCGCCGCTCGAGGTCGCTTCCTCGATAACCGCCTTGAGCCGCTCCTCGAACTCGCCGCGAAACTTTGCGCCCGCTAGCAAACTCGAGATTTGTAGCGTGATAATGCGCTTGCCCTTGAGGCCGTCGGGCACATCTCCCTTGACGATGCGCTGGGCTAAGCCCTCGG
>Ga0123339_10001702_pt1 | contig 15127 bp, 12 predicted proteins | sample lystaG_FD_89956 | JGI IMG/M metagenome (GOLD analysis project Ga0123339, IMG submission 89956) | Glacier valley bacterial and archeal communities from Borup Fiord, Nunavut, Canada, to study Microbial Dark Matter (Phase II) -... | ecosystem: Environmental > Aquatic > Freshwater > Ice > Glacier ... | reverse complement strand
CGCCCACATCCTGAATATCAAAAATCACAAGGTCAACATTTGCCAAATCTTGTTTGGAAGGTTTGTGCTTTTTTCCGTAAAGCGATATTTCTGGGATCCCGGTTTTAGCATCCAGGCTGTCTGCTACCACGGCTCCCGCACTGGCTGTTCCACGGAAGCCATGTTCAGGCCCGAAAATCTTAACAATATTTAACCCCAATGACTTAAGGCTGTCGACCAGCAATGTATTACCGATCACAGATGTCTGATTGGCTACAATGGCAATTCGTTTTCCTTGAAGCATGGGAAGATATTTACCTGTTTGCTCCGCTCCGGTTTTAATTCCGCCAACAGTTGCTGCAAACGAACCAAGCGATACAAATGCAATTACAAAAACCAACATTAAGCTATAAATAGTTCTCATAATCATTGTTTATTCTAAATCTATGATCAATTTTCGATTCAAGTTATCCATCATCACATTTGTTAATTCAGCAAATGTATCATCATTTAAGCTAACCTGTGCTAAAATATCAACAATATCTTCTTTGGTAATCCTTTCAAAGTCCTCCCGACGTGAAATGATAAAAACACCGCCAAGGTCAACCGCACCCGGACTAATCAGTAATTGCTCCACCCCGCTTGCGAAGAACTGAGTGGGCCGGTGAGCCTTTCGTGGAAACATATAAATTGTCCATTTTCCTTTGGCCCACGAACAAAGGACATTCATCATGGGTTCAATTTTCATAGGCTGCAATTTACTGAATTTTTGATACAACATATTCATCACCCCAATTCCTTCAGATAGAGAAGTAGTCTGAACCGAAATCATTTTACGCAGGTAATTATCAAAAGCCCAAACCTGCGTATTGGCTCCAGAATACAGTAATTGTCCTGAATTGGATTTAAGCGCTCCAAACTCCTTGTTTACAGGCAGAAAGCTACTATCGCCTGCTTGAAAATGAAGATGATCAGGAGCCGATGCGCCACTTTCAGGACCATTGTAAAATACGGTAAGACCTTCCATCGCAGCGGACAGTTCAAGCAATGGTTGAATATTGCCTAAAAACCGCTGAGCAATATGGGTATTGGAAGAAATGGTGAGATGGGTTTTAAATATGGGATATGGGTTCACCAGGATCAAAAACTGGTCGCCAAAAGCGAGTGCCTGCTGTTGGTGCGGACGATTTTCATTGCATAAAAAACATTTACGCTCAGCAATCGACTTCTTATCCACTTTGGCAGTCGATGAACGTATGCGCTCAGGATTAAACTGAACTTGAATGTGGAAACCTTCAAACTGAAATTGTTTGTTTTCTACCAATTTTAATTCTTCATAATTGGCTTTAGCCAATGGCCAGCTTTTTTTTTGCGCTTCAGCAAATTCATGAAAGACCTGTACTGCACTTATTTTTTTATCTGTTGTTAAATTAAGTAATTGATCCATGAATGTATATTTTGGTCGGGGAACTATGGGAGTAAAACTAATAATAAACACATTTATTTTAAATTGAATAAAAAGGGATTATAAAAACTTATTAAACTACAACTATTGAATTACATGCAAAGTTATCTATTAATGTTCAATGACAAAACTAACAGCTGCTTTCCCAGGTATTTAATTAACTGGAACAGCATTTCATTAATTTAAACTAAATTTACATGAACAATTTCTAAAATATTTTGTCTTTAAGCCAAAACTGTTTATGTTTGTACTCAATAAAACAAAGTTACCCAAAATGAATCATTCTGCAAAAAATAGAGCTTCCTGCACTTCCCCAACTTTGGGTTGCAATGATTTTATGATTTCTGTCATGCCTATGATAATGCGCCAGCCTTCAGTCGGTGTGATTATCCATATTGGCTGAAGGCTACGATCCCTATAACACATTATCTCCTTTTCATCTTTTTAAATCTATATCATGTCAAATTGTGTCATACGATTTGGCGGAAACAGTTTATCTAAATTCACGGTACTGGAATCATTCGCCCATTTGTTGAATGGTTCAGAAAATAAGGCCGTTGTAGTTGTTTCCGCTATCCCAAAAATACAGCAGTCGATTGAACAGGGTATTGAACTGTTGATCAGCAATGGAGCCACGACCGATCAGGTTATGCTTCAAATCAACGATTCTGTCACTGAGAAGTTAGGTGTATTTCAGCAAACAGCCTTCAGTGAAACCCTTCATAAAGAGCTCCATGATCTTCAAAACCTTTTAAAGGGAATTGAATTTACAGGAGATTATTCACTCCCGCTGAAAGATCAGGTGATTAGCTATTCGGAACGCATAACAGCAGCCATCCTGCAATTGTTTTTATTGAATAACAAGCTTGTATCAACCATCATTTATCCTGAGATTTTAGGATTAACAGTGACTGAAGAATTCGGTAATGCCACCATCCTATTTCAAGAATCAGGCACAGTAAAAACTTCATTATCAGAAGGAATATACCTTATACCCGGATCTTATGGAGTTACCCAAAGTGGCAAGATTGCAAGGCTGGGCAAACAATCGGCTGATTATTCGGCTGCAGGCATAACGAGGCTACTTGAGGCAGATTCACTTGAGCTTTGGGAATTAGACAAAGAATTCAAAACAGCTGATTTAGAATCAATTGCCGATGCGAAGCTTATTCCCCGATTGACGTATGCCGAGGCTTCCGAGTTATCCTATTTCAGCGAACTTTCTATTCATCCGCGCATTGTTGAGCCATTGACCGACCGCCACATTCCTATACATGTTTTCCGTTTGATCAATAAAAACAAGGAATTGACTACCATCATTAACTCAGAATCGGTCATAACGCCCAACGTTGTAAAAAGTGTGGTACATACCAATAATATAGCAGTTTTGAAACTGAATGGACCGGGAGTAGGTTTTAAACCCGGTATTTTGGCTAAAGTTACTACGGCATTTCATAACTCAGGAATAAATATCCGCTCTGTAATTACCTCACAGGTAAGCATCAACATCATTCTAAATAAAAAGGAAATAGTCCAGGCAAAACAGATCTGCAGGGAATTACCTTTGAGTTCGGTCAGTGAAATTATTATTGAAGACCAGGTTTCGCTTATTGCTGTAGTTGGTTACGGGATGCAGCAACATCATGGTGTTTCAGCCAAATTATTCACGGCAGTAGCCCAACACAAAATAAATGTATTGCTTAGTGGTTCAGGCGCATCAGACCTTGTTAGCTATTTAATTGTTGATCAGGATGACACACAAAAAGCCATCAAAGAAATTCACCATATATTTTTTAATTAGATCATTAACCCCTTTAAATCAAATAGTATGACTGAAAGAAAATTACATTTCGAGACCCTGCAATTACATGCAGGACAACAGGTAGACCCGACTACAACTTCAAGAGCAGTTCCAATTTACCAGACGTCGTCGTATGTGTTCAACAATTCGGAGCATGCAGCCAATCTTTTTGGGTTGAAAGAATTCGGGAACATTTATACCCGGATCATGAATCCGACCACAGATGTTTTTGAGCAGCGCATAGCAGCTCTTGAAGGTGGAGTAGCTGCATTGGGTGTGGCATCAGGACATGCGGCACAGTTTTTAACCTTCACCAATATTATGGGTGTGGGCGACAACTTTGTCAGTTCTCCCTTTTTGTATGGCGGTTCTTATAACCAGTTTACAGTTACCTTCAAAAAACTGGGAATTGAAGCCCGGTTGGCTGCAGACCTTTCGGTTGAAGCATTTGAGAAGTTGATCGATGAAAATACCAAAGCCATTTTTCTTGAAACCATTGGCAATCCCGGTTACGTGATTCCAGATTTTGATGCTTTCGGTGCATTGGCAAAAAAATATGACATACCTTTTATTGTTGACAATACTTTTGGAGCAGCAGGTTTTTTAAACCGTCCAATTGATCATGGGGCAAATATCGTGGTTGAATCAGCTACCAAATGGATTGGCGGCCATGGGACTTCTATTGGGGGAGTGATCGTAGATGCCGGTAATTTCAACTGGGGCAACGGTAAATTCCCAGGATTTACTGAACCTTCAGAAGGTTATCATGGTTTGAAATACTGGGATGTTTTCAATTTTGATGGTCCATTTGGCAACATTGCTTTTATCGTCAAGGTACGTGTGGAAGGTTTGCGTGATATTGGTGCATCTCAAAGCCCTTTTAATTCATTCTTGCTACTTCAGGGTCTGGAAACTTTATCATTGCGGATGGAGCGCCATATTCAAAACACCCTTGCTCTGGCAAAATGGCTTCAAAAACATCCCAAAGTAGCCAGTGTGAATTATCCCGGATTGGAAGGCAATCAATCCTATGAGCTTGCCCAAAAATATTTGCCCAAAGGTGCCGGAGGTGTACTTTCTTTTGAGGTGAAGGGTGACAAGGAAAGTGCTATAAAAGTGGTCGACAGCCTCAAGCTCGTCAGTCATTTGGCCAATGTAGGCGATGCCAAGACACTGATTATTCAGCCATCTGCCACTACGCACTCGCAATTATCAGAGCAAGCGCAGATCGCAGCAGGTGTTTTACCTTCCTCTTTGCGAGTTTCAGTAGGCCTCGAACATATCGACGACATTATTGCCGATTTTGATCAGGCACTGAATCAAATTGCTTAATTTTACAATCTCATTACCGGAATCTCAGGTTTAAACTGAGGTTTCGGTAGTTTAATTTAAAATGTTGCTATTATGCCAATAAATGTTCCTGATCAATTGCCGGCCATTGAATTGCTTGAGCAAGAAAATATATTTATCATGGACGAATCGCGGGCTTCGAAACAGGATATTCGTCCCCTTAAAATCATCATTGTGAATCTGATGCCGATCAAAATCACTACTGAGACCGATCTGATCCGCCTGCTTTCAAATACGCCGCTCCAGATAGAAATTGAATTTCTTAGAATGAAAGGACACAATTCAAAGAATACGCCTGACGAGCACATGAACGCGTTTTACAAAACTTTTGATCTGTTAAAGGTAAATAATTACGATGGAATGATATTTACAGGGGCGCCGGTTGAAATGCTTCCTTTCGAAGAAGTTACCTATTGGAAGGAGCTGACCGAGATATTCGACTGGTCAAAGCGACATGTCACTTCATCGCTTTTCATTTGTTGGGCGGCACAGGCAGGATTGTATCATTTTTACGGCGTGCCGAAATATTTACTGCCCAATAAGATGTTCGGCGTATTTAAACATAGGAATGTAAATAAACAATTGCCTATTTACAGAGGATTTGATGATGAATATTATGTGCCTCATTCACGTCATACCGAAATTCTGGAGGCTGATATTGAAAAGGTAAATGAATTGAATATCATATCAATATCAGACGAATCGGGAGTTAATGCAGTAATGGCAATGGATGGCCGTCAGCTTTTTATAACAGGCCATTCAGAGTATTCCCGCTTTACCCTTGATACCGAATACAAGCGTGATCTGATAAATGATCTGCCCATTAATATCCCGGCCAATTATTATCCTGATAATGATCCGTCACAGGAACCCATCATGCGATGGAGAGGCCATGCCAACCTATTAATTTCCAACTGGCTAAACTATTACGTTTATCAGGAAACACCTTTCAATTTAGACGAGCCAACACGTTTCAATATAGATTTCCAGATTTAAGGCCTTATGGAGCGATGTAATAACCTGAGCTCGAAATAAGAAACATGTTCTTTAAAGGCACGCCGCAAAGTAACAGAGTACCAAAGTTCCAAAGCATTTTACCCCTGGAGCTAGACAAAGGGCTGGTGTTTATTTTTTTAATGCCAAATGCCATAATGCCAATTACCACTTTGCAGTTTAATGTTTAACCATTGGCCTATCCCTTTTGAGTGTTTAAACTACCAAATAAAGGGATTGGCATTATGGCATTTGGCATTTGGCGGATTGCTGTTGGGGCGGCTCTGATGTGGAAATGGAACACATTAATAGGTAATAGGGCGGCCACACAGGACCGCCCTATTACCTTCCCGTTGATTGAATATTTTCCCTATTAACCTGAGTTCGAAATAAGAAACATGTTCTTCAAAAGCAAGTCGCAAAGTAACAGAGTACCAAAGCATTTTACCCATTTAAAGGGTAATTTCTATTATAATATAGCATTGAAATAGCTAATTGAAACTTGTTTTTGCTTTGGCACTTTGTCTCTTTGGTACTTTTTAAATCTCATTTGCTTAGTTCGAACTCAGGTTATTAGATTCTATTTCCGGATAATTTTAAACTCTGTCCTTCGGTTAAATGCACGTCCTTCGGGTGTATCATTCGTTCCGATTGGTTGCGAATATCCATATCCCTTAAATATCATCCTTTCATCCCTGATACCTTTACTAACCAGGTATTTGTAAACTTCCTTTGCTCGTGATTCCGAAAGGTTCAAGTTTAACTCTTCACTCCCAATATTATCCGTATGTCCTTCTAATTCAATATAAAGGGTTTTATTGGTGATGAGAAAATCAATCAACCGTTGAAGTTCACTTCTTGATTCAGGAAGCAATTCATACGATCCAGTGTCAAAGAATATATTGCGTAGCACCACAGAACCACCAATTGCAATTTTTTTCAACTTAATTTCAAGGATATACGGATCAATAAAATCCATTTTTTCCTTTAACTGAAAGTTTTGGGAATAAAATAAATAACCTTCTTTTGAAACATTGAATGCATATTCTTTACCCAAAGGCAGGCACATCAAAAATTCGCCTTTTTCCCAACACGATTCCACTTTTATAACTGAATTTGAATTGTTGACATCAACCAGCTCTACAATTGCACACAATGTTTCTCCAGTTTCGTCATCGGTCACCTTACCTTTAATATAGGTAACCGGAGCTGGCCGGGCCTCCTTGTAAAGTTCGAATGAATAAATATCCATCCTATGTGAGCCCGGCCTATCCGAGGAATAATAGGCATTTTTTCCTGATGCATCTACCACCAGTCCCTGTTCATCTTTGTAAGAGTTAATCGGGTATCCTATATTGTGTGGTTTGCTCCAAACCGAATCGTTTAGCTTACGACTATAAAACATATCATAACCACCCAGGCCAGGCCAGCTATCAGAGGCAAAATACAAAGTTTTGGCATCAGAATGAATGAAGGGAGAATTCTCGTTTCCTAAAGTGTTGATGGAATCCCCCATATTGACAGGTTTACTCCAAACAGGCAACCCACCTGAAGAAATGTTTAACAACTTACATTCCCAGATATCCATTCCACCTTTTCCACCTTTACAGTTACTGACAAAAAAAAGTGATTCTCCATTGGCCGAGATGGAGGGTTGGGATTCCCATGCTGCGGAATTTATAGGTTCACCTACATTTTGAGGTATTGACCATGTGCCTGCTTTATTTCTTGAAAAGTAGATGTCACAACTTCCAAATCCATCATTTCGGTTACAAGCAGTAAAGAACAACAGTTTTCCATCTGACGAAATGGACTGTGCCCCCTCATTGGAGGTAGTATTGATAGAAGAAACTGATTCACTTTGTTGCCATTGATTATCAATTAATTGCGAAGTGTAAAAATCTTCCTGAGCCATCGCTCTGCCTTGACCCGTTTTTGAACTTGCCCCCAAAAGCCTGGTAAAAATAATGGTCTTTCCATCCACCGTTAAGCTAGGCCAATAATCATCATCCAATGAATTAACATAAGGACCCATATTCTTAGAATTGAAGGGGAATGACTGCTTTAAAAGATTGACCGCACCTGTACATTTTTCAACATTTATCCTCGCTTTTGAGACAAAGGTTCCATCTTGGCCAGCAATTTCAAGATATTTCGTGTATGAATCTATTGCTTTTTGATACAAGCCTGCCCGGTAATAAGCATTTCCAAGGGTAAAATGCAATTTTGGATATTTGGAAGTGTTGATGTGAAGTGCTGCCTCCAGTGATTTTATTTGCAATGAAACAGAGTCAATTTCCTGATAAATATCGGAGTTCAGCAAATAGGCTTCCAAAAATGTGGGATCCAAAGCTATCGCCTCATCCAATAATTTGAGAGATTTAGAATAGAGATTATCATTACTGGATAGTTTAGCCTGTTCAAAAAGTTTGATTGCTTTTTTATCACGCGTGGAATAACCTTGTCCAAAACTTAATTCAACTAAAAATATCAATATAAAAAATAAACATGTTTTCATAGCCGTTCAATTGCACAAACGAATTTATAATTTTTTTCAACAATTTGCTTTATATGAGAAACTTTTATTTGACATTTTCGTATTTTCAAAGTACAATAATTGTCAAAAACCATAGTAAACACTGTATCAGTAACTATTTTTAAAATTAAAACTATTTTTTTACGTAAAAGTATGGATTATTAATTATTTTTTTCGTAGCTTAACAATCAAATATTAATACATTTTACTAACTTTTAATACCTTAATTATCAAACATTTAGATTTTTTGAAATGAAAACAAATCTGAAAATTACAAAGGCAGGTAGCATTCCTTTAAAAGCAGATGGTGAAACCATTAAAGCACCTAAATTACAAAAAGACAGAAGTACCAAAAGAAGATTATCTATTTACGACGATTTTTCGGATGAAAATCCCGATAACTTTGAAAATCATTTTGATGACGAAGAGTTGGAAGATATGTAGCAAATGAAAATCATAAAATAAATGTTTCCCCAGGAGCCAACATTTATGTACATAAAATAAAGAAGACCAGATTTATCTGATCTTCTTTATTTTAGCATCCAATATTTTATGTTTTTTATTTTATTTTTTCTATAATTCCGTAATAGCTAATCATTTGCCGGTTCCTAAAGTTAATTATCAAATCAGCGTAACCACTTGGACTTGCTGTAAGGTTAAGTGAATACGAATCCTGAGAATCACTTACCTCAGTTTTAATGGTGAACATTTTTTCCCTTTTATTCCACTTTTTATCAACTTTATCAGTTGTCAAGTCGAATTTAACTCCCCCACCTCCCCCATAGGGAGCTGAATAGGCTCTTCCATAATATGGCAAATAGGCTTTTATTTTTAAATTATCAATAACAAGGTCATAATTTGTGCTCAGATTATTAAAATTTCCTAAGCTTGATTTCGCTGACCTGGCCACAAAACGGAAATGCCCGGATTCAATTAACTGAATCATTTCCTTTTCTTTCTTCAACTTCTTTTCTTTCCGGTCACTTGGCTGAAAACTGCTACAAATCAGAAGCAGAACTCCTACAATAAATACCCCTATTATTTTCATACTTTTTATTTTGATGTAAATAATCTCTTTTTCATCAAATATAACAAATAAATGAAATAAGGGTTTTGCAAACTGAACTAATTCACAACATTTTGAGGGTTACCTGAGATAAAACATTGTAAATTTTCAACAGTAATATTCATCAATCGCTGACGGGCTTCAAGTGTAGCCCAGGCAATATGTGGGGTAATAAAACAGTTTTTTGCAGAAACCAATGGGTTATCCTGTTTAGGAGGTTCCGTTGACAATACATCGAGTCCTGCTGCGGCAATGATTCCTCCATTCAAAGCGGTTGCCAGGTCCATTTCATTGATTAATCCTCCCCTACCTGTGTTGATTAAAATAGCTGACTGTTTCATTCTTTGGAGCAACTTCTGATTGACAAACCCAATGTTTTCAGCAGATAGCGGGCAATTGATACTTAACACATCGCTCTCAGCAAAGACATCTTCCAGTATGAATTGACTCATTTCCACTGGTGCATCAGTAACTTGAGAGCGATTATGGAAAACCACCTTCATCCCAAAAGCACTACCTATTTGAGCCACTTTTCTACCAATCCTACCAAAGCCAACAATTCCAAGTGTCTTACCAGCCAATTCTGTTTGAGGACTTTTCCAATAGGCAAAATCGGGACTTTTTGTCCATTCTCCAGATTTGACAGAGGTGGCATGCAGTTCAACACAATTGACAATATTCAGGATATGGGAAAAAACAAGTTGGGCAACCGAATCGGTACTGTAAGCTGGAATGTTTGTTACCACTATCCCTTTGCGGCTGGCAGCCTGGACATCTACCACATTGTAACCAGTTGCCGTCACTCCAATGTAATGCAAATTCGGAAGCCGGTCAATCATCTGTTCATTTACAACTGCTTTATTGGTAATTATCATGTCTGCATCCTTAATTCTGTTGAATAGTTCAGCTGGCATTGTTCTGTCATATACCTGGCATTCACCCAATTGTTTCAACCCCTCCCACGACAAATCGCCCGGATTCATGGCAGATCCATCCAAAACAACTATTTTCATAAATAAATGATTTTACTTTCTTACATAATCTTTGATAATCATTGTTTTGCGATCAAATGAATAGGCTGAAAAATATCCCAGAGCTCCATTGCTGAAGTTGCTGATAGGGTTTGCCGGTGAGGCTGATTGCAATATATCATTCCCTGAAATGTTTTCCAATGTTGAAAAATAATCAAAAGCCGCCTTATCAATTGATTGCAATTCAATAATCACGGTGTCTGTTTCCTTAAAAATAATGGCTCGATGCCCTAAGCCAATCTCTTTTCCGTTAAAAAGTTGATCTGAATAAAGTGTTATGACTCCTGCATCGTTGTAAGGCTTGCCATTTATATAATATTTTAGCCTATAATAATTTTCGATATTCCCGGGGTCGCTAATATAGGTATTTATCTTATAACCACTATCAAAAACTCCAAATCCATCAAAATATGAAAAGCCTACTTCTTCAATATGGACAGGTTCATTCAAAAATGATCGTGCGGTATAGGTAATACCATCATATTCAACGTCAATAATATACCATAATCCAGGCAAGGCAACGGTTTTTTTTAATTCATAGATTCCTGGTGATGTTTCCGTTAAATATTTGGCTTTTCCTTTTTCTGACCGGACGCTTACTTTGGCATTCGAAACCGGATTACTTTTTTTTGTTCCGAAGTAGGGCGTTGTTTTTGAAACCCTTACTGTAATTGGTAACTGGTCATTGTTGATGACTGCTTCAATTACAATAGCATCTTTAGAGCCGGCCAAATCAAATTCAATTACTTTCTCGCAAGCCGAAAAAATAAATAGAACTAAAAGCATTCCTGACAGGTATATAGATCGTTTCAGCAATTTTTAGAATTTAAATTTATAACTTATTGAAGGAATAATTTTAAATAACGAAATCTGAACAGCTTCGGTTTGTTCTGGATCCTCTTTATTTTGTCTAAAGGAAATAAAATATGCATTTTCCCTACCGTAGGCATTGTAAACTGAGAAATTCCAACTCGATTCAAATTTTACTGTTTGTTTCCTAATCCATACAACTCCCAAATCGAGTCGGTGATAATCGGGCATCCGGTAACCATTTCGCTGTGTGTAATAGCCTACAATCCTTCCATCAATTTCATATTTACCATTTGGGAAAGTTACGGCATTTCCTGTATTATAAACCCATGTGGCCGATAATTTTAGTTTACGACTCAAATCATACAGGGCAACGATGGATAAATCATGCCTCCTATCCTGACGTGCAGGAAAAGGACGGCCTATGCTATATTGATCAACCTGGTTAATCTGATCAAACTGCCGCATAGATTTTGACCATGTATAGCCCAGCCAACCGGTAAGTGCGCCCTGATTTTTTCTGACCATGAATTCGGCGCCATAAGCCCATCCATGCCCAAAAACCAATTCTGCCTCAACTGTTGAATTAAAAATAAGGTCAGCCCCATTGCGATACTCAATTTGGTTTTGCAGGTTTTTGTAATAAACTTCAACAGACGATTCGAACCTATTTTTTTTGCTGTTCCTAAAATATCCAACCGACCATTGATCAGAAATCTGCGGTTTGACATTGCCACTACTTGGAAGCCATACATCGGTGGGGGTCGAAGAGGTTGAGTTCGACAACAAATGTATAAACTGATGGATACGGTTATACGAAGCTTTTACAGCATCCTGAGAACCTACCTGATAATTAATGGCCAAACGAGGTTCGAGGCCACCTTGTGTTTTTACCCATTTAAACTGATCGTAACTAAGGGTCTGTATCAGATTTCCCTTACTATCGAAACGATAAAAATCACCGGGGCCTATGTTCGAAAACAGGGCTAGCCGCAAGCCATAGTATATTTTTATATGTTCGGAAAGCTGCTGGCTATTAGATATATAACAGGCACTTTCGATTGCCCGGCGCGGCCTTACAGCCAGCGTTTTATAACCACTCTCATCGGAAGCCTGAACTTCACCCGGTACAATGGTATGGGCAATGATGTTAACTCCGAATTTCAGTGTATTTTTTGCATTGAGGTACCAGTTAAAGTCTTGTTTCAAATTATAATCCTTGATAAAAGAGCCAAGGAGAATTTTATTATCACCTGAGATATCAATTTGGTAGGAATAATTGCTGAAAATCAGAGAACTGTTCGAGAACAACTTTTCGTTGAAGGTATGATTGAGCCGGATGGTGGCCGTTTTGCTTCCCCAATCAAAACCAAATTGATCGGGTATCCGAAACTGGTCGCGGCCCAGGTATCCTGAAATAAACAGCCGGTTTGTTTCATTGAGTTTAAAGTTAGCTTTCAGGTTCAGATCGTAGAAATAAAGTTGTGTTTCGCGTAAATCCTTATCAGGTGCAAATTTCAGGAATAAATCGGCATAGGTTCGGCGGACGCTCATAATAAATGAACTGACATCTTTTTTAACAGGGCCTTCAAAGCTCAAGTTTGAAGAAATTAATCCAATATTGCCAGTCGTTTGATAATCCTTCATATTTCCCTCTTTCATCCTTATATCCAGTACCGAAGAGGCGCGCCCTCCATATTCTGCCGGAATAGGTCCCATGAATAATTCAGCGCTGCGGATCGCTTCTGAATTAAAGACAGAGAAAAATCCAAGTAAATGGGAGGCATTGTAAACCGGGGCTTCGTCTAACAAAATCAGGTTCTGATCCAACCCACCACCCCGCACATAAAAACCAGTGTTCCCTTCGCCCGCCGACTTTATCCCAGGCATTAACTGGAGTGTTTTTATCAGATCGCGTTCTCCAAATAAAACGGGTATATTTTCAATCTTCTTTGGATTAATCTTTACACTCCCCATCTCCAGTGAAGTAACATTGTGGTCAGCCCGTTCGCCTTTGACATCAACATAACCCAGTTCATAAATTACCGATTTCATTTTGAAGTTAATTACCTTTCCCGAATCAAGATTAACCTTCACAAGTTGATTTTCATATCCCACAAATTGAACCACCATATTGTAATCGCCTTCAGGAAGGGTAATGGAATAAAAGCCGTATAGATTGGAAAAAGCAACGTAACTGTTATTCTGAACCGACAGAGTAGCTCCCGCAAGGTCTTCTCCACTTTCGGCATCAGTAATGGTTCCACTTAAAGTGAATTTTTTTTGTGAAAATGCTCCGCAGGACACATTCAAGAAAATAAAAAGACAAAAAAGCCTTAGACCCATCATGCTGCTTTGAATATTTTGCTAAATTAGTTTTATTCAGGCTATAATTGAAATTTTTTAATGTTGAATTTAGCTTAATAACCAACATTTCGGAGGAAATATTTCTTGATTTATACGGGTTTTCAAAGTGCTAAAATCAGATTATCTGCCTTTAAAGTTGATATATATCGCAGTCATACAATTATTTATAGTCATTTTTCTGTTTTTATTGGATTACGCTGCCTTATTGGGTAACCTTTCGGATAAGATGTCTTAAAAGCCATATTTACTTGAATTTTTATCGTTCCATTTGGTTAATTAATTTGAATTTCTTAAACGTGTAAGGTAATTAATTTTGGACTCCGTTAGTTTTAAAACACTCCACGCTAAGCCTAATCCGTCTGTTACTTTTGCCATCGTGAAGTCATTATTAAATGAGAAATTACAAAGTACCTAACTATTACTTAGTAAGTAACAATACTAATAAACTACTTAATATCTACTTATTATCTACTTATTATTTACTTATTAAAAGATGAATTATGGATGGGTTCACAATGAATTCGTGTAGGATTTCACTTTCCTTCACTGGAAGGAATTATAAAATATTTGATCCGCCTATTTTAATTTCCCCAGATGAAGAAGTTCGATGATGGAAAATTTCAAGCACAATGAATAAGTCCACTCCGAAAAGTCAATAAAATAAAAATTGCCACTAAAAGGCTAAGGCTAAAAGACACACAAAGTATTGATTATATAATATATATATATACATTAATGTCCAGAGCACTCGGGATAATTCTTAGAAACTTTGTGGCAGAAAAAGGCTTATCGGAGTAGGCTCAACCTTCAACTATCCATGATGCTTTTTGCAAAATACTTAAAATAAAACATATAAAATTTTAGCTTTTACCATTTCTGAAGGTTTATTTTCATCCTGTCATCTCATCATTGTGGCCATTTAATAAATGGCTTTTCTCTTGCAATGATGCGCTGATGGAAGCAATCGCGTTGATTAAATATGCTTTTCCTTGAAGCCCTGATGATTGGATATTGTCATTGATAACTTGTTTGATCATAACACTCCAATTGTGAGTTGCCCATGCGACAATTCAACTTTGATACGACACTTGCTTTTAAATAAGTACAATTGGAATTTTAAGCTGTACGATGCATTATTATATAAGTAGTCCTGAAATTAAATTGATTTCAGGACTACTTTACTCATTCTCAACCACTTTTATTTCCAAGGTCCATGATTTACGCGTGAAGGAGAATTTTCAGGAGGAGGAGGTGCAGGTGATCCCTGAGCTTGAGCCGGACTGTTAAGTAGCAACATCATGGTGGCTGCAGAAAGGGCAACATACCCAGTCTTTTTGATAGCTTCCTTGCGGGAAATCTTCTTTTCCTGAACCACTTTCAGTTCCTTTTTTGGGATTTCTTGTAATTTTTTTTTCATGTCTATAAATGTTTTACGATTAATATTCAAAATTTATTCTTTCACTGGAACCTTAAATCCTTGTACCTTGCCATTGTCCCTGATATATAACATATAAATTCCAGTTTTAACCATTGGCAATCTTATTGTGTTGCTGCTACCGACTTCCAAATTCTTTGTTAATACCAACCTTCCCACCACATCGTAAAGCGAGGCAACTGCCTGGTCACTTACATCACCTTTCACAATCATTTCAACATTTCGGATGGCATAGGCACTCAGCTTTCCTGGCAATGTTTCCAACTCCAAATTTGTTGTCTGGTAAGAGGTATG
>Ga0123339_10001699_pt1 | contig 15141 bp, 14 predicted proteins | sample lystaG_FD_89956 | JGI IMG/M metagenome (GOLD analysis project Ga0123339, IMG submission 89956) | Glacier valley bacterial and archeal communities from Borup Fiord, Nunavut, Canada, to study Microbial Dark Matter (Phase II) -... | ecosystem: Environmental > Aquatic > Freshwater > Ice > Glacier ... | reverse complement strand
CGCGCTTCGCCCACGGCTCCATGATGTCTGCGAGCCGCTTCAGGCGATCGGGTGTTAGATTGAACACCGGATCTATGAAAGAAAACGCGGTCATTCCCGGTATCGACGCCATTTCGGCGACATCGCGTTCGATGCGCTTCCAGCTATGCGATCTTATCCGGGTCGAGCCTTTCGCTTCAAAACAATAGGCGCATCGATGAGGGCAACCGCGGAACGTCTCCAAATACGCCGAGCCGTCGGTGGCGGGAGGATGCGTTGCCGTATAGGGTGATGCCACCGAATCGAGATCGGTGATCGGTTGTGCGGACGGACCGACTTTCACGCTACCGTTATCGTTGACGCTGACGCCGTCGATGCCGAAAGGGTCTCCTCCACGGGCGAACGAAAGCATGATTTCGGGAAGAGCCCGTTCGCCTTCGCCCGAGACGACCGCAAAGATCTCTTTGTGCCGCATAAGCGTCTCGCCCGGGCTTGGACCGACTTCCGGGCCGCCGACGACGAGTTTGATGACGGGGTTTATCGAAGAGAGGATACGCGAGACGGTGAAAATCGCCTCCGCGTTCCAACAATACACCGAGAAACACACAAAATCGGGCACCGGATCGAGCTCGAGGATGCGATATACCATCCACCACGGATCGAGTGCGATCTCGAAATCGAGCACGGTCACCCAGACCTCGGGCAGGCGTTGGTCGCTTTTGATCGCCTCCCTCAAATAGGCGTTGGCCACCGAGGTGTAGCCGGGTTCGTTGACGCCCACCAAAGCGACGACGATCCTCTCCTTCTCCAAAGCTATCATGCGCCAGCCTCGACAACCGTATAGAGACGCACGCCGGACAGACGCGTCATTCCGTCGCCGAACAGCGCGACGCCCGCCGGAACGGCTACCTCATACGCCTGTTTCGCGAGAGACGGAGGAACCTGCCCCCCATGGCGGACTTCGACGCGGATCGCGTCGACCCCGATGCGGCAAAACGTCCCGACGATCGAAGAAAGCTCGGTGAAATTGTGCGGGCAGACCGCTGCAACACCAATGACCATGGTGGACACCCCGAGGCGATCGGACTCGGCGGTGATAAGTTCGATACCGGATACGGCGGCTTCGAAAAGGCCGCGGGTACCGGTGCGTTTATCGTGTGAATATGCGTCGCCTCCCGTAAGGGCGACTTCGAAAACGCGCACTCCGGCCGCGATACAACCGCGTGTGTTTTCCGGAGAGCTCAGCGCTCCCCCGTCGGTTTTGATACCGATGCGTTCGAACAAGGAATTCGCGCTTCCGGCGATTATCTCGACGAGGCCGTGATGCTCGAACGGTTCGAACCCGTCGAACATGACGCCCCGAAATCCCCGAGGGGAGCATTCTTGGGAAAGGTGAGACAATTCCGCCAGTACGGATGCGGTGGGATACGGCACTTTTTCAGAACTGCCGCAGTCCCTGCAAGGAGCGATTCCGCCCGAGCCGAGTTGTATACCTGCAAACCGGAACATGCTTCTCCTTTGTCGGAAGTTTCCCACGAGAATATGACATGGATATAGTCTAGCATGCAGGTCCTGTGCGGTTCCCGACACAAAAAAATCGCAAGCGTAAACGGCCTGCGATCAATGTTTGTATGGTGTCGGAGGAGGGATTTGAACCCTCATACCCTTGCGGGCACTAGCCCCTCAAGCTAGCGCGTCTGCCGTTCCGCCACTCCGACTTTTCCCTGCTTGAAAGAACGATCCATCTCAAGACAGCGAACGCCAGTTTACCGAAGAATCACTTCAGTTTCAAGTGATGCGACAAAAAAAATGAGTGCTCCTCTCGATTTCGGGGAGCACTCACTATCTTGTTGCGATTATTCAGGATGAAATTCCCCGGGAGCCGCAATGGTTTGAGCGGCTATCTCAGGAGGAATGGGATAGGGCTTAGAGAAATGACAGGCGCAAAGATGGCCGGGTGTCACTTCTTTGAGCTCGGGAGACTCCTTGGAGCAGATTTCCTGCGCGATGGGACAACGCGTATGGAAGTGGCACCCGCTCGGTGGGTCTATGGGAGACGGAGGATCCCCCACGAGCAAAATACGCTCGCGTGATGTCTGGATGTCGGGATCGGGAATGGGAACCGCCGACAAGAGTGATTGGGTGTAGGGATGATTGGGCGATTCATACAAATCACGCCAACTGCTTTTCTCGACTATTCGGCCCAGGTACATCACCGCAACATCGTCGGAGATATGTTGCACGACCGACAAGTCATGGGCGATGAAGAGATAGGCGATACCATATCTGTCTTGCAGGTCTTCGAGCAGGTTGAGGATCTGCGCCTGGATCGACACATCGAGCGCCGACACCGGCTCGTCGCACACGATGAGCTTCGGTTCGAGCGCAAGCGCTCGAGCGATGCCGATACGCTGGCGTTGTCCGCCGGAAAATTCATGTGAGTAGCGGTTGATATGCTCCGGGTTGAGGCCCACGATCTCCAACAACTCTTTTACGCGAGCTTTGCGTTCTTTCTTCGTTCCGATCTTGTGAATGATAAGCGGCTCTTCGACGATCTCACCGACGGTGAATCGCGGATTGAGAGACGCGTATGGATCCTGGAAGATGATTTGGACTTCCCGCCGAAACGCCTTGAGCTCTTTGCGGTTCATCTTCAGCACATCGCGACCCTCGAATGTCACTGAACCCGAGGTCGGTTCGAGGAGACGCATAAAGGTGCGTCCGGTGGTTGATTTCCCGCATCCCGATTCTCCGACGAGGCCGAGTGTCTTACCTTTTTGAACGGAAAACGAAACTCCGTCGACAGCCTTGACCGTCTCTTTTTTCCCGGAAAAAGAAGAGCCGTCGACCTTGAAATATTTCACAAGGTCGTTTATTTCGAGCAAATCTGACATTATCGGTTCAACTCCTTTTCCATTTCCTCACGCGAAAAGCCGGGATCCCCCGCGAAATGGCAGGACGCCGTATGCAGGCCGCCGATCGACTTCGTTTCGGGGACTTTCGCCTTGCATATATCCTGCGCATAGGGACAACGAGGATGGAACGTGCACCCGGAGGGTAGATCGATGAGGCTCGGCGGCATGCCGTCGATCGGCTTGAGCGAGGACTTCTCGGTCATGTCGGCGCGAGGCAAGGAGCCCATAAGGCCCCACGTGTAAGGATGCGACGGCTGATGGAAAACCTCTTCCGTCGTTCCGTACTCGACCGGATGACCGGCGTACATGACGAGAACGTTATCCGCCATATCGGCTACGACACCGAGGTCGTGGGTGATCATGATGATCGCACTGCCGGTTCGTTTCTGAACGGCCTGCATGAGTTCGATGATCTGCGCCTGGATGGTGACATCGAGGGCGGTCGTCGGTTCATCGGCGATCAGGATATCGGGATCACAGGCCAACGCCATAGCGATCATGACCCGCTGGCGCATACCGCCGGAAAACTGATGAGGATAATCCTTCACCCTCTGCTCCGGGTTCGGTATACCGACAAGGCGTAGAAGTTCGATCGAGCGTTCGAGAGCTTCCTTTTTCCCGGCACCTTTGTGGATACGCAACGGCTCGGAGAGCTGGCGTCCGACACGATACACCGGATTGAGGGAAGTCATGGGATCTTGGAATATCATAGCGATCTCATTGCCGCGGATATCGCGCATCTTCTCTTCGGGAAGCTCGAGGAGATTCTGTCCTTTGAAAGTGACCGTTCCCCCCTCGACTTTTCCGGGGGGCATCGATATGAGGCGCATGATGGTCATGGCCGTCACCGATTTGCCGGAACCGGACTCTCCGACGATACCGAGCGTCTGGTTTCCGTCGAGTTCGTACGACACGCCGTTGACGGCCTTTACCACGCCGTCACGTGTGTGGAAATACATTTTCAGGTCATCGACCTTTAGTAACTTCTCACTCACGACTGCTATTCCTCCATCTTTACATCGAGGGCGTCTCTGACACCGTCACCGAGCAGGGTGAACGCAAGTACGGTAAGCAAAATCGCAAGCCCGGGGAATAAGACGATCGCCGGATGATCGGTCAGGTTCATTCGTCCGTCGTCGATCATGCGACCCCAGGAAACAGTCGGGGGTTGAATACCTATTCCCAAGAAGGATAGAGCCGATTCCGTCAGAATCGCACCGCCGACACCCATGGTCGCATAGACGACGGCGGGCGCGATGGCGTTCGGTAGAATATGCTTGAACATCAAACGTGCGTTCGATGCGCCGAGCGCACGTCCGGCAGCGACATAGTCGTTCTCTTTCACCGAAAGCACCGAGCTTCGAAAGAGGCGGGCAAACGTCGACCAACCCAGCAGTCCGATGACCGCGACCACCACCGTGACTCCCTTGTATTGGCTGGGAAGCACAGACATGACCAGAATCGCAAACAATATGTACGGGAACGCGAGGAAGATATCAGTGACCCTCATGATGACCGCATCGATGGCCTTACCGTAGAACCCTGAGATCGCTCCGAGGAAAACGCCTATCACGAGAGAGATCAACGTTGCGAATATGCCGACGGTCAAAGATACACGGGCACCGTAGATCACCCGTCCGAAGATGTCCCGGCCCATGTCATCGGTGCCGAACCAATGCGCGAAGCTCGGTGAAGAGAAACGCTGGGTTATCGCAAGCTGGGTATTGATTATCGTGGGGTCCCCAAACAATCTCGGAACCCATAGTTTTGCGGTGATAGCCGCGACGGCGACGATGATAATCCATATCAATGAGATCATAGCCAGCTTATTCTTCGAGAGTCTGCGAAAGGCATCTCCCCATAGCGTGCGGGTTTTGCGATCGATCGAAGCATCAAGAAGTTCACGAGGCGAGTCGGAACCGCCTTGGGCGATACGATTCACCGACGCGCCATTCTTCTTGACAATGGATCGGCTTATGTTCGACTGCTCGTTCTGAGCACGATATTCGTGCTTTATTTCACTTTCGTCCATATTGGACTTGTTGTGTTTTTTGTTATCCATAGGTTATTCCTCCGATCCACCGAAACGAATCCTCGGATCGAGGAATGCATAGCTGATATCGACAAGTAGGTTGATGATCATGACGGCGAACAGGATTACCGTCACGCAGCCGATGACCACCTGGAAATCTCGAGCCATGATGGCCCGATAGATCGTAAAACCGATTCCCGGCCAGTTGAAAACCGTCTCGGTGAGCACGGCTCCCGCCAGCATCGCCCCGAAGTCGAGACCGATGAAGGTGACGACGGGAATAAGCGCGTTTTTCATTTCATGATGGAAAAGAATCTGTCTACCGCTCAGACCTTTCGCCTTTGCGGTACGGATATAATCCATCCCCATGACTTCGATGAGCTGGCTTCGCATGATACGGGCGCCGTAGGCAGTGGAAACCGCCGCCAGCGTGATTCCGGGAAGAACGTAATATTCCCATGAGGGAAGAACTCCCGAGGCTCCGGAGATGGGAAGATAAAAAGCACCGCCTGTTTGCTGTTTAAGGAAGATCCCGAAAAAATATTGCAAAAGCAAACCGAGCCAAAACACCGGCAGCGATACGGAAATCGATGTAGCAAGTGTTACCAGTACATCGAGAAAGGTCCTCTGTTTGAGTGCCGATATGACGCCGGCACATATACCGATCACTATCTCGATGGCGATTGCCACAAGCGCGAGATTCAAAGTGAACGGATATTTCTCCAAAATTATGTCTGAAACTTTGCGTCCCGTTGAAATCGAGACACCCAGATCGCCTTTGGTCAGTTTGGCGAGATAGTCGCCATATTGAATGTACCACGGCCTGTTGAGCCCGTAGTCCTGCTCGATTTGCTTACGCAACTCGGGCGTCACGTGCTTCTCTCCGACTTTCATTTGCACCGGGTCGGATCCGGGCATGTAGTTTGCAACCAAGAAGAGAATCAGTGTTACCCCGAAAAACACCGGAATAAACTGCAAAATCCTCTTAATAATATATTTGAGCATGAGAGATTAATCCTTTAAGGCTACGTAAAGGGGTGGCGCGCCTACGTGCGCCACCCCTTTTTGCTAGCAACAGGGACAACTACTTGCCTGGGGTGATCCAGACCTTGCTGAAGTTGGCCAGATACATAGCGCTGAACGTAAAGTCGTTGATACGTGCAGAGGCTACATGATGATGCTTATAGAACATGATAGGTGCAACCGGGTTGGTCGAACCGATCGTCTTGTTGATTGCTTGAAGCTTAGTCAAACGAGCTGCATCGTCAGTGGTTTTCTCGGCTTCAGCGATCGCCGTGTCGACGGATGTGTTCTTGTAATAAGCTTTGTTGTCGCCTGACTTGGAGTTGAAGATAGGATAGAGGAAGTTGTACTCGATCGGATAATCCGCAACCCAGCCGAGACGGCCGAGGTCATAGTTCTTGGCGTCGAGCTGCTTGAGATAGGTCGGGAAATCAGCCGAATCGAATGTCGTCTTGATTCCGATCGCCTTCAAGTCTGCTTGGACGAGCTCCATAATCTTCTCGTGACCGCCGTCGCTGTTAAACGAAAGCTTCAACGTGGGGAGACCTTTTCCGCCGGGATATCCGGCGTCGATGAGAGCCTGCTTCGCAGCGGCGATGTCATACTTCGAATCTGCCCAAGTGCCCTTTTCGTAGCCGGCGATTCCCGGAGGAACGATGCCGTCTGCTGGCAGACGAGTGCCTTCGAATACGATGTCGCAAATCGCCTGACGGTTGATAGCGAGAGTAATCGCCTTACGGAGCTTCTCGTTCTTGAGATACTTGTTCTCATTGTTCATGAGGAGATAATAAACCGAGGTCTCCGCGCCGAGCATCACTTGCTCGTTCGGGCTCGCGGTATAGCCGTTCTTCGAAGTACCGTACTTCGACTGGGCATCTTTGATCTTGCCCGCGCCGATTTGGGTGAAGTCGAGATTGCCGGCTTCGAACTCGGTGTAAGCAGTCTCGGGATCTTTGAAGATCTGGAAGTTCACACCATCGAGATAAGCTGCGGTGCCGTAATACGTGTCACTACGAACGGTCTTAATGTACTGGTCATGTTTCCATGGCTCCGACATCTTGAACGGACCGTTTCCAACGGGCATATCGCCGAAGGCGACGTTCTTGCCGTTGTATGTTACGCCATCCTCGACGGCCTTTTGTGGCGTAGGTCCGAGGGAAGGATGCATGACAACATAGGCGAAGTCGGCAAACGGTTGAGAGAGGGATACCTGCAAAGTGTAGTCGTCTACAGCTTTGAGTCCTGAAAGCTCTTTGGCCTTCCCGGTCTGAACGGCATCGTAACCCTTGATGAAACCGAGGTGATAGGAGATAACCGAAGGATCCGATTTCCCTGTCAAGGTGTTCTTGGTGTTGGGGTTGGCGATACGGTTCCAAGAATAGATGAAGTCCTTGGCGGTAACGTTCGTGCCGTCGGAGAACTTATCCTTTGGATTCAACTTGAATGTCCAAACGGTAGCGTCCGCGTTCGGGCTCCATGAGGATGCGGCGGCAGGCAGAAGCTTGCTCGGATTCAAGTCGTCAACGGTGGTCAAGCTGTCATAAAGAGCTTGGACGACCTGCATACCTTCGGTCTCTTGGCAGTTATACGGATCGATATATGCCGGCTCGCCGATATAAAACGACATTGTGCCACCCTTTACGGGTGTTGTGGTAGCGTTACCGCTCGTGCTACCGGTGGTAGCCTTTTTCCCGCACCCTGCGAGAGAAAAGACCATGACAACTGCAATCGCAAGAATTAAAAATACATTTCTCTTACGCACAGATGCCTCCCTTCTTCCAACTCACCGAGCCGCTTCTTTTGAAGCGACTTTTTAGTGAAACCAGCCCCTTGCCGGTTTTCCACAAGTTTGATGCGCTTATCAGCTCAAGGTACCGGCACTCGGCCAGATGAGCATGAAGATGATAAGCGACGCTATGAATATGACCGCTGATACAATGGTGATGCGGTCGAGATTCTTTTCGATGATTCCCGTACCGACAGAAGTCTGCATTCCTCCGCCGAAGGTCTCGGATAGACCGGTCCCTTTGCCTGAGTGGAGCAAGACTAAAACGATGAGGGCGATTGCTGAAAGTGCCCATACGATTATCGTGATGATGAGTAGTGGACTCACGTTAAATCTCCTTCTAGAACTCTCACATTAATTCCATAGTTCGTTCACTTCAATAATATCTGTATTAGTATACCACCAAGTTCTTCCCCGTCCACGCTGAAGGAACAGGTATTTCCAAAAGAAAAAGTATCGTCGGGGCGATGTCGCTCAGCACGCCGTTTTTCACCGAAGTGGCGTGTGTTCCGACCACGATGAGGGGGACGGGATTGCAGGTATGCGCCGTGTAGCGCGAGGTCCCATCCTCATACAACATCTGCTCGCAGTTCCCATGATCGGCTGTTATCAAGGATACACCCCCGACGCGTCGCATGGCTTCGACGACGTGTCCGACCTGTGCGTCGACCGTCTCGATCGCCGCCACCGCCGCGTTGAAATCCCCCGTGTGTCCGACCATGTCCCCGTTCGCGAAATTGACGACATAAAAATCGGCTTCATGGGCGCCTATCGCCTCGACCAGGTCATCGCCCACCTCGGCCGCACTCATCTCAGGCTGCATGTCGTAGGTCGCGACCTTCGGGCTGGCGACGAGGATTCGCTCCTCTCCGTCTTTCGGAGGCTCGACTCCCCCGTTGAAAAAGAACGTGACGTGCGCGTATTTTTCGGTCTCCGCAATATGCAGCTGGCGCAAACCATGCGCGGACAGCACATCCGCCAAGATATCCGACAGTTCCTCCTTGGGATAGGCCACGAGCGCCGGGATGGTCGGATCGTATTGGGTAAGACACACGAACGTCGTCTTGACGGTCTTCTCTCGGACGAACCCGTCGAAATCCGAGTCGACGAACGCTCTCGTTATCTCCCGGGCACGATCGGGCCTGAAGTTGAAGAAGATGACCGTATCACCGTCGGCGATCGGATTTTCGGTCAGTACGGTCGGCTCGACGAACTCATCGTAAATACCGTCTTTATAGGATTCCTCGATGGCGGAGAGCGCACCGGTCCCATAGACTCCTTCACCCAGGACAAGGGCGTTGTACGCCCGCTCCACACGATCGAATCGCTTGTCGCGATCCATTGCATAGTAGCGTCCGATGACCGTAGCGATCTCCCCGAGGCCGATCTCCTCGATGCGATGTCCGAGCTCTCTGAGATACTCCTTCCCGCTTTGCGGAGCGGTGTCCCGCCCGTCCATAAAGCAGTGGATCGCGACATCGCTCGCACCAAGCGATTTTGCAAGTTCGAGTAAGGCAAAGAGGTGCGTGGTGCTCGAATGCACCCCTCCATCGGAAAGCAATCCCATAAAATGGACGGTCTTCCCTTCGCTCACGGCTGCCTTTATCGTACCTACGAGGACTTCGTTTTTAAAGAACGAGCCGTCCTCGATTGCTTTGTCGATCCGGGTGAGCTCTTGGTAGACCACCCTGCCGGCGCCGATGTTGAGGTGTCCCACCTCGGAGTTGCCCATCTGGCCCTTTGGAAGACCGACAGCCGGTCCGGAAGCTTCGAGTTGCGAATGCGGCCATGCTTCGAACAGGGCATCGAGCGCGGGAGTATGCGCCTTCGCCACCGCATTGCCGGATTCACACGTCGTCTCGACACCATAGGCGAGTCCGTCCATGATAATCAGACAGACAGGAGCGGGAGTCCCATGATTCAGGTGCATTTCGCTTGCGTCCATTGCCATAGATTATCTCGTCGCAGCTTTGATGATGTCGCCGAACGCGTCCGCCGTAAGCGACGCACCCCCGACGAGCGCACCGTCGACATCGCTCTCGGCAAAGAAGAACGCGGCGTTCTCCGGCTTGACCGAACCTCCATAGAGCACACGGACGGCGTCTGCGATGTCTTGGTTGAATTCACGGGCGAGAACCGATCTGATGGCTGCGCACACTTCCTGCGCCATTTCCGGCGTCGCCGTGCGGCCGGTTCCGATCGCCCAGATCGGTTCATAGGCGACGACGAGCTTACGTGCATGCACTGGAGACAGACCCTGCACGGCTTCGGTGATTTGGGCACTGATGAATTCGACGGTCTTGTCCTCCTCACGAAGAGCAAGAGTTTCTCCACAACAGAGGATGGCGGTCATCCCGTGCTCGAAAACAGCTTTGAGCTTACGGTTGACGATCGCATCGGTCTCGTTGAAGAACTCACGACGCTCGGAGTGTCCGACTATGACATAGTCGACACGGAGGTCTTCAAGCATGCGCGGAGAAATCTCGCCGGTATAGGCACCTTCATCCTCCCAGAACATATTTTGAGCGGAAAGCCCGATGGGAACCCTATCGAGTTCGATTACATTCGATACGCTGTGCAGCGCGGTGAACGGGGGCGCGACGACCACTTCGACCTTATCTTCATGGTCTTCGGCGATAAACTCGAGCTTTTGGACCAAGACCACGGCTTCACCGGCCGTTTTATGCATTTTCCAGTTTCCTGCAACCATTGGCTTTCGAGACATGATAATGCTCCTCACTCATGTAAAACCTATCGGCACGTTCAACTCGTTCAATCGCAGTGGGCCCTCGCCCTCATCTGCGTGATCTATGCGTCGAGAAGTGCTTCGACACCCGGCAAAGGAGCTCCTTCGAGCAATTTCATCGATGCACCGCCGCCGGTCGACACGAACGTCACGCGGTCCTCCAGATGGAATTTCTTGACCGCGGCGACGGAATCGCCGCCGCCGATGACCGACACCGCACGATTGTTGCGGGCGACCGCTTCGGCCACCTCGCGCGTTCCGGTCTCATAGGATTTCATCTCGAACACACCCATCGGCCCATTCCAGAATATCGTTTTGGCCATGGCGATATCCGACTTGAAGAGTTCGCATGTCGCCGGTCCGATATCGAGACCCATCATATCGGCGGGGATCTCCTCCCGGCCGACGACACGTGTGTTCGCATCTTCGGCGAAAGCGTCGGCGACTATAAAATCGACGGGTAGCACGAGTTCACAACCGGATTTCTTAGCCTTTTGCAGCGTAAGCTTCGCCGACTCGATCCAGTCCTCTTCGACGATCGAGGTACCGATCCCCAAGCCTTTGGCGGCAAGAAAGGTAAAAGCCATCCCGCCTCCGATGAGCAGAACATCGACGACGTCGATAAGCCTGTCGATAACACCGAATTTATCCGAGACTTTCGAGCCGCCCAGAATCGCGACGAACGGTTTCTCGGGTTCTGAGAGCATGGAGGTGAGGGTCAAAACCTCGCGAGCCAATAAAAGTCCTGCATAAGAAGGGAGATATTCGGCGACGCCGGCGGTCGACGCGTGGGCGCGGTGGGCGGCCCCGAACGCATCGTTGACATAGATATCGGCCAGCTGGCTGAGTTTTCGCGCGAATTCCACGTCGTTCTTTTCCTCTCCGGCGCAGAAACGCACGTTTTCGAGCATGATGATCTCACCGTCGACCATTCTTTCGACGGCGTCGAACGCGTTTTGGTCGATCGTCCCTTCGACGAATACGACGTTGCGTCCGAGAAGACGCTCGAGACTTCTGCGAACGGGGCGAAGGGAATACTTCGGATTCGGCTCGCCCTTCGGCCTGCCGAGGTGGCTGATGACGATGACTTTCGCACCATGATCGACGAGATAGCGCAAAGTCGGCAGAGCGGCGCGAGTGCGCGTGTCATCGGCTACGGATCCTTCTTGAAGCGGCACATTGAAATCGACGCGCACCAAGACACGCTTGCCTTTCACGTCGACGTCTTTGACGGTCTGCTTATTGAACATGTACGCAAGCCTTTCCCTCGTGGTTTTTACCGTTTCATTTTAGCACTCAACCACGCCGTGCACGGTAATCAGGCATCTATCTCGATCGTCGCATAGTTCTTATTCGGCACGATGGTGAACGTACGTTCCATACATCCCGAGTCGATTTTGAACGCCTGCCTGAGCAGATCGGTCAAAGAATTATATCCGAAGGGAAACTGTCTCGGAAGCTTGAACGTATAGGCGTCTCGCAACACGACGACGCCTATGCCGTTTTGACGGATCCCGTATTCGAGTACACTACTTTTCTGCGATACGGTCATCCGAAACAATCCGAGATAGTAGGCCATCTTCGACTCGCTTGTAACCGTCGGTTCATAGACACGATACAGTTTTCCTTTTCGAGGACCTTCCGAATAGACCTCGTACTTGATCCTTATCAGCTTCATGATGTCGAGCTTGATGCCGCGTCCGTATCCCTTCATCGCATACTCGATCGATCGGACGACTTTGCGCGTATCGCTCCGCGTCCCCCTCGTCACGCCGGATAAAATGCCGAACGAGTTCGAATCGGCATACCGCCAAGATTCGATCCCTAAGACAACCTGCTTCCCGCCACTCTCGGGAAGATTGCGGGCTCTCGCCTCGACCGCGCCTGAGCATCCGAACGCTATCATCAATGTGCATATGACCACCGAAAGCATACCCACCCGCGAAAACACCGATCCCTTCGAACCCGAAGGGGCTCTATTCCTCTTCATCTTCACTCCTTTCACATGCAGACCGCCAAAACACGTCGAGATAGCATCCAACGTAGTCCTGATTCCCGCACAAAAAAAGAGCCCCTAAGGTAAGGAAAAGTTCCTTCTTAGAGGCTCTTAAGAATGCGTTTCGACTGTATCGGCGGATGGCGGCTTAAAGACCGTCATGCGCAGGAGTTCGTCTGCCGACTCGCCTTAGGCCATCATGAGTTTCGCGAGATCGTTCACGCGGCTGCTGTAGCCCCACTCGTTGTCGTACCAGCTGAGCACCTTGACGAAGTTGCCCTCGCCGCCCATGACCATGGTCGCAAGCGAATCGAAGATCGATGAAGCCGGGTTATCGATGATATCGATCGACACGATCGGATCCTCGCAATACTCGAGGAATCCCTTGAGCGGTCCGTTCGCGGCCTTCTTCATGGCGGCGTTGATGTCCTCTTTGGTCACAGACGTACCAAGCTCGGCGACGAGGTCGACCAATGAACCGTCGGGGGTCGGTACACGCGTCGACATACCGTCGAGCTTGCCTTTGAGCTCGGGGAGGACGAGCCCTATCGCCTTTGCCGCGCCGGTCGAAGTCGGAATCATCGAAGAAGCTGCGGCACGGGCACGACGCAAGTCCGAGTGCGGGAGATCGAGGATGCGTTGATCGTTGGTGTAGCTGTGAATGGTGTTCATATAGCCACGCGTGAGACCGAATTCATCCATAAGGACTTTCGCCACCGGCGCAAGACAGTTCGTGGTACACGACGCATTCGAAACGATGAAATGCTTCGAAGGGTCGTACTGATCCGAGTTGACGCCCATGACGATGGTGATGTCTTCGTTTTTGGCCGGTGCGGAAATGATGACGCGCTTCGCTCCGGCATCGATGTGGGCATGTGCCTTATGCGCATCGGTGAAAAAACCCGTCGACTCGACGACGAGTTCGACCCCGAGTTCACCCCAGGGAAGATTGCCCGGGTCGCGATCGGCGAGCACTTTGACGAAACGACCGTTTACCGAGAAGCCGCCTTCGACCACTTCGACCGTGCCGTTGAATTTACCGTGGATCGAATCGTACTTAAGCAAGTGCGCAAGCGTCTTTGCATCGGTCAAGTCGTTTACTGCCACTACTTCAACCGCTGGGTCGTTTTCCATGACTCGAAAAACATTTCGACCGATACGGCCGAATCCATTGATACCTACCTTGATAGCCAAAGCAGATCCCTCCTTGAGATCTTTGGGCGGTCCGAGGACCGCTACGGGTACAAGAAGGCGCCATTGATAGCCGCGCCTTCACCATGCTTTTCCAATGTTACGCCAAAAAAGTGATTTCATCTACCGCAATAACGGCGGCGCCCAACGTGTGCACGACGCACGTTGGCCTATTCCGACAAAGACTGGGCGACTTCTTCGATGCGCCGGACGCGATGGTTCACCGCCGACTTCGACAACGGGGGTTTCGCCGCCTCTCCGAGCTCGCGCAAAGAAAGCTCGGGATTTGCAAGGCGTAATCGTGCAAACTCTTTCAAGGCACGGGGAAGGCTGTCGAGACCGACGCGCTCATCGATGGTGCGTATCGATTCTATTTGCGAGAGCGCCGCGTCGGTCGCCTTCATCTGGTTTGCGACTTCCGCATTCACCCGACGGTTCACGTCGTTGCGCATCGACTTGTAGACACGGACGTCCTCCGCGCGCAAGAGTGCGTTATGCGCTCCGACCAGCGCGAGGAAATCGATGATCGGCTCGATTCCCTTCATATATATCGTCCAGCCGTTTCTGCGGGGAATGATCTTCGGCTCGATATCGAAGCGTTGCATCAGCGCCAGAATATCATCTCCGAGTTGCTCGGAGTGGACGCTTATCTCGAAATGGAAATCCCCTTTGGGATCGGCGATGAAGCCTGCGCCCAGAAAGGCTCCGCGCAGATACGCGATCGCACACTCGTCGTCGGGTACCAATGCGGGCAGGACGCCCCAGTAGGGGTTCGCTCCCCCCATCATGCCTAGTTCATCAAGGACTTTTGCGAGTGCCGACTGGGAGGGAAACGTTATCAGATAATTGTTGGTCTTGTGGAGTACGTTGCGGCGTGGCGTGAACTCGGTTTTGAGACCGTACACATTATGCGCGAGCGTGATTATCTTGCGCGCGACCGGAGCGTTTTCCGTCGCGACCTCCACGCGGTAGTGTCCGCTTCTGCTCCCCCCGAGCGTGCCCTCGAGATGGACGAGCGCGGCCAATTCGGCCTTGCTGCACTCGATCCTGCTCTCACGTATGCGTGCAAGCTCATCTCGCACCTCGGCGGTAAATGACATCTAGAGCACCCGCTCGAGCACGTCGCACATCGCAGAGAGCCCATGCCGTGTCGGATATTCGCGATCGGTCACATCGAAGAACAGGGGTTCGACGCCCAGATCGAGCAGCGACGCGACGGTCTTTCGGCGATCGGCACACATTTCGCCATCGGGGACGATGACGATGTCGATGACATCGGTGAGCCCGTGGTCGCACAGCGCTTTCACGTGATCGTAACTGTCGAACCCGGCAGTCTCCCCGCGCATGTTGGCGACATTGCAGAAATAGATGACACGGGCATGACTTTGCACTATCGCCTCGGTGACACCGTCCACAAGCAGGTTGGGGATGATGCTCGTGTAGAGCGAACCGGGACCGATCAAAACGACATCT